>Ga0210144_1000029_pt1 | contig 77756 bp, 79 predicted proteins | sample Muzzi_PWA_D2_FD_185532 | JGI IMG/M metagenome (GOLD analysis project Ga0210144, IMG submission 185532) | Wetland microbial communities from San Francisco Bay, California, USA, that impact long-term carbon sequestration - Muzzi_PWA_D2 (SPAdes) | ecosystem: Environmental > Aquatic > Marine >...
GCCCGGCGCCCCGCCACCGGCGGGCGGCCCCGAGGGTGGTGGACGATGCTGGACTCGAACCAGCGACCCCTGCCGTGTGAAGGCAGTGCTCTACCAACTGAGCTAATCGTCCAACCCGGCCGGAAGGTCGGACATTCTACAGGACCGGGAAGTCGGAGGAAAGGGCCCGGCGGGGGAGCGCCCCCCGCGCGGCCGGGGCGGCGGCCCCGCCCCCAAGGCCGGGGGCGGGGCCGCCCGAGTGTCAGCTGCGGCCCGCGGGGATGATCTGGGAGAGGCGGCCCAGGAACTTGCTCAGGCCGCCCTCGGTGCGGGGCTGGCGGGGCTCCTCGCCGGTGTACACGAGCTCCTCGTCGAACTGGAACTTCTCCATCGTGATGCACCGGGTCGGGCAGCGCATGGCGCACAGGCCGCAGCGGATGCACAGGTAGCTGTCGAACAGCATCACGCCGCCCTTGTCGTTGGCCAGGTCGGTGAGCCCGGCGCTCTCGCCGGGGCCATGCACGAACTGCTCGGGGGCCACCCCGAAGATGGGCTCGGCGCCGCGGGCGTAAAGCTCGGACTCCTCCACGTCGTCGATGGGAACCAGCTTGAGCACCTTCTCCGGGCAGATGTCCACGCAGCCGCTGCAGGCGATGCACAGCTCGCCGTCCATCACCACGTTGATGTTGCAGCGCAGGCAGCGGTGGGCCTGGGTGATGGCCTCCTCCTCGGGGTAGGCGAAGTCCACCAGCTCGTTGGTGAAGCTGCCCTGCCCGTCCTGGCGCCGCTCGAGGGGCAGGTGGGGCTCGGGCACCCGGCTCAGGGCCGTGTAGCGCTGCACCGTCTCGTACTGGGTCATGGGGCGCATGACCCCGTGGGGCTGGATGGCGACCTTCTTGCCCGACAGGTGCTCGTGGATGGAGCGCGCCACCTTGTGGCCGTGGGACACGGCGTCGATGAACAGCTTGGGGCCGGTGGCCACGTCGCCGGTGATGTACACGTCCGGGGAGCTGGTCTGGAAGGTCTTGGGATCGCTGCGGATCACGCCGGGGGCGGCGAGGGCGATGCGGTCCTCCTCGCCGTTGAGGAAGCCCGCGTCGGTCTGCTGGCCGATGGCCAGGATGACCTCGTCGGTCTCCCACACGGCGTCGGTGCCCTCCACGAAGGAGGGGGCGAAGCGGCCCTGCTCGTCGAAGATGGAGGCCACCTTCTTGAACTCAACCCCGGTGAGGTTGCCCTCGTCGTCCCGCACGAAGCGCTGGGGCCCCAGGTCGTTGTGGATGCCCACGCCCTCGTAGCGGGCCTCGATACGCTCGTACTCCGAGCCGCGCATGCCGTCGGCGGGCTCCAGGCAGACCACCTGGACGCGGGTGGCGCCCTGACGCAGGGCGGTGCGGGCGCAGTCCATGGCCACGTCGCCGCCGCCGATCACGATCACGCCGCCCTTGTGGGGGATCTTCTCGCCGAAGTTGCTGCGCCGCAGGTATTCGATGCCCTCGATGATGCCGGGCCCCTCGTGGCCGGGGATGGGCAGGCGGCGGGCGTTCTGCAGGCCCACGGCGATGACGATGGCCTCGTAGCCCTCGTCGCGCAGGTCCTGCATGGTCAGGTCGTTGCCGATGTCCACCCCGTAGCGGACCTCCACCCCCATGTCGGCGATGGCGTCCACCTCGGCGTAGACCACCCGCCGGTCCAGGCGGAACACGGGCACGCCCTGGGAGAGCATGCCGCCGGCCCCGACCCGGGGCTGCTTCTCGAACACCGTGACCTGGTAGCCGAACAGGTTCAGGTCGTGGGCACAGGTCATGCCGGCGCAACCGGAGCCGATCACGGCCACCTTGGGGCCGGTGTTGCGGGTCTCCCGGTCCAGCACCCCGGTGGTGCCCATCAGGCGCTTGATGTTGCTGATGTCGTACTCGTGGCGGGAGTCGGCCTCGTAGGTGCCCTTGAGCACGTCCTCGAGGACCTTGTTGCGCTTGTCGGGCGACTCCACGCCGAACTGCTCGCACACGAAGCGCTTGAGGGCCCGGATGGCCACGGGCTTGTCCATCTTGCCGCGGCGGCACGCCGCCTCGCAGGGGGCGCCGCACACCCGGCCGCAGATCGAGGCGAACGGGTTCGGCTCGCGCGCGATGCGGTAGGCGTCCTCGTAACGGCCCTCGCCGATGGCGACGATGTAGCCGCGCGCGTCGGTGTGGACCGGACACGCGTATTGGCACTCCACGGTTTCCTGGAAGTGCTCGTAGTCGAAGCTGATCACCTGCAGCGGGTTGGGCTGGATCATAAATGCCGCCTCACAAACCTGAAACTGCCGCGCGGGGGGAGTCCGCGGGATTATGACATATGTCAGAGGCTCGGCGAAACGCCCCGACCCGTCCCGGTCCCCGGCGCGCCAAGCCGGCGTCCTTGCCGTTATCCTTAAGGGAACCCTGGCGGGGGCGGCCGGGCCGCCCCCCGAAAACCCGAGTGTACCGGCGCAGGCCCGATGATCCACCCGTCCGATCCCCCCTCGGCCCCCCCGACCCCCCCGGTGGTTTCGGCCCGGGACCTGACCAAGCGCTTCTCCGGCACCCTGGCGGTGGACGGCCTGTCGTTCGACGTGGGCGCCGGGGAGATCTACGGCCTGATGGGCCCCAACGGGGCCGGCAAGACCACCACCATCGCCATGCTGCTGGACCTGATCACCCCCACCTCGGGGGAGATCCGGATCCTGGGGGAGACCTACCCCAAGGGGCGGGAGCGGATCCTTTCAAGGGTCAACTTCTCCTCCACCTACGTCTCCTTGCCCTTGCGCCTGACGGTGTGGGAGAACCTGCGGGTGTTCGCGGCCCTCTACGGGGTGCGCCGGCCCCGGGAACGGATCCGGGAGCTGCTGGAGCGCTTCGAGATCGAGGCCACGGCGGGCAAGCGGGTGGGGGACCTGTCGTCCGGGCAGAAGACCCGGGTGTACCTGGCCAAGGCCCTGCTCAACGAACCGGCGATCCTGTTTCTGGACGAGCCGACCGCCAGCCTGGACCCGGACATCGCCGACAAGACCCGCGGCATCCTGCGGGACATCCGCCGCGAGCAGGGCGCCACGGTGGTGATCACCTCCCACAACATGGCCGAGATGGAGTCCCTGTGCGACCGCATCCTGTTCATCGAGCGGGGGCGGCGCCTGGTGGAGGGCCCGCCCCGGGAGATCCTGGAGCGGTTCGGCCGGGCGACCCTGGAGGAGGTGTTCCTGCAGGTGGCCCGGCGGGAGCGGGAGCCGGCATGAACGTCGCCCGCATGGGGGCGCTGACGCTGCGCTACTTCTACCTGTACCGCAGCTCCCTGCCGCGCCTCTTGGAGCAGCTCTACTGGCCGGTGGTGGACCTGCTGGTGTGGGGCTTCGTGACGATCTACCTGCGCCAGTTCGAGGGCACGCTGCCCAACTTCCTGGCCTTCTTCCTGGGGGGGCTGATCCTGTGGGACATCCTGTTCCGCTCCCAGGTGGGGGTCTCGGTCGCCTACCTGGAGGAGGTCTGGTCCCGCAACCTGCTCAACCTGTTCGTCAGCCCGCTAAGGCCCGTGGAGTTCATCGGGGCCTCCATGACCATCGCCATCATGCGGGTGGGCTTCACCGCCACGGTGACCCTGGTGATCGCCTGGGCCTTCTACGGCTTCAACGCCTTCGTCATGGGGGCCTGGCTCGGGCTGTTCATGGGCAGCCTGATCCTGATGGGGTGGGCGATGGGGATCTTCATCTCGTCGTTGATCATGCGCTTCGGGCAGGGGGCCGAGTCCCTGGCCTGGGGGCTGATCTTCCTGGTGCAGCCGGTGGCGGCGGTGTTCTACCCGGTGGAGGTGCTGCCGACGGCGCTCCAGCACGTGTCGCAGTTCATTCCCGCCGCCCACGTGTTCGAGGGCATGCGCCAGGTGCTCGACGGCGCCGGCCCCCCCACCGGCCACCTGGTCTGGGCCTACGGCCTGAACGCGGTGTACCTGGCGGCGTCGCTGACCTTCTTCTACGCCACCTTGCGGGAGGCCAAGCGGGAGGGGCGGCTGCTGCGGGTGGGGGAGTGATGCCCCTCCCGGGCGGGGCCGGCCCCGGGGTCCGCCTGTATAATCGCTGTAGAACTTTCTGACGAAGAGGTTCTACATGCGCCGGGAACCGGATTCGGAACGGAACGCCGACGAGGACGCGGGGGAAGGGGTGTACCCCATCCGCACCGTGGCGCGCCTGACGGGCGTGACCGCGGTGACCCTGCGCGCCTGGGAACGGCGTTACGGCCTGCTGACGCCGGAGCGCACGCCCTCCGGGCACCGGCTCTACAGCGCGGAGCAGGTGGAGCGCATCCAGCGCGTGGTACAGCTCCTCGACCAAGGGATGTCCATCAGCCAGGCGGCCCGCCGCGTGCGGCACGAGGAGGCCGAGGACGCCCGCTCCGAGCGCGGCCGCGACGTTTGGGCGGCGTACCGCGAGCGGGCGATCCGGGCGGTGCGGGGCTTCGACGACGCCGGGCTGCACGCGCTGTTCACCGAGGTCCTGTCCCTGTTTCCGGCGGACGTGGTCACCCGCCGACTGGTCCTGCCGATTCTCGAGCAGCTGGGCGCCGAGTGGGACGCGCGGGAGGCGGGCGTGGCGGAGGAGCACTTCTTCAGCAGCCACCTGCGCAACCGGCTCGGGGCGCGGCTGCAGGGCCGCGGGGCCGGCGCGGGGCCCGTGCTGGTGGCGGCCTGCCTGCCCGGCGAGCGCCACGAGCTGGGCCTGCTCCTGTTCTGCCTGGCGGCCGAGGCCCGCGGCTACCGGGCGGTCCTCCTGGGCCCGGACATGCCCCCGGAGCAGCTGGCCGCCGTCGCCGACCGGTCCGGGGCGGCGGCCGTGATCCTGTCCGGCGCGGTCGACCCGGGGCGCCGCTTCTTCCGCGAGGTCCTGCCGGCGCTCGTGGACCGGGTCCGCGTCCCGGTGTTCGTCGGCAGCCGGGTCTCCGTGACCGCCACCGACGCGGTGACCCGCGCCGGCGCGGTCCCCCTCGGCGACGACATCGAGCCCGCCCTCGACCTGTTGGCCCGCCGCCTCAAGAATTGACGCCCGCCCACCCGCCCTGCGGGGCACGAAGTTGTACACTATATAAAAAATAATTATACAAAAACTTGACAACGATCCTCGCCGGGTGAACAATGGAGCTTGAGGGGCGAGCCGGGAGGACCTCCCGGGGCCCCGTCCGAAGACCACCGAACGGAGGGAACGCCATGTTCGTCATCCATGCATACCTGGCCACCGTCGCCGTGGCCCTCGTCGCCACCTTCACCCTGATCCTGCGCGGCATCCGCGCGGAGATGGCGGCCCTGGACGCGGCCCGTCCCCACGCGGCCCGTCCCCGCGCGACGCGGAAGGCGGCGTGACGGGGGTACCGCCCCCCGACCGCCCCGCAACCGGCCGTCGGCGCGGCCGGCCCCCGGCGGCGGCCGGCTCCAAGGAGTCGCCGCCCCGGGGCGCCGGCCGGCCGGCGCGCCGACCGGGAGGTTCGAACCATGGATTGCGCACGCTGTCGGGGCCCGATGGTCCGCGAGCGGATGCTCGACCTGCTGGACGACTCGGGCCGCTTTGTCTTCGACGCGTGGCGGTGCCTGAACTGCGGCGAGGTCTGGGACCCGGTCATCCGGGCCAACCGCGCCGCCCCGCCCCGGGCGGACGCCGCCTCCCCGCGCAACCGCCCCCGCCTGCGCGTCGGGTAGGCCCGGCTCGCGCCCACGGGGCCCCCTGACATGCGCATGTGGATGGTGCCCCCGGGCCGCCTGTGCCGCCGGCACCTGCTGGGCGAGCACGTGGAGCTGCACATGCTCGCCGGCGCGATCGGCCGGGGCCGGTCCCTGGCCGGCTACCTGGCGAACGGCCTGATCGAGCCGGCCGCGATCGCGGCGCGGCACGCCGCGCTGGTCCGTGAGATGCGCGCCCGTGGCTACTGCCACGCCTCGGACGACCTGTCGGGGCTGGCGCGGCTGGCACGCCATCCGGACGCCGTGCGGAGGGCCCGCGTGGACCCGCGGGCGGCGTGGCGCGACCTGGCGGCACGCTGTCCCGCGTGCCGGCGCCGCGCGGCCGACGCGCCCCCTCAGCCCGGCGGCGGCCCCAGCGCCTCGCGCAGGAGGAGCCCGAGGCGGCACAGGGGCAGCCCCACCACCGTGAAGTAGTCCCCCTCGATGCGCTCCACGAAGGCGGCGCCGCGCTCCTGGATGCCGTAGGCCCCGGCCTTGTCCAACGGCTCGCCGGTGGCCACGTAGGCGGCGATCTCGTCGGTCGCCATGGGGCGGAACCAGACCCGGGTGACGGCCGCCTCCACCGCTTGGCGGCCGCCCGGCCCCAGCACCGCCACGGCGGTCCAGACCCGGTGCTCCCGCCCCGCCAAGGCCGCCAGCATGCGGGCCGCGTCGGTGGCGTCCGCGGGCTTGCCGAGGGCGGTGCCCTCCACCTCCACCACCGTGTCGGCGCCGATCACCACCGCCTCCGGGCGCCCGGCCCGGGCCGCGGCCGCCTTGGCCCGGGCCAGGCGCAGGACCGTGGCGGGCACCGCCTCGCCGGGCCGGGGCGACTCGTCCACCGCCACCGTGCAGGTCGTGAAGGGGTAGCCCAGGTGGCCCAGGAGCGCCCGCCGCCGGGGCGAGGCCGAGGCCAGCACGAGGGGCGGCGCGGTCACCCGCCCTCGCGCAGCGCGGTCAGCACCGCCTGGAAGTCGGCGGGCGGCTCGGCCTCGAACTTCAGGGGCGCCCCCGTGACCGGATGGGCGAAGGCCAGGCGGGCGGCGTGCAGCATGGGGCGGGGCACGTCGATTCCGGAAAGGCGGGCGCGGCCGCCGCCGTAGGTGGGGTCCCCCAGCACCGGGTGCCCGAGGTGGGCCAGGTGGACCCGGATCTGGTGGGTGCGGCCGGTCTCCAGCTTCAGCTCCAGCAGGGCGGCGCGGGTCCCGAAGGCCTCCAGGGTGCGGTAGTGGGTCACGGCCCGGCGGGGGCGGTCGGTGCGGGGCGAGATCTTCTTCCGCTGCACCCGGTCGCGCCCGAGGGGCAGGTCCACGGCGCCCCGGGGCGGGTCCGGCACCCCGGCCACGATGGCCCGGTAGCGCCGGTCCAGGTCGCGGGCCTTGAAGGCCGCCGACAGGCGGCTGTGCGCGAGGTCGGTCTTGGCCACCACCAGCAGCCCCGAGGTGCCCTTGTCGAGGCGGTGGACGATGCCCGGCCGCTCGCGCCCGCCGATGCCCGACAGGCCCTTGAGGTGGTGCAGCAGGGCGTGAACGAGGGTGCCCTCCCAGGCGCCGGGGGCGGGGTGGACCACCATGCCGGGGGGCTTGTTCACCACGGCGAGGGCGTCGTCCTCGTAGACGATCTCGAGGGGCAGCGCCTGGGGCTCGATGGCCAGGGGGGTGGGGGCGGGAATCGCCGCCTCAATGCGGTCGCCGGGGTGGACCGGGTGGCTGGCCCGCACCGGGCGGCCGTCCACGGTGACGAGCCCGGCATCGATCAGGCGGCGGGCCTGGGCCCGGGAGGGGACCATGCCCTGGGTGGTGACGAAGGCGTCGATGCGGACGGGCCGGGTGCCGGGGGGCACCACCACGACGGCCGTGCCCACGGGGGGCCTAAGGCGTCTGGGCCGCGGGGTCGCCGCCGGGGCCCGGGATGCCGTCCCCGCGGCGGATGGGCACCCGCTTGGGGAAGGTCCACGTGGCCACCTGGCGGGTGACCGCCTCGCGCCGGTCGCGGCAGGCGGCCAGGCGGGGGTGGTGGGGGGCCAGGCGCTCGGCCTCGTCCCAGTGGGCCACGGCGGCCCGGGTCTCCGCCAGGTCGGCCAGCAGGTCGGCCAGGTCCAGGTGGGCCAGGACGTTGTTGGGGTTCGCCGCCACGGCGCGGGTGAAGCGAGAGCGGGCCTGGGCGATGTCGCCCGCGCGCAGGGCGGCGTGGCCCAGCATGCGTAAGGGCTCGTCCGCGTTGGGGGCCAGGGTCACGGCCCGCTCCCAAGCGTACACCGCCGCCACGGGCCGCCGCAGGCGCTCGTAGATGCAGCCCATCATCCAGAAAGCGTTGACGTTGTCGGGCTGGCGCAGGGTGATCTCGGTGTAGAGGTCCAGGGCCTCGTGCAGCCGGCCGAGGCCCAGCAGGAGCTGGCCCTTGATCTCCCGGGCGGGCAGGTGGTCCGGGTCGTGGGTGAGGGCCCGGTCGAAGTAGGCCAGCGCCAGGCCGGTCTGGCCCATGGACTGGTAGGCCAGGGCGGCCTGGTAGAGCAGGTCGGCGTCGCCGGGGGTCTGGTCGAGCAGCAGGGTGTAGAGCGCCAGGGCCCCCTCCGGCTCGCCGTGGGCCAGGCGCAGGTTGGCCTTCATCCGGTACAGGTCGCGCTGCTCGGGGGTGGCGGGGCAGACCGTGTCGGGGTCGTCCACCTGGGCCCAGGCGAAGGCCGCGTCGATGTGCGCCTCGGCCAGGTCGTAGCGGCGCTGCTCCAGGTAGATGCGGGCCAGGCAGACCACCGCGCCGAAGTCCCCGGGCGTGCGCTCGAGCTGCTCCTTGAGGAGGGTGACGGCCAGCAGCCAGTTGCCCCGGTCCAGGGCGGCCAGGGCGCGGTGCAGGGCACAGATGCGGCGCCGGGTCACGGCGCGTCCTCCGGCCGGGGCGCCGCCGCCGGGGCCTCCGCGGCCCGCCGCTCGCGGCCCCGCTCGCGCCAGGCGCTCAGGACGAACAGGCCGATGCCCACCGTGATCGCCGAGTCGGCCAGGTTGAAGGCGGGCCAGTGGAGCCGCCCCACGAACACGTCGAGGAAGTCGATCACCTCGCCCAGGCGCAGCCGGTCGATCAGGTTGCCGATGGCGCCGCCCATCACCAACACCGCCGCCAGGCGGCTGACCCGCTCGGCGTGGGGGCTCTTGAGGAAGAACACGGTCAGCAGGAGCACCGCCGCCAGGGACACCGCCACCAGGAAGCCGGTGCGCAGCAGGCCGTGGGCGTCGGAGAACATGCCGAAGGCGGCGCCGGGGTTGCGCACGTAGGTGATGCTGAATAGGCCCGGCACCACCGGGAGCGACTCGAACAGCTCCATGCGGGCCGTCACCCAGAGCTTGGTGGCCTGGTCCAGGGCCACCACGGCGAGGGGCACCGAGACCAGGAGCTTCAGGGAGGGCCGCTCGCCGCTCACGCCGACAGGCCCTCCACCACGGTTACGCAGCGCCCGCACAGGCCGGGGTGGGCCTCGGACCGGCCGACGCTGGCGCAGAGCCGCCAGCAGCGCGCGCACTTGGTCCCGGCGGCGGGCCGCACGGCGATCTTCAGGCCCTTGACCTCGGCGGCGTCCACCGCGTCGCCCGGGGCCTCGCCCAGGGGGCGGACCCGGGCCCCGGAGGTGATCAGCAGGGTGGCCAGATCGTCGGCGTGGGGGGCCAGGAAGGCCGAAAGGTCCGCGTCGGCGTAGAGGGTCACGTCGGCCTCCAGGGAATGGCGCACGGCCCCGTCGCGGCGGGCCGCCTCCAGCACCCGGGTGCCCTCGCCCCGGACCTGGCGCAGCCGCTCCCAGCGCTCGGCCAGCCCCGCGTCCATGCGGTCGGGCCCGGCCTCGGGGAAGTCCGCCAGGTGGACGCTGGCCTCCCGGGCCCACCCCTCGGGCATGTGCTCCCACACCTCCTCGGCGGTGAAGGACAGCACCGGCGCCATCAGGCGCGCCAGGGCCGTGAGGGTCCGGTGCATGACCCCCTGGGCGGCGCGGCGCCGGGGGTCGTCGGTGGCGCCGCAGTAGATCAGGTCCTTGGTGACGTCCAGGTAGAAGGTGGACAGGTCCACCACGCAGAAGCGGTTAAGGGCGTGGACCACCTGGTGGAAGGCGTAGCCCTCGTACGCCTTGCGCACGTCGGCGGTGACCCGCGCCAGCCGGTCCAGGGCCCAACGGTCCAGGTCCGAGAGCCCTTCCTCGGGCATGCCGTGGGCTTCCGGGTCGTAGTCCCCCAGGCTGGCCAGCAAAAAGCGGCAGGTGTTGCGCACCTTGCGGTAGGTCTCGACCAGGTGGGAGAGGATCTCCGGGGAGATGCGCACGTCGTCCCGGTAGTCCTCGGCGGCCACCCACAGGCGCAGGATCTCGGCGCCGTGGCGCTTGACGATCTCGTCGGGGGCCACCACGTTGCCGGCGGACTTGGACATCTTCTTGCCCTGGCCGTCCACCACGAAGCCGTGGGTGAGCACGGCCCGGTAGGGGCTCTCGCCGTCCACCCCGATGCCCACCAGCAGGGAGCTGTGGAACCACCCCCGGTGCTGGTCCGATCCCTCCAGGTAGAGGTCGGCGGGCCACGCGAGGCCCTCCCGGCGGCGCAGCACGGCCCGGTGGCTGACCCCCGAGTCGAACCACACGTCCAGGATGTCCCGCTCCGGCGCCAGGGCGCCGCCGCAGTCGGGGCAGGCGGCCCCTTGCGGCACCAGGGCGGCGGCGTCCGGCCCGAACCAGAAGTCCACGCCCTCGGCGTCCGCCCGCTGGGCGAGGCGGTCGATGAAGTCGGCGTCCAGCTCGGCGTGGCCGCACGCCCCGCAGGCCAGGGCCGGGATCGGCACGCCCCAGGCCCGCTGGCGGGAGATGCACCAGTCGGGGCGGCCCTCCATCATGCCGTGGATGCGCTCCCGGCCCCAGCGGGGGATCCACGCCACCTTGTCGATGGCGGCCAGGGTGCGGGCCCTGAGTTCCTTCTCGCCCATGGAGATGAACCACTGGGCCGTGGCGCGGAACAGCACCGGCTGCTTGCAGCGCCAGCAGTGGGGGTAGCTGTGGCGGATCGGCCCGTGGGCCAGCAGCATGCCCTCGGCGTCCAGGTGCTCGACGATGGCCGGGTTGGCCTCCCGCACCGGGGTGCCGGCCCACTCGGGGACCTGCTCCGTGAAGCGCCCCTTGGCGTCCACGGGGGCGTACACCTCCAGGCCGTGGGCCATGCCCACCTCGTAGTCGTCCTGGCCGTGGCCGGGGGCGGTGTGGACCAGGCCCGTGCCGGCCTCCAGGGTGACGTGCTCGCCGGGCAGCACCGGCACGGTCAGATCCAGGAAGGGGTGGTGGGCCTCGAGGCCCACCAGCCCGGCGCCGGGCACGGTCTTGAGCTCCCCCATGCGGGGCAGGGCGGTGGCGGCGAGGAACGGCTCCACCCGCTCGGTGGCCACGACCACGGGGTCGTCGTCGGTCTCCAGCACGGCGTAGGTGAAGTCGGGATGGACGCACACGGCCCGGTTGGCGGGCAGGGTCCAGGGGGTGGTGGTCCAGATGGCGAGGGCCGTGCCCTCCGGCACGTCCAGCCTTTCGGCCGACTCGGCCGTCAGCGGGAAGCGCACGTAGATGGAGGGGGAGGTGATGTCCTGGTACTCCACCTCGGCCTCGGCCAGGGCGGTCTCGCAGTGGGCGCACCAGTGGACCGGCTTCTTGCCCTTGTAGACCCCGCCGGTGCGGACGAAGTCGGCCAGGGCGCGCAGGGTGTCGCCCTCGTAGGCGGGGGCCATGGTCAGGTAGGGGGCGTCCCAGTCCCCCAGCACGCCGAGGCGCTTGAACTCGTCCCGCTGCACCGCCACGAAGCGCTCGGCGTGCTCCCGGCAGGCCTGCCGCACCTCCACCTGGGACATGGCGTGGCGCTTGGGGCCCAGCGCCTTCATCACCTGGTGCTCGATGGGCAGGCCGTGGCAGTCCCACCCGGGCACGTAGGGGGCGTCCAGGCCCGCCATGGTGCGGCTCTTGACGATGACGTCCTTGAGCACCTTGTTGAGGGCGTGGCCCATGTGGATGTGGCCGTTGGCGTAGGGCGGCCCGTCGTGCAGGACGAAGCGGGGCCGGCCCGCCGACTTGGCCCGGAGGGCCCCGTACAGGTCGGCCGCCTCCCAGGCCGCCAGGCGCTCGGGCTCGCGCCGCGGCAGGTCCCCCTTCATCGGGAAGGTGGTCTGCGGCAGGTGCAGGGTGTCCTTGTAGTTCATGGGGCGCGTGCTGCCTGGGGAGCGGGCCGGGGCGAATGCGCCCACGACACACCAGGATATCGGCCCCACGGGCGGCCGGTCAACGCGGGGAGGGGCCCCGGGTGGGCTTCAGGAGACGGCTTCGGCCGCGCCGGGGGCGCCCTCGGCGCGCAGGGCGGTGCCGGGGGCGTGGAGGGTGGCGCGGTCGAACCGGAACAGGTTGTTGCGCCGGATGATCCGCACCAGGTCTGCGGTGTAAGCGTCGCCCCGGGTGCTGTAGCGCTCCAGGCTGCGGGCCAGGGCGATGGCGGCGTCCGGGGTGTCCAGGCTCGCGGCCTGGGCCCGGCTGTCGCGGAAGCGGGCGTAGGCCCAGTGGGTGTTCAGGTTGTGGAGGTAGGCCCGGAACGAGGCCGACAGGTCGGGGAACACCGCCAGCTCGTAGTGCGCGCCGTCGGGCCGGTCCAGGGGCACCAGGCCGGTGCCGGGGCGGAAGGTCCACTGCCCGAACAGGTTGTTGCCCTCGCCGGCGAAGCGGGACGTGCCCCAGCCCGACTCCAGGGCCGCGGTGGCCAGGGCCAGGGAGGGAGGCACCACGTTCACGCGCTTGAGCAGCGCGGCCCGGCCCGTGTCCGACAGGGCGGGGGCCCGCACCCCGTAGCGGTCCGCCAGGGCCCTAAGCCAGGCCCGCTCGTAGGCGGTGACCGGGAGCCCCGCGTCGTGGCGCGCCAGGATGTCCTCGAACCAGGCCCGCTCCTTGGCCACCCGCTCGTTCTCCAGCAGGATGACCGGCAGCAGGCTCTGGTAGAAGAGGTGCTTGCGCTCCACCGTGCGGGCGACCTTGCCCAGGTCGCCCGGGAAGACCCGCACCCGCAGGCGGGGCACGGCCGCCGTGAGGTCGTCCGGGTCGTAGCCGATGCGGGCGAAGGCGGCCTTCAGGTGGGAGACGGTGCGGGGGGTGACCTGCAGGGCCCCGTGGCCCAGGCGCTCCAGCCCCGAGCCGGTGGCGTCGAACAGCCCCGGGGGCTCGGCCCCGTCGGTCCCCGCCGGGCGCGGCGTGGCGTACAGCAGCGCGGCCACCGCCAGCACGGGCAGGGTGAGCAGGAAGAGGGGCTGATGGCGTTTCATCTGCGTCATCGACGGTCCGGCGCGCCGGGGGGTGCCATCCCCCCTACCGAACAAAGTGTGTGCCATGCGGGCACTATTTCCCATGAAAAGTGTCATAGGGTACCCCGGCGGCGGTCCGCGCGGCAAGCGCCGAATTCCCCGGGACGGACCCGGGACCGCTCCCAACCGGCCGGAATCGCGGGGTTTGGACCCGGGCCCGGGGCGCCGTGGGCGGAGGTGGTACCCTTGTTCCTTTCGCGCCGCCCCCCGCGGCCGCCGGGGCGCCGGCGGGGCGGCCGGGGCGGAGGCGCCGGGGAAGCCGGTTGCCCACATTGGCCAACGGAAAGGTGAGGATGGGATCCCAGTTCGACATTCAGGCCCTCAACGACCGGGTGCGGGAGGGCAGCCGCTTCGCGGACGACATCGCCGCCGAGGTCGGGCGCGTGATCGTGGGGCAGGAGGCGCTGCTGGAGCGCATCCTCATGGCCCTGCTGTGCCGGGGCCACGTCCTGCTGGAGGGGCTGCCGGGGCTGGCCAAGACCCTCATGGTCAAGGCGGTCGCCCGCACCGTGCAGGCGTCGTTCTCGCGCATCCAGTTCACGCCGGACCTGCTGCCGGCGGACGTGGTGGGCACCCAGATCTACGAGGCCGGCACGGGGCGCTTCGCGGTCAAGCACGGCCCCATCTTCGCCAGCATGCTGCTGGCCGACGAGATCAACCGCGCCCCGGCCAAGGTCCAGAGCGCCCTGCTGGAGGCCATGGAGGAGCGCCAGGTGACGATCGGGGAGGAGACCCACCCCCTGCCCGAGCCGTTCATGGTGCTGGCCACCCAGAACCCCATCGAGCACGAGGGCACCTACCCCCTGCCCGAGGCCCAGCTCGACCGGTTCATGTTCAAGCTCAAGGTGGACTACCCCACCCCGGCGCAGGAGGTGGAGATCATGCGCCGCATGGCCGGGGCGCCCCCCGACGGGGTGCGGCCGGTGGCGGCCCTCGACGCCGTCCTGTCCGGCGCCCGCCTGGTGGACGACATCTACGTGGACGACAAGCTCTACGCGTACGTGGCCGACGTGGTCCACGCCACCCGCCGGCCGGCCACGTACGGCCTTTCGGAGCTGGCGGGCCTCGTCGCCTTCGGCGCCTCGCCGAGGGCCTCCATCGCCCTGGTGCGGGCGGCCCGGGCCCACGCGTTCCTGCGCCACCGGGGCTACGTGACCCCGGACGACATCAAGGCCGTGGGCCTGGACGTGCTGCGCCACCGGGTCCTGCTCTCCTACGAGGCCGAGGCCGAGGAGGTGACGCCGGACGACGTGGTGGGCCGGGTGTTCGACACCGTCGAGGCCCCGTGAGGCGGCCCCGGTGATCCCGAAGGAGCTGCTCCGGCAGGTCCGCCGGATCGAGATCGCCACCCGGCGCAAGGTCAGCTCCCGCTTCGCGGGGGGGTACCTGTCCACCTTCCGCGGCCAGGGCATGGAGTTCGACGAGGTGCGGGAGTACCGCGCCGGGGACGACATCCGCGCCATCGACTGGAACGTCACCGCCCGCACCGGGGCCCCCTACGTCAAGCGCTTCGTGGTGGAGCGGGAGATGACGGTGCTGCTGGTGGTGGACGCCTCCGCCAGCCTCGCCTTCGGCAGCGGGGCCCGCACCAAGGGCCAGGTGGCCGGCGAGCTGTGCAGCCTGCTGGCGGCCCTGGCGGTGCGCAGTGGCGACCAGGTGGGGCTGGTGCGGGCCAGCGACCGCGTGGAGCGCTACCTCCCCCCCGGCAAGGGCCCCAAGCACCTCTACCGGGTGATCCGCGAGCTGCTGGCCCCGCCCCGCCCCGGCGCGGGAACGGACCTCGTCGCCGCCGTCGACTTCGCGCGCCGGGTGGCGCCGCGCCACAGCACGGTGTTCGTGGTCTCGGACTTCCTGCTGCCTCCCGGCGCCCCCGGCCTGGAGCGGGCCCTGGCCCGCGCCGCCCTGCGCCACGACGTGATCGCCCTGCCGGTGGGCGACCCCCGGGAGGACGACCTGCCCGCCGTGGGCCTGCTCACCGCCGAGGACCCGGAGACCGGCCGGACGGTGGTGGTGGACACCGCCGACCCCGCCTTCCGGGCCGCCCACCGGGAGCGGGCGCGGGCCGAGCGGGAGGCGCTGCTCGCCCTGCTGCGGCGCCACGGCATCGACCACGTGCCGCTCTCCACCGGGGCTTCCTACGTGGAGCCCCTGCTGCGCTTCTTCCGCACCCGGGCGCGGAGGCTGCGGTGACGGCCCGGCGGCTGGCGGCCGCGCTCCTCGCGGGGGCCCTTGCCCTGGCCGCTCCGGCCGGGGCGGCGCCCTCGGCGCGGTGGCAGGTCTCCCCCCCGGCCCCGGTGGTGGGGGACGTCATCACGGCCCGCCTGGCCCTGGACCTGCCGCCCGGGGCCGAGGCCGAATGGGCGGGCGTTGCGCCCGACTTCGGCGGCCTCGCCGTGGCCGGGGTGGCGCCCCTGGCCGCGCCGGGAGGCGGGGAGGCGGGCCGCGTCTACACTCTCCACGCCGACCTGCCGGGCGCCTACCGACTGCCCGCCGTGACCGTGCCCTACGCGGGGCCCGGCGGCGCCGCCGGGCGCGTGGAGGCGGCGGCCGTGAGCGTGACCGTGGCCGGGGCATTCGACCCGGAGGGCCCGCCGCCGCCCCCGGCCCCGGCGCGGGGCCCGGTGGCCCTGCCGTTGCCGTGGCCGGTCTACGCCCTGGGGGGCGCGGCGGCCGCCCTGGCAGGGGGCGCGGCCCTGTGGCTGTGGCGCCGCCGCCGGCCCCTCCCGGCCCAAGCGCCCCCCGCGCCGCCTCCGGCCCCCGACCGGGCGGCCCTGGCGCGGCTGGACGCCCTGGACCCGGACGCCCTCCCGCCCCGGGTTTTCTACGGCGCCCTCTCGGAGATTGCCCGGGGCTACCTGGAGGACCGTTTCGGGGTCCCGGCCCGGGCCCGCACCACCTCGGAGACCGCCGCCGGGCTCAAGGGCCACGGGGACGGGGTGGGGGCGCCGGTAGCGGAGTGGCTGGCGGGGTGGGACCTGGTGAAGTTCGCCCGCCTCGACCCGCCCCCGGCCGACGCCCGGGGCGCCCTGGAGGCGGTGCGGGGCTGGGTGCGCCTCACGGCCCCCGGCGTCCCGGACCCCGGGGAGGCGGAGGAGCGTGGCGCGTGAGGTTCGCGGCCCCCTACTGGCTGCTGCTCCTGTTGCTGCTGCCGCTGCTGGCGCGGGAGGCGCTGCGGCGGGGGCGCCGGGCCCGCCTGCCCCACCCCCGGGTGGCGCTGCAAGTGGCGGCGGGGCTGCCCCCGGGGCGGGGCGCGCCCTGGCGCCACCTGCCGCTGGCCTTGCGCCTGCTGGCCCTGGGGCTGGTGATCGTGGCCCTGGCCCGGCCCCAGGTGGGGGTGTCGGGGCTCCCCGCCACCACGTTGGGGGTGGACATCGTCGTGGCGCTGGACATCTCGGGCAGCATGGCCGCCCCCGACTTTCCCCCCGACCGCCTGGGGGCCGCCAAGGCGGTGGTGGCGGACTTCGTGAAGGGGCGTCCGGACGATCGCATCGCCCTGGTGCTGTTCGCGGGGCACGCCTTCACCCGGGTACCCCTCACCCTGGACCACGCCATGCTCGCCACGATGCTGGGCCAGGTCCGCCTGGGGCTGGTGGAGGACGGCACCGCCATCGGCGAGGCCCTGGCCGCGTCCGTGGGGCGACTGGCCGACTCCAAGGCCGCCAGCCGGGTGATCGTGCTGCTCACCGACGGCAACAACAACCGGGGCCAGATCGACCCCCTCACCGCGGCCGACCTCGCCAGGCGCCTCGGCATCCGCGTGTACACCGTGGGGGTGGGCAGCCAGGGGTGGTTCGTGCGCATGGAGAACGACCCGATCCTGGGGCAGCGCCCGGTGCAGGTGGAGGCGCGGGTGGACGAGAAGCTCCTGGCCACCCTCGCGGAGCGCACGGGGGGGCGTTTCTTCCGCGCCCGGGACACCGAGGCCCTGGCCCGCATCTACCGCCGCATCGACGCCCTGGAGAAGAGCCCCCTGCCCACCGAGACCCGCCTGCGCTACGCCGACCGCTACGCCTGGCCCGCCGCCGGGGCCCTCCTGGTGGTGCTGCTAGAATGGACCCTGGCCCAGACCCGGCTGCGGCGCGTGCCGAGCTAGCGCGGCACGGCCGCACCCGGTCCGGCCCAAGGACGCGAGGCGGCGTCGCCGCCCCGGTCTCGTGTCGAAGGAGACCCCATGACCCCCACGGACGAACCCGGCCCGCCCGACGCCCCCCAGGCCCCCGAAGCGCCCCCGGAAGTCGCCCCGGAGCCCGCCTCCGAACCGGCCGCCGCGCCCGACGAAGCCCCGGCCGGGTGGCTGTCACGCCACGGCGCCGATGTGGGCCTGGCGGTGCTGGCGGTGTACGTGGTGCTGCTCGCCATCGGCACCGTGGCCGAGCTGTTCGACATCCAGTGGATCCTGGACTGGCCCATCTACTGACCCCATGACCTTCCTGGCCCCCGAGTGGCTGTCCGCCGCCTTGGGGCTGGCGGCGGCGGGCGCGCTGGCGGCGCCGTGGGCGGCCCGCCGCGCCCGGCGTGCCCTGGCCCGCTACGCCGACCCGGCCGGGGCGGGCCCGCGCCTGCCGGGGGCCGGGCGCCGCGCCGCCCTGGGCACGGCCCTGGTGGCCGCCGGCGCCGCCGCCCTGGCCCTGGCCCTGGCGGGGCCCCTGCACGGCCGCGAGGGGCGCCAGACGGCGGCCCGGGGGGCCGACGTGGTCCTGGCCGTGGACGTCTCCCCCAGCATGGGGGCCACGGACGTGAAGCCCAGCCGCCTGGAGCGGGCCGTGCACCGCGCCGAGGCCCTGCTGGGCCGCCTGGGGGGCCACCGGGTGGCCCTGGTGGCGTTCTCCGGCGACGCCGAGGTGCTGGTGCCCCTGACCCTGGACCGGGAGGCCGTGCACCTGGGGCTGGCGGCCCTGGAGCCGGGGCTGATCCCCCACCGGGGCTCGTCCCTGGAGGCGGCGGTGGACGCCGCCGGCAAGGCCCTGGGCGCCGGGGCCGGGGTGGGCCGGGCGATGGTGGTGCTCTCCGACGGGGAACAGACCGCCGGCAGCCTGGAGCGCGCCGTCGCCGACGCCCGCGCCGAGGGGGTCCGCGTCTACGCCGTCGGGGTGGGGGAGGCGGCCGGGGCCCCGATCCCCGAGCACGACGCCGCCGGCCGTCTGACCGGCTACAAGCGCGACCCCAACGGCAACCCGGTGCGCACCCGTCTGGACGCGAAGGCCCTGGCGCGCCTCGCGGGGGAGACCGGGGGCAGCTACCACGTGGCGGGTCTGGCGGGGGACGAGACCGCCGCCGTGGCCGACGCCGTCGGGCGACTCGGCGCGGAGGAGGGCAAGGCCCTGGACCTTGCCCGGCCCTCCAACCGCTACCGCTGGCCCCTGGCGGCGGCCCTGCTCCTGCTGGCGGCGGAGCCCCTCCTGGCGCCGGGACGCCGGGCCGCGGCGCGGGAGACGGAGGCGGAGGCCGCATGAAGGCGCGGGCGGCCCTGCTGGCGGCCGCCGGCCTGTTCCTGGCCGGCGCCTCCCTGACCGCCCACCGCCAGGTGGCGGCGGGCAACGCCGCCCTGGAGCGGGGCGACCCCCGGGAGGCCGCCGCCCATTACGAGGCGGCCCTGGCCGAGGGCCCCGACGACCCGGCGGTGCGCTACGACCTGGGCACCGCCCGGCTTGCGGCGGGGGACCTGGACGCGGCGGTGGACGACCTGGGCCGCGCCGCCCGGGCCGCCGTCGGCGACCTGGAGGCCCGCGCCGCCTACAACCTGGGCAACGCCCTCATGGCTCGCGCCGCCGCCCCCGGGGCCGACTCCCGCGCCGACCTGGAGGGGGCCGTGGAGGCCTACCGCCAGTCCCTGAACGCCCGCCCCGGCGACCCGGACGCCCGCCGCAACCTCCAGCTCGCCGCCACCCGGCTCGCCGCCCTGCCGGAGAATCCGCCGCCCTCCGGGGGCGGCCAGGGCAAGCCGGGAACGCCTCGGGGGGGCGCTGGCCGGACCGGGCCCTCCGGGCAGGGGGGGAAGTCCGGGCCGGACGCCGGGAGCGGTTCGAAGGGATCTTCCGGCCAGCCCGGCCAGGCGGGCGCGGCGGGGCAGGCGGGACAGCCCGGCTCCCAAGGCCGGTCCGGCGCGCCGAACGGGCCGGAGCCGTCGAAGTCCGGGTCCGCCGCCGGGGAGCAGCCCGGCACCTCCCCCGGGGCCTCCCCGGGGCCCGAGGGGCACCAGCCCGGGGCCGAGGGAACCCAGGGGGAATCCGGGGAAGGGGCCGCCACGGCCTCCGGCCAGGGGCCCGGCGCCCCCGGGTCCGGCGGCGCCGACGCCACCCGGACCCCCCTGCCGGACGAGGTGGCCCGGGTGCTCTCCACCCTGCGGGGGCAGGAGATCGAAACCCTGCGCCAGGCCCTGCGCCGGGGCATGGGCGAGGCCCAGCCCGAGGACAAGGACTGGTGAGGGGACACGGTCCCCGGCGGTGCCCGCGCAGGCCGCCCGGCCGTGGCCCGGTCTCGGGTGGCCGCTGCACGGTGTTCGGGCGGTGGCTGGCCGGGTGGGGAGATGGCGTCTGGCGGGCCCTCGGGGTCGCGTTCGCCCTCGCCGTGACCGCCGCGCCTGTTTGGGCGGCCGAAGTGACGGTGTCGGCGTCGGTGGCGCCGGACGAGGTGACGGTGGGGGAGGCGGTCACCTACACGGTGTCGGTGAGCGGCGACGCCGGCAGCGTGACCGAGCCGGAGCTGCCCGACCTGGACGGCTTCCGCGCCGCCGGCAGCGGATCGTCCACCTTCTTCACGGCGGTGAACGGCCAAGTCACCCGGCGCCACGACTTCACCTACACCCTGGTCCCCGAGCGGGACGGCCGGCTCACCGTGGGGCCCGCCACGGTGCGGGTGGGCGGAAAGGCCTATCGGACCGGCCCCGTCACCGTGAACGTGCTGCCGGCCGGCAGCAGCTCCCGGGCCCAGCCGGCACCCCCGTCGGCGCAAGGGCAGCCGGGCTTCCCCCGGATCCCGGGTTTTCCGCAGCTGCCGGGATTTCCCGGGCTGCCCGGGTTCAACGCCCCGGCCCTTCAGCCGGGGGACGTGAAGGTTTCCCTGAGCGCGGACCGGGACGACCCGTACGTGGGGGAGCAGGTGGTCCTGACGTTCCGCCTCGACCGGGCGGTGACCTTCGCGGTGCCCGCCGACTACACGCCGCCCCCCACGCCGGGCTTTCGGGCCGTGGACGTCGAGATGCCCCCCGGGGCGGGCCACAGCGTGCGGATCGAGAACGGCCGCCGCTGGGTCACCGAGGAGCGCCGCATGATCCTGTTCCCGCTCCAGGCGGGGGATGCCACCGTGGGCCCGGCCGGGCTCTCCTTCACCGTGGACCCCTTCGCCGGGGGCCAGCACCTGGTCACCGACCCGGTGCCGCTCCACGTCCGCCCCCTGCCCCCGGCGGGCCGTCCCCCGGGCTTCGCCGGGGCGGTGGGGAGCTTCGCCCTGAAGGCCGAGGCCGACCGTACGCGGGCGAAGGCGGGGGACGCCGTCACCCTCACCGTGCGTCTGTCCGGCAGCGGCAACTTCCGGGACATCCCCAAGGTGGACCTGAAGGCCCCGGACGCGGTGGAGGTGTACGACCCGGAGCTCGAGGACCACCTCGCGAACCGCCCCGAGGGGGTGCGGGGGGAGCGGGTCTTCAAGTACGTCCTGGTGCCCAAGCGGGCCGGGGACCTGGAGATCGGCCCGGCGCGCCTGGCGGTGTTCGACCCGGACACGGGCCGGTACGAGACCCTGGAGGCCGGCCCGGTCGCCCTCACCGTGGCCCCGGCGGCCCCCGGCGCCCCGGCCGCCGGTGCCACCCCCAGCCCGGCCGCCGCGCCGGAGGGCGCGGAAAAGGCCGCCCCCTCCCGGCGGGAGGCCCTGGGGGCCGCGGCGGCGGCCTTCGCCGCCGGGATCGTCCTGCTCCTGCTGCGGCGTCTGAGGCGGGGCGGGGCGCACGCGCCGGCCCCGCCCGAGGCCGAGCGGCCGGCGCCCGCCCCCGACCCCGGGGCCGCCCGGCGGGCCCTCGAGGCGGCCCTGGCGGCCCCCGCCGGGGCGGCGTTCGCGCGGGACACGGAGCGGGCCTTGCGGGCCTGGCTCGGGGCCCGCTGGCAGGTCCCCGCCACCCGGGTGGACGCGGACGCCGTGCGCCGCCATCTGCGATCGGCCCCGGAGGCCGATCAGGAGGCGTGCGCGGCGGCCCTGGAGGCCCTCCAGGCGGCCCGCTACGCCCCGGGCGGGGCGGGCCTGGAGCGGGACCCGCTGGCGGAGACGGTGCGCCGGGCGGTGGCGGCGGTGGAGGCCGCGCCCGCCGAGGGGGCCGTCACGGCAGGATCTGGAACGGGTTCGGAGTAAAGGTCAGCACGAACACCGCCAGGGACAGCCACCCCAGGCGGCGCCGGGGGGTGTCCAGGGGCACCGGGGCGTCCAGGGTGGGGGGGTGCCCGGTGCCCAGCAGCAACACGAGCACGCCCCAGACGAGCCACCCCTTCCAGCCGAGCACCCCGGCCACCAGCAGGGCCGCCACCACGGCCTTCGACAGGGTGCGCTGCCGCTCCCCCCACACGGCGTAGGCCACGTGGCCTCCGTCCAGCTGCCCCACGGGCAGCAGGTTGAGGCAGGTGACGAACAGCCCCACCCATCCGGCGAAGGCCGCCGGGTGCAGCAGCAGGTCGCTGCCCTCCGGCACCGGGACCGCGAACAGCTTCACCAGGGCCGCGAACACCAGGCTGTCCCCCAGGCGCAGGCCCCCCGCCAGGTCCGGGTCGGCCACGGGCACCGTCTCGGACAGGGGGAGCCCCGCGGCCACCGCCGCCACCGCCACCACGAAGCCCGCCAGGGGCCCGGCGGCGCCGATGTCGATCAGGGCCCGCTTGGTGGGGATCACCTGGCGGATGCGGATGAAGGCCCCCAGGGTACCAATGAACGAGATCGGCATGGGGATGAAGTAGGGCAGCGTGACCGCCACCCGGTGCCGGCGGGCGGTGAGGAAGTGCCCCATCTCGTGCACCAGCAGGATGGTCATCAGGGTGAACGAGAACGGAACCCCCAGCCACAGGTCCCCCGGCCGGAAGAAGGGGTTGCCCCCCTGCTGCCAGCTCCCGGCCGCCAGGGTGGCCAGGACCGTGGCCAGGAACAGGGCCGCCGCCAGGCGCCACTTGAGGGGCTCGGCCCCCGAGATCACGGGCCCCTCCGGCCCGTCCGGCGGCGTCATCCGGGGCGCCCCGCCGGGGCGGCGCGGAAGCGGTCCCTAGGCCGGCACCGGCTCCAGGATCTCCACCGCCACCACCTGGGGCTTGGAGATGGCCAGGAAGGGGAAGCGCTCCCGCGTGCCGACCACGTGTACATCGCTTAAGGAGAGGAAATCGCGCTCGTCGTTGAGGACCTCGGCCGCCGTGGCGCCCTCCGGGACGAAGATCTTACCCCGGATCTCCATCTCCAGGTGGCGCATGATCACCTCCACCACGGCGAAGCCGCCCCGCCGGCGCAGGGCCGGGATGGTCGGGACGGGCTCCTCCAGGGCCTGGATGAAGGTGATCGCGTCCTTGTTGAGCACCAGCCCGCCGGCCGGAGGGCCCTCCATGGTCTGGGCCTCCTCCAGGTGCAGGAAGTGGCGGCCGTCGTTGAGCACGTCGGAGACGCGGGTGATGCCGTCGGGCACGGTCACCACGCCCACGTAACGCTTGCCGCTGAAGTTGACGCGGACGCGGACGCGCTTGGCCGCCGAATCCGTCGAAAGGTCCATGCAGCACCTCCGCTAGCCCGTCCGCCCCCGCCGCCTTCGCGTGGGGCCGGACCGGAACGCTACAATACCTCCCGAAGCGCCGTCCGCTGGCGCAGGTCCCCCACGGACATGTCGGCGGTTTGCGGCCCGGCCATGAGTCGGCCGGGGGGATATGGGGCGACATCGGGGGGGCGAGGGAGGCGACGGGCATGATCCTGAGGCAGATCCGCACCGGCCAGATCGGCAACTTCAACTACCTGATCGGCGATCCCGCCACCCGCACCTGCGCGGTGGTGGACCCGGCCTGGGAGCCGGAAAAGCTGCTGGCCGAGGTGCACGCCCTGGGCCTCACCGTCACCCACATCCTCAACACCCACTGCCACCACGACCACGTGGAGGCCAACGGCGCCATCCAGGAGGCCACCGGGGCCCGCATCCACATCCACCGGGCCGAGTTCAAGTACCTGGCCCACTTCGACCCGCCCCCCGCCGACGTGGCCATGGAGGACGGCCAGGAGCTCGCCGTGGGGGACTTGCGCCTCCGCTGGCTCCACACCCCCGGCCACTCCCCGGGCAGCTCCTGCCTGTGGGTGGACGACGCCCTCATCGCCGGCGACACCCTGTTTGTGGACAGCATCGGCCGCACCGACTTCCCCGGCTCCGACCCCGAGGCCATGTTCGCCAGCATCCAGCGCCTGAAGGCCCTCCCCGACGAGCTGACCGTCTATCCCGGCCATCACTACGGCGCCACCCCCACGACCACCGTGGGGGCCCAGAAGCGCCACAACCCCTTCTGGCGGCTCGAGCGCCTGGAGGACTTCCTGGCGCTCGCCCAGCCCAACAACGACGTCCTCGACGGCTCCTGAACCCCGCCCGGCGGGGCCCGTTCCCCGCCCCCCGGAGCCGGGTCTCGGCTGTGCTACGATCCGGCCATGCCGCCCTCCGCCCAGCCCGCTCCCGCCCCCCCCGCTCCCACCGTCCCGGCCCCGGAGCCCGCGCCGGAGGCGGGCCCGGTCCTCATCGAGGTGGCCGTGGGCAAGGGCCCCGGGCACCTGCTGACCTACCGCGTGGAGGGGGCCCCGCCGCCCCCGGGCAGCCGGGTGCGGGTGCCCCTCGGGGGGCGCCGCGCCCTGGGCTTCGTGGTGGGCCACACGACCCGCGCCCCCGAGGGCAAGACCCTCCGGACCGCGGCGGCCCTGGACGAGCCCCCGGCCCTGTCGGCCGAGGTGCTGGCCCTGGCACGGCGGGTGGCGGACTACTACCTGTGCCCCCTCGGGACGGTGCTGGCGGCGGCGGTGCCCCCGGCCCAGGGCACCGCCCCGGTGGCGGCCCTCACGGTGCGGCTGGCGGCCCTGGCGGTGCCCGCCGGGGAGGCGATCGAGGCGGCCGAGGGGCTTGAGGCCAAGGCCCCCCGCCAGGCCGAGGCCCTCAGGCGCCTGGCGGCCGAGGGGGAGATCCCGGCGGCGCGCCTGCCTGCCGGGGCGGTGGCGCGGCTGGCGGTCCGGGGCCTGGTGGCGGTGCGGGTCCGGTCCGTGCGCCGGGAACCCCTGGCGGACCTGGAGGCCGCGGCCCCGGCGGCAGCCCCGGATCTGCCCCTCACGGCGGCCCAGGAGGCGGCCCTGACGGCGGTGCGGGAAGGCCTGGGGCGGTTCGGGACGTATCTCCTGCACGGCGTCACCGGCAGCGGCAAGACCGAGGTGTACCTGCGGGCCGCCGCCGAGGTGATCGCGGGGGGCGGGCAGGTGCTGCTGCTCACGCCCGAGATCGCCCTGGCGTCGCACCTGACGATGGGGGCCAGGGCGCGCTTCGGCGACCGGGTGGCCGTGCTCCACTCGGGACTCTCCGACGGGGAGCGGCGCGACGAGTGGGCACGGGTGCGCAGCGGGGACGGCGGGGTGGGCCTGGTGATCGGCACCCGCTCGGCGGTGTTCGCGCCCCTCGCGGACCTGAAGCTCGTCGTGGTGGACGAGGAGCACGACGGGGCCTACAAGCAGGAGGAGAGCCCCCGCTACCACGCCCGCGACGTGGCCCTGATGCGGGCCCAGGCCCTGGGCGTCCCGGTGGTGCTGGGCTCGGCCACCCCGTCCCTGGAATCCTACGCCCGGGCCCGGGAGGGGAAGGCCCGCTACCTGGCCCTGCCGGAGCGGATCGAGACCCGCCCCCTGCCCCGGGTGGCGCTGGTGGACCTGAAGGACGCCCGCCCGGCCCGCAAGGGGGGCGTGATCACCGAGCCCCTGGCGCGGGCCCTGGCGGAGACCGTGGAACGCGGCGAGCAGGCCCTGCTGTTCCTGAACCGTCGCGGCTACGCCCCCGTGGTGCTGTGCCCGGCGTGCGGCCACACCTACCGCTGCCGCCACTGCGCGGTCTCGCTGACCTTCCACCGCGACTCCCGCACCTTCCAGTGCCACTACTGCGGCGACCGCCAGCCCGCGGCGGCGGCCTGCGACGGCTGCGGCAACCCCCTCTTAAGCCCCCGGGGGGTGGGCACCGAGGCGCTTCTGGAGGAGGTGGAGGCCCTGCTGCCGGGGGCGCGGGCGGCCCGCATGGACCGGGACACCACCGGGGCCAAGAACGCCCACGTGAAGCTGCTGGCCCGCATGGTGCGGGGCGAGCTGGACGTGCTGGTGGGGACCCAGATGATCGCCAAGGGCCACAACCTGCCGGGGGTGACCCTGGTGGGGGTGGTGTGCGCCGACCAGGGCATCCACGTGCCCGACTTCCGCGCCGCCGAGGCGGCCTTCGCCCTGCTGACCCAGGTCGCGGGCCGGGCCGGGCGGGGCGAGCGGCCCGGGCGGGTGGTGCTGCAGACCTACGCTCCAGAGCACCCGGCGGTGCACCACGCCGTGGCCCAGGACTACGCCGCCTTCGCCGCCCAGGAGCTGGCCATTCGCCGGGCCGCGGGCTATCCCCCGGCCGGGCGCCTGGTGCGGCTGGTGCTCAAAGGGCGGGCCGAGGCCGCCGTGGAGCGGGCCGCGTCCCACCTGGCCGGGTGCCTGGCGGGCTCCCCGCCGCCGGGGGTGGAGGTCCTGGGTCCGGCGCCCCCGGCCCTGGCCCTGCTCCGGGGCGAGCACCGCCGCCACCTGCTGGTGAAGGGGCCGAAGGTGGGGCCGGTGCGGCAGGCGGCCCGCTGGCTGCTGGAGGCCGCCGCCGCGGACCCCGATTGCCGCGCGGTGCGGGTGGACGTGGACGTGGACCCCCAGACCCTGACCTGAGGGGGGCACGGACCCCGGCGGGACCCGCGCGCGTCTCCCGCGCGCGGACCGGGGCGTCAGCCGGCGGGGGCGGTCAACCGGCGGGGGTGGGGGAGGCCGTGGGGAGGGGGGCCAGGCGGGTCACGCCGCCCTTCTGCCCGGCCCAGACCACGTTGTCGGCGTCCACGGCCAGGGCGTAGATGTCGTCCCCCATCAGGCCGTCGGCCCGGTTGTAGGTGGTCCAGCGGGTGCCGTCGTAGCGCGAGATGCCGTGGTTGGTGCCGAACCACATGGCCCCGTCGGGCCCCTGCGCGATGGCATAGACCACGTTGCCCGCCAGGCCGTCGGCCTGGACGTGGTTGACGAACCTCTCGCCGTCGAGGCGGGCGACGCCGCCCCCCCAGGTGCCCACCCACAGGGCCCCGTCCCGGTCCAGGAGCAGGGAGAAGACGTAGTTCTCGTTGTAGGTCTCGGCGCCCTGGGGGTCCATGGTGGTCAGGTCGTGGGAGTGCTCCCCGGGGCGCACCGCGCCGAAGCCGGAGCGGCCGCTGGCCTTCAGGCCCCGGGGGTTGGGGCCCCCCAGGCCGTCGGCGTGGCGCCAGGTGGCCCAGCGCCCGTCCTTGAAGCGCGACAGGCCCCCCTCGGTGCCGAACCAGACGGCGCCGTCGGCCGCGATCTGGATCGCGTACACCCACGGGTTGGCCAGGCCGTCGGCCACGTTGTAGGTGGTCCAGTGGGTCTTGTCGTTGAGTCCGCCCACGATCCGGTTGGCGCCGTCCCAGGTGGCCAGCCACACGGTGTCGGGGGCCTGGAAGGCGACGTCGTACACCCACAGGTCGGCGAGGCCGTTCTTGGGCAGGTAGTTGGCGATGACCCCGCCCTGGAACGTCGACAGGCCGCCGCCGTTGGTGCCCATCCAGACCCGGCCGTCGGGCCCGGGCCGCACCACGAAGGCGTAGTTGTTGCGCATCCCGTCGGCGGTGCTGAAGGTGCGCACCACGTTGCCGCTGGGGCGGTCCACCACCACGACCCCGGTGGAGGCCCCCACGTAGAGCCGGTCGCCGTCCAGGTGCAGGCTGCGGACGTAGGCGAAGTCGCCCATCTGGAAGTGCTCGGCCACGGCGTGCAGGGCGGGGGGCGGGGCGGCCTTGGAGGCGGGGGCCTTGTCGGCCTTCCGGGTGCACCCCACCGTGACGGCCGTCAGGGCCAGGAGCGCCACGAGCGCCAGGGCGGCGCGGCGCCGGAGGGCGGGTCGGGGGATCGGGAACATCAGGCGCATCGGGACGGGGCCCGCGCCGGCGCTACTTCGGCTTGGAGTGGCAGCGGGCGCAGTCGTACAGGGGGAAGGCCACCTTGCCGTGGCAGCGGCCGCAGTACTCCCCCTCGACGATCTTCTGCATCGTCACCGGATTGCTGCCGGCCTTCATCTTGAAGATGCTCGGGTGGCAGTTGCGGCAGTCGAGCCACTGGGTGTGGGGCAGGTGGGGGTAGACCACGTCCGGGATGTCGCCCTTGACCTTGAAGACCACGTCGAAGTCGATGGTGGTCATCTCCACCTCGCCCTCGTTGATGGTCCCGTAGGGGTTGATCACCCCCTGCTGGAACGCCGCCACCCAGTCCACGTAGCCCAGCTTGGCCTTGGGCAGGAACTCCAGGGCCATGGGGTGCTGCTCGTCGTCGGGCGGGATGGGGATGGCGAACTCGGGCACCGGCTCCACCGCCCGCGCGCTGCACCCGGCGGCCACCAGCAGGGCCGCCAGCAGCCCCAGCAGGCCGTATTGCAGGCGTCCCCGCCTCATTTGCGGGGCAATACCACGATCTTGCCGGTCATGCGGTTGTGGATGAAGCAGAAGTAGGGGTAGGTGCCCGCGATGTTGAAGGTGTGGGGCACCTCGGCCCCGACCAGCAGGTCCTGGGGCTCGATCTCCATGCGCCCGGTGGGGTCCGAGCCCGGGATCGTGGCGAACAGGTGGACCACGCCGCTGTTGTTCTTCCACACCACCGTGTCGCCCTCGTAGATGGTCAACTCCCGGGGCACGAAGGCGTACTCGGTGTCCGGCACCACCACCGTGTAGGTCTGGGGCTCGGCGTGCATGGGCGGGGGCGCCACGGCGGGGCCCTCCTCGAAGCCGGGCAGGGCGGGGGGCAGGGCGGGCTCCGGCCTGGCCTCGGCCGGCATCTCCTCCGGGGCCGCCGCGGGTGCCTCGGCGGGCATCTCGGCGGGCTTCTCCGGCGGCGTCTCCGCAGGGACCTGGGCCGCCGGGGCCTCCACGGCGGGTGGTTCCGCCGGGCGGGAGCGGGACACCTTCTCGGTCAGGCCGCAGCCGCCCGCCAGACCGGCCAGCGCGACGGCCAGTCCGAGCCGGAGGATGCGCCCCGCGAAATTCTGCTTCACCACAGGGATCCGAACGTTACAGACAGACAGGGGAAAATCGACCCAGGCGCAGTTTGCCAACCGGGGGCGCGGCGTGTCAACGACCGCGGCCCCGCCGCCGCTTCCCGGGCCGCCGGGTGCCCCGCGGCGGGCCCGGGAAAAAAGCGGCCGGAGGGCTATTGACCAACCCCCGGGGCGATGTTAGTTTATATCCGACTCTTTTGGTCGCCGACCAAACTGATCGGGGGCGTTGTGCTCAAGCTGACCAAGAAGACGGATTACGCGCTCATGGCGCTGCACCACATCGGCTACATGACCGAACAGCCGCTGGTGAACGCCAAGGAGATCGCCGAGACGTACCACATCCCGGTGGAGATGATGGCCAAGATCCTCCAGACCCTGTCGCGGGACGGGCTCATCGACAGCGTGAACGGGCCCAAGGGCGGCTACGCCCTGTCCCGGCCGCCGGAGGAGATCTCGGTGGCGGAGGTCATCACGGCCATCGAGGGCCCCATCGGCCTGGCCGACTGCATGCTGGACGTGAGCACCCCCTGCATGCAGGCCGACACGTGCACCATCCGCACCCCGGTGGAGCACATCCAGGAGCGCATCGTGGCCCTCCTTTCGGGCATGTCGGTGGCGTCGCTGCACGGCCGCTCCGCGGTTCCGGTCGCGATCGCCGGTACCCCCGCGGCGCGTTAGGGACGCCTGACAACGGGAATTCACCAGACCACGCAAGGGACGGATATGGAGATCAAGCTGCCGATTTACATGGACTATCAGTCCACCACCCCCATGGACCCCGAGGTCCTGCAGGCGATGCTGCCGTACTTCACCGAGACGTTCGGCCACCCCGCCAGCCGCAACCACAGCTTCGGCTGGGCGGCGGAGCAGGCCGTGGACGCCGCCCGGGGCCAGGTGGCGGAGCTGATCGGGGCCACCCCCAAGGAGGTCGTGTTCACCAGCGGCGCCACCGAGGCCATCAACCTGGCCCTGAAAGGGGTCGTGGAGATGTACGGCGAGAAGGGCAGGCACGTGGTGGTCAGCGCCATCGACAGCCGCCCGGTGCTCGACGTGCTGCGCCGCCTGGCGCGGGAGGAGGGGGTGGAGCTGACCGAGGTGCCGGTGGACAAGGAGGGCCTGGTCTCGCCGGAGGACGTCAAGGCCGCCATCCGCCCCGACACGATCCTGGTGTCGGTGATGATGGCCAACAACGAGATCGGCACGATCCAGGACATGGAGTCCATCGGCCGCGTCGCCAAGGAGGCCGGGGTGATCCTCTTCACCGACGCCTCGGAGGCGGCGGGCAAGGTCCCGGTGGACGTGCAGGCCATGGGCATCGACCTGCTCGCCCTGACGGCCCACAAGTTCTACGGCCCCAAGGGGGTGGGGGCGCTCTACGTGCGCCGCAAGGGCCCCCGGGTGCGCCTGTCGCCCCAGATCGACGGCGGCGGCCACGAGCGCGGCATGCGCTCCGGCACCCTGAACGTGCCCGGCGTGGTGGGCATGGGCAAGGCCGCCGAGCTGTGCCGCCAGCTCATGCCGGAGGAGTCGGCCCGCATCCAGGCCCTGCGCGACCGCCTGCAGAACGGCATCCTGGAGCGCCTGGACGAGGCCCACGTCAACGGCAGCCAGACCCGCCGCCTGCCCCACAACCTGAACATGAGCTTCGCCTTCGTGGAGGGCGAGTCCATGCTGATGGGCCTGAAGGAGGTCGCGCTGGCCTCCGGCTCGGCCTGCACCACGGCCACCCTGGAGCCGTCGTACGTGATCCGGGCCCTGGGCACCACGGACGACCTGGCCCACTCGTCCATCCGCTTCTCCCTCGGGCGCTTCACCACCGAGGACGAGGTGGACTACGTGATCGAGCACGTGGCGGCGACCGTGAACCGGCTGCGGGAGATGTCGCCCCTCTACGAGATGGCCAAGGAGGGCATCGACCTCTCCAAGGTGAGCTGGAAGGCGGACTGACCGGCACGGGACCTTTAGAGGCAACACGGCCGCCGGTGTGAGGCGGCCCGGACGTTACGGAGGGACATCGAGATGGCATACAGCGACAAGGTGCTCGACCACTACAACAACCCGCGCAACATGGGCTCCTTCACCAAGGACGAGGAGGGCGTGGGCACGGGCGTCGTGGGCGCCCCGGAGTGCGGCGACGTGATGAAGCTGCAGGTGAAGATCAACGACGACGGCATCATCGAGGACGCCAAGTTCAAGACCTTCGGCTGCGGCTCCGCCATCGCCAGCTCGTCCCTGGCCACCGAGTGGCTCAAGGGGCGCACCGTCGAGCAGGCCATGGCCCTGAAGAACACGGCGATCGTGGAGGAGCTCAACCTCCCGCCGGTGAAGATCCACTGCTCGATCCTGGCCGAGGACGCCATCAAGGCCGCGGTCAACGACTACCTGGAGAAGTCCGGCAAGAAGGCCCCCGAGGCCCCGGCCGAGAAGGCCGAGGCCTGACGCGTCCATGGCCAAGGTGACGTTCCTTCCCGCCGGGGTCACCTGCGAGGTGGACCCCGCCGCCTACCCCTACGGCGACCACGGCCTGCCCGGCAGCCTGCTGGACATCGGCCTGCACCACGGGGTGGACATCGGCCACAATTGCGGCGGCTCCTGCGCCTGCACCACCTGCCATGTGGTGGTCAAGGCCGGCGAGGAGCACCTCTCCGAGATGGAGGAGGACGAGGAGGACCGCCTGGACCAGGCGGAGGGTCTCACCCTGCACTCGCGCCTCGCCTGCCAGGCGGTGGTGGAGGGCTCGGGCGAGGTCGTGGTCCAGGTGATGATGACCAAGGATCAGGCGGGAGGCCACTGACGCCCATGGCACTTTCCTGGCAGGACACCGAGGACATCGCGATCGAGCTGATGGAGCGGTACCCGGAGCGGGACCCGCTGTCGCTGCGCTTCACCGACCTGAGGGACCTGGTGGTGGAGCTGCCGGACTTCGCCGACGACCCCAAGAAGTCGTCCGAGGGGGTCCTGGAGCGGATCCAGATGGCGTGGTACGAGGAGTGGGGCGCCGACGGGTGAGGCCCGTCCGGCGATTCCGCGCCGGGCCCTACTTGATCTTCACCCCACCGGCGCCGGGGCGCTCCAGCACCGTGCCGCCCTCCCCCACCAGGGTCATGCGGCCGCCGGGGCCGAAATCCACCCCCCACAGGGTCTGGCCCGTGGGCACGGGCACCGCCCGCACGTGGCCGGCCTCCATCCGGAACGCCGTGCCGAAGTCCCCCACCATCCACGTCTCCCCGTCCGGGTCCTCCGCCGCCGCGTAGAGCGCCAGACCCCCGGGGGCGAGCAGAGTGCGCCAGGCGCCGTCCACGAAGCGCCGCACGCCCCCCAGGCCCCCCACGGCCACGCCGCCGTCCGAGACCGCGAACAGGTCCTCGCCGTCGGGCACCGACACGTCCCGCCAGCGGCCCCCGGTCCGGCGCAGGGCGGTGCCCCCCGCCCCCACCACCCAGAGGTCGTCCGGCCCCGGGCCGCCGATGCCGTACAGGTCGGCCCCGGTCCGCACCGCGAGCGGTCGCCATGCGTCCCCGTCCCAGGTCAGGGCCAGGCCGTCCGCCCCCACCGCCACGGCCCGCGTGCCCCAGGCCCGGATGGCGTAGACGGGGGCGTCCGGGGCGCCTGCGGGGCGTTCCAGGGGGCGCCAGCCTTCGGCGTCCCCCAGCCACAGGGTGGCGCCCCCGGCCAGCACCCGGCCGTCCGCCAGCACCGCCACGGCGTCCAGGGTGCCGGCGTCCTCCAGGGTGCGGGGGTGCCAGCGGCCGTCGGTGGCCCGGTAGAGCACGGTCCCGTCGGTGCCCACCGCCCAGTCGCCCGCCACGGCCAGCAGGTCGGCCACGGGGCCCTCCCGCTCGGGGCGGAAGGCACCGTTCCGGTCGGTCAGCACCAGGCCGTCGTCCCCCACCAGCACGGTGGGGCCGCCGGGGGCGCGCCAGGCGCCGCGCACGGCGCCGGAGACACCCAAGTCCACCGGCTGCCAGGCGGTACCGTCGAAGCGCCGCACCACCGGCGCCATGCCGTCGTCACCGGTCACCCACACGTCGGCCGGCCCCGTGCCCCAGACCCAGCGCAGCAGGGCGTCGGTGCCCGCGTGCTCCCGCGTCCAGACGCCGCCCCTGAGGTGCAGGACCAGGCCGCCGCTGCCCGCCACGTAGACCTCCCCCGGCCCCGGTCCCCACACGCTCACGAAGTGGCCCCCGGCTCCGGCGTCGCCCACGTCCACGGTGCGCCAGGCGGCGCCGTCGTAGTGGGCCACGTTGCCCCGCCCGCCCACCGCCCACACGTCGCCGGGCCCGGAGCCCCACACCCCGAAGAACAGGTTGTCCGTGCCGGTCTCCTGGCGCCGCCAGCAGGTGCCGTCGTAGTGCAGGATCACGCCCCGGTCGCCCACGGTGAACACGTCCCTCGGGCCGGAGCCCCAGATTCCGTTGAAGTCGTTGGTCACCCCCGTCGGGTGGCGGCTCCAGCGGCGGCCGTCGAAATGCAGCACCAGGCCGTTGTAGCCGGTCACGAACACGTCGTCCGGCCCGGAGCCCCACACCCCGGCCAGGTAGTCCCGGGGCCCCGGGTCCGCCACGCGCCAAGTGCCGCCCCGGTGGCGCAGCACCCGGCCCCGGTCGCCCACCGCCCACAGGTCGTCGGGCCCCGCGCCCCACACCGAGAGCAGGTCGTCGCCCTGGGGCCGGGGATTGGCCCACGCGAAGGGGCTCGGCGCCGGGGCCGGGAGAGGCTCAGGAGGCGGCGCGCAGGTCCCCGCGGGGGGCGGCGGGGGGGCGGGCTCGAGCGCGATGGTGGGGGCCACGGTGGGCGCCATTGGGCCCTTGGCGGCGGCGCACCCGGCGGCCCAGAGGCACAGGGCGGCGAGGCCCGAAAGAAGGGCGGCGCGGGGTATTGCGGAGGGTACCGGCATGGGGTGTAGACTTCACCTGCTCGACGGGGCCGCCGTTGTATCAGAGGCCGCCCGCGCGGTCAAACGCGGGGCGCGGGGACTGAAACGGAAAGGGCGCCGGGCGGGCGAGCGGGGGCGGGCACGGACCGGGCGATTGGAGGAGCGAGAGGGATGCGAGGGATGCGAAAGGGGCTCGTGGCGGGTGCCACGGGTCTGGCGGTGACGGTGGTCCTGGGTGCCCAGCTCTGGGCGCCCGGCGTGGCCCGGGCCGAGCTGAACGGCAAGATCCTCATCGAGCGCAAGGGGTGCCTCACCTGCCACAGCCTGCTGGGGCAGGGGGGACGCATGGGCCCACCCCTGCAGAGCACCCCGTCCTGGAGCCCCCCGGACCGGATGCGCCAGTACATCCTGGACCCCAAGAGCGTGAACCCCAAGTCCATCATGCCGCCCTCGCGCCTGACGGACGAGGAGGTGGACGCCATGGTCGCCTACCTGCAGAGCTTCAAGGGCGAGGCCAAGGCCCCGGAGGGATGGAAGGGGGAGTGACCGACCCGCCCCAGGCCGCCGCCGCGGCCCCCATCCCGGACCCCGCCAGGCGCAAGTTCCTGCACCGGATATACAACATGACCCTGGGCTTCTGGGCCCTGGCCGGCATGAGCGGCGCGGGCTACGTGGGGGCCCGCTACCTGTGGCCCACCAAGGCGGGCGAGACGACGGGCCGGGAGCGCGCCGTCACCGTGCCCGTCGGCGAACTGGCCACCAAGCCGATCGTGAAGGTGCTGGTGGAGGGGCAGCCGGTGGGGGTGTTCCGCCACGACGGAACCTACCACGCCCTGAGCCTCGTCTGCACCCACCTGGGGTGCCTGGTCAACTGGGTGCCGAACGCCGGGGAGTTCCAGTGCCCCTGCCACGGCTCCCGCTTCGACCCCAACGGCGCCGTGCTCCAGGGGCCCGCGCCGCTGCCCCTGAAGCGCTACGACGCCCGGGTGTCGGGCGACACCGTGATCGTGAGCTGATCCGTCATGTTCCGACGCCGCCAGCGGGGCACGGAGCGCGCCTTCCGGGGGGAGAGCGCCAAGAGCCTGCTCAACCTCCTGTCGTTGCTCACCGGCGCCATGTACGGCGAGCTCGACGAGCGCCTGGACTTCCGCACCGCCCTGTCCCGGGCCCTGAAGAAGCCGGTGCCCCGGCACGTCAACTTCTGGTTCTGCTTCGGCGGGATCACCTTCCTGATCTTCGTCACCCAGGTGGTCACCGGGGTGGGGCTGCTGTTGTACTACCGCCCCACGGTGGAGCAGGCCTACCACTCGGTGGTCCACATCAGCAACAGCGTGCCGTTCGGGTGGCTGGTGCGGGGCTTCCACCACTGGGGGGCCAACCTGATCATCATCACGGTGATGATCCACGCCCTCCGGGTGTTCATGCACGGCGCCTACAAGCCGCCCCGGGACCTCAACTGGGTGGTGGGGTCGCTGCTCATGCTGAGCCTGCTGATGTTCGGCTTCTCGGGCTACCTGCTGCCGTGGAACGAGCTGTCCTACTGGGCCACCACGGTGGGGGCCGAGATCCCGGGGGCCATCCCGTACGTGGGTGACGCCCTGGCCTACCTGATCAAGGGCGGCGACACGGTGGGCCAGCTGGCGCTGACCCGCTTCTTCGCCTTCCACGTGGTGATCCTGCCGGTGGTCATGCTGATCCTGCTGGGGATGCACTTCCTGATGATCCGCCGGCTCGGCATCGCGGGGCCCCTGTAAGAGAGCCGGGGCCGTGGGCATCCTCACCGTCGGCGACATGATGAGCCGGGACCCGGTCTCGGTGCCGCCTTCCTGCACCCTGCGGGACGCCGCCCACCTGATGCGCAACATGCGCATCCGCAGCCTGCTGGTGAAGGAGGGCGAGACCTACGTCGGCATCGTCACCGGCACCGACATGGCCAAGCGGGTGCTGGCGGAGGAGCCCTACGAGGGGGTGACGGTGGGGGACATCATGAGCGCCCCCATGCTCACCATCCGCCCCGAGGACCCCCTGCACCGGGCCAACGAGGACATGATCCGCCACCACGTCCGCCATCTGGTGGTGGTGGACCCCAGCGAGCGCCCCGTCGGCATCATCTCGGCCCGGGACCTGCTGGTGCCCGAGGAGGACGTGCCGGGGGCGATCCCGTTCTGGCCCAACCACCTGCTCAAGGAGGTGGTGGCCGCGCTCCTGGTGATCGCCTTCATGGTGGTGCTGGTGGTGGCCAGCCCGGCCCCCATGCTCAAGGAGGCCGACCCCTTCTCCACCCCGGCGCACATCAAGCCCGAGTGGTACTTCCTGGCCGCCTACCAGTTCCTGAAGTTCGCCGAGGTGTTCCGGCCCATCGGGGAGTGGGCTCCCAAGGCCCTGGGGGTGGGCATCATGGGGGTGGTGATGGCGGCCCTGGTGCTGTTCCCGTTCCTGGACCGCAATCCGAACCGCAAGCCCTCCCGCCGCCCCTTCGCCCTGACCTTCGGGGTGATGGTCACCCTGGCCTTCATCGGCTTCACGATCTGGGGGCACTTCAGCTAGTGGGGCGCGGGCCCGCCACCCGCGGGGCGGTCCCGGCCCTGCTGCGGGGTCTGGCCGTGACGCTGGCCGTGGCCCTGGGGCCGGGGGCGGCCCACGCCTCGGTGGAGGCGGGCAAGGCGCTGTTCGCCCAGAAGGGGTGCGGCGGCTGCCACCGGGTCCACGGCGAGGGGGGCGAGGTGGGCCCCGACCTGTCCAACGAGGGCAACGTTCCGGGGCACGACCGGGACTGGCAGATCCGCCACCTGATGGACCCCGCCGCGGTGGTGCCGGGCTCGTTCATGCCCAAGCTGGTGCAGACGGAAGCGGAGGCCGGCGACCTGGCCGACTACCTGCTGAGCCTGAAGGCGGCCCCCGCGCCCGCCGCCCCGGCCGCCGCCGGCCCCACGGCGGTCCCCGAGGGCCCCGCACCGAAGCCCCCGGCGGGGAAGCCCGCGCCCGCCCCCGCCGAGGCCGCGCCGCCCCCCCCGGCCCAAGCTGCCCCGGCTCAATCGGCTCCGGCTCAATCGGCTCCGGCCCAGGCGGCTCCGGCCCAGGCGGCTCCCGCCCAGGCGGCTCCGGCCCAGGCGGCTCCCGCCCAGGCCGTCCCGGCCGCACCGGAACCGGCCGCCGCCCCGCAGGCGGCGTCCGCGCCCGCCCCGGCGGTCGCCGCGTCCATCGAGCGCGGCGCGGCCCTGTATCGGGCCAAGGGGTGCCCGGGCTGCCACATGATCCGGGGCTCCGGTGGCACCCTGGGGCCCGACCTGAGCTTCGAGGGGGAGGTTCCCGGCCACGACGCCGCCTGGCACCGGCGCCACCTGGCCGACCCCCGCTCCACCAGCCCCGGCTCCACCATGCCCGCCTTCAACCTGAAGCCCGCCGACGCGGTGGACCTGATCGCCTTCCTCACCAGCCGCAAGCGCCTGGCCGAGGACCGGGCCCTGACCCCGGATCTCTCCCGACGCTTCGCGGCCCTGGGCACCACCCTGGCGGGCCTCAGGGCGCGGGTGGAGAAGGCCCACGCCCGGGGCCGCAACGTGGACGACCTGACCGTGCGGCTGTCCCAGGCCTGGACCCACGTGGGGACGGTGGAGGAGATGGTCCGGCGCCAGAACGTGGTGGGGGCGCGCAAGGAGATCCAGGCGGCGGAGGACACGGCCACGGCCCTGACCCGGACCCTGGACGACTTCGCGGCCCAGCTCCGGCAGCGCATCTACCTGGCGGCCGGGACCGTGGCGATGATCCTGTTCGGGTGCTGGGTCCTGATTCGCAAGATCCGCCTGCTCACCCTGGAGTGGAACGCAGAGGAGGCCCAGCGGGAGGCGCGCCGCGCCCGGGGCCGCAAGGGACCCGCGGCCCCCGAGCCCGCCGCGCCGGAGGGCGAGGGGTGAGGGCCCGGCACCTCGGACCCGCGGCCGACGCCGCCCGCCGCCGGGCGCGCCACTTCCTCACCTGGTGGGGCGTGGTGGCGTTGATGCTCGCGGCGCTGGGGATGACCTTCGCCTTCGGCGCCGTGGTGCTGGGCTACGCGGTGTGGATCGCCGTGGACCCGGCCCAGGGCTTCGGCGCCCCCTGGCACCCCTACGTGGCGGTGCCGGTGGCGCTCCTGGTCACCGGCGGCAGCCTGTGGCTGCTGGGCTACGGCCTGTGGATCCTGAAGGGGGTCGTGCGGGCCTCGCGGGCCCTGGCGGCGGAGCGCCCCGCGGGCGGCCCGCCGGCCTGACCGCCCCACCCGACGCCGGGCGCCGCCGGCATGCCCGGAGTGGCCGCCCGTGTCTGGCGGCTCCGAGGAAGCCTGCGCGGTTACCGCGGGGGGGCCGTGGCCACTCAAGCCGGGTGGAAGAACATCACCACCGCGAACATCGCCACCAGCAGGGCCACCACCACGGTCAGGATGTGGTCGGCGATCGAGCTGTAGTTGAACATCCGGCTCACGGCGGTGCCTCCCTGCGGTGCGGCGGCCCGGTTGGCCGCCCCGGCGTCCATGATGCCACAGGGCCCGGGGGCGGGGCGAGGGGCGCTTACAGGGGCTCGATGGCGTAGTCCTTGATCTTGGTGAGCAGGGTCTTGTAGCTCACCTTCAGGATCTGGGCGGCCTGGGACTTGTTGCCGCCGGTCTCGTCGAGCACCTGCCGGATCCTGAGGGTCTCGTAGTGGCGCGTCGCGGCGGCGGCGATCTCCTGCAGGGGGGCGTCGAGCGGGATCACCGGCGCGCCGCCGTCCGGGGGGCGCGCCGTATCGCCCAGGTCCACCTGGTCCACGACCGGGCCGGACGACAGGATCACGGCGCGCTCGACGCAGTTCTGCAGCTCCCGCACGTTGCCCGGCCAGTCGTAGGCCGACAGGGCCGCCAGCACCTCCGGCGCCACCCCGGTCACGGTCCGGCCCAGCTCCCCGGCGAAGTGCCGGACGAAGTGGGCGACCAGCGCCGGCACGTCCTCGCGCCGCTCCCGTAATGGCGGGATGCGGACCGGGAAGGCCGACAGGCGGTAGAACAGGTCCTCCCGGAAGCGGCCGGTGGCGATGCGGGTCGGCAGGTCCTGGTTGGTGGCGGCGACCACCCGCACGTCCAGGGGGACGGCGCGCTCGCCCCCCACCCGCACCACCTCGCCATCCTGCAGCACCCGCAGCAGCTTGGCCTGGAGCGCCAGGTCCATGTCGCCGATCTCGTCCAGGAACACGGTGCCGCCCGCGGCCAGCTCGAACTTGCCCATGCGGCGCGCGTCGGCCCCGGTGAAGGCGCCCTTCTCGTGGCCGAAGAACTCGCTCTCCAGGAGCTGGTGCGGCACCGCCGCGCAGTTGACCGCCACGAACGGCCCGGCCCGGCGGGGGCTCTCGGCGTGGATGAGCTGGGCGAACAGCTCCTTGCCGGTGCCGGATTCGCCGGTGAGCAGCACGGTGGTGCCGGCGCCGGCCACCTTCACCGCCTTCTCCCGGGCGTCGGCCAGGGCCCGGCTCGAGCCGATGATGCGGGGCGCCCCGACGTGGCGGGCGGTCTGGCGCAGCACCCGGTTCTCCGTGACCAGGCGGCGGGTCTCGGCGGCCTTGTTCAGCACCAGGACCAGGTGGTCCGGGTCGAACGGCTTGGTGATGAAGTCGTAGGCCCCCTCCCGCATCGCGGTCACGGCGGTCTCGATGCTGCCGTAGGCGGTCATCACCACCACCGGCAGGTCGGGGTGGACGGCCTTGGCGGCCTTGAGCACCTCCTGGCCGTCGCGGCCGGGGAGCTTCAGGTCCGTGAGCACGATGTCGAAGGGCTGCTCGTAGAGGGCGGCGATGCCCCGCTCGCCGTCCTCGTGGGCGGTCACCTCGTACCCCTCCCGGGTCAGGGAGCGGGTGAGCATGTCCCGCATGCCCGCCTTGTCCTCCACCAGCAGCAGCTTCATGCGATCTCCTCGTCCGCCGCGGGCGGACTGCCGGGGCGGTGGCGCACGGTGGGCAGGCGCAGCCGGAACGCGGCGCCGCCCGCCGGGGTCTCCACCAGGTTCACGTCGCCGCCGTGGGCGGTAACGGTCTTGTGCACGTGGGCCAGCCCCATGCCGGTGCCGGTCTCCCGGGTGGTGAAGAACGGCAGGAAGATCTTGGCGCGCAGCTCCGGGGGGATGCCGGGGCCGTTGTCGGCCACGGTCACGGCGAGCCACTCGGGATCGGGGCCGGACCCCGGCTCAGGCGCCGCCTCCACCCGCACCCGGGCATCGGCGCCCCGGACGTGGCAGGCCGCCTCGCAGGCGTTGCGCACCAGGTTGACCAGGGACTGCCTGAGACGGATTTCGTCGGCCAGCAGGTCCGGCAGGCCGGGCGCCACCCGCACCGTCACGGCGGCCTCGAAGTCGGCGCTGCCCACCTCGGCGGCCTGGCGCAGCAGGGGCTCCACCGGGACCGGGCCGGTCTGGAGGGCCTCCTTGCGGGAGAAGTCCAGCAGGTCCCGGATCAGGCGCTCCATGCCGGTCAGCTCGCCCATCATGGCCTCGAGCACCTCCCGGGCCGGGGCGTCCTCCGGCACGTCCTTGCCCAGCAGGCGTGCGTAGCCCACCAGGGCCCCCATGTTGTTGCGGAACTCGTGGGCGATGCCCGCCGAGACCTCGCCGAGCTGGGCCAGGTGGCGGCGCATCTCCACCTGGCGCTTGAGGCGCTTCATCTCGGTCAGGTCCGTGAACAGCATGGCCATCAGGCGCCCGGCCGGGGCCTCGATGGGCGACAGGGACAGCCCCAGGTGGCGGGGCGGGCGGCCGGGGGGACGCCAGGTGAACTCCACCCGGTGGGCGGCGTACGGAGACGCGGAGAGTCCCGGCGGCAGGCAGCCCCGGAACAGCTCCGCCACGGGCCGCCCCACCGGGGCCGGGCCGCCCCAGTCCAGGATGGCGCAGGCGGCGGGGTTGCAGGTGGCCAGCAGGCCGTCGCGGGTGACGGTCACCACCCCGGTGGAGATGCCCTCCAGCAGGTGGGTGTGGATGGCCCGCATGGCGTTCATCTGGGCCACGGCCGCCCGCTTCTCCAGGGCCTGGGCCTGCTCCCGGTCGCGCAGGTCGCGCATCACGTCGGTGAGGGGCTGCATCGCCTCCAGGGAGGAGGCGGGGCGGGGCTCGTGCCCCTTGATCACCCGCAGGTAGGCCGACAGCAGGGTGATCAGCGCCCCGGCGGAGAAGAGCTGGAGCAAGAGCCGGGTGCCGGCGCCGGCGCGGTGCCACTCGGCGGCCGACCAGGGCGGCCCGCCGGGGGAGGTGATGATGAACTCCGCCGCCTGGATGCGCACCTGCTGGTGGACCGTGACGATGGCCACGAACAGGGCCCCGAACAGGAGCACCAGGCGCAGGATGCGGTTCACGGGCGCCCCAGGTCCAGGTACCAGGTGAGGACCTGCTCGCCCCACAGCAGGCAGAACACCGCCGCCGCCGACAGGAACGGTCCGAACGGCACCTGGTACTTGCGCCCCTTGCGGAAGGCCAGCATGAGCACGGCCCCCACCAGGCCGCCGGTGACGGCCGCCAGAAAGGTGGTCAGCAGCACCGCCTCCCACCCCAGGAAGGCGCCGATCATGGCGATCAGCTTGATGTCGCCGCCCCCCATGCCACCCCGGCTCAATACCGCGATCAGGAAGAAGCCGCCGCCCCCCACGGCCGCCCCCAGCAGCGCCGGCACGATCCCGGTGGGCAGCAGGGTGGCGGAGGCCAGGAGGCCCACCGCGATGCCGGGCAGGGTGATGCGGTCCGGCAGCAGGCGGTGGTGCAGGTCGATCACCGTCAGCACCAGCAGGGCCGAGACCAGGAGCATGTAGACCGGCAGGGCGGCGCCCAAGCCGAAGCGCCAGGCGAGCACCCCGTAGAGGGCGGCGTTGGCCGCCTCCACCAGGGGATACTCGGCCGAGATGCGCCCCCGGCAGGCGCGGCACCGGCCGCCTAAGAGAAGCCAGCCCAGCACCGGCACATTGTCATGCCAGCGCACGGGGGCGCCGCAGGCGGGGCAGTGGGAGGGGGGGCGCACCACCGACTCGCCCCGGGGCAGGCGCCAGGCCACCACGTTGAGGAAGCTGCCCACCACCGCCCCCAGGACGGCGCAGGCGGCGATGAGCAGGGGGACGGGTGCGGTCAGACTCTCGGGCATGCCCGGTCTCGGGTCATAAGTGCTCAAAAAACCGATGGATTGAGCGGCTGCCGGCGTTGACGGCCCTCCGCCCGCCCCCTATACTCCCCCCAACCCCCTCGCATCGGACGGTGGCCCGGTTGCACTTTAAGCCCCAGCAGCAGACGGTTCGGCCCGGCGACCGGGCGGGCGCGCGCCCCGCGCCAGGGTATCCCCCCGGGGCCGCCGGAAGGAAGGCCGCGTGACCGGCCCGGCCCGCGTCACGGTGGCCGGGGCCGGCAGCTGGGGCACCGCCCTGGCCATGCTCCTGGCGGCCAACGGCCACCGGGTGACCCTGTGGTGCCGCGAGCCCGAGGTGGCCGAGGGCATCGCCCGCAAGCACCACAACCCCCTCTACCTGCCGGACGTGGACCTGCCGGAGTCCCTGGCCGCCACCGGCGACCTGGCCGAGGCGATGGGGGCCGCGCGCGACCTGCTGGTGTGGGTGGTGCCGTCCCAGTTCACCCGCGCGGTGCTGGAGCAGGCCCGTCCCCACCTGGGCCCGGAGGTGCCCGTGGTGAGCGCGAGCAAGGGGATCGAGGTGTCCACCCTCAAGCTGCTGAGCGAGGTGTTCGCCGAGCTGTTGGGGGAGGGGACGGCCGAGCGTTTCGCCGTGCTCTCCGGTCCCAGCTTCGCCAAGGAGGTGGCCCGGGGCATGCCCACGGCCGTGGCCGCGGGGGGCACCAACCCCGAGGTGGGGCGCACCGCCCAGCGGTTGTTCGGCTGCGACCGGTTCCGGGTCTACACCAACCACGACCCGGTGGGCACCCAGGTGGGGGGCGCCCTCAAGAACGTGGTGGCCATCGCCGCCGGGGCCGTGGAGGGCCTGGGGCTGGGACACAACACCCAGGCGGTGCTGGTGACCCGGGGCTTGGCCGAGATGACCCGCCTGGGGGTGGCCCTGGGGGCAGACCCCCGCACCTTCGCGGGGCTGGCCGGGCTGGGGGACTTGGTGCTCACCTGCACCGGGGACCTGTCCCGCAACCGGGGGGTGGGGGTGGCCCTGGGGCAGGGGCGCACCCTGGAGGACTTCCTGGGGACGACCGGCCAGGTGGCCGAGGGGGTGAAGACCACCGCCGCGGCCCACGAGCTGGCCGCCCGCCTGGGGGTGGAGATGCCGATCGTGGCGCAGGTCTACCGGGTCCTGTTCGAGGGGGCCTCGCCGAAGGACGCCCTCTCCCACCTGATGGCCCGGCCCCAGAAGGCGGAGGAGGACGTCACCTAGGGGCCGCGTCCTCCGGGTCGAACAGGAGCCCCAGGGCGTCGTTCACCAGGCGCGCCAGCGGCGTCGCCACCCCCAGGCGCTCCCCCTCCCGCACCAGGAAGCCGTAGAACGGCTCCCGCTCCACCGGCCGGCCCGCCTCCACGTCCTGGAGCATGGAGGTCCTGAAGTCGTCCAGCCCTTGCGTCTCGGCGCAGGTGCGGGCGGCGACGTCGGGGGGCAGGTCCACCCCGGCGGCACCGGCCACGGCGGCGGCCTCGTCCGCCAGGCCCCGGATCAGCCAGACGATGCCGGGGCGCGCGGTCATCCGCCCCACGGTGGCCCGGGTCAGGGCCGAGGGGCCGTTGAAGCCCACGTTCCACAGCAGCTTGCGCCACAGGTCGCGGCGGATGCGGGAGCTCTCCGTCACCCGGATGCCGTGGTCCGCCAGGAACGCCGCCACCCGGCGGACGGTCGCGGAGCTTCCCTCCGGGTAGCGGCCGGCCCGCACCGCCCCGGCGGCGGTGTGGGCGATCACGCCGGGGGCCGTCACCCGGGCCCCGATGAACACGGTGGCCGCCACCACCCGCTCCGGCCCCAGGGCGTCCGCCAGCAGGATGGGGTTCTCGACGCCGTTCTGCATCGAGACCACCACGGCGCGGGGAGGCAGGTGGGCGGCCAGGTCGCGGGCGGCGGCCGGGGTGTCGTGGGCCTTGACGGCGAGCAGCACCAGGTCGGGGGGCGGGGCGTCGGCCAGGTGTTCCACCGCCCGCACCGGGGCGGCGAAGTCGCCGTCCACGCTCTGGACCCGCACCCCGTCCCGGCGCAGGGCCTTCAGCTGGGCGCCCCGGGCCAGGAAGGTGACGTCGGCCCCGGCCTCGAGCAGGCGGGCCCCGAAGTAGCCCCCCACGGCCCCGGCGCCGTAGACCAGGGTCCTCATGCCCCCGGGGGCCCCGCGGGGCGCCGCCCTTGCCAGGGGCGCGGGCGCCACAGTACAATTTCAGCTTTTCCCGAGGGAACGGCCCGCCCGAGCGCGGGACTCTGGTGTGAGGAGACGTCCATGGGGCTTCTGGATCTGCCGCCCGGCGACGACGAGCTGAATTATATCCACGCGATCATCGAGATCTGCGAGGGCTCGAACAACAAGTACGAGTACGACAAGGAACACGGCGTCTTCAAGCTGGACCGGGTGCTCTACTCGGCGGTCCACTACCCCACGGAGTACGGCTTCATCCCGAACACCCTGGGCAGCGACGGCGATCCCCTGGACGCGATGGTCAAGACCACCAGCCCCACCTTCCCGGGCTGCGTCATCGAGGCCCGTCCCATCGGCGTGCTCTACATGGTCGACCAGGACGAGGAGGACGAGAAGATCCTCTGCGTTCCCGTGAACGACCCGCGCTTCGAGGGGGTGCAGGACGTATCCGGGATCAAGCCCCACCTGCTCAAGGAGATCGAGCACTTCTTCCAGACCTACAAGGAGCTGGAGAAGAAGGCGGTCAAGACGATGGGGTGGGGCGGCGTCGAGGAGGCCCGCAAGGTGATCCGGGACGCCGTGGCGCGCCACGGCGCCGGCAAGGTCTGACGCCCCCGCGGCCCCCCCCGGGCCCGGCGGCGACGAGCGTCCGCCCACACGGCGGCATGAGGGGGTAGGCGATGCGCAGCGACACCATCAAGGCGGGATTCGAGCGGGCGCCCCACCGGTCCCTGCTCAAGGCCTGCGGCCTGACCGACGCCGACATGGGCAAGCCCTTCGTCGGCGTCTGCAACTCCTACATCGACATCATCCCCGGCCACGTCCACCTGCAGGAGTTCGGCCGCATCGTCAAGGAGGAGATCCGGGCGGCGGGGGGCGTGCCGTTCGAGTTCAACACGATCGGCGTGGACGACGGCATCGCCATGGGCCACGCGGGGATGCGCTACTCGTTGCCGTCCCGCGAGCTGATCGCCGACTCGGTCGAGACGGTCATGCTGGCCCACAGCCTGGACGCCATGATCTGCATCCCCAACTGCGACAAGATCGTGCCGGGGATGATCATGGGGGCCTTGCGCGTCAACGTGCCCACCGTGTTCGTGTCCGGCGGGCCGATGGAGGCCGGGGAGCTGGCCGACGGCACGCCGGTGGACCTGGCCACCGCCTTCGAGGCCGTGGGGCAGTACAAGGCCGGCAAGATCGGTGAGGACCGCCTCAAGGAGATCGAGGACAAGGCCTGCCCCACCTGCGGCTCCTGCTCCGGCATGTTCACCGCCAACAGCATGAACTGCCTGATGGAGGCCCTGGGGATCGCCCTGCCGGGCAACGGCACCATCCTGGCCACCTCGGCCGAGCGGCGCGAGCTGGTGCGGCAGGCGGCCCGGCGGGTGGTGGCCCTGGCCCTGGCGGGGGGGCCGTGCATCCGCGACCTGGTGGACGAGCGCGCCATCGACAACGCCTTCGTGCTCGACATGGCCATGGGGGGCTCCACCAACACGGTGCTGCACACCATCGCCATCGCCCACGAGGCGGGGGTGGAGTACCCCTTGAAGCGCATCAACGAGCTGTCGGCCCGGGTGGCCCACCTGTGCAAGGTCTCCCCGGCCCTGTCCACCGTCCACATCCAGGACGTGGGCAGGGCGGGCGGCGTGCCCGCCATCATGCACGAGGTGCTGCGCCGCAACCCCGAGGCCCTGCACACCGAATGCATGACCGTCAACGGCCAGACCCTGGGCGAGGTGGTGAAGGACGCCGAGGTGAAGGACGCCCTGGTGATCCACAAGGCCGAGGACCCGTTCTCCGAGACCGGGGGCCTGGCGATCCTGTTCGGCAACCTGGCGCCGGAGGGGGCGGTGGTCAAGACCGCCGCCGTGACGCCCGCGATGCGGCAGTTCTCGGGCAAGGCGATCTGCTACGACTCCCAGGACGCCGCCATGGCCGGCATCCTGGCCGGGGAGGTGCAGCCGGGCCACGTGGTGGTGATCCGCTACGAGGGGCCGAAGGGCGGGCCCGGCATGCAGGAGATGCTGGCCCCCACGTCCGCCATCGCGGGCATGGGCTTAGGCGAGAGCGTGGCCCTGATCACCGACGGCCGCTTCTCCGGCGCCACCCGGGGCGGCTGCATCGGGCACGTCTCGCCGGAGGCCGCCGAGGGCGGCCCCATCGCCCTGCTGGAGAACGGCGACACGATCCGCATCGACATGCCGGCCCGCACCCTGGACGTGGACCTGCCCGCCGCCGAGCTGGCCCGCCGGCGCGAGGCGTGGAAGGCCCCCGCCTCCCGGGCCGTCTCCGGCTGGCTGTCCCGCTACCAGCGCTTCGTGACCAACGCCGCCCGCGGCGCGGTGCTCGAGTAGCCCCGGCCCACCCCCCCGCAGGAACACCCGCCATGCCGTTCACCTCGGGCATCAAGGGGGACTACGAGGCCCCGCCGATTCCGCTCGACGTGGTGCGCCGCCACGCCGCCGCCGATCCGGGCCCGACGCCCTACCTGGTGGGGTCCCTGGACGTCATCGACCGCAAGGTCGCGCGCTTCCGCAAGGCCCTGCCGGGGGTGATCCCGCACTACGCCATGAAGGCCAACCCGGACCCCCGGGTGGTGGCCCGCATGAAGGCCCTGGGGGTGCGCTTCGAGATCGCCTCGATCTTCGAGCTGGACCGGCTGGCGGAGGCGGGGGTGGACCCGGCCGAGGTGATCTTCTCCAACCCCGTCAAGCCCCTGGAGGCCATCGAGGCGGCCTGGCGGCGAGGCGTCGCCACGATGGTGGTCGACGACCTGGACGAGATCGACAAGATCGTCAAGGTCTCCAGGGACGTCCGCCTGTGCCTGCGACTGGAGACCTCGAACACGGGCAGCGACTGGCCCCTGACGGGCAAGTTCGGCGCCACCGCCTCGGAGGCGCTGGAGATCATCGACCGCTGCGCCCGGGACGGCCTGGACCTGATCGGCCTGACCTTTCACGTGGGCTCCCAGTGCCGCAACCTGGACAACTGGCACGCCGGCATCGAGAACGCCCGCCTGCTGATCGAGCGCATGGAGCAGGCGGGGCTCCGGCCCACCCTGCTCAACCTGGGGGGCGGCTTTCCCATCCAGCACACCCGGCCCATGCCCACCATCGAGGAGATCGGCGCCACGGTGCGCCAGTCACTGGCGACCTTAAGGCCCCACTTCACCGTCATCGCCGAGCCGGGGCGCTACCTGGTGGGGGACAGCTTCTGGATGGTGACCCGGGTGGTGGGCACTGCCACCCGCAAGGGGCACCGCTGGATCTACCTGGACGTGGGGGCGTTCACGGGGCTCGCCGAGACCCTGGAGGGCTTCGATTACGAGCTGCTGTGCGACCGCTCGGGCCCCGAGACGCCCATGACCGTGGCCGGCCCCTCCTGCGACACCGCCGACGTGCTGTTCCAGGAGAAGATGCTGCCCGAGGACCTGCAGGCCGGCGACCGGGTCTACATCCCCAACGCGGGCGCCTATACCACCGCCTACGCCAGCACCTTCAACGGCTTCCCGTTGCCGCGGGTGGCCCTGCTGGCTCCCCCCGCCGCGCGGGCGGCGGGCGCGGCCTAGCGCGCCCCCGGACGGGCCCGCCAAGGCGGGCCGCCGCCGATTGACAACGGATTCGGGGCCTTCCTATAGTGGGGGCCGTCGTGCCTTACAGGGGTACCTACGGCTTCGGAGAGGGAGGTCCGGGATGGGATCCTGCGGTCCGGGTGGGGGACATTGCCGCGCGGCGACGCAGGTCGCCGCGGGCCTGACCGCCCTGCTGCTGCTTTCGGCATGCATCACCACCTACCGCGACTATCCCCGGGTCCGCGCCAGCGCGGCCGAATTGCCCGCCTCGGAGCGCGCCCTGTCCTACAGTATCGACCGCTACCCCATGCTCATGATGGGCAAGACGAACACCCTGCAGGACCTGTTCGAGGGCACCGGCGGGTTCGGCGAGATCTCCCGGGTGGAGACGCCCGAGGAGGGAATCCCCGACGGCCTGTACGTGCAGGTGAACGTCAAGGCCAAGAACCCCTCCACCGGGGCCGCCGTCTGGACCTACATCGCCGCCGCCGGCCTGCTGACCCTGCTGCCCGCGTTCAGCACGAAGGACGGCTACGTGGTGCGCTACAAGCTGTTCAGGGACGGCGAGGCGCAAAAGACCTACCGCTACGAGATCACCCGGAAGTTCGGCGTGTGGATCGTGTTCCTGCCGTTCATCTGGATCAACCTCTTCACGCCCACGGAGGAGAAGGCCTTCAAGGCCACCGCGTACGCCTTCGTGAAGCAGGCGCGGGAGGACGGGCTGCTGTGACTTCGGACGGTGCGCCACGGCGGTGCCGGGCGCGAGGAGGCAAACCACAACCGCATGAACGGAGAGGGAGACTGAAATGAGAAAGTGGATTCTTGGCGCGGCGGTGCTCGCGTTCACGGCGTTTCCGGCGGCCAGCGCCTTCGCCGAGGGCAGCGGCCCCGGCTGTGGGGTGGGCACCATGATCTTCAAGGGCCAGCAGGGTGTGCTCCCGCAGACCCTGGCGGCCACCACGAACGGCACCCTGGCGAACCAGCTGTTCGGGATCTCCAGCGGCACGCTGGGCTGCGCCCAGGACGGCGTGGTGCTCAACGAGCACGAGCGCGACCTGTACGCGGCGGCCAACCTGGACCACCTGAAGGGCGACATGGCCCGCGGCGGCGGCGAATACCTCGACACGCTGGCCACCCTGATGGAGGTGGCGCCCCAGGACCGGGCGGCGTTCTACGCCCTCACCCGGGACCGCTTCGCGGCGGTGGCGGGCGACGCCACGGTGACCGCGGGCGAGCTGCTGCGCAACCTGGACCGGGAGCTGGCGGCGGCACCCGCGCTGTCGCGGTACGCTTCCTGACCTGACGCGACCCGACGGGCCCCGGCGGCGTCCGCCGCCGGGGCCCCAACGCGGGCCCCCGCGTCCGCGACCCCGCCGCGCTTGGCGGGCGCCCCCCTTCGCCTTCCCCCTGTGTCGTCCCCGCCATGGCCCCCGCCCGCTTCGTCCGTCTGGCCGCCGCGCTCTGCGCCCTGACGGGTCTGCTGCCCCTTCCCGCCACGGCGGCCGACGACTACCTGGCGGAGCTGACGGCGAAGGCCCGCAGCCTGCACCTGGCCGAGGCCCGCGCCTGGCACGTCCTGCGCCACGACCGCCCCCGGCTGCTGGGCGGCTTCGAGAGCGAGGTGGACGGGGCCGACTTCTTTCTCGCCCCCGGCGGCAAGAGAGACCCGGAGGCCGAGCTGGAGGCGACCCTGGCGGCCTTCTTCGCCCCCGACCCGGCCGACCCCAACGTCCAGCACCCCCAGTGCCGCTTCATCGCCCGCTACACGTGGCTGAAGGCCGAGCTGGGGTTCGACCCGGCCCGGCTGCCGCCACAGCCCTGCCCGCGCTTCACCGCCTGGATGAAGGCCATCCGGCCCGACACGGTGGTGCTGGTGTTCCCCGCCGCCTACCTCAACAGCCCGCCCTCCATGTTCGGCCACACCCTGCTGCGGCTGGACCGGGCGGACCGGCCCGAGCTGCTGGACTACGCCCTCAACTACGCCGCCCAGGTGCCGCCGGACGCGGGGTACTTCTACGCCGCCAAGGGGCTGCTGGGGTTCTTCCCGGGTCGTTTCACCCTGCTGCCCTACTACGCCAAGGTGCAGGCCTACGGCGAGATCGAGAACCGGGACCTGTGGGAGTACCGCCTGAACCTGAGCCCCGAACAGACCGAGCGCCTGCTCATGCACGCCTGGGAGCTGGGGCCGACGTACTTCGACTACTTCTTCCTCAAGGAGAACTGCTCCTACCACCTGCTCTCCCTGCTGGAGGCGGCGGACCCGGGGCTGCACCTCAGGGAGCGCTTCCATTACGCTACCGTGCCCACCGACACCCTGCGGGCCGTGGTGGCCCGCCCGGGGCTGGTGGGGGAGGTGGACTTCCGTCCCTCCCGGGCCACGATCATCCGCCACCGGGAGGCGGCCCTGGCCCCGGCCGAATTGCGCCTGGCGCGGCGCATCGCGGGGGGCCGGGCGGCCCCCGACGGACCCCGGGCGGCGGCCCTGGACAGCGAGCGGCGCGGGCGGGTGCTGGACCTGGGCTACGACTACCTGCTGTATCAACAAAGCCCCCGGCAGACCCCGGACCCGGTGCTCGCCGAGCGGGAGAGCGCCGTGCTCCTGGCCCGTAGCCGGGTCGCGGCGGCGCCGGACGAGGCGGCGGTGCCGGCCCCGGCCACCCGCCCGGACCAAGGCCACGGCACCACGCGCTTCACGGCCGGCGGCGGGGCGCGGGACGGGGAGGCGTTCCTCCAGCTGGGCTGGCGCGCCGCCTACCACGACCTGCTGGACCCCGATCCGGGGTACGATCCCCTGGGGGCCCTTCAGGTGCTGTCCGTGGAGGGCCGGGCGTACCCGGAAGGGGGGCGCATGGAGCTGGCACGCGTGACCCTGCTCGACATCTTCTCCCTGGCGCCGTGGGAGGGCGTGTTCCGGGAGCGCTCCTGGAAGGTGCGCCTGGGGTGGGAGGGGCGCCGCGCCGGAGCCTGCACCGGGTGCGGGGCCCTCACCTTCAACTTCGGCCCGGGCCTGGCGCTCAAGGGGCCGTTCGGCCGCACCGTCTGGTACGCCTTCGCCGACGTGGACGCCGACCGGGGCCGCCGGCTCGACCCCGACTACGCCGTGGGGGCGGGGGCCGACGCCGGGGTGCTGGTCACCCTGAGCCGCGCCCTCAAGGCCCACGCGCAGGTCGGCTACGTCCGCTACGGCCTGGGCGACGCCTTCGCCGAGCGCCGCTTCCGCCTGGGGGCGCGCTACGCCCTGGGACCGGACTCCGCCGTGCGGGTCACCGCGTCGGGCGCCGACGCCCCGTTCCGCTCGACCTCCGAGGTGGTGGGGGAGGTGGATGTCTACTGGTGAGCCGGGCGCGGCCCGCGGGCGCCGCCTCGGGCGCGGGTGGGCCCGCCTGGGGGCGGCGCTGGCCTGCGCGGCGGCGCTGGCGGCGGCGGGCTGCGTGTCGCTGATCTTCTTCCCCGAGCGGCCCCTGGTCCGCACCCCGGACCAGATCGGCCTGGATTACCGCGACGTGGACTTCCGCAGCGCCGACGGCACGCCCCTGCACGGCTGGCTGCTGCCCGCCAAGGGGGCGCCCAAGGCCACGGTGGTGTTCTTCCACGGCAACGCCGAGAACATCAGCACCCACATCGCCAGCGTGTTCTGGCTGCCGGAGCGGGGCTTCAACGTGTTCCTGTTCGACTACCGCGGCTTCGGCCGCTCCGGCGGGCGGGCCGACCTGGCCGGCGCCGAGGCCGACTCGGTGGCGGCCCTCCGGGAGGCGCGCAACCTTGAAGGGGTGGACCCGGAGCGCCTGGTGGTGTTCGGCCAGAGCATCGGCGGCGCCCTCGCCGTGGACGCGGCCGCCGATGCGGGCACCGCCGGGGTGCGGGCGGTGGTGGTGGAGAGCGCCCCGGCCAGCCTGCGCCGCATCGCGCGGGAGAAGCTGGCGGCGTTCCCCCTCACCTGGCCCTTCCAGTGGCCCCTGTCCCTGTTGATGCCGGACCGCATGGACCCGGAGGCGGTGGTAGGCAAGCTGGCCCCCGTGCCCCTGCTGGTGATCCACGGCGACGCCGACCCGGTGGTGCCGTTCGGCCACGGCCTGGCCCTGTACGCGGCGGCGGGGCAGCCGAAGCGCCTGTGGCGGGTGCCGGGGGGTGGCCACATCGAGGCCTTCGGCCGCTTCGCCCCCGTCTACCGGGACGCCCTGGTGGCCTTCCTGGACGCCGCCCTGGCGGGGGAGCCCCTCCCCCCCGCCCCGGTGCCTCTTAAGGCGTCGCCGTAAGGTCCGGACCCGTGCCGGTGGTATAGTGGCCCTTTCCGGCAGGTTCGGACGAGGAGTGCGGGCGTGGGATCGGTCACGGCGTCGGTGGACACGGTGGTGGTGGGCAACGGGCCGGGGGGCATCTGCGTCTCCCTGGCCCTGTCCGGCTGGTGGCCCCGCTACCGGGGGCCGCACCCGGACCCGGCGCTGCACGCCCGCCTGGCGGCCGGGGACCCGTTCCTGCTGGAGCGGGACCTGGAGCCGTTGTGCGAGGGGCTGACCGGGCGCAGCGACAACCCCGTCTCCCTGCTGATCGACGCGCTGCTCCACCCGGGGGCCGACTCGGGCCGCGCCGGCCGCTCCTGCCTGGCCATGGAGCGGCGCGAGGAGCGGGCCGTGTCGCACCTGGTCCTGGGCATCGGCGCGCCGGGGGGGAGCTGGTCGCGCATGCCCCAGGAGATGCTGACCCTGTCCCCCGGCTTCTGGATGGAGCTGCCCGGCTGGTCCCTGTTCGAGTGGGCCCGCTCCCACGGCCGCTGGATCGACCCCGGGGCCCGGGTGCCCCGTGCCGACGTGTCGGCCTACTTCCGCGACTACGTGGACCACATGGGCCTCACGCCCCACCTCCGGCGCGGGGTGCGGGTCACCTCGGCGGTGCGGGACGAGGCCGGCTGGTCGGTGGAGGCGCAAGTGGGCTCGGGCGGCACCATGCGGGTGGCCTGCCGTCACCTGGTGCTGGCCCCCGGCATGTACGACCGCCCCAAGTGGCTCAAGGTGCCGGGGGAGGACCTGCCGTTCGTCACCCACCGGCCTCCGGAGCCGGGGGTCGGGCCCCTGCTGGTGGTGGGGGGCGGCCTGTCGGCGGCGGACGCGGTGCTGGCCGCCCAGCACGCCGGGCGCGACGTGGTGCACGCCTCCATCGACGACCCCGAGGCCACCCCCATGGCGGCGCTGGCCCCGGACGTGTACCCGGAGTACCACGACCTTTTCGACGCCATGCAGGGCGCCGGCGGGGGCGGCTACGAGCCCCTGCTGAGGACCACCGTGGCGGAGATCCGCCCGGACGGGGTGTGCCGGCTGAAGACCCCGGAGGGGGAGATCCGGCGCACCTTCTCCCAGGTGGCGATCCTGATCGGCACGATGCCCGACCTGTCGTTCCTGCCGGCCGCCTCGCGCGGGGACGGGGAGCGGATCCGGGTGGACCCCTACCGCCTGTGCACCGGGACCCCCGGGCTCTACGCCGTGGGGCCGGTGGCGGGGGACAACTTCGTGCGCTTCCTGCCCGGCCACGCCTTCGGCGTCGCCCGGGACCTGGTCCTCGCCCCCGCCGCGGGGCGGGCGGCGGGGTGAAGGGGCACCGGGGTTGCCTGTATAATCCGGGGCCGGGGCGATCGGCCCCCGGCAGCGGGCCCGACTCGGGGCCCCCCGTCCAGGATGTCCCGGACCCCACGGATGTGCCCGAATCCACCCCTGTCCCGGTCCCGTCGATGACCCCGTTCCGTTCCCGCGCCACGCGACTGCGCCGCACGGCGGTGGCCTTCAGCGGCCTGGCCCTGGCGGCCTGGGCCCTGGCCGCGCCGGGCCCGGCCCCGGCGGGCTCCGGGGCGGCCACCCCGGCCGCCGAATCCGCGCCGTCCATGGACCGGTACCTGGTCGAGCCCGAGTACCGGGACCTGGTGGCCACCCTGGTGAAGGAGCACGGCTTCGACCGGGCCCAGCTGGAGGGGTGGTTCCGGGACGCCAAGCTGATCCCCCGCATCCCCAAGATCTTCGACCGCCCGGCGGAGGCCAAGCCGTACGCCGAGTACCGGACCCTGTTCATCTCTCCAAAGGTGCGCCGCCTGGGAGCCTCGTACCTGAAGGAGAACCGGCCGATGCTGGACCGGGTGGAGGCCGACACCGGGGTCGCCGCCACCACCGTGGCGGCCATCATGGGCATCGAGACCAAATTCGGGAACGTCAAGCCCGGCTACCGGGCCTTCGACGCCCTCAACAGCGCCTTCGCCCTCTACCCCCGGCGGCGGGCCTTCTTCCGCAAGGAGCTGATCGAGTACATGCTGCTGTGCCGGGAGGAGGGGACCGACCCGTTCGCCTTCAACAGCTCCTACGCCGGGGCCCTGGGGATGCCCCAGTTCATGCCCTCCAGCTTCCGGGCCTACGCGGTGGACTTCGACGGCGACGGGCGGCGCGACATCTGGTCGTCCCAGGCCGACGTGGCGGGCAGCATCGCCAACTACCTGAAGGTCCACGGCTGGGAGCCCGGCGGGCCGCTGCGGGCCGAGGTGTTGCTCAACGAGCCCCAGGCGCGCCGCTTCGACCGGGGCCACAAGGTGCGCTTTCCCTTGCGGCGCCTGACGGGGGCGGGGATCCAGGCCCCGGCGTTCCTAGGGATGGACCCGGACGCGTCCGTGTCGGTGGTCTCCTACGAGGACACGGGGCGCACCCGCTATTTCGTCATCTTCAACAACTTCCGCGCCATCATGCGCTACAACACCTCGGTCAACTACGCCCTGGTGGCGGCCGAGCTGGACGACTACTTCCGGGGCCTGTCGTGACCGGCCGGGTGCGGGTGTTCGCGCCGGCCTCCGTGGGCAACGTGGGGCCGGGCTTCGACGTGCTGGGCATGGCCGTGACCGGGCCCGGCGACACGGTGGAGGCGGCCTGGAGCGCCACCCCCGGCGTCCACATCGACGACATCACCGGCGACGGCGGCGCCCTGCCCTGGGACGCGGCCGACAACACGGCCGGCATCGCGGCCCGCGCCGTGCTGGACCAGGTGGGGGAGCGGCGCGGCGTGTCCCTGGCGATCCACAAGGGGATCCCCGGCACCGGCCTGGGCAGCAGCGCCGCCTCGGCCGTGGCGGGGGCCTTCGCGGTCTCGGCCCTGCTGGGGGACCGGCTCCCCAAGGCGGCCCTGCTGCCGGCCTGCATCGCCGGGGAGCGCCACGTCAGCGGCGGCGTGTTCCTGGACAACCTGGCGGCCTCCCTGTTCGGCGGCGTGGTGGTGTGCCGCACCGAGGCGGAGGCGGCCTGGCCCGTGGGAACGCTCCCGGACCTCGCCGTGGTGGTGGTGACCCCCGAGGTGCAGGTGCTCACCCGCACCTCCCGCGCCGCCCTGGAGGAGACGGTCCCCATGGCGGGCTTCGTCCACAACATGGGCGCCGCCGCCAGCATGGTGGCGGCCGTGGCCCGGGGCGACGCCGCCGCCTTCGGCCGGGCCGTGGACGACCGGGTGGTGGAGCCCCAGCGGGCCCGCCTGATCCCGGGCTTCGCCGAGGTGAAGGCCGCGGCGCTGAAGGCCGGGGCCCTGGGGTGCTCGATCAGCGGCGCCGGGGCCTCGGTGTTCGCGGTGACCGACCGCCGGGAGGCCGCCGCCGGGGTGGGCGACGCCATGCGGGAGGCCTTCCGGGACGCGGGGGCGGCGGCCACGGTGACCCTGTGCCGCATGGACCCGGAAGGGGCCCGGCGGACCGGTCGGTGACGGCCCCCCGGGCGGCCCTGGCCACGGCACTTTGGCTGCTGGCCGCCTGCGACCCCGAGATGGCCCGGCTGGACGCGGCCGTGGCCCGCATGAACGCCCTCGACGCGCGGGTGGACGCCGGCTTCGACGCCGCCCGGGCCCGTCACGACGCCATCTTCACACCGGGCGCCTGGGACGACCCCAAGGCCCTCGCCGAGGCCCTCGCCGCCGCCCGCTCCGCCCTGGAGGCGGCGGTGGCCGACCACGTCCGGCGTTTGGAGACGGAGCGGGAGATCGTGGCGATGGAGACCCTGGCCGCCACCCCCGAGACCCGGGCCCTGTACCGGATGGACCTGGCCGCGCAGGAGGCCAAGGCCGCCGTCCTGGCCCTCACCCTGGAGCTGTACCGGGAGCTGGCGAGGCGGCAGGCGGCCGGAGAGCGGGAGTCGTTCCTGGCCGCCACCCGCGCCTACGCGCCCCGCATCCAGGCGGCCGACGACCGCTACCGGGAGTTGGACCTGGCGCGCCAGCGCCGTCAACGCGGCGGCCCGGGCCCGATTTGACGCCCCGGTCCGACAGTGGTACGGTCTCGGCGGCTCTTTCCGGGCGCGGGGTGCCCGGCCAAACCAACGGAACTGGAGGTGTGATGCGGATGCGCAGGGTCGTTCGCGCGGTCCCCCTTGCCTGCCTCGTCGCGGCGATGCTGTTCGCGGGGGCCTGCACCAAGAAGGAGGAGGCGCCCAAGGTCGCGCCGCCCCAGGGCATGCCGTCGGTGGGCGAAGTCCTCCAGAACGGCATCAACCACCTCAAGCGCAACGAGCTGGAGCAGGCCATCAACTCCTTCTCGATGGTGGTCGAGAAGGCCAACCCCGACGCGCCGGAGCGGGTCCTGGCCTATCTCTACCTGGGGCAGATCGCCTATCGCGCCGGCAACATGGACCTGGCGGCGCAGAACTTTCGGGGCGCCCTGGCCCTCAACCCCGACATCCCCCAGGCGCGCCTGAACCTGGGCAACGCCTACTTTGTCGGCGGCAAGCTCGACGACGCAATCGCCTCCTGGGAGGAGCTGGCCAAGAAGCAGCCCAACCTGGCCAGCGTCCACAACAACCTGGGCATCGCGTACACCGACAAGGGCGACCTGGACCAGGCCATCTCCAACCTGGAGCAGGCCATCGCCCTGGCGCCGGACAACTACCGGACCCACGAGAACCTGGCCACCGTGTATGAGCGCAAGGGCATGAAGGCCGAGGCCGAGGCCGCCCGGCACAAGGCCCAGGCCATCAAGTCCCGCCAGATGGCCGGCCAGCCGGGCGGCGGCGCCCCGTCGGACGCCCCCGGCGCCGCCCGGGGCCTGGCGGAAACCCCCTGACGCGGGTGACGCGGGGCCGGGCGGCCCCGAACGGGGCCGAGCCCGCCCCGGCCACCGGGCGTCCTTCCGCCGGGCGCGGGCCGGGGTTTGCGTCCACGGGCCCGCCTTTGGCACGATAGCGTGTACAACCACCGGATTGCGCGCCACCGCCAGGGGGGCGCGGCCTGGGCCTGCCCCCCGGCGTGGCGGGGCAAGGGGAAGCCGTGAAGAAGATCGGGGTCATCGCCAAGCTGCACCACGAGGTCGCCGCGCCGGTCCTCCGGGAGCTGTGCGACTGGCTGCGGGGCCAGGGGCGCGAGGTGTTCCTGGACTCCATGACCGCCCGCCTGATCGACGAGGAGTCCCCCCACCGCAAGGCCGACATCCCGCGCCTGGTGGACCTGATCGTGGTGCTGGGGGGCGACGGCACCCTGCTGTCGGTCGCCCGCCTGCTGGTGGACTTCGAGGTGCCGCTGCTGGGGATCAACCTGGGCTCCCTGGGGTTCCTCACCGAGGTCCCCCGCAAGGAGATGATCTCCACCCTGGAGAAGGTCTTCGCCGGCGACGTCAACGTCGAGAAGCGCATGCTCCTCAAGACCGACGTCCTGCGGCAGGGGGAGCTGGTGGCGTCGTCGTACAGCCTCAACGACGTCGTGGTCAGCAAGGGCACCCTGGCCCGCATGATCCGCCTGCATATCGTGGTGGACGGCCAGCTCATGACGGGCCTGCGGGCCGACGGCCTGATCGTGGCCACCCCCACGGGCTCCACCGCCTACTGCCTGTCGGCCGGCGGCCCCATCGTGCACCCGGCCAACGACGTGATCGTGCTGGCCCCCATCTCACCCCACGTCCTGACCAACCGCCCGGTGATCCTGCCGGGAAGCTCCCGCATCGAGATCCGCCTGATGAGCGAGGAGGAGGCCTCCATGGTCACCTTCGACGGCCAGGTGGGCTTCTCCCTGCGCTCCGGGGACGTGATCGACGTGCGCGCCGCGGAGAGCCGGCTCAACCTGATCGTCTCGCCGGAGCGCAACTACTTCGAGGTGCTGCGCACCAAGCTCAAGTGGGGCGGCGAGCTGATCCCTTGACCGGGCCCCGGGCGCGCGGGCGCCGCATTGCCGCCGGGCTGCTCGCCCTGGCCGCGGGGCCGCTCCTGGCGGGCGCCGGGCCCGCCCCCGCCGGGCAGGGCCGGGGCGCCCCGGCGGTGCGTACCGTGGTCGTGGACATGGGGGGCTTCGCCCCTGCGCCCCTGGGACTCGATCCGGTGCCCGTCCCCCGGGACAACCCCCAGACCCCCGCCAAGATCGCCCTGGGGCGCCTGCTGTTCTTCGACAAGCGCCTGTCCGGGGACGGCACCGTGTCGTGTGCCGGCTGCCACGACCCCGACCTGGGGTGGAGCAACGGCCTGTCGTTCGCCTTCGGGGTGCGGGGCCAGACCGGGCGCCGCAGCGCCCCCACGGTCCTGAACGCCGCCTACAGCGACACCCTGTTCTGGGACGGGCGCGCCGACTCCCTGGAGGCCCAGGCCAAGGGCCCCATCGCGAACCCGGTGGAGATGGGCAACACCTACCCCGTCCTGGTGCGCACCCTGTCGGGCGTGCCGGGCTACGTGGCCCGCTTCGAGGCCGTGTTCGGGCCGGGGCCGATCACCCTGGAGCACGTGGTCCAGGCCATCGCCGCCTTCGAGCGCACCCTGGTGTCGGGGAATTCGCCCTTCGACCGCTACAAGTACGGCGGCGACCGCAGGGCGCTGAGCGCGGCCCAGGTGCGGGGCATGGCCCTGTTCAAGGACAAGGCCGGCCCCAACTGCGCCAAGTGCCACCGCTTCGACGACTTCGCCGCCGACTTCACCGACTTCCGGTTCCACAACGTCGGCATCGGCAGCGACCACCCGGATCCGGACGTGGGCCGGGAGGCCGTAACCCACCGGCCCGAGGACCGGGGCCGGTTCCGCACCCCCACCCTGCGCAACGTGGCCCTCACCGCCCCCTACATGCACGACGGCCGCTTCGCCACCCTGGGGCAGGTGGTGGACTACTACGCCGGGGGCGCCCGGGCCAACCCCGACCTGGACCCGGAGATCCACAGCTTCGAGCTGACGCAGGCCGAGAAGGCCGACCTGCTCGCCTTCCTGGACGCCCTCACCGGCACGCTCCCCCAGGTCACGCCGCCGGCGCCGGACGCGTTCCCTTAGGGCCCCGCCCCCGGCCCGCCGTCCCGTCCGCGCCGCCTCAAGGCCGCCCACAGGGCCACCGCCAGGAGCGCCACCACCACCCCCGCCGAGACCCAGGTCAGGCGCCCGGCCGCCACCTCCAGGGTGGCCCCCAGCAGGTAGCCGGCGGCGGTCACCACCACCGCCCAGGTGACGCAGTTGACCGCCTGGAGGGCGAGGAAGCGGGGCAGGCGGAAGGACGACAGGCCGAACAGCAGCGCCCCGGCGATGCGGGCGCCGTACAGGTACTGGAGGATGAACACGCTGGTCCAGCCGTAGCGGGTGATCACCGCGTCGGCCCGGCGGGCGTGGGGCCCCAGGCGGCGGTGGCCGAAGAGCCAGTCGCGCCCCTTCCAGCGCCCGATCCGGAAGAAGACCACGTGTCCCACCCAGGCCCCGGCCGCCGCCGTGGCGGCCACGGCGGGTGCCGCCAGCAGGCCGTGGGAGGCGGCGACGGCGGCCGCCAGGAGCACCGCCTCCCCCTCCAGGACGGTGCCCAGGAAGACCGCCAGGTAGCCGTAGTCGGCCACCAGCTGGCGGGCGAGCTCCACGTCCGGAAGGGGGCCGGCGGCGCCTAGCCGCCGGTGACGGTCACCGCGCGGGTGGCGACCCAGGCCGCCGAGTGGTTGGGTGCGGCCAGGGCGCGCAAGGTGGTCGAGTGGTCCAGGCGCACCCGGAAGGTCACCGTGGGCACGGTGAGGGTGGGGGTCAGGTCGGCCCGCGCCAGCTCGACGTCACCGGCGTACAGGGCGATGTAGCGGACGAAGTGGCCGGTCTCGGAGGGGTGGGGCTTGGCCCCCACCGCCACGGTCACCTCGAAGGCCTCCCCCGCCTTGACCCGGTCGGGGGCGGTGATCACGGGGGTGTGGGCCGGGTTGGTCTCCGTCTGGAGGGCGTCGAACGGCCCCGCCAGGGCGGCGGCGGGGATGGCGAGGGCCAGGCCCAGGGCCAGGGCGAGGGAAACGGTGGGCGGAACGGTATGGGCGTGCTTGGGCATCACGGGGTGCTCCTCGGTCGGTTGGCGTTTGCGTGCGGGGGCGGCGGGCGCGGCGACGGGCAAGGTCAGTCCGCCGCCTCGACCCGCCGGTGCAGGCGGCTGAATGAGGGGAGGGGCTCGTCCACCAGGGTCAGCAGCCGGCCGGTGACCCGGGCCAGCTGGAGCAGGGCCAGGCTGTGGTCGTGGCGGGCCTTCTCCAGGTCGCGCTGGGCGTCGCCCAGGGCCGTGCTGGCGTCGATCACGTCCAGATAGGTGGCCGCGCCCGCCTTGTAGGTCTCGCTGACGATTCGGTGGTTCTCCTTGGCGTAGCGCAGGGCCTCGGTCAGGGAGTCGACGATCTCGGCGGCCACGTGCACCTCGCGGTCGGCCTGCTCCACCTGGGTGCGGGCGTCGCGCTTGAGGCGCGCCAGGGCGAGCTGCTTCTCCCGGAACACGGCGCGGGTGCGGCGGCGCTCGGCCAGGTCCCCGCCGCCGCTGTAGAGGTCCCAGGTGGCGCGCAGGGTGGCGAAGGCCTCCTCGTCGATCAGGAAGCTGCCGGAGGGGTCCTCGCCGTGGCGCTCGTAGTTGCCCTCCAGCTTCAGCAGGGGCAGGAAGTTGCCGGTGGTGTAGCGAACCCCTAGGCGCGCCGCCGCCGCCTCGCCGGAGGCCAGCTGGAGGTCGGCGCGCTGCGCCATGGCGGCGTCCACGGGGTCCGCCAGGGACAGGATGGCGCCCATGTCCGGGGGGGTGCCCAGGGCCACGTCCGGGGAGGCGCCGGTGAGGTTGGCCAGGTTCTCCCGGGCACTTGCCAGGGCGTGCCGGTCACCGGCCTCCTCGGCCTTGAGCCGGGCCACCTCCGACTCCAGCCGGAGGGCGGAGGCCTTCACGTCGGCCCCCAGGCGCACCCGGGCCCGGGCGGCCTTCAGGTGGCGCTCCATGCCCTCCCGCCGCTCGGTCACGGCGGCCAGGTCGGCCTGGGCCTTGAGCACGTCGAAGAAGTCCCGCGCAAGGTCGAAGACCAGGTCCTCCTTGGCGACGGCGACGCCCACCTCCTTGGCGGCCTGGTCGATGTTGGCGATCTTGAGCTCGTTGCTGGCCCGGCCGCCGGTGTAGAGGGTCTGGTCCACGCGCAGGATGAAGTCGCGGCTCTCCTCGGGGCGCAGGACGAAGCCGGAAACGGCGAGGGTGTCGGGGCGCCGGCTGATGCTGCCCTCCACCGACACGGAGGGGCGCAGGCTGGCGACCACCTTGCCGCGCTCGCCCTCCGACTGGCGCAGCCGCTCGCGGGCCTCGGCCACCGACTCGTGGAAGGCCACGGCCTGGTGGTACAGCGCCTTGAAATCCACGGGCCCGCCCGCCCCGTCCTGGGCCCCGGCCGGTCCCGGCGGCGAGAGCAGTCCCAGTGCGATGGCGAGGAGGATTGCGGAAAGGGGGCGTTGGGCGCGGGTCACGGCACTCCTGGGCGCTTAGAGGGGCCTTTCGGGAGCTAGCGGGTCGTCCATTTTAGGCCATGAGTCGCCAACCTGTACAACCGATAAAGAGCCCAGGTGCCGCCGCACCCGTCGTGCGCCTGGAAGGCCCGCGGATCGGGCGGCCGGTTTGACAGGCACCCGCGAGGCCCCTAGAATCGCGGGTCGCTCCCGGCCGGACCCCGGCCGCAAGGTTTCGAACGTGCGTTTCAATCCCGATTTCCGTCTGATCATCGCCGTGGCGGCCCTGTGCCTGCTGGCGGGGTGCGCCAGCGGGCACCGCCCGGCGCCCCGCGTCGCGGGGGATGACGGTGTGCCCGCCGACGCCACCGTGGGCCTGCCGGTGGTCGCCCCCTCCGACGCCGCCGTGGAGATGGGGGAGGGCGGGGACTCCGGCATCGTGGACCTGGTGGTCCAGGAACCGTGGCCCGCCTCGGGCGACTGGGGCATCGTGTCGGGCGACCCGTGGTCGGGCGAGGGGCCGGTGGAGAAGGGCATGGCCCCCACGGCCTGGATTTCCCTGCGCTACCCGGAGGCCCAGGGCGAGACCGTGCCGCCGGACGCCGTCTCCGTCGGCGGCCCCGAGATCGGCCCCGCCACCGCCTGGCAGCAGGCCGAGGCGGAGCCGGCCCGGCCCGTGCTCGCCTCCATCCCCGCCCGCCCGATCCCCGGGACCGGGACCGCCCTGGACCCGCTCCACGACGTGGGCTACGACATGCCGGTGGAGGTCAACGAGGCGGTGCGGGTGTACCTGGAGTATTTCCAGACCCGCATGCGGCCGGTGTTCGCCCGCTACCTGATCCGCTCGGGGCGCTACATCCCGTTGATGCAGGAGATCTTCCGGGAGAACGGACTGCCGGAGGACCTGGTCTACGTGGCCCTCATCGAGAGCGGGTTCAACCCGTACGCCTTCTCCCGCTCCAGCGCCGCCGGCCCGTGGCAGTTCATCACCGCCACCGGCAAGCGCTACGGCCTCCGGATCGACTACTGGGTGGACGAGCGCCGCGACGTGGAGCGGGCCACCTACGCCGCGGCCCACTACCTGACGGACCTGTACGCCCGCTTCGGCGACTGGCTCCTGGCCCTGGCGGCCTACAACGCGGGCGAGGGCCAGGTGGCCGTGGCCCTGCAGCGCACCGGAGCCACCACCTTCTGGGAACTCAGGGAGGCCTACGCCCTGCCCCAGGAGACCCGGGATTACGTGCCCAAGTTCATGGCCGCCGCCATCATCGCCAAGGATCCCCAGGAGTACGGCTTCGACGTCGACTCGCACCGGCCCCTGGCGGCGGAGAAGGTGACGGTGGACGGCCCCACCGAGCTGAGCGCCGTGGCGCGCGCCGCCGAGGTGCCCCTGGAGGAGATCAAGTTCCTCAACCCGGAGCTCAAGCGCGGCCTGACCCCGCCGGACAAGGGGCCCTACCGGCTGCGGATCCCCGAGGGCGCCCGCGAGGCGTTCGCCCACAACTTCCCCGGTATCCAGGACGAGGAGCAGGGCGTGTGGGCCAGGAAGGCCCGCAACATGGGCAGCGGCTACCTGGTGCGGCACCGGGTGCGCAGCGGCGAGAGCCTCTCCACCATTGCTCAGAAGTACGGGGCCCGGGTCTCCAACGTGCAGCGGGCCAACAACATGGGCGGCCGCACCATGATCCGGGCCGGCCAGGTGCTCCTGGTGCCGGTGGGCCACCAGTACGCCGGCGCGGCGTCCGGGCGCAGCGTGCGGCACCGGGTGCAGCGCGGCGACAGCCTGTGGAAGATCGCCATGCGCTACAACGTGAGCATCAAGGACCTGATGGCCTGGAACGGCCTGAACTCCAAGAGCATCCTGCGGCCCGGCGACCGCATCCTGGTCAAGACCGGCGGCGGCTAGGGCCGCCCCTCCGCCGTACCGGCGGCCGTCAGGCCGACGGCTTCGGCAGCATCCCCTCCTTCTCGAAGCTGAACGCTTCGTCCCCGGCCACGATCACGTGGTCCAGGAGGGGGATCCCCACCGCCGCCAGGGCCTGGGCGATGCGCCCGGTCATGCGGTGGTCCGAGCCCGACGGCGTGGGCCGCCCGGAGGGGTGGTTGTGGGCCAGGATGGCGGAGGCGGCCCGGTGCCGCAGGGCGGTCTCCACGACCCGGCGCGGGTGGACGTGGGCCTCGGCCACGGTGCCCGACGAGAGCAGGGCCGGAAACCGCACCCGGCACTGGGTGTCCAGGCACAGCAGGTAGACCACCTCCTCGGCCCGCCCGGCCATGAGGGGGACCACGTAGGCCGCCACGGCGTCCGGGTCGCTCAGGCGGGGGTTGGCCCGCCGCACCCGGTCGTGGGTGTAGCGCCGCGCCAGGTGGGGGAGGGTGGCGAGGAACTGGGCCCCGCGGTCGCCGATGCCGGTGACCGTGGCCAGGTCGTTGGGGTCCGCCTCCAGCACCGCCGACAAGCTGCCGTAGCGTGCCAGCAGCCGGTGCGCGACCGGGTTCGTGTTGACCCGGGGCAGCACCGCGAAGAGCATCAGCTCCAGCACCTCGTGGTCGGCGAAGCCGTCCAGGCCCTCCGCCAGGGCCCGGCGCCGCAGCCGCTCGCGGTGGCCGTGGTGGAGGCCGCCCTCGGCCCCGGTGGCCCCGCCGCCGGCGCCCCGGGCGCCGGCCTCGAGCGCCTTCCGATCGTTGTCGCCCTCACCCATCCCGGCGGCTCCCTGCTATCGTCCCCCGGTCCCCGGAGGCCATTATAGGGCGTTGTCGCACCGGGGGCCGCCCCGGCATTGGGGGGCGGCGGGAGCAGGGTTGAGGGATGACGTGGAACGGGTCCTGATCGTGGGGTGCGGATACGCCGGGCGGGCCATCGCCCGGGAGCTGGCGGCGGCGGGCCTGCGGGTCACCGGCACCGTGACGCGGGCGGAGCACTTCCCCGAGGTGGCCGAGGCCGGGGCCGCGCCCGAGGCGCTCGACCTGGAGACGGACCTGCACGGCCCCGGCCGGGCCCGGGCGGCGCGCCTGCTGGCCGACCACGACGGGGTGGTGTACACGGTGGGCCCGCTGCGGGTGGGGGGCAGCGAACGCTTCGGCGACCCGCTCCCCCGCTTCTTGGATCTGGTGGCGGCGGGGCCCGTCCCGGCGGGGTTCGTCTACCTGTCCAGCACCGGGGTCTACGGCGACCGGGGCGGGGCGTGGGTGGACGAGGACACACCCCTGGGGACCGACGTGGGGCCCCGGGGGCGGCTGCGCCAGGCGGCGGAGGCGGCCCTGCGGGCGGCGTGGCGGGAGGTCGGGCTGCCGGTGCGCATCCTGCGCCTGGCGGGGATCTACGGCCCCGGGCGCCACCCCGGCCTGCGCCTCGGGGCCGGGACGCTGACGGTGGTGGAGGCCGACCCGCCCCTGGTGCTCAACCGCATCCACGTGGCCGACGTGGCCCGCGCGACCCGCGCCGCCCTGACCGGGGGACGGCCCGGCGAGGCCTACATCGCCGCCGACGACCTGCCCGCCAGCCAGCGGGAGGTGGCCGATTTCACGGCGGCCCTGATGGGCCTGCCGCCGCCCCCGGGCGAGCCCCTCGAGGCCGCCCGGGAGCGCCTGGGGGAGGCCAACCTGCACCTGCTCGCCGACCGCAAGCGGTGCCGCAACGGCAAGCTGCGGACGGAGCTGAAGGTGGACCTCAAGTACCCCACCTACCGGGAGGGCATCCCGGCGGCGCTCAGAGCCGACGGCCTGTTGCCGGACGGCTAGTCCCGGTCCTTGAGTGCGCGCTCCACCTCGCGCCCGGCCTCTCGGGCCTTGAGGGCCTCGCGCTTGTCGTGCAGCCGCTTGCCCCGGGCCAGGGCCAGCTCCAGCTTGATGCGGCCGTTCTTGACGTAGAGCCGGGTGGGGATGAGGGTCAGGCCCTTCTCCTGCACCTGGCCCATCAGGCGCCGGATCTCGCGCTTGTGGAGCAGCAGCTTGCGGGTCCGCAACGGGTCGTGGTTGGCGATGTTGCCGTGGGTGTAGGGGTGGATGTGGCAGCCGACCAGGTAGGCCTCCTCGTCCTTGACCCGCACCAGGGCCTCCTTGAGGTTGGCCTTGCCGTCCCGGATCGACTTGACCTCGGTACCGAGGAGGGCGATCCCGGCCTCGAAGGTCTCCAGGATGTGGTAGTCGTGGTAGGCCTTCCGGTTGGTGGCGAGGGTGTCGGATCGGGACATGGCGGGCGGGACCGGGGTGGGCCGAAAGGGGGGGATGATACCAGAGCCATGGCCGCCCATTCCGAGCCCAAGCGCACCTCCCGCGGCCTGACCGCGGTGGGCGACCTGCTGCCCGGCCTGGCCGAGCGCGGCGGCTGGGGGGCGCTGGTGGAGATGAGCCGCCTGCAGGCCAGGTGGCCCGAGGTGGTGGGGGAGATGGTGGCCGCCCACACGGCCCCCGAGCGCATCGCCCGGGGCCGCCTCACGGTGCGGGTGGACAGCTCGGCGTGGCTGATGCAGCTGAGCTTCTTCAAGGCCGACATCCACCGCAAGGTGAACGCCTTCCTGGGGGAGGAGCGGGTGCAGGAGGTGTTCCTGCAGGTGGGTCGCACCCGCCCGGAGGCCGCCTCCCGGCGGCGCGTGCCGGAGGTCCCGGTGGCGCCGGAGGCGGCGCGGGTCGTGGAGGAGGAGCTGCGGGCGGTGCCGGACCCGGCGGTGCGCGACGCCCTCCGGTCGCTGCGGCTGCGGGACCTGCGGACCGGCCGCAGGCCCCGCAAAGGCCGCTAGCGTTCCCGGCGGTCAGGCCCCCGCCCGGCCCTCGCCGCCGGCGAGCATGGCGGCCGGCTCGGTGTCCTTGCCCCGCACCCGCTCGGCGCGCTTGAAGGTCACGCGCCCGCGGCGATCCCGGTCGGCCACCACGTAGTCGCCGGGCTTGATCTCCCCGGCCGAGAACAGGTGGGCCACCTCGGCGTCGATGTGGCGCTCCACCTGGAGGATCAGGGGGCGCGCCCCCAGCTCGGCGTCGTAGCCCTCGTCCAGCAGGAACTCCTTGAGCCGGGGCTGCACCTGCACCGCGAAGCCGGCGCTGGCGAAGCGGGCCAGGCTCTGGTCCAGGATCAGGTCCAGCACCTGCCGCTGGGTGGGGCGGTCGAGGGGGTTGAAGACCACGAAGTCGGTGATCCGGTTGCGGAACTCGGGGCTGAAGGCCTTCTCCATCTCGCGCCGCACGGCCTGGTCCACGGACTCCTTGCGGGGCGTGGGGCGGGTCCCGGAGAAGCCGATGCCCTTGCTCTCCAGCAGCGAGCTGACGTCGCGGGAGCCCACGTTGCTGGTCATCACGATGATCGAGGACGTGAAGTCCACGTCGGCCGAGCTCTCATGGGTCTTGCGCGCCAGGGTCACCCGCCCCTCGTCCATGATGTGCAGGAGCATGTTGTGGAGCGCCGGGTGGGCCTTCTCCACCTCGTCGAACAGGATGATGGACCACTCCCGCCCCTCGATCTCCTCCTTGTCGAAGATCACCGGCAGGTCCGAGCCGACGTAGCCGGGAGGGCTGCCGATCAGGCGCGAGATGGCGTGGGGCTCGGAGAACTCCGAGCAGTCCACCCTGAGGACCGCCTTGGGGTCGTTGTGGATGGCCTGGGCCAGGGCCTTGACCGCCTGGGTCTTGCCCACGCCGGAAGGGCCGGAGAAGAAGAGGGTGGCGATGGGCTTTTCCTTGTTCCGGAACCCCGCGGCCGCGCGGGTCAACGCGCGGGTGATGGCGGTGACGGCGTCGTCCTGCCCCACCACCTGCTCACGGAGCGTGCGCTCGATGAACTCCAGCGGGTGCTTGCGGGCCTTCTTGGTCCCCAGGGGCACGGTGGCCTTGGGGATCAGGCCGGAGCCCGCCTTGGGGCTTCGGCTGGTGGCCGCGTTGGAACCTGTATAGCTCATGACCTGGCCTCCCTCCTTCCTTGGCGCTGCCCGCCGCATCCGGAAGCGCCCGTCGGGCGGCCGGCACGGCTGTCCCCCCCTGCCCCGTCCCTGGGGGCGTGCTCATGGCAGCCTCTTCGGCCGAAAAAATGGCGGCCTTTAGACGCCCCGGGTGCCCCGGGGCGGCGCCTTGGGGGCGCGGGCGCGCGGCCCTAGCGGGGGCCGGAGGCGATCAGGTAGGTGTGGGGCAGCACCAGGCCCCCGTCCAGGTGGTAGCTGGCGGCCAGGGCCGCGACCTCGTCCCGCACGGCGGCCCGGCGGTCGGGTCCGAGGAGCTCGAGCTGGCGGGCCAGGACGGCGGAGTCCTCCACCAGGCGCCAGTAGGCCTCGAAGCTGTCGAAAGCGTAGTCGAGGTCGTGGCGCGTGACCTCGAAGCCGGTAAAGCCCGCCGCCTCCAGGGCCGCCTCCAGCACCCCGGGGGGGCCCATGGAGGTCACCTGCATGAGGGGCGTGCCCTCCCCCTCCGGCAGGTGGGGCTCCAGGGCCTCGGCGGTGATCCGCAGGGAGGTCATCTCGGCGGGCTCGCCCCATACCGCCAGGGCGAAGCGCCCGCCGGGCCTGAGCACCCGCCAGAACTCGGCCAGGGCCTGCTCCGGGTCCTCGAACAGCATCAGGCCGAAGCGGGAGATCAAGCGGTCGAAGCTGGCGTCGGGGAAGTCCAGCCGCTCGGCGGGCATGGCGCGGAAGGCGATGCCCCGCAAGGCCTCCCGCTCGGCCTTGGCGCGGGCCGCCGCCACCATGCCCTCGGCCTGGTCCACGGCCATCACGTCCACCTCGTCGCCGTAGCGGCGCGCCACGGTCAGGGCGGGCTCGCCGGTGCCGCAGGCCACGTCCAGCACGCGGTCGCGGGGGCGCAGGTGAAGGCACTCGACGAGGGCGTCGCCCACCGGCTCGATATAGGGCAGCCACAGGTCGAACTTGCCGGCGATGAGATTCCAGTCGGGTTGCGGACCGCTCACGGCGCACCTCCAGGCGGGGGGTTGTCGGACAGGGGGACGCCCACCCGGGCCAGCTCGGCGTACAGGTGCACGGCGGCCCGGCAGGCCTTGTCGAAGTCTTCCAGGGACAGGCTCTCGTTCTCACCGTGGGCGCGGCAGGCGGGGTCCTCCACCCCCAGCAGGAGCGCCGGGGCGTCGCCCATGGCGCGGGAGAACGGTTCCACGAAGGGGATGCTGCCGCCGCAGCCGATCGCGGCGGCGGGGTGGCCGTACCCCGCCTCCAGGGCGGCGCGGGCGGCGGCGAACCAGGGGCCCTCGGGGCGGGTGCGCCAGCCCCCCGACGGGGCGTGGGGCGCCACCGTCACCCGGCAGCCGAACGGCGGGTCCTTTTGCAGGAAATCCACCAGGGCGGACAGGCAGGCGTCCGCGTCCTGCTCCGGCGCCAGGCGCACCGTGACCCGCGCCCGGGCCCACGGCAGGATCTGGTTGGCCGCCGCCTCCCACGTGCCGCCCTGGAGGGCGGTCACGGTCACGACGGGGGCGTCCCAGTTGGACGCGTAGGTGGCGCCGCCGTCCCCGGTGAGCAGGGACACCCCCTCCAGCAGCCCGCCCTGGGCGCGGAAGCGCTCGGGGTCGAACGGCAGGCCGGCGTGGGGGGCGCCCGCCGGGGGCGACTGGGCGATGCCGGGCACCGCCACCCGCCCCCGGTCGTCCGACAGGCGCGCCAGCAGCCGGGCCAGGGCCTGCGCCGGGTCGGGCACCGGGCCGCCCCAGATGCCGCTGTGGAGCGGCCCCTCCAGGGCCGCCACGGTCACGTCGGCGGAGACCAGGCCCCGCAGGCTGACGGTGAGGGAGGGGACGCCCTCGTCCAGGTTGCAGGTGTCGGTCAGGACCAGGCAGTCGGCCGCCAGGCGCTCCCGGTGCCGGGTGAGGAACGCGGCCAGGTGGGGCGAGCCCACCTCCTCCTCCCCCTCCACCAGCACCTTGACGTTGACCGGCAGGCCACCCGCCGCCAGCCAGGCCCTCAAGGCGGCCGCGTGGCACAGGACGCCGGCCTTGTCGTCCACGGCGCCCCGGCCGTACAGGCGCCCGCCGCGCACCTCGGGCTCCCACGGTGGGCTGTCCCAGCGGTCCGGGTCGCCGGGGGGCTGCACGTCGTGGTGGCCGTACACCAGCACGGTGGGGGCGCCGGGGGCCCGGCGCCACTCCGCCAGCACGAAGGGCGGCGCACCCGGGTGGGACACCACCTCGGCCCCCTCCAGGCCCCACTCCGCCAGCAGGTCGGCCACCGCCCGGGCCGACGCCTCCAGGGGCTCCGGCGGAAAGCCGTCGGCGCTCACGCCCGGGATGCGGACCAGGGCCTGGAGGGCGGCCAGGGTCTCGTCCCGCGCCGCCGCCAGGGCGGCCAGGGCGGGGGCGGGATCGGGGGCCGGGCGTGGGGCCGGACCTGGGCCCGGCCCGGCGTTCGGGGGTGCGCCGGGGGCCGTCATGGGGCGATAGCGTACCACCGTTTCAGGAGGGCGTGAGGCCGGCCGATAAGGGGGTCCGGGGTCGGGGGGCCCCGTGCCGATGGAGGGTGCCTCAAATGCCCAGGCCGCAGCAGACGCTGACCGCCATCTCGGCCCGGCGCGACGCCCGGGGCATCGCGTCGCCGGACGGGATGGCCAACTACCTGGACACCATGCTCGCGGAGGCCGAACAGGCCCTCGCCGCCTGCGCGGCGCCGCCGGGCCTCGCGACCCCGCTGCGGGACGCGCTTGCGGCCCTGGCGGCCGAGGTGCGGCACCTGCGCCGCTACCTGCGCTGGACCACCCGGGGCGCCGCCCCCGGAGTGGGGGGCGGCGAAACCCTGCCGGGCATCACCCGGGCCCTGCTGAAGGACGTGGAGCGGGCCGCCCTGTGCGACGCCTTCCGGGGCCGCTGCCGCGACCTGGGGGGGCGCGTGGCCGACCCGGAGTTGGCCTCCGCCGCCGTCGCCGAGCTGCGCACCGGCCTGAACGTGCTGGCGCGCGCCTTCGGGGTGCGCGCCGGGGACCGGGCGTAACGCCCCCCTAGCGCGCGCCGCCCGTATCCGTCGCCAGCACGAGGGGCGCCCCGCCGGGGTCCTCCCCCACGGCGATGAGGCGGTGGTCGCCGCGGGCCGCCACGGCCCGCAGGCGGGCCGGCGCCGGGAGGAACTGCACCTGCCACGAGCGCCCGCCGTCCTCGGTGTGGATCAGGAAGCTGCCGTCCCCCACCGCCCACCCCGCGTCGGCGTCGGTGAACACCAGGTCCTCCAGGGCCGGCTGGCCGGTGGCGCCGCGCACCACCCAGGCGGCCGAGCCGCCCCCCGCCACGAGCACGACGCCGCCCTCACCCACGATCCACCGGTAGCCTTCCGGGGTCTCGGCCACCGCGAGCAGGTCGGCGCCGGTCCCTGCCGCCTCCCGCGCCCAGGTGGCGCCGCCGTCGCCCGTCACCAGGATCGTGCCCCGGTCGCCCACCGCCCGGCAGATGCGCTCAGAGACGCAGGCCACGTGGTTGAGGCGGTCGGAGGTGGGGGCGGCGACGGGCGTCCAGGCGCCGCCGCCGTCGGCCGTCACGAGGATCGTGCCGCCTCCACCCACGGCGATGCCCCGCTTCGCCCCGAAGAACGTCACGTCCAGGAGCTCCGCGCCGGTGGGGGACGCCACAGGCCCCCAGGTGGCGCCGTCCGTGGTGCGCAGCAGGGTGCCGCCCGTGCCCACCGCCCAGCCGGCGTCCGGGGTGACGAAGTGGAGGGCGTTGAGGTCCTCGGCCGTGCCGCTGTCCAGCGCCTGCCACGAGAGGCCCCCGTCGAAGGTGGCCCGCAGCGTCCCGCCCGCCCCGGCGGCCACGGCCCGCGCCCCGGTGAGCAGGGCCACGTCCCTGAGGGGCGCCGTGAGGCCTGTGGGGGTCACGTCGGCCCACCCCACTGCGAAGGGCAGCTCCAGCTCGGCGAGGGGCCCGCCCATGGGGTCGGTCGCGGTGACGCGCAGGCGGTGCACCGTGTCCGCCGCCAGGGGGGCCGCGGCGGCGTAGAGGGCGGTGGGGCCGCTCACGGACCAGCGCGCGGCGCGGGGGACGCCCACGGTCTCCAGGGCCACCGCCACGGGGGTCCCCAGGGGGTCCACCCAGGCCCCGCCGGACCAGACGCCGCCGCCGCCGCTGGGGGGCAGGGGCGCCACCAGGGGCGGGCCGGGGGCCGCGGCCGTGGTGAACTCCCACGCCCGGCTCGTCCCCAGCATGGCCCCTTCGGCCCCGGGGGTCCCGGCCGCCACCACCACCAGGTACGTCGTGCCGGGGGCCAGGGGCGCCTTCGGGGTCAGGACCACCTCGCCCTCGGCGGCGCCGGCGGCGACGGTGGCGGGCACGGGCCCCGCCGGGCCCCGCAGCCCGATCCCGTCTAGCCCGATTCCTTCCAGGGGGTCCGGCACCGCCGCGAAGACCAGCCGCACCGGGGCGTCCACGGGGACGTTCACGGCTCCGTCGACGGGGGCCGCCAGGGCGACCCCCGGATCGCCGGCGGGGCCGGGCAGGCCGGGGGGCGAGGATAGGGTCTCGTTGACCCGGATCGGGAAATCGGTTTCCCCCCGGCCGCACGCCGCAGCCAGGAGGAGGAGGATCAGGGTGGCCACCCGCTGCGGCCCGGATGCGTGCATCAGCCTGCGCGTCTCCCTTGGGGCGGGCGGTCCCGCGGCCTCCCGGGCACACGCCCGGGGACCGTCGCCCGCCGCTCTCGCGTCCGAAGGGCGCAAGCGCCGGGCCACGGCGGGCGGGCGCGGGTGCGTGGATGCAGGAATCCCGCTTTCGTGGGGGTCAGGTCCGGTAGTCCGCGTTGATGCGGACGTAGTCGTAGGAGAGGTCGCAGGTGCGCACGGCGGCGGCGCCGGGGCCGTCCCCCAGCTCCAGGGTGATCGGGTAGGCCGCCGTGGCCATGACCTTGGCGGCGGCGGCCTCGGCCTCGGCCCCCAGGTGGGCGCCGCCCCGCACCAGGGCGACGTCGCCGACGCGCACCGTGGCGGCGTCCGGGTCGAACGGCACACCGGCCTGGCCCGCCGCGGCCAGCAGGCGGCCCCAGTTGGGGTCGGCCCCGAACAGGGCGGTCTTCACCAGGGACGAGGTGGCCACCTGGCGGGCCACCCGCAGGGCGTCGGCCTCGCCGGGCAGGCCCCGCACGATCACCGTGACCAGGCGGCTGGCCCCCTCGCCGTCGGCCACGATCGCCTGGGCCAGGGCGTCGCACACCTCGCCCACCAGGCGGGCGAACGCGTCCCAGCCCGGCACGCCGGGGGCCAGGGAGGGGCCCCCGGCGGCACCCCCGGCCAGGAGCAGCACGCAGTCGTTGGTGGAGGTGTCGCCGTCCACGGTAATGCGGTTGAAGGTGGCCTCGGTGGCCCCGGCCAGCAGGGCCTGGAGGGGCCCCGCCGCCACCGGGGCGTCGGTGGCCAGGAAGGCCAGCATCGTGGCCATGTCCGGGTGGATCATGCCGGACCCCTTGGCGATGCCGGTGACGGTGACGGTGCGGTCGCCGGCGCGGACGGTGCCGGCGTGGTGCTTGGCCACGGTGTCCGTGGTGCGGATTGCCTCGGCGGCGTCCCGCCAGCCGTCCGGGCGCAGGGCCGCCACGGCGCGGGGGATGCCGGACTCCACCCGGCCCATGGGCAGGGTCTGGCCGATGACCCCGGTGGAGCACACCGCCACGGTCTCCGGCGGCGCTCCCAGGGCCTTGCCGCAGGCCTCGGCCATGCGGGCCGCGTCCGCCGCTCCGGCGGGGCCGGTGCAGGCGTTGGCGTTGCCGCTGTTGGCCACCACGCCCCGGCACACGCCCCCCGCCACGACCCGGCGCGACAGGGTCACCGGGGCGGCCTGCACCACGTTGCGGGTGAACACGCCGGCCACCGTCGCCGGGGTCTCCGAGGCCAGGACCATCAGGTCGGGCCCGCCGCGCTTCTTGATGCCGGCGGGGATGCCGGCGGCGGTGAAGCCGGGCACCGGCAGGGGCGCCGCACCCCGGGGCGGGATCATGCCACGCTCCCCACCCGGGGCAGCCCCGTGGCCTCGTCCAGCCCCAGCATCAGGTTGAGGCACTGGATCGCCTGCCCGGCGGCGCCCTTGACCAGGTTGTCGATGGCGCACAGGGCGGCCACGTGGCCGCCGCCGGGGGCCGTGGTCACGGCGATCAGGGCCCGGTTGGTGCCCGCCACCCAGCGGGTCTCGGGCCAGACCCCGGCGGGGAGCACCTCCACGAACGGGGACCCGGCGTAGGTGGCGGCGAAGTGGGCCCGGACCGCCTCGACGTCGGGCCGCGTCCCGGCGGGCGGGCGGGCGTAGACCGCGGACAGGATGCCCCGCCCCATGGGCACCACCTGGGGGGTGAACAGCACGTCCACGGGCGCGCCGCCCAGGATCCCGGCGTGGAAGGCCATCTCGGCCTGGTGACGGTGGGTGCCGACGCCGTAGGGCCGGACCCCGGGGGCCACCTCGCAGAACAGGCTCTCGGTGCGGGCCTCGCGGCCGGCCCCGGAGACCCCGGACTTGGCGTCCACCACCACCCCCGCCGCCGGGTCGGCGAAGCCGCCCGTGAGGAGGGGCACCAGGGCCAGCAGGGTGGCGGTGGGGTAGCAGCCCGGCACCCCCACCAGGCGCGCCTTGGCGATGGCCTCGCGGTGGAACTCCACCAGGCCGTAGACCGCCTCCTGCGCCCGCTCCGGGTGGGGGTGCGGTACGCCGTAGACGCGGGCGTAGAGGTCGGTGTCCGGCAGGCGGTGGTCGGCGCTCAGGTCCAGCACGGGCCGCCCGGCGGCCAAGATCTCGGCCACCACGGCGGCGGAGCGGGCGTGGGGCAGGGCGGAGAGCACCACGTCGGCGGCCTCCGCGACGGCGGCGGGGTCCAGGGCGGTGAGGGGGAGGTCCCCCGCGGCGGCGAGAGCCGGGAACACGTCCCCCACCCGGCGCCCCACGTGCTGCACCGAGGTGGCGGCCGTGAGAGTCACCCCGTCGTGCCCCGCCAGGAGCCGGAGCAGCTCCCCCCCGACGTACCCGGTGGCGCCCAGGACCGCGACGCGTGCCTTGGCGTTCGGCTTCATCCCGATTCCATGGTATCGGATCTGGCAAAAAAAACGGGGAAGAGGCCGGCGACCTCTTCCCCGTCGAACAACGGTCCGGGGGTCGCCGTCAGCGCTTGGAGAACTGGAACTTCTTGCGGGCGCCCGGCTGGCCGGCCTTCTTGCGCTCCACGGCGCGGGGGTCGCGGGTGACGTAGCCGGCCCGCTTGAGCGGGGTGCGGAACGCCTCGTCGGCCTGGATCAGGGCCCGGGTCACGCCGTGGCGGATGGCGCCCGCCTGACCCGCCAGTCCGCCGCCCCGCACGTTCACCTGTACGTCGAACCGGTCGGTCTGCTCCAGCAGCTCGAGGGGCTGGCGCACCGTGCGGACCAGGGTGTCGCGCATCAGGTAGGCGTCGATCTCGCGCCGGTTGATCGTGACCTTGCCGGTGCCCGCGGTCAGGCGGACCCGGGCGACGGCCGTCTTGCGGCGTCCGGTGGCGGTGTACTGGGTGCTCATCGGGAGGCGAACCTTACGTCAAATCGGAAGTGGGGACGGATCACCGGGCCTTCAGCGGGACAGGGCCAGGGGCTCGGGCTTCTGGGCCGCGTGGGGGTGGGCTTCGCCGGCGTAGACCTTGAGCTTGCGGCTCATGGCCCGCCCCAGACGGTTTTTCGGCAGCATGCCCTCCACGGCGTGGGTGATCAGCCGGGTGGGGTCCTTCTGCAGCAGCTTCTCGGCGGTGATCTCCTTGAGGCCGCCGATGTAGCCGGTGTGGTGCCGGTAGACCTTGTCCTTGAGCTTGTTGCCGGTCAGGCGGACGCGCTCGGCGTTGACCACCACCACGTGGTCCCCCAGGTCCTCGTGGGGCGTGAAGGTGGGCTTGTGCTTGCCGCGCAGCACCGCGGCCACCTGGGAGGCCAGCCGCCCCAGGGTCTGGTCGGCGGCATCCACCAGGTGCCACGCCGGGGTCTGGTCCGCCTTGCGGAAGGATCGGGTCTTCATCGGACAGCTCTCACGCGCCGCCGGACACGGCGTCTGGGTCGGTGCGGGCGCGCCGGGCGCCCGGTCCGGAGGAAGCCTGCTATTATAAGGCCGTCCCCGAACGGGTCAAGGAAAAAGCGGCGCCGCCCGGGCCCCTCGCGGGGCGTTCCGGGTGGCTTTCTGGGGAACCTTTTTCCGATATCCGGCAAGCCCCCGCCCGGCCGGGGCCCGGCACGCGAGCCCCGCAGGGCACGGGGCCGGTGCCCGGCGCGGGGGCCCGGCGTCCCGGCCGGGGTGGCACGGGACTTGTAACTTGATTCCGGCCCGGAGCCCCGGCCGCGCCGGGCCCGGAAGCGGGATATCCTTTTCTTGACAAGGCAATGGCGCCACCGTTACGCTTCTCCAAAATCGTAGCACGCTCGGTCCCGGGGCCCGCCGGCTGCGGGTTTTCCGGCGGTGCCGCCGGCACGGAGCCGCTTTCCCGCGGGCCCGTCCGGCACCGGACCCTCACCGTGTGCGGGGTGTGGGCGAGGGCGTGAACGGGCGCATGAACGGAGGTTCGGTGTGGTTCAGGATTTGACGCATTTCAACGAGTCCGGGCGCGCCCACATGGTGGATGTGAGCGGCAAGGACGACACCAGCCGCGTGGCGGTGGCGGCGGGGACGATCAAGGTCCTGCCCGCCACCTTCGAGCGCATCCAGAGCGGCAAGATCGCCAAGGGCGACGTGCTGTCGGTGGCCCAGGTGGCCGGCATCATGGGGGCCAAGCAGACCTGGAGCCTGATCCCCATGTGCCACCCCCTGCTGCTGACCAAGGTGGACATCGCCTTCCGCGAGGACAGCACCCCCGACGCCGACGGCTACTGCGCCATCACCGCCACCGCCACGGTGGCCGTGCGGGGCCAGACCGGGGTGGAGATGGAGGCCCTCACCGCCGTGTCGGTGACCCTCTTGACCATCTACGACATGTGCAAGGCCATCGACAAGGGCATGTACTTCGTCAACGTGGGGCTGCTCTCCAAGGAGGGCGGCAAGTCCGGCGACTTCAGCAACCCCCACATCGAGGCCATGCACGAGGGCTGAGTGATGGGCCGGTACGGGGCATCGGGGACCGGGAGGCGGCCGTGATCCAGGTCGACGGACTGGTCAAGGTCTACCGCGGCGGCAAGCGCTCCGTGGACGGGGTCTCCTTCCAGGTGGCCGCCGGGGAGGTGTTCGCCTTCCTGGGCCCCAACGGCGCCGGCAAGAGCACCACCGCCAAGATCCTCACCACGCTCATGGCCCCCACCGCCGGCACCGCCCGGGTGGCCGGGCACGACGTGGTCCGGGAATCGCGCCAGGTGCGTGAGCGTATCGGCTACGTGGCCCAGAGCACCGGCATCGACTACTTCATGACGGGGCGGGAGAACCTGACCCTCATCGGCCACCTCTACCACCTCAAGGGCGACGCCCTGGCGCGCCGGGTGGACGAGATGCTGGCCTACTTCGGCCTGACCGAGGTGGCCGACCAGATGGCCGCCAGCTACTCCGGCGGCATGCAGCGCAAGCTGGACATCGCCACCTCCCTGCTGCACGAGCCCAAGGTGCTGTTCCTCGACGAGCCCACCCTGGGGCTGGACGCCCAGAGCCGCATCGACCTCTGGGACTACGTCCGCAAGCTCAACGCCGACTTGGGGGTGACGGTGTTCCTCACCACCCACTACCTGGACGAGGCCGACAGGCTGGCCCACCGGGTCGGAATCATCGACCGGGGCGTGCTCCAGGCCGTGGGCACCCCGGGCGAGCTGAAGGACATGCTCAAGGGCGACTCGATCGCCGTGGCCATCGAGGACGAGAAGGCCCGATCCCGGGCCCACGCCCTGATCGGGGCCGCCCCCTTCGCCAAGGAGGTTCTGGAGGAGGAGGAGGGGGTTCGGGTTTACGTGGACAACGGCGGCGAGACCGTGGCCGACCTGTTCGCCGTGCTGGCGAAGGACGGCATCCGGGTCAAGTCCGTAACCCTGGCGCGCCCCACCCTGGACGACGTGTTCATCAAGTTCACCGGCCGCTCCATGGACAAGGTGGAGGAGAAGGTCCGCCCCTGGTGGGCCCAGTGGGCCGGCGACAACTGGGACCAGCAGGGCGGCGAGGAGTGGAAGGGCAACAAGTGGGTCGACGCCGACGGCTCCCCCAAGGACAAGGAGGCCTTCGAGGCCTGGACCCGGGAGCAGGCGGCCGAGGAGCCGGACACCGCCCCGGAAACCGCCCCCGACGCCCCGCGGAAGGCGTCCTCGGGCCAGGACGCGGGGTGGGCCGGCAACGAATGGGTCAACGCCGACGGCACCCCCAAGGACCCGGAGGCTTTCGCGGCCTGGGCCGGGGGCGAGGCGGCGGACGGCGGCGAGACGCCGAAGGAGGAAGCCGTGAGCGAGGAGAAGCGGGACGACGAGGTGCCCAAGGGCGAGGCGCAGCCGGGCGGCTGGGCCGGCAACGAGTGGGTCAACGCCGACGGCACCCCCAAGGACCCGGAGGCCATGGCCAAGTGGCTCAAGGAAACGGGCGCCTCCAAGGGCTCCAAGTAGGGACACGCAGTGTTCGCGGCCGATACCTATCACCTGTTCGCCAAGTACATGCGGATCACGTGGCGCATGCCCATGTGGACGCTGTTCGGTCTGGCCCAGCCCCTGATCTGGCTGCTGATCTTCAGCGACCTGTTCTCGGGGATGGCCGAGCTGCAGGGGTGGCCCACGACGAGCTACGCCAACTTCTTCCTGCCGGGCGTGATGGTGATGACCGTCCTGTTCGGCTCGGCGTGGGCCGGGGTGAGCCTGCTGCGCGAGATCAACTTCGGGATGGTGGACAAGATGATGGTCACCCCCATCCACCGGGGGTCGGTGCTGTTCTCCCGGGTGCTGCACTCGGCGGCCACGGTCATGATCCAGTGCGTGGTGCTGCTGGCGGTGGCCTTCGTGATGGGGCTGGACCTGAACGTGAGCCCCGCGCAGCTGGTGGCGGGCCTGGTGGCGGTGTGGACGCTGGGGATCGGGTTCGCCGCCCTGTCCAACGGCATCGCCATCGTGCTGCGGCGGGAGGAGCCCCTGGTGGTGG
>Ga0210144_1000030_pt1 | contig 77683 bp, 80 predicted proteins | sample Muzzi_PWA_D2_FD_185532 | JGI IMG/M metagenome (GOLD analysis project Ga0210144, IMG submission 185532) | Wetland microbial communities from San Francisco Bay, California, USA, that impact long-term carbon sequestration - Muzzi_PWA_D2 (SPAdes) | ecosystem: Environmental > Aquatic > Marine >...
AAGGCAACACTGAAAAAGGGTCCGGCGCGCCTCCGGGGTGCCGGTGGCCGCGCACGGCATACACGGTCCAAGAAGCACAATTGAACCTGCCGTCAAGCGGTTGAATCACTGCAGCCTGGACCCCGTTCGCTTGCAATGAAGGCAAAAGCTGGATACCGAAGCCTTGCGGCCGCAGGATTTGATCAGCGTATCGCGATCATCGGCGTCGCCACGCGCCGGCCGGACCCGAACCCCGCGAATACACTCCCCCGCGATCACGCGCTCAACGCGGCGACCAGCGCCCAGCCCGTCATGAAGACGAGGATGAGCGAGCCCACGGTCCACAGCGTGGCGCGCGTATCGTGGGTCTGCGCCGTGACGTACGCGGCAAAGTGCAGGAGCCGCGACACCACGTAGCCGTAGAGCAGGACGCGCGCGAGCCACAGCGACGGGTCGGTCAGGACGAAGAGAAACCCGGCGACCAGGAAGAACGGCAGGTTCTCCAGGTCGTTCATCTGTATCCGCCGGATGCGCTCGACGCGCTCGTCGGGCTCGAGCTGCCTCGGATCGGGCGCGGGGTTGAGCGGCGTCTTCCTGAGGTCCTCCGGAGAGCGGAAGCCGCCCTTGACCTGCATCATGCGCACGACGGTCAGCCAGGACATGCTCACGGCCTTGAGGATCATGAGCGTGGCGGCGATGACGTAGGTGGCGAATAGCGGGTTCTGCAGGCTCAGCGTGTCCACGGTCGTTACCTCCTCCTCGGGGCGCCGAAGCATCGGCGCGCCCGGCGGTCCGCCGCGCGCCGTCCTCGCCGGCCGCATTGCCTAGCACGCCCGCCGGGCGCCGGGCACCATTACCTTTCGTCCATGTCGCCGCGCGCCCCGATCCGGCCCCTCAGGGCCCACGCGGCGGCCCGGCCGCGCCCGGCCGCCAGCCGGGCGGCGCGAGCTCGAAGCCGTCGAACGTGAAAGCCGGACTGACCGTGCAGCCGACCAGGCTCCACGCGCCGGCGCTGCGCGCGGTCTGCCAGGCATCGGGCGGCACGATCGCCTGCGGCCGCTGCCCGGCCGCCAGGTCCGGGCCCAGGCGATGCGCGGCGACGGCGTGCCCGTCGGGCGACACCGTGAGCTCGACCGGGTCGCCGGCGTACCAGTGCCAGATCTCGGTCGCGTCGACCCGGTGCCAATGGGAAACCTCGCCGGCGCGCAGCAGATAGTAGATCGCCGTGCCGGCGCCCCGCCCCGCGCCCGCGGGCCGGTCGCGCCAGGTCTCGGCGTAATGGCCGCCCTCGGGATGCGGCGTCAGGCCGAGCTGTTCGATGATGCCGTCCGGCTCGGACGAGGCTGGGGTCGAGGTCATGACGGGGCTGCCTCCGCTCGTTGCGGCTGGGAAGCGCGGATCGCCGTCCGCGGCGCCATTATAGGCACGACGCACGGCACGGCGCCCGGACCGGGTTGTGACGCGCGTCACTGCTTTCCCCGCGACAGGGGCGTACAACGCGCAGGCTTCATGAACCTCGAAAAGACGGAGAGAGAAATGTCCACCCAAACCTACGTGATGCCGGGCCGCGCGCGGGCTGCCGTCCGCCCGGGCTATCGCACCGCCGTTCAGCGCTTCGTCCAGGCCGCGGCCGACACGGTCGTCACCTGGCAGGCGCGGGCCGACATGCGCCTTGCGCTCGAAGACCTCGATGACCGCATGCTGCGCGACATCGGCCTGAGCCGCATCGAGGCCGAGCGCGAGATGCGCAAGCCGTTCTGGCGGGCATGACGCGCATCGCACGGCCATACCGGCCGGCTCTCGCCCGGACCCCGAGGCAACCGCAGGCGCGGCGCACAGTGATCCCCGCGCCTGCGGTGCCTCGGGCGTGCAGCGCGCAGCAAGTCTCCCGCTCTCGGCCCGACACGGGCCAATTCGAACCCGCGTCCGCCAACGCGATTCGCGCCGGGCTATCGCGGCGCCGCGTCATTCAAGCCGATATCTTCGAACCCGCCTACCGCGCGGCCAGGAGGCTTTGCGCGTCCCGCGCCAGAGCGCGAACCAGCTCGCCGGCCGGCAGTTCGCGGTTGAGCGCGGCGGCCTGCCCGTAGAGCAAGAACTGAAAGTCCTCCGTGCCGGCGGCAACGCTCGCCTGGCGCAGCGGCTCGTTCAACTCGTACATCAGCGGAAAGTCGGGCAGCCGATCCCGAGTCCGTGACATGGCGTCGATGTAGCGGTTGTTCTTGGCGCGCGCCGGCCGCCCGGAAAACGCCAGCGAGAGCCGCGTGTCGTCGTCGCGCGCCTGCCGCAGGGCCGCCCGGTGCATGTCGCTGACGCTCGCCTCGGGGCAGGACAGGAAGGCCGTGCCCATCTGCACGCCGCTCGCCCCCAGGGCGAAGGCCGCCGCGATGCCGCGCCCGTCGGCGATGCCGCCCGCGGCGATCACCGGCACGCCGACCGCATCGACGACCTGCGGCACGAGCGCCATGGTGCCGACCCCGACGTCGTCGGCGGACGCCTCGAAAGCGCCGCGGTGTCCGCCCGCCTCCCAGCCTTGCGCGATGATCGCATCGACGCCCGCCGCGTCGAGCCGCCTCGCTTCGGCAACGCTGGTCGCGGAGCTGAGTACGCGGCAGCCCGCGTCCCGCAGCGCCCGGACCGATTCGGGTGCGGGCAGGCCGAAATGAAAGCTTATGACGGCCGGCCTGATCGCCAGGACGGCCGACAGGGTGTCGTCATCGAAGGGTCCGGTCGGCGCGCGGTCCTGCGGCGGCGGCTCGGCCACGCCCAACTCGCTGTAGAACGGCCGCAGCCGGTCCCGCGTTGCGGCGTCGATGCGCGCATCGAAGGCCGGCGGCGAATGCGCGAAGAAATTCAGGTTGAACGGGCGGTTCGTCGCCGCGCGGAGCGCCGCCACGGTGTCGCCCAGGTCGTCGAGCGACATGGAGCCGCATCCCAGCGATCCCAGGCCGCCCGCGTTGCTCACCGCGGCGGCCAGCGCCGGCGTCGTCGAGCCCGCCATGGGGGCTTGGACGATCGGATGTTCGAGTCCGAGAAGCTCGGTCAGGTCGGTCCGCGGCCACACGGTGCGATCTCCTCGCGGTCTCGCCGATGTTAGATCGGCCGGCGCCGCCTGTCATCGGCATCGACGTCGAGTCCGCGGCCGACGCGCCCAGCCGTTCGATTTTCGCGCGCCGATCGCACGCTTCGGCGGCGTGACGGCCTCCGCCGCATCTTAGCGGTTGCAGATTTCCAGATAGCGCGTGACGGCCCCCGCCATGCCGTAGACCAGCGCATCGGCGGTCAGGCAGTGGCCGATCGAGACCTCGAGCAGGTTCGGCAGGGCGGCGACCAGCTGCGGCAGGTTGTCGAGCGTCAGATCGTGCCCGGCATTGAGGCCGAGGCCTTCCGCCTCCGCGGCCCGCCCGGTCGCCACGACCCGCGCCAGCTCGCGCTGCTGCACGTCCGCGTCCAGGGCGCCGCCGTAGGGACCGGTGAAGATCTCGATGCGGTCCGCGCCGACCGCGCGGGCCAGCGCCGCCACGGCGGGCTCGGGATCGACGAACACGGAGACCCGCATGCCGCCCGCCTTCAGCCGGGCGATGATGTCCGTCAGAAAGCCGCTATGATGCGCGATGTCCCAGCCGTGGTCGGAGGTCGCCTGGCGGATGTCGTCGGGCACCAGCGTGACCTGATTGGGGCGGACGCGTTCCACCAGCTCGATGAAGCGGGCGTCCGGGTTGCCTTCGATATTGAACTCCCGGTCGGGGAATTCGGCGGCGATCATCTCCGCGATCTGCGTCACGTCGGACGGCCGGATGTGCCGCTCGTCCGGCCGCGGGTGAACCGTGATCCCGGCCGCACCCGCGGCGAGCGCGATGCGCGACAGGCGCACGACGGAGGGCCAGGGCAGGTTCCGCCGGTTGCGCAGCTCGGCGATCGCGTTGACGTTGGCGGACAGGCTTACCGGCATCGCTGGTCTCCGGCCTTTCTCTCGTATTCGTCGCGCATTCTACGGGACGGGAACACGGCCATATTTATCCGCCCCGGACCGCCCCGGCGCAACCTCCGGCGACGGCGCGGCACGTCGCGCGGCGGGCCGGCCGGTGCGGCGAAAGGCCGGCCTTTCCCTTGACACTGACATCCCTCTGACATGCCACGGGATTGCTGCCATATTAAAGGCGAACCAAAGATCGGATTGAGCCATGTTCGGACTAGAACGAAACGTCGCAGCCTTCGTCTATCTCTCGGGCCTCTGCGGCTTCGGCCTTTACGGCCTGCTGGTCAATTCGGACTGGAGCCTGATCCACGCCGTGCAGTACGGCGCGCAGTGGCCGCTGCTCATGTTCCGGATGGTCTGACGGCCGGCCTCGGCGACGCCGAGGCCACCGTCGCGGACCGTGACCATTCGGTTCATGGGCAAGCGGCCGCCGCGCCGGGCGCGATCCACAGGGCGAGCCGCCTGCCGCGGTAATCCAGGATCCGGTCGGGCGCCGGCAGATCGGTCCCCGTCGACGGATCGAAGCGCTTGGCGATCGCGATGCCGCCCGGGTGCGCCGCAAGCCATCTTGCCAACAGGTCGATAGGGAGCGACTCGACCGGCCGGGTCACCCGGGCCACGAAGCCGATCTCGCCGGCATAGTCGCCGACCCAGGCCACACCGCAGGCCTGGTGCGCCCGTATCGCGGGGGCCAGCCGCGACCAGTCGTAAATCGAGAACGCCGGAGCTGCGACGAGGTGGACCGCGACCAGCGTGGCCGCCCAGGCGGCGGCAAGGCCGGCGGCCTGCGCCTTCACGCGCGGCGCGACGCCCAGCACGAGCGCCGCCAGGACGACGAGCAGGCCCCAGGACGGCCAGTCGAGCCGCAGGCGGTCGAGCACCGCCGCGGCATGGGACAAATGGGCCGACAGGCCGAGCGCATCGCCGATCTCGTAGAGCGGCGCGATCAATCCCACCGCCAGCATCGGCAGGACCGGCACGACGAGATCGCGACGGCGCGCCGCGACTCCGTCGTCCACGATCCCGCGCGCCGCGATCAGCGCCAGGCTGGGCAGGACCGGCAGCAGGTAGTGGATCTGCTTACCGGAAATCGCCGAGAAGGCGACGAACAGCACGACGAACCACAGAACGCAGAAACGCAATGCCGGCCCGTCGCCGGACCCGCCGCGCCGCCTCGCCCAGCGCCACAGCGGCGGCCACCAGCCCCAGGGAAAGACGACGACGGGCAGCAACGCGAGAAAGAACCACCACGGCCGGGCATGGGCGAAGGCGTGCTCGACCCGCCCCGCCGTCTGGCCCCAGAGAATCATATGCCGGTACTCCGCCCCGCCGGCGATCGCCGCGGGAACCGCCCAGGCCAAGGCGAGCACCGCACCGCCGGCGACCGCGGCGGCGAGCCCGAGGTACCAGCGGCGCCGGCCGCCCGGCGCCCCGCCGGCGATCCAGAACGACGCCACGCCGCCGACGGCCAGCAGGTGCAGCAACGCGACCGGCCCCTTGGCGAGGACGCCGAGCCCGAGGCCGAAGGCGACCAGCGCCCACCAGGCGGCGCGCCCGCGGCGCCAGACCAGCAGCATGCCCAGGACAGACAGCAGCACGCTCAGCGTGAGCAGGCCGTCGAACATCACCAGGCTCGAGAACAGGCTGAACAGGCCGGTCGCGGCCAGGGCCGCCGTCGCCCACGGACCGACGCCGCGCAGGCCCGGCCACAGCTGCCGGGCGATGAGGCCGGTCAGCAGGCAGGACCCCGCCCCGGCGGCGAGCGCGATCAGCCGCGCGGCAAGGGCGCTCGGGCCGGTCGCGCTCCAGGCCAGGTTGATCAGCCAGAACAGCAGCGGCGGCTTGTCGGAATAGGGCTGCCCGTCGAGGTGCGGCACCAGCCAGTTGCCCGACAGCCACATCTCCCAGGCAACGGTCAGGTAGCGCGTCTCGTCGATCGGCAGGATCGGCCGCAGCGAGAACGCCGCCGCCTGCGCCGCCCAAATCAGCAGCGCGAGGGAAATCGGCAGGATGCAGGTCTGGAGGGAAACCCGAGGGGACCGGCGGGCGACCGACTCACGCGCGGGCTCAGGCAGGGCGCTCCTCCTCCCGCCGCTCGCGCAAGCGGAATTGCAGGTTGCGCAGATAGATCACCAATCCGGCGCCCTGTCCGACGATGAACACCGGGTCCTGCCGCCAGATCGCGTAGGACAGCAGCACGGCGCCGCCGGCGAGGCTGAAATACCAGAAGGCGACCGGGACCACGCTGCGCCGCTGCCGCTCGCTCGTAATCCATTGCACCAGGAAGCGCAGGCTGAACAGCGCCTGTCCGAGAAACCCGACGCCCAGCCACAGGGTGTTCGCACTGAGGGAGAAGAAATGAATCATTGATCGCTGTCCGTCACAACTGTCCGATTGCGCCGCTTCATGAGCCACATCACTCCGAGGAGATCGACGATCCCGACCCACAGCCGGTCCAACGTGCCGTATTTCGAACGGCCCGCGGTCCGCGGCCGGTGGTTCACGGGAACGGAAATCACGGTATAGCCCTCGCGCCGCAGCAAGGCCGGCACGAAGCGATGCAGATGATCGAAGTACGGCAGGCGAAGGAGGGCCTCGCGCGTCACCAGGCGGATGCCGCAGCCGCTGTCGACCGCGTCGTCCCCGAGACAGCGCCGCCGCACGGCATTGGCGATTCGCGAGCCGAAGCGCTTGGCGATGCCGTCGTGCCGCCTGGCCCGCACGCCGGTGACGGCCTGCACCTTCGCCGGACCCCCGGCCTGCACGAGCGCTTCGATTAAACGCGGAATGTCGGCCGGATCGTTTTGCCCGTCACCGTCGAGCGTGGCGATCAGCGGCGACCGGGCGGCGAGCACGCCGGTCAGCACGGCGGCGCTTTGCCCGACGCTCTCGGCATGGCGCAGGCAGCGCAATTCCGGGACCCGTTCCGCGACGCCCGCGAGAATCGCCGGCGTGCCGTCGCGGCTGCCGTCGTCGACGTAGAGGATCTCGTATCGCATCCGGCCGTCGAGCGCCGCGCGTATCTCGTCGACGAGTCCGGCAACGTTGTCCGCCTCGTCGCGCACCGGCACGACGACCGACAGCTCGAGCGGCACTGCTGTCTGCGCCCCTGCGGGAAACGCCGTCGTCGTCGCGGCGCCCTCGGTTCCGGAAATGATCATGCCTGCCGACCATCCTTGAACGCTATCGGCCCAATCTCTGCAATCAGCGCAGAGACTCACGAGGTCCCGACGAACCGCGACGGAACCGCGCGGGCTCGGCGTCTTGGCGGGCAAGGGCCTCCCAAGACACCTGGTGTCAGGGTCGAATCCGGATCCTGGTGCTCCAGGTACCGCCGGGCAGGCAACTCGCTAACGACCTGGATCCGAATCGCAAAATAGTCTCGCCCGCGCCCGATGGCAATATACATGCAATTATAGGCATTTATCTTGCGCGGCCCGACCAGGAAGATCGCGCCCGGCGCGCAGCTTTGTGACCGCCGTCACAGACCGCCGCGCCGCGCCGCTCTAGGTTGTAGACAGGAGCCGGAGCGGATCCCGGGGCTGCCACCGCAGCCGAAACCGAAAGCGCCGGAGCGGACCCATGTTGCAGACATCAGTCACGACGCCCACAAGCGGAACCCCCCATTCGGCGACGGAAGCACAGCTTCTTTCGCTGAGCCGCCGCGACCGGCCGATCCCGCGCAGCCCGCGCGAGCGGCCCGCGAGAATCGCCGGCGCGCCGCAATCGGCACGGCAACCCACCGCGCGCTGGATCCTCGCGGCGCCGAGCATCGGGCAGAACAGCTATACCGAATTCGTCATCACCGGCGGCGCCACGGCGACGCTGCGATCGGACCTGCTGCGCACATTGGCGCGACTGGGGCCGTTCCCCTTCTCGCTTCGGTTGCAGGCGGCGGGCGACGACGGGCCGGCCCTGGAGGTGCGGATCGGGGGTCTCGACCAGGAAGCGGCCGACCGCATCGCCCAGGCCGTCGCGAAAGCGCCCGGCGTACGGCGGGTCTGCTATCGCGGCTCCGCATTCGGCGGGCAGATCTCGGCACGGCTCAGCGGCCCGGGCGCGCTTCGGACCGAGCCGCCCCTGGCAAAAAGCGCCTGAGGACGTCGGCGTCACCCGGACCCGGCGTTCAGTCCGGCTTGTCCCACTCGCAGACCAGGATCACGCAGCCCGTCTCGGTCCAGGAGTTGTGCCGCGTGCCGGGCCGGTAGCTGATGAAGTCGCCCGGACCGAAAACCACACCGTCGTCGTCGATCAGTTCGCCTTCCAGGATCATGAAGTCCTCCATGCCGCGATGCACGTGCGGCCGGGTCACGGCGCCGGGATCCATGCGCATGAGATAGCAGCCGTTGCCCTGGTTGTGCTCGAGCGTGAGGCGGATCAGGGCGATATCGTCCTGGACCGCCCCCTCCAAGTCGTAGGGCCCGAACGCCCGGTCGCGCTGCCGCAGAATTTTGCGCCCTTCGCGTTCTTTCTCTTGTTTCATGCGCGTCGCTTTCCCTCCGCGTCGTCGAGTGTGTCGGATGTGCCGTTAGGGTGCCGTTTTCACGCCCGCCTGCAACAGATAGCGCGCCAGGTCGTCCTTGCGAAACGGCTTGGCCAGGACCGGGATGCTCGCCACGTCGTCTTCCGGGTCGACCGGCAGGGCGTCGGCATTGCCGGAGCAGAACAGGATTCCCAAGTCGGGCCGCAGCCGCCGTACCTCCCGCGCCAGGGCGCGGCCGTCCATCGAGCCCGGCAAGGACAGGTCGCTCAGCATGAAGTCGATCCGCCGCTCGGCGTTCAGCGCGCTCAGCGCGCCGGCGGCATCCGCGACGTCCACGACCGGATAGCCGAGCCGGCGCAGCATGCCGCCGATGATGCCGCGCACCTCGGCGTCGTCCTCGACCAGCAGGACGACCGGATTGTCTTCGTGCCCCTCCGCCGTCTCCCGCGATTCGACGCGCGGCAGATACATCGTCACCTCAGTGCCGTCGTTCGGGCGGCTCCGGATGCAGACGCCGCCGCCCGACTGCTTGGCGAAGCCGTAGACCATGCTGAGGCCCAGACCACTCCCCTCGCCGACTTCCTTGGTCGTGAAGAACGGTTGGAAGACCTTGTCGATCTGCGACGCCGGTATGCCGACGCCGGTATCCCGCACGGTCACCGAAACGTAGTCCCCGGCGGGGATGCCATCCGGCGACTCCGCTTCCCCGTCGAGGCGGCGATTGGCCGTGGCGATCGTCAGGCAGCCGCCCGACGGCATGGCATCGCGCGCGTTGATCGCCAGGTTGAGCACGGCGTTCTCGACCTGCGCCGGATCGGCCAGCGTCTGCCAGAGCCCGGAGATCAGCTCGGTGTCCAGACGGATGTTTTCCGGCAGCGTGCGTTGCAGGAGCGCCACGACATTCCCGACCGAGGCGTTCAAGTCGATGATCGAGGGCGACAGGTGCTGCTTCCGGGCAAAGGCCAGGAGGTGCTGCGTCAGCTCCGCGCCGCGGTTGGCCGCCTGCAGGACGGCCCGGATGGATGGGTCCTCGGCGCCGATGCGGTCGCTCAGCAGCTCGGCGTGCCCGGTGATGATCGACAGGAGATTGTTGAAATCGTGGGCGACGCCGCCGGTCAATTGCCCCACGGCCTCGATGCGCTGAGCGTACAGCAGCTGGGCTTCGGTCTCCTTGGCGGCGGTTATGTCCTGAATCGTGCCGTGCTCCTGCACGACACGTCCCCGGTCGTCGAAGATCGGCGCGGCGATCTCCCGGACGTATCGGGTTTCGCCCGTCGGCCTCACGATCCGGTACTCGGCCTCGAAGCTTTTGCCGAGCCGGAGCTGCCGCACGAGATCCTTGTAGCGCTCGTGGTCGTCGGGATGGGTCAAGCTGAAGACCCGGTCGAGGCTGGCGCTCCGCGCGAGATACTCGGCAACGCTCAGGCCGTGGATACCGGCATGCTCTTCGGAGCAGTAGTGACAGCGGTCGGCGATGGAGTCCCAGAGCCAATACCCAAGCCCGGCAAGACGGGTCGCCTGGCGCAGCCTCTCTTCGCTCTCTCGTTGGTGCCGCTCGCTTTCCTTGTATCGGGTGATCGGCAAGTGAGCGACGACGGCGCCGCGCCCGCCGTCGAGCGAGGTCGGGAGCGCGATCATGCGGAACCAGTCACGCTGCGAGCCGTGACCGCAGTAATACTCCATTGAAAAAACATCGGCGTCGCCGGCCAAGACATGGGAAATTCCCTCGGCCGCCCGGTGCGCCTCCCGCCGATCCGGCCCCTCGGCCGCCCGGCAGACATCCAAATAGCTGAGCCCGACGCCGAAATCGGGGCAGCGAAGCCTGCGGGCCGCCGCGAAGGCACTCCAGGGTTGATTGACCGAGACGATCACGCCGTCTGCGTTCAAGACCGCGACGTGGGCGATGTCTGGATCCAGCGCCGTACCCATAGCGCCATTATCCGGCATGGTCTCCGCTCCGCGTTGACGACGCGCTCCTTGGGCCGGAGATGGGCCGGAGCGGCCGGGCACCATGCCCTCGGCGGCGCCACGCGGTCAAGAGTGCTGCCGAGACGCCGCCTTGAAACTCGGCTCTATATCATTGATCGAGGATGTTTTCCGCCGACCGCGCTGCCAGCCGGGCGAGCGACTGGCGGGCCAGCTGACGGACTTTCGGGTCGAGATCCTGCAGCGCCGCCTCGAGCGCGCCGCCCGCCTCCGCGCCCCCGGTTCGGCCCAGCATGCGCGCGGCCAGGGCGCGCGCTTCGGCGTCCGGGTCGTTGGCCAGCGTTCCCGCCAGGGCGCCGCCGGCCTCCGGGCCCCAACGCTGCGCCAGGGAGATGATGGCCTGCCGCCGGACGCGGGCGTCCGAATCGTCCAGCGCCGCCGTGAGGGCGTCGCGCGCCTCGAGGCCGCCCTGACGGGCCAGTCCGCCCGCCGCGATGCGGCGCACGACGGCGCTCTCGTCCCGCCGGAGGTACAGGGACAGCTCCTGGGTTACGTCGCTTCCGGTCTTGCCGCGCAGGCGGCGCACGCGATCGAGGCGCTCGGCCTCGGACGCGTCCAAGCGCGCCGCCATCGCGGGGGTCGGCTCGAACCGCGGCGGCTTGCGGACAACCACCGTCGAAACCGGCGCTCGCGCGCCGGACGCCGCGCCGATGACCCGCAGTTCCGCCAGGACCGATCGCCCTCCGAGCGAATCGTAAGTCCGCATGTACGATATGCCGTCGAGCAGGCGTTCCAGCCCACGGTCGAGGGAAACCTTCGCCAGGCTCCTTGTCACCGGGCGATCCAGGCCGCCTTCGACGACAAGCCGGAAGTCGGCCGCCCGGGCGATCGCGGCAAGGACGCGCGAGAGCGGCACGTCCGCGGCCCGTACGGTCAGCAGGCCGCCGGCGTAGCCGACCTCCAGGCCGTCCTGCGCGACGGCGGCGGCCGCCGCGTCGGCCGCATCGGCCGAACCGAGCCCCGCCGCGCCGCCGGCCAACAGCGCGAGCGACAGCGCGACGGCCGCCGGGCGCAGGCGCCGCCCGATCACCGCACGTGCGCCCGGTTGCGGACGACCTGCTCATCGTCGAGCACGACGTTGTCGTCGATGACGGCGCTCATGCCGACCTGCGCGTCGATGCCGACCCAAACGTCGACCCCGATCCAGGCGCCGCGGCGGATCACGGCGCCGTCCTCGATATGCGCACCGTCGCCGATCACCACGCCCTCCTCGATCCAGACGCCTTGGCCGATCGTGACGCCAGACCCGATCGTGACGCCAATGCCGACGACTGTGTCGGCAGCGATGTCGACGTCGTCGCCAATGACCGTGTCCTTGTCGATCCGGACGCCCGATTCCAGCGTGACGCGGTCACCGATGGTCACGTCCTTGGCGATCTGCACGTCGTCGCCGGCCGCGAAGCCGTCGCCGGCCACGGTGTTCCTGTGGATCATGGTGCCGGAGCCGATCGTCGCACCGGTCCCGATCGTCACGTTCTGCAGCAGCCGGCTACCCGAGCCGACGCTGCTGCCAAGGCCGAGACTCGCGCCGCCGGCCAGGGCGCCCGGCGAGACGCAGGCATCGCCGATGCCGTCGTGATTCCTGTCGAGCTGGTCCGGATTGTAGACGAGCGGGCAGTTGTCGATCGCATCCGCCACCTGGTCGCCGTCGTCGTCCGGATCGCAGGCGTCGCCCACGCCGTCGGAATCGGTATCGATCTGCTGCGGATTGGCCGTGCCGATGCAGTTGTCCTGGTCGTCCATGACGCCGTCCAGGTCGGAGTCGACCGCGGCGGCGGCGAGCACGAATTCGACGAAGAGGCCATAGGGCCGGACCGCGCTCGCGGTCGCGGCGGTTTCGGTGCCGGGGCCGCCCCAAACGACGGCCTGTGCCGTGTTCCCGGTCAACCAGATGCCGTCGAACTTTCGGTTCAGCAGGGTGTTGCGGACGCGAATCTCCATGAGCAGGTTGCCGAGCGAACTGTCGAACACGAAGGAATCGTCGAGATCGAGCTCGAAGTCAGGGGCATAGGGGCAATCGGAACCGCTCGCCAGGCTCGACAGCTCCAGGGCGGATTCGTCCAGGACCACCGTCTCGTCGCTGCCGACGTTCGCATTCATGTCAGGGCTCAGGGCATCCGCCGGCGCCGTCGTATTTGACAGGCGAACCTGCAGATCGAAGGGGATCGGATCGAAGGGCGCCGTGCCGCAGGCCCGGCGGAAGCGGACCTTGTCAACCACGACGGGCTGGTCGCCGAACTGCGCGCCGGCGAAGACCTGCTGGAAGCGGACGCTGCTCGCGCCGTTCTGGCATTGGGCGCCGAACGGCAGGCAGTTGGCGCTCTCCGGCCCGCCCGAGGCCGCGTCCGGCAGCATGACCGTCGTGCTCTGACCGTTGGCCACCGAGGCCAGGCCGGCCAGGATGCAGGCCGTCGCCATCAGGGTCCCAATGGCCCGACGAATAGAAGCGGCGCGGCGGACGCGCCGGCGTCTCGATCTGAACATGGCGAACCACCCTCCCGGGCCCGCGGCCCGTTGTCGCAGCGTTGCTCCACGTCGCGGCGCCCTTCCCGCCCGTCGGGCGGCCGAGGCCGTCATTACATCAATTAGACAGTGTCTCGGTTAAGCTTTTCTCAATACATAAAATACGCATGCGGATAAATCGAGACAAACGAAGTATATCTCTCTGCTTTCTTGCAAATATATTTAGGCATTATTTCTGTAAAGATATACGGAATTGCCCGCTTTCTTTCCCGACATGGCAGCAGGCGGGCCCGACCGGCCCACCCTCATCACCGCTTTTTTAAGACTTTTGCGGTAAATCCCGACGTGACCGTTTCCCGCAGGAACGGTCCATTGTTGCAATCGAAGGGGAAGCTGGGAGATGGCAATGCCTGAGCGCATGCGGGAGTTCAGCGCCGAACGACAATTGCGGCTGCGCGCCCCTGGCGACGCCGAGGGCGCCTCGAGCCCAGAGCTGATGGCCGCCATTCAGGAACTGCGCAACGAAGTGCGCGAGCTGCGCCAAGAGCTCGGCAACGGGGCCGACCCGGCCCCCTGCGCGGCCGCGAGTGTCGACAGCAAGGAATCCCTCGAAGCGCGGGTCGAGATCGCGCAGATGGTCCGCATGCTGGGCCGCGCGAAGCTCGAGATCGCCTCGATCAAGCATCCCATGGCGGAAGACGACCGGATCAAGTCGGCCGCCAACGAGCTCGACGCGATCGTCGCGGCCACGGAGGCCTCGACCCAGGACGTGCTGGCGGCCAGCGAGCAGATCGAGGGTTTGACCCGCAAGATCGCCGGCCTGCATCACGGCGACGAGGACGTCGTGACGCTGACCGATCAGATTGCGGCGGAGATCATCAAGATCTTCGAGGCCTGCAACTTCCAGGACATCACCGGCCAGCGGATCGACAAGGTCGTCCGCACCATCCGCTTCATCGAGGAGCGCGTCCTCGCAATGATCGCCATTTGGGGTGCGGAGGCCTTCGCCGAGCTGCCCATGCCGGAGACCGAGACGACCGGCGGCGACGAGGGCCTGATGAACGGCCCGGCCCTCGGCAACCAGGGGATCAGCCAGGAAGAGATCAACGCGCTGTTCGATTGAGACCGCTTCGCGGTCAATCGCGCGTTCCCCGGTCCGGCGCAATCCGAGGACCATGACGCGGCCGGAAAGCCGGCGGCGTCACGGCCGCTACGGCTTCGCCCGCCAGGCCTCGACCAGCGCCTCGGCCTTCTCGATCTGTGCGTCCGTCATCGCCGACGCGGCGTTCTCGCGGTTGCGGAATGCGGCATCGCGGTACTCGCCCGGAGGATAGGCGCGGAAGGCGAGCGCGAACCACTTGTAGGCCTCGACGTAGTCCTGCCGTAGCCCCTCTCCCTGGGCATAGAGGAGCCCGAGATTGAGCTGAGCGTCCGGATCGCCGCGCTCGGCCGCATTGCGGTACCAGTGCGCCGCCATGCCGAGATCGCGCAGCACGCCTTCGCCCTGCTGATAGAGGATCCCGAGACTGTATTGCGCCGCCGTGTTGCCCCGCTCCGCCAGGGGCTTCCAGATCCGGAACGCGACTCCCGGGTCGCCCCGGTGGTAGGCCAGGAGGCCGTCCTGAAAGCTCGGCGGATCGGGGGGGCGAACCGGCAGCGGCGGGACGGCGGGCTCCGCCGGCGCAGCGTCCTGCGCGGCCGCCGGTTGGTCGCTGGTACCGCTCTGCGCGAGCGCCGCCCCGGCGGACAGCCCAAGCAGCGCGCCGAAGGCAAGGATTACAATAAGCGGTTTCATGATCCGGCCGCGGTCCCCCGTTCGACGTAGCCACCGCCAGCACCACGACCGGCGCGCAACGCAGTCTCCGACCAAAATCAACCGGCGGACGCGCGCAGGTCAAGCGGCCAGATCGTTCGGCCCCGGCCGGCTGGCAGCCGACGGCCGGGCCGAACGCTTGGCATCAGGCGGGCGAGCCCGGCAAGGTGCCGATATCCGTCGGCGAGCCCTTCGGCCGTCGCCCGCGCAGAGCCCGCCGCTCCAGATGACAAATCAGGATCAAACCGCCCGCAGCCAGGCAAATCGTCACCGCCCCGGTCAGGAAATAAATTGGATCCATAACGTGCCGCCTTCATGCTTCGAACCCAAAGGGATCAAAGCACAAACTTATTAAAGTCACCTAAATGCCTCAAATACATACAATTTGATGGAGTGCTTCCGGCCGGCCCAAATGCCTCCGCGCGACTACTCGACGGCCCCGCCGCGGCCGCAGGCCCAGGCGGTGTATTCCATCAAGGACTCGATGGCCGCGCTCGGCGGACCGATATGGCTGAGGCCGAATACGAGGTCGTCGTCGGTCCCGGCGAGCGGCCCGCGCCCGTCGACATAATCGAGGTTGCCCCGATGATAGCTGCGCGGCGCCTCCGGAATGACCGTGAGCGGCGCTTTGTCCGTCCGGATCTGTCCGGTGCCGCGGTCCAGTTCATAGAGCGGGACGGGGTTGCCCGGCGCCCAGCGCGGCGCGCCTTTCGTCACCAACAGCAGTTCGCCGCTCAGGTAGGTGCCGCTCTGCGGATCGACGCGATAGCCCCAGCCCTGCCAACATTCCGTTGGCGCGGCCGTCGCCGCCGCCGGGCCGAGCAACAGGGCCGCCAGAACGGCGAGAACGGCCGGAAGGATGGGCCTGCGAGGCCGGATGACGGACCTGCGGAGCATGTCGCCAGTCTAACGCAGGCCCGACACCATAGGGTAAACGCCGCTACAGGCGACGGGCGGCGATCGGGCGATCGCGTCGCGCCGCCGCCTACTCGGCCGCCTTGGTCTTCTTTGTCTGCACGATGACCGGCTCGACCGCACGCAGCTCTTCCATCGGAATATGGCAGAAGATCGTGTGTCCGGGACCGGCCTCGGCGTTCGGCGGCGTTTCCGTCTCACAGATCTTGCCGATCTTGCGCGGGCAGCGCGTGTGGAACGGGCAGCCCTTGGGCGGGTTGAGCACGCTGGGCAGGTTGCCCTCGAGGATGATCCGCTTCTTTTCGATCGAGGTGTCGGCGATCGGAACCGCCGACAGCAGCGCCTCGGTGTAAGGATGGTACGGCGGCGCGAAGACCTCGTCCGTGGTACCCTGCTCCATGATGCTGCCGAGGTACATCACCACGACGCGGTCGGCCAGATAGCGCACCAGGCTGAGATCGTGGCTGATGAACAGCAGCGTGGTGCGGTAGGTCCGCTGAATGTCCATCAGCAGGCCGGTCACGGCCGCCTGTACCGAGACGTCGAGCGCGGACACCGGCTCGTCCGCCACCACCATGGCCGGCCGGCCGGCGAAGGCGCGTGCGATGCCGACGCGCTGCTTCTGTCCGCCGGATAGCTGGCGGGGACGCCGGCGCGCGAAATCGCGCGGCAGCTTGACCAGGTCGAGCAGCTCGAGGACACGCTGATGGACCTTCTCCCTCTCGGTCTCCACCCCGAACTTCTTGATCACGCGCGCCAGCTGCGCCCCGACGGAATGGCTCGGGTTGAGCGTGTCGAAGGGGTTCTGGAAGATCATCTGCATCGAGCCGACCTGCTCCGGCGAGCGCTTCTGCACCGGTAGCTCGCCGACGTCCTGGCCGTTGAAGATCACCTTGCCGTCGGTCGCCGTCTCCAGTCCCATCAGCACCTTGGCGAAGGTCGACTTGCCGCAGCCGGACTCGCCGACGATGGCGACGGTTTCGCATTCGTGGGCATTGAAGCTCAGGCTCTCGTTCGCCTTGACGTAGCGGACGCGGCTGCCCTTGATCATCGCGGCGATGGAGTTGTCGCGCAGCTCGTAGTACTTGCGCATATGATCGAGCGCCAGGACCTCCCGGCCGCGTTCCATTGGCTCGCCGGAGAGGCCCTCGGGGCGGTAGGACTCCCAGTCGATCTCCTGCCAGCGCACGCAGCGCACCTCGTGTCCCGCTTCGCCGCCCACGTTGGACATGGGCACCGTGCCGCGCTCGATCGCCCGGTCGCACTTGCCCTCGACGAAGAAATCGCAGCGCGGCCCGAAGTAGCAGCCCGCCGGCCTTTCATGCGGCAAGGGAAGCTGACCGCGAATCGGCACCAGGGGACGCTCCGTCTTGTTCGCCCCCGGCAGCGGAATCGCGCTGAACAGGCCTTTGGTGTAGGGGTGGCGCATGTGGTCGAAGACTTCATCGACCGTGCCCTGCTCGACGACGACGCCGGAATACATCACGTTGACCCGGTCGCAGGTCGCCAGAATCAACCCCAGGTTATGGGAGATGTAGATCATCGACGTGTCGAACCGGCCCGCGATCTCGCCGATCAGCTCGATGATGCCGGCCTCGACCGTGACGTCGAGCGCCGTTGTCGGCTCGTCGAGCAGCAGGAGCGACGGGTTGGAGAGCAGCGCCATGGCAATCACGACGCGCTGCTGCTGACCGCCCGAGATCTGGTGCGGGTAGGAGTCCATGACCCGCTCGGGGTCCGGAAGCTTCACGTCGGCCAGTATCTGAATCGCCCGGTCGTAGGCCTCTTTCTCGGTGATGCTCTCGTGGCACAGCGGCACTTCCATGAGCTGCCGGCCGAGGCGCATGCTGGGATTCAACGAGGCCATGGGCTCCTGGTAGACCATGGAAATCTCGTTGCCGCGCAGCTGCCGCAGCTCCTCCTCGCTCATCTTGCCGAGGTCTTGCCCCTTGTAGATGACCTCGCCGCCGACGATACCGCCGTTGTTGCCGAGGTATTGCATGACGGCCATGGCGACGGTCGACTTGCCGCAGCCCGACTCGCCGACAAGGCCGACGCTGTCGCCCTTGTTAAGGGTCAGGTTGAAGTCGACCACGGCCGGAATCTCGCCGGCACGCGTGAAGTAGGAAATGCAGAGATTTCGGCACTCCAGGATCGGGCCGTCGTAGTCCTGCTTGACACCCATTGCCGTCTCCTCAATCCCGCAGCGACACTTCGCGCAGCCCGTCGGCCAGGAGATTGAAGCCGAGGACCAGCGAGGAAATCGCGATGCAGGGGAACACCGTCATGTGCGGAAAGCTCATCGCCATCTGACGGGTCTCGTTGATCATGCCGCCCCAATCCGGGTCTGGCGGCGGCAAGCCGAGGCCGAGGAAACCGAGCACGCCGATGGTAATGATGACGTAGCCGAGTCGCAGGCAGGCGTCGACGATCAGCGGACCGCGGGCGTTCGGCAGGATTTCCACGAACATGATTCGCGCCGGCGATTCGCCGCGCGTCTCCGCCGCGAAGACGTACTCCCGGCTGCGCAGGTCCAGGGCCAGCCCACGCACGATGCGGAAGATGCCCGGCGCCGAGGCGAAGGTCACGGCGACGACGATGTTGGCCGCCGATGCGCCGATGGTGGCAATGATGATCACGTAGAGCACCAGCACCGGGAACGACAGGATCACGTTGGCGATGAACGAGAGGATGTCGTCCGTCGTCCCGCGCCGGTAGCCGGCCGCCAATCCCATGGGGATGCCGACGGCATAGGCGCAGAACGTCGCCAACGGCCCGTAAAGCAGGACCGTCCGCGAGCCGTGGATGATCCGCGACAGGATGTCTCGCCCGATGTGGTCGGTCCCGAGCCAGAAGACGCCGCCGTCCGGCGCGGCCGTCCCCGGCGCGGCCAAGGGGAAGATCGTCGCGTTCGGGGGAAATGGCGACAGCACGTCCGCGAAGATCGCCATCAAGACCCAGAAAACGATCAATCCGAGACCGATCATGCCCACGACGCTTTCGCGCAGGAGGGCAACGGCCTTGAAGAATCTCAGGATCCTGGACTCGCGGCGGACGACGACGATTGCCTGATCTGTCATAGCGCCGCTCCTCAGCCGAACCTGATGCGTGGGTTGAGATAAGTGTAGCCGACGTCGGCCAGCGTCTGGGTGCCGACCGCGACGAAGACCGCCACCATGGCGCAGGCCTCGATCAGGAAGATATCCTTATTGAGCGAGGCCTCCAGAAGCAGGGCGCCGAACCCCTTGTAGGCGAAGAAGAACTCCACGACGATCACGCCGGAAAGCAGCCAGTTGATCTGCAGCATGATCACCGTGAAGGGCGCGATCAAAGCATTGCGCAGGGCATGTCGTCTGATGACTTCGTTGTAGGGCAGCCCTTTCAGAACGGCCGTGCGTATGTAGTGGGTCGTCATGACCTCCGCCATGGACGCCCTGGTCATGCGCGTCACGTAGCCGAAGTCATAGAGGACGAGGACCATTGCCGGCAGTATGAGCTGCCTTACGCTGAAGCCGTCGCTCATGCTGCTCGTGCCCGGCAAGATGTCGAGGTAGAAGACGAAGACCGCCGAGAGCAGCACGGCGCTGGCGAACTCCGGCACCGAGGTCGTCACGATGGAGCCGACCGAGATCGTCCGGTCGAGCCGCGAACCTTCGCGCATTCCGGCAAGCACGCCGAGCAGAAGCGACAGCGGCACGACGACGAGCATGGTGGCCAGCCCGAGAATGCCGGTATTGCCCAGGCGCGGCCAAAGTACGTTTGCGACAGGGGTCTTGAAGCGCACGGATTCGCCGAAATTACCGGCGATGAAATGGCCGAGCCACTCGATATAACGGATGTATATGGGGCGGAAATACCCGTGGTGCTCGAGCCAGATGGTGCGTTGTTCCTCCGAGCTGTAGGGTCCCAAAACCTTGATCGCCACGGAGCCGGGATTGATTTCCAGCAACAGGAACAACAGGATCGACACCACCACCATGGTCAGAATCATGGTGCCAAAGCGCCGAACGACGAAAATGAGCATGGGCTGTTTGTCTCCCCTTCCCCCTCAGGGTTGCCGGGTGCCGCCCCGACCCGTCTCATGAAGTCGGCCGCGGAGCCCTACACCCCGCGGCCGAAATCAAAAGTTACGTATCCAGCCAGACGTCCTGGAACTGGTGGTAGAAGGTCGGGTGCGTCTTGTAGCCGTGGACCTTCTTGGTCGTCGCCGTAAAGACCGCACGCCACAGCGGCTGCGATATCACCGCGTCGCCCTGGAGAATGCTCTCCACCTTCACCATCTTCTTGCGGCGCTCGTTGACATCCAGCGTCGCGCTGGCTTCGTCAAGGGCAGCATCGAACTCGGGATTGTTGTAGTGGCTCTCGTTCCACGGCACGCCGGAGCGATAGCCGAGGTTCAGGACCATGACGCCCAGGGGACGGTGGGTCCACGCGGTGAAGCCGAAGGGGGTCTTGTCCCAGATTTCCCAGAACTGCGCGCCCGGCATCACGTTGAGCTCGAGATCGATGCCGGCCGGCTTGAGCTGCTCCTTGAAGGCCTGCATGGCCGCCAGTTCCCAGGCCGGGGTCGCCTTGAGGTCGATCTTGAGCTTGATGCCGTCCTTGTAGCCGGCGTCCGCCAGAAGCTTCTTGGCCAGCTCGTAGTCCTGCTTCTGCTTGGCAAGCTGCGCGTATTCGGGATGGATCGGCGAGACATGGTGATCCTCGCCCGGCGCGCCGCGGCCGCGGTGAGCCAGTTCGAGGATCTTGGCATGATCGACGCAGACCTGAACCGCCTGACGCACGCGCTTGTCGGTGAAGGGCTTCTTATCGACCTGCATGCGTGCGACGCCGGTCTGCGCGGTGATCGCCTCGTTCAGGACGGCATCGGGCAGACGCGAGATGATATCGATCTGCGACACGTCCAGCTCATAGATGTGATCCACCTGCCCCGACGCGAGCGCCGCGACGCCGGCCGACGGGTCGTCGCCGTGGTCGATGTAGCGGATGCCGTCGAGATACGGCTCTCTGGTCCAATAGCCTTCGCGGCGCTTGAGCTCGGCAACCTCGCCGACGCGGAACGTCGCCAGGCTGAACGGCCCGGTGCCGACCGGGTTCTTGGACAGGTCGCCGCCCTCTTCGTCGAAGCGACGATGCACGATGGCCGTCGGATAGTTGTAGAGGTTCTCGGGGATCGCCAGCTCGGCGCGCGTGAGATGGAGCCGCACGGTGTGATCGTCGACCTTTTCTATCGCACCGTCGATCATGCGCTTGCCCATGACCGCGTTGCCGTTGTCGTCCTTCTTGCCGGTGTCGACCTCCTCGACCATGCCGCCGAACAGACCGACGTTTGACGATCCGGTGTTCGGATCGAGCCAGCGCGTGAAGTTGTAGACGACGTCGTCGGCCGTGAACATGTCGCCGTTCGACCACTTGACGCCCTTTTGCAGATTGAACGTCCAGGTCTTGAGATCGTCCGAGGCTTCCCAGCTCTCGGCCAGGTAGGGCCGCGTGATGTTGTCGGCCCCGGTTCGCGTAATGTACTCGACGATGCCACGGGCGACGTTCGACTTCTGCGTCCAGTCGAAGGTCGCGGGATCGCTCATCTCTTGGACCTGCATCGAGGAGCGCAACACGCCGCCCTTCTTGGGCATCTCCTCGGCCCATGCCGGGCGGGCGAGCTCGCCATCGCCGAGAATCTTGCCGGCCATCGCATAGGCCGCCGGCGCAGCGACGCCGAGCAGCGTCACGGTACGCAGGAACTCGCGGCGGTTGACCTCGCCTTTCCGCAATTGCTCGCAAATTTCCGGCACGTAGGGATGGACCCGCTTGCCGGTCTCGTCTTTCAACTCTTTGGCCATCAGTTAAGCCTCCACTGTTCGGCGTTTGTCAGTCATGTCGGAATCGGAAACTCCGTCCTCACGGTATTGCCCGGCGTCCGCGAAATCCGAAGGATTTCCACGCAACGCTCCCATGCGAATACACGAATGTCTTATTGAAATTCGATCGTCTGCCTGCGCCACCCGGCAAACCGCTATATCGCGACGGATTCCGCCGCACGGCGCCCTTTCGCAGGCATTTTTTCTACCTCCCTCGTTAGTTGCCGCGGCCCCGGTATTGCCCGGTTGTTCCGCGAATTCTTAAGCTTTTGCTTAAGCTTGCTGACCCAAGCCTAGCAGACTTTATCGATGACCGACACCCGCTAGTTGCGAGTCAGCGACCGCCACCGGCCCGGAAGCGACCCTCGACAACACCGTCGTCCCTCGATTCAACCGCCGACGAGCTCGGTCCGGATCTTGATCTCGCCGGTCAAGGTTCGATGAACGGGACAGCGGTCGGCGATCTCCAGCAGGCGTCGCCGCTGTTCGCCGTCGAGATCGCCGTCCAGCGCGATCCGGCGAGAGATTTCGTCGATCCGGCCCTCCCGCGTCTCGCAGTCGGCGCAATCACTGGCGTGAATCTTATTATGCTGTAGATAAACGCTTACGCCGGTCAGCGGCCATTCCTTGCGCGTCGCATAGAGCCGCAGCGTCATCGCGGTGCAGGCGCCCAGGCTGGCCAGGAGGAACCCGTAGGGGTCCGGCCCGCTGTCCTCGCCGCCGGCCGATTCCGGTTCGTCGGCGCGCAGTCGATGCCGGCCCGCCGTTATGTCCTGCGCCAGGCCGGTGGGCCCGGCCGTCCGCACCGCCACCGCGCCGGGTTGCGCGTCGGCGGGCGCCTGCGGCGGCCCCTTTGCCGCTGTATCCAGGTAGCGACCGGCCCAGGCGGCCAGCACCTCCGCGACGTAGCGCGCGTCCGCGCGGCGTGTGAGAAGGTGATCCGCGCCGTCCAGCGAGACGAAGCTCTTCGGGTGGCGGGCCGCGGCAAAGATGCGGCCGGCATTGTCGATCCCGACCGTCTCGTCGCGCGGCGCATGAAAGATGAGCAGCGCGCGGTGCAGGCCGCGGATCGCCTCCTCCAGGTTCTGCGCCGAGATGTCCTCGAGGAACTGCCGCCGGATGCGGAAGGTCCGGCCGCCGAGCAGGACCTCCGCCTCGCCGCGCGCCTCGATGTCCGGCCGGGTCTCCTTGAAGTGCGCGGCGACGTGGGCGGGATCCGCCGGCGCGCCGATGGTCGCGACGGCCACGGCCTCGGGGATGCGGTCGGCCGCCGCAAGGATCGCCGCCCCGCCCAGGCTGTGCCCGACCAGCAGCGCCGGTGCGGCATGGCGCTCGCGCAGCGCGTCGGCGGCGCACACGACATCGTCGACATTGGAAGAGAAGCTGGTATTGGCGAATTCACCCTCGCTGTGGCCGAGGCCGGTGAAATCGAAGCGCAGGACCGCGATGCCGCGCTGTGCCAGGTCGCCCGCGATTCGCGCGGCGGCAAAGATGTCCTTGCCGCAGGTGAAGCAGTGCGCGAACAGCGCATAAGCGGCGGGATCGCCGTCGGGGAGGTCCAGCAGGGCCGACAACGATTCGCCGGTCGAGCCGGTAAAGCGGAACGCCTCCTGACGCCGTGCCATGGCCGTCATCCTTTCCACGCTTCGTATGCCAGCGGATCACCCCAGCACAGGCGGCCCCAAGCGACAACCCGGGTGCCGCCCAAGACCGGACGTCGCTGGTAGACGGCGGCGCGCAATCTGCCGGCCTGGTAACAGCGTCGGCAGTGACGACGACCGCGGAGGCCGGCCGGCGAATCAGGGTGACGCCGGCAGCGGCGGCGGACACGCGTCCAATATCCCGTCGTCGTCGCCCAGGCAGGCGACGATCAGCCCGAACTCGTGATCCACCGCAAATCCATAGTTGAGGTCGCCGATCCGGGCGACTTCAACGGCCCAGGCGCCATCGCGAGGATCTTCGGGCGAACCCGTCCTCGCCTGGTGGAACACCGCGGCGGTGCGCGGCTCCGCGTCGACGCGGTCGAACCCGCTTGCCTCGAAATCCCAGCCCTCCAGTCCCAGGTGGTACCAGCCGACGGTCAGGCGGTTTTCCAGCGGACTCGCGGGCTCCGCGCTCAAGACGCCGAAAACAAGGTCGTGGGGCGGAAACGCCGGGATATCGACGCCTGCCGCCAAGCCGTCGAGAAGGCCATCACTGCCGACGATATCCCAAGCCTGCACCGCCATGTCGCCCGGTGCGAAGCTGGCTTCGTCGCGCAGGAACGCCGTCGTGCCGGCCGCGTCGGGAACGGCCTGGTAGACGACGAAGGGCACCCCCGAGGCGTGCGGCCCCGGGGTCAGGTTCACGACCGCGCCGTCTGCGTTGACGCTCGTTTGGTCTGCGGAAAGCGGTGGCGCTCCCGGGTCGGCATCGTCGTCCCGCACCAGACTGGCAGGAAAGATATCGAGGCCGGCGGCCATATAGGCGACATAGACCGTGGGAACGGACGAGTCCGAACCTTGACCGGTGGCCGACAGGCCGTCGGCAACGAAAACATCGTTGACGAGTTTGTCGTCGAACGGCCCGTCGGGATCGTTCCGGCCGCGCGCGTTCCCGTTACTGTCCTGGCCGAGCGTGACATCGGTTCGCCGATAGCGCCCGACCTCGGTCGCCGCCGATCGCGCGATATCGCGGATGTCGAAAACCCGCAGATCGAAAGTCTCGCTTGCCGCGACATAGAGAAAGGCGCCATCGCCGGCGCCATCGTTCTCGACGAAAAGGCCGTTCACGTTGCACCAGGAGTCGCCGGCATCGGCGTCCAAACCGTCGATCGTCCGCAGGATGAAGCCCTCCGGCTTGGCGATCTTCACGCCGCACAGGCCCTGCTTCGAGTCGCGGCTCACCCCCAACGCGAACAAGGTGTCGGCGCTCCCGCCGTGCGGGTGGAACGCCTGCACCTTGTCCGCCGAAGTGCCGCGAAACCCCGAGTTCGGCCAGAGGAATTGCCGTTGCAAGGTCGGGGCGTCGGGATCGGTTACGTCGACGACGGTGAAGACCGCCTCTTCGCCCCCGGTGACGACGGCGAGGAGACGGTCGTCCGACCGATAGAGATCGAGATCCGTGTTGCTGCAAATCCCGGTGTCGTAGACTGCGACGATCCGCGCATTGCGAATCTCGCTGTCGAGGTCGAGCGTCTTGTCACACTGTCCCTTCTTCATGCCGCCCTTGGCCTTGCCGTGGCCGGGACTGTGGTCGGCCACGGCCGCCACCGACCAGAGCATCGCCATCAGGACGAGCGCGACGGTCAGGGTGAGGCCACGGAACAGCCGGGCGCACGCCCCCGCCCCATCGCGCGGGGACATACCAACGTCTGCCGCTATTTGCCGTGGCGCCCCTGTCATGCGGGCCATCTCCGCCTGCGATAATCGCCGGGGTTGCCGGGGGTATGGCTGCACTCAATTTATATTAACTAATATTTCTATCAGGATGCAACCGGCTGTCGCAGTGCCACCATCGCGGCCTACGCGAGCATGCAGCAAAGCGTTCATATGAAGAGGAATTCCCGAATGACGAAGCCGCACCGCGACGCCCCTCCCGCCAACGACCCCCGTGTCGAGGTCCGCGAGCGGTCGTCGCCCTACCGGGGCTACTTCCGGGTCGACCGCTACCGCCTGCGCCACCGGCGGTTCGACGGCGGCTGGACCGGGGAGATGGCCCGCGAGGTCTTCGATCGCGGCCACGCCGCGGTCGTCCTGCCCTACGATCCGGGCCGCGACGCGGTCGTGCTGATCGAGCAGTTCCGCATCGGCGCCTTCGCCGCCGGCCTGGAGCCCTGGCTGATCGAGACCGTCGCAGGCATCGTCGAGCCGGGCGAAACGGCCGAGGACGTGGTGCGGCGCGAGGCGCGCGAAGAGGCCGGCTGCGAAATCCTCGCCCTGGAGCGCATCGGCGCCGTGATGCCGAGCCCGGGCGGGTGCTCGGAGATCCTCGAGCTGTTCTGCGGCCGGGTGGCCGCCGGAGAGGTCGGCGGGCTGCATGGCCTGGACGAAGAGCACGAGGACATCCGCGCCTTCGCGGTCCCCTTGGCCGAAGCCCTCGAGCGCCTGGCGCGCGGCGAGATCGTCAACGCCAACGCGGTGATGACGCTGCAGTGGCTGGCCCTCAACCGGACGCGGCTGCGCAACAGATGGCCGTGACCGGACCGGCCCCGGCCTTGAAGCGCCCCCGCCGTGGCGGCTAGTCTGCCGGGCTTTCCTCGGCCTCCGGCTCCGGACATCGACAAGGACGAAAGGGCATAGCCCGCTCATGGATATTTGCGACGGCTTTGTCGGCACCATCGGCAACACGCCGCTCGTCCGCCTGCGGCGCCTGTCGGAGCGCACCGGCTGCGAGATTCTCGGCAAGGCCGAATTCCTCAATCCCGGCAGCTCGGTCAAGGACCGCGCGGCTTGGGCGATCATCAAGGACGCGGAGGAACGGGGCCGCCTGCGTCCGGGCGGCGTGATCGTCGAGGGCACGGCGGGCAATACCGGGATCGGATTGGCGCTGGTCGCACGGGACCGCGGCTATCGCACCGTCATCGTCATCCCGGAAACCCAGTCGCAGGAGAAGAAGGACATGCTGCGACTGTGCGGGGCCGATCTGCGCGAGGTGCCGGCGGTGCCCTACAAGGACCCGAACAATTACGTGCACGTCTCCCGCCGCCTGGCGGAGGAGCTCGATGCCGAGACCCCGGCGGGCGCGATCTGGGCGAACCAATTCGACAACGTCGCGAACCGGCAGGGCCACTTCGAGACCACCGGCCCGGAGATCTGGCGCCAGACCGAGGGCAAGGTGGACGGCTTCATCTGCGCCGTCGGGACCGGCGGCACGCTGGCCGGTGTCGGCCTGTATCTCAAGCAGCAGAAGCCCGAGGTGGTGATCGGGCTGGCCGACGTGCCGGGCGCGGCGCTCTACAATTATTACAAGCATGGCGAGCTGAAGGCCGAAGGCAGCTCGATCACCGAGGGCATCGGCCAGGGCCGCATCACGGCGAACCTGGAGGGCGCGCCGGTCGACGAGGCCTACTTCATCCCCGACGCGGAATCGGTCCAGTACGTCTTCGATACCTTCGAACACGAAGGCCTGTGCCTGGGGACCTCGAGCGGCGTCAACCTGGCCGGCGCGGTCCACCTGGCCGAAGCCCTCGGCCCCGGCCATGTCATCGTCACCGTCCTGTGCGACTACGGGACCCGCTATCAGAGCCGCCTGTTCAATGCCGCGTTTCTGCGCGAGAAGGACCTGCCGGTGCCGGCCTGGGTCGAGCGGCTCGGGTTCGGCGGCTGAAACGGGGAGAACCAGCGATGGAACAGTTGTTTCGCGACGACGCCTATTGCCGGAGCTGCGAGGCCACGGTCGTCGGCGCGGACGAGACCGGAATCCGCCTCGACCGCACCGTCTTCTACCCCATGGGGGGCGGGCAGCCCGGGGACACAGGCGTGCTGCGCCGGGCGGACGGCGATGAAATCCGCATCCAGGACACGCGCAAGGGCGCGGCGCACGACGACGTGGTCCATGTCCCGGACGCCGGGGCCGCTCTGCCGAAGGTCGGCGAGCGCGTGACCGCCGAGATCGACTGGGAGCGGCGCTATCGCCTGATGCGCATGCACTCCTGCCTGCATGTGCTGTGCGCCGCCGTGACCGGCGATGTGACCGGCGGCCAGGTCGGCGACGGCAAGGGCCGCCTCGACTTCAACCTGCCGGACACCCGGCTCGACAAGGACGCGATCACGGCGACGCTGAACCGCATCATCGCCGAAGACCACGCGGTCGCGCCGCGCTGGATCACGGACGACGAGCTCGCCGCCAACCCGCAACTCGTCCGCACCATGTCGGTCAAGCCGCCGAGCGGCAGCGGCCGCGTGCGCCTTCTCGAGATCGAGGGCGTCGACCTCCAGCCCTGCGGCGGCACCCACGTGCGGCGCACCGGCGAGATCGGCCCCGTCCGTGTGACCAAGATCGAGAACAAGGGCCGGCAGAATCGGCGCATCAATATCGCCTTCGCCGATTGAGCGCGGACGCGACGCAAGGACTATCTGGGAGAGCCCGAGCCATGGCAGCCTTCGACAGCCCCGCACTGGTCAGCACCGACTGGCTGGCCGAGCACATTCACGCGCCGGACGTGCGCGTGGTGGATGCGAGCTACTACCTGCCGCACGAAGGGCTCGACCCGCGGGCCGAGTACGAGGCGCATCACATTCCCGGCGCCGTGTTCTTCGATATCGACGAGATCGCCAACAGCGCCTCGCCGCTGCCGCATATGCTGCCGCCGCCGGAGAAGTTTTCCTCGCGGGTCCGCAAGCTCGGCCTCGGCGACGGCGTGCGCATCGTGGTCTACGATCAGCGCGGCATCATGAGCGCGCCGCGGGTGTGGTGGACATTCCAGGTCTTCGGGCACGACGACGTGGCGGTGCTCGACGGCGGCCTGCCGAAGTGGATGCAGGAGGGCCGCCCCGTCGAGGAGGGTGCCGTCAAGGCCGGCGAGCGCCATTTCACCGCACGGGTCAACAGCCTGATGGTGCGCGATCGCGATCAGGTCCTGGCCAACGTCAAGAGCGGCCGCGAACAGCTGCTCGACGCGCGCGCCAGCGGCCGCTTCGAGGGGACCGCGCCGGAGCCGCGCGAGGGGCTGCGCTCCGGCCATGTCCCGGGCAGCCTCAACCTGCCGTTCACGGAGCTGCTCGATCCCGCCACGCAGACCGTCCTGCCGCCCGATCGGCTGCGCGCCAAGTTCCAGGCCGCCGGGATCGACCTGCAGCGCCCGGTGGTGACAACCTGCGGGTCCGGCATCACCGCGGCGGTTCTCACCCTCGGCCTGCACCTGCTGGGGCACAAGGACCTCGCGCTCTATGACGGCTCCTGGGCCGAGTGGGGCGACCCCGAGGGCGACACCCCGGTGGAAACCGGGCCGGCGCAGGCCGCCGCGGCCGGTTGAGCGCCGTGCCGGCGACGGAGGAGACCGGGAGCGATCTCCGGATACGCTCCTATGCGCCGGCCGACTACGACGCCGTCGTGGCGCTGTGGGAGCGCTGCGGCCTGCGGGTTTCCTACAACGACCCAAAGCGCGACATCGCACTGTGGCGTGCCTCCGCCAATGCCGAGATCTTTCTCGGTGTCGCGCAGGGCCGCATCGTCGCCAGCGTCTGCGTCGGGCACGACGGGCACCGCGGCAACCCCTATTACGTGGCGGTCGATCCCGAGGCGCGCGGCCGCGGCTACGGGCGGGAGATGATGCGCCACGCCGAGGCCTGGCTCGCGCGCCTGGGCATTCCGAAGATGAACGTGATGATCCGGGACACCAACAAGCCGGTGCGCGCATTTTACGCGGCCATCGGCTATCAGGACACGCCCCGGCTGGTCATGGGCCGCTGGCTGACGCCGGACGGCGAGCCGCCGGCGGCGGATGCCGAGGCCGGCATGCTGCGCTGTACGGTGACCTCGCTGGAGATGACGGCGCGCCCCAAGCTGCCGCCCCACCCCGCGCCGCACGGCATCCACAGCGCCCTGCTGCGCGCCCACCGGCCGACCGTCGCCTTCTACCGCTTTCTCTACGATACGGTCGGCGCGCCCTGGCTGTGGTACGAGCGCCGGGAGATGGACGACGAGACCCTGGCCGAGATCGTGCAGGACGACCGGGTCGAGATCTACGTGCTCTACGTCGAAGGGGTCCCGGCCGGCTACGCCGAGCTCGATCGCCGTCAGGAGCCCGACATCGAGCTGGCCTATTTCGGATTGATGCCGGACTTTATCGGCCGCGGCCTCGGCCGCTATCTCCTGGCGACGGCGATCGACATCGCCTGGAGCTACGAGCCCAAGCGCCTCTGGGTCCACACCAACACGCTCGATCACCCGAGCGCCCTGACGCTCTATCAGCGCGCCGGATTCGTACCCTACCGCCGGCAGGACAAGCTGGTTCCCGACCCGCGGCTGACCGGGGTGATTCCCGCCGAGCCGTGAGCGGCCGTCCGGCGGGCTACGGCGCGGCGGCCGCGGCCTCCGCCTGCGCGATCTTGAGAATGTGGGCGCTGAACGCGTCGTCCTCGCCCTCGAGCAGGTCCGGCAGGGCGGTGCGGAACTCCCGCTTGCGGCACCATTCGCGCATGTCGTCCTCCCAGGACAGCCAGCGCCGCCGGGCGTCGCGGCTCATGTCGTCGTTGTAGAGGATGATGTAGGCCTTCTCGAAGAGCGACACCAGCATCATGAAGATGATGTGGCGCCGTTCCCGCTGCTCGTCGGTCAGGGTCGCCGGCACGCCGGTCCGGCCCAACAGCAGCAGGTCGGCGTTGTCCATCGCCAGGCGCAGGAAGTTGTCGTACTCCTCCGACAGGTTGCGGTGGAGCTCGTTTTCTTCGTTTTCCAATCGCCGGCGCTGCTCGTAGACGAACACGAAGATCGCCGCCGGAAACCCCAGAATGGTGACGACGTAGCTCAACCCCTCCAGCCACACCATGGCCACCTCCGTTTGCCCGCGAGTCTGTCGTTACCACAGATGCCGCCGAAGCGCCGCGGCAATCCCGCGCGCGCCCCGTCCCGCCAAAGCTAGAGGGCCGAACCGTAGAGGAGAGTCTATCGCAATCCCCGCGCGACGGGGATCGCCCGGAGGTCCCGGTGCCCTTCCGGCAACAGGAAGGCCCCGCGCGCGGTGACGCGCGGGGCCTTGCCGACCGTTCACAAGCCTGGGCTTGCGTCAGGCCCGGATATCGACGCTGTGGTCGCTGTCGTGGACCTGAGTCGAACCGTCGTGATCGCCGTCGGCGTCGACTCCGGAGCTTCGGGCCGCTTGCGGCTGTGGCCCCGCCGGCGCGGCGGCCTTCGGCAGCTGCTGTACGGCCGCCGCCCCTAGTGCAGAGATGGTACTCATGGGACCTCCTTTGCCCTGTAGGTGTCCCCCATCATTGATCGTGCCGATTAAGTTTTCCGGAAAATGCCTGGTTAAATTCATGTATAGGACGCGAATTACTTGTCATTTTAAAGTGAAACTCGATCAGTTCGCTGCGCCGCCCCGTAATATACAAGGCCGGGTTGCAATAGCCGACTCGGTAATGCGGAGAATGCGGCCCCCGCCGGACCGAACCGGGCGCAGCGTCCGGCGGGCGCCGGTGAGCCTGGCGGGCCGTGAGAACAGGGCAGCCTCGGCGACGGTCGCCTGCCCCGGCACGCAAGCCAGTACGGCAACCGTCGGTCACAACGATGACACGGCGCCGCGCCGCGGTTGCCGCGGGCGGCTTCGATCGAGCCCCGGATTCGCCGGCAAAAGCCCGCTTCGCGAGGCCGAGCGTGGCTCGGGAACCGGCGATTTGCGGCATTCGATCTATCAAGCCGGCGTTAAGCCCGCCATGCCATGCTCGGTCCTCATAATCGTGTCGGCTGCGATAGGAAAGAAACCATGGGGCACTCTGTCTTCGGCTTCCTCGCCGACGAGGGCGGTGCGACCGCCGTCGAATACGGGTTGATCGCCGCGTTGATCTCGGTCGCCGGCGTGACGGCGCTCACCGCGGTGGGCACCTCGCTGACGACGATCTGGACCAGCATTTCGACGCAAATGGCGAACGCGGCGAACGGCTGAATCGCGCAGGCCCGTTCACGCCGCCCCTGCGCTCGGTTGAGCGGCGCGCCAGTCAGTAGCCGTCCGGATTGTCGGGGTACCAGCCCAGCAGCCGGCCATGGCCCTGATAGCCCATCAGACGGCGGACCTCCTCCGGATAGCGCTCGGCCACGTCCTGCGGGATCGTCAGATATTGATTCTCCTCCTGACGAAGCCAGCCGAGGCTGTAGGTATTGACCAGCCCCATGCGCGGCCGGTCGCTCCGGTTCGCCCCGCCGCCGTGCCACACCGATCCCAGGTAGAACAGGACGGAGCCCTGCGGCATGACCGCCCGCACCTGCTCCGCCTCGTTCGGATCGCGCGGCTCCGTCCACAGATGGCTGCCCAGCACGACATGGGTCGCACCGTTTTCCTCGGTAAAGTCCTCGATCGCCCAGTTCGCGCTGATCTGCCATTCCGTCCCCGGGACGCGGAGCGGATAGATCGCATCGTCGCGGTGCAGCCGCTGTTGCGCCTCGCCGGGCCAGATCTCGATGCCCGTCGTGCTGCCGATCCGGTAGTTGATGCAGTGCGGCAGGAGAGCGGCGTCGGCCACCTTCATGACCAGGGGATGCGCGATCAACCCGGCCGCGCTGCGCGAGCGGGCCAGAATGCCGCTCACGCGCAGCGTCCTATAGCCGTTGAAGTCGCTTTGCGGGCGTTCGCCTTCGGAATCGAAGAAGGGGCGCAGCTCGGCGGCGACCGCCGCCATCGTCGCCCGGTCGACCAGACGACGCACGACGGCGGCGCCGACCTCACGCAACGCCTGCACGATGTCATAGGACGACGCATCGTGCTCGAAGCTCGGTAGAATCATCGACATTCCGTTGGCCTGACCGAAGCATGACCCCGAAGGGTCCCGAATCTATCAGGCGGGCAACCGAAACGCCAAGCGGCAAAGCTCGGCGTTCGGTCGGCGGACCCGGCGGATCGGCACGCGCCGCCGCCCAAGCTATCTCCGGATCAGTGATGTAGAATCTGGCTGAGGAACAGCTTGGTGCGGTCCGACTGCGGGTTGTGGAAGAATTCCTCGGGCTCGTTCTGCTCGATGATCTCGCCGCCATCCATGAAAATCACGCGGTTGGCGACCTTGCGGGCGAACCCCATCTCGTGCGTGACGCAGATCATCGTCATGCCGGACTCGGCCAGATTCACCATCACGTCGAGCACCTCGGCGATCATCTCGGGATCGAGCGCGGAGGTCGGCTCGTCGAACAGCATGATCTTCGGGTTCATGCACAGCGACCGGGCGATCGCGACGCGTTGCTGCTGGCCGCCGGAAAGCTGCCCGGGGAATTTCGCCGCCTGCTCGGGAATTTTGACGCGCTCGAGGTACTTCATAGCGCTCGCCTCCGCCTTGGCCTTCGGCGTCCTGCGTACCCAGATCGGCGCCAGGGTGCAGTTCTCGAGGACGGTCAAATGCGGGAACAGGTTGAAGTGCTGGAACACCATGCCCACTTCGCGCCGGATCTGTTCGATATGCTTGAGGTCGCCCGAAAGCTCGATGCCCTCGACGATGATCTTGCCGCGCTGGTGCTCCTCGAGACGATTGATACAGCGAATCAGCGTCGACTTGCCGGACCCGGATGGCCCACAGATCACGATCCGCTCGCCCTTGTTCACGGTCAGGTTGATGTCCTTGAGGACGTGGAACTGGCCGTACCACTTGTGCAGGCTGACCATCTGAATGGCGACCTCGTCCGAGACCGTCATCTTGGCCGTCGGCGCGCGGACGTCGTGCTCTTGCAGGCTATCGGACATTTTCTTCTCCCTTGCCGCCGGCGCCGGAACGCCGCGACGGAAACGTTCCTACCTCTTGTGACCGGTCGCCAGCTTCTTCTCGAGATGCTGGCTATAGCGCGACATGCTGAAACAGAAGACCCAGAACCCGAAGGCCGCGAAGACATACCCCTCGACCGCGAAGCCCAGCCAGTCGGGGTTCGTGCCGGCCAGCTGAATCATTCCGAGGAAATCGAACAGGCCGATGATCAGCACCAGAGTGGTGTCCTTGAACAGGCCGATGAAGGTGTTGACGATGCCCGGGATGACCATCTTGAGCGCCTGCGGCAGGATCACCAGCGCCATCATCTTCCAGTAGTTGAGTCCCAGCGCCTGGGCCGCTTCGTACTGCCCCTTGGGCAGGGCCTGCAGGCCGCCGCGGACGACCTCGGCCATGTAGGCCGAGGAAAAGAACATGACGCCGAGAAGCGCGCGGATCAGCTTGTCGAAGTTCATGCCCTCGGGCAGGAACAGCGGAAACATCACCGACGCCATGAACAGCACGGTGATGAGCGGCACGCCGCGCCAGAATTCGATGAAGGTGATACAGCACGCTTTCACCACCGGCATGGAGGAGCGCCGGCCGAGGGCCAGGACAACCCCGATCGGCAGGGAGGCGACGATCCCCACGGCCCCGATCACCAGAGTCAGGAACAGGCCGCCCCACAGCGGCGTCTCGACCGTCGGCAGGCCGAACGCGCCGCCCACGAACAGGAAGTAGGCGATGATCGGGAAGCCGACCAGCAGGAAGACGGCGACCCAGTGCTTCTTGCGAAAACCCGGCACGAACAGCAGCGCGCCGGCCGCCACTGCGATGACGTAGGCGGTGTCGATGCGCCAGATCTGGTCGGCCGGATAGCGGCCGTACATCAGCTGGCGAAACCAAACCTTGATGAAGACCCAACAGGCCCCGCTCCGGTCGGTACAGGCCTCCCGCGTGTCGCCGGCCCAATGGGCCTTGATGATGGCCCATTCGATCAGCGGCGGAATGAGCCATAGCACGAAGAGCAAACCGACTATGGTCATCAGGCCGTTGAGCCAGGACGAAAACAGGTTGGCGCGCAGCCAGCCGAGCAGGCCGACGGTGGTCACCGGCGGCGGCAAGTCCGGATGATGCCCGGTCTCGTAGGTGGGTGCCGTATCGCTCATCGTCAGCGTTCCTTCCTACCGCTCCACCAGCGCCATCTTCTTGTTGTACCAGTTCATGAAGGCCGAGATCAGCAGGCTCAGCGTCAGGTAGCACGCCATGGTCATGCCGATGATCTCGACCGCCTGGCCGGTCTGCATCAGCACCGTCCCGGCGAACACCAGGACGATGTCGGGGTAGGCGATGGCAGCCGCCAGCGACGAATTCTTGGTCAGGTTGAGGTACTGGCTGGTCAGCGGCGGAATGATGACGCGCAGCGCCTGCGGAATGACCACCAGCCGCAGGGTCGGACCCGGGCGCAGGCCCAGGGCGTAGGCGGCCTCGGTCTGGCCGTGGCTGACCGCCAGTATGCCGGAGCGGACGATCTCGGCGATGAACGTCGCCGTATAGGTCGAAAGCGCCACGACGAGGGCGACGAATTCCGGGATCAGGACGACGCCGCCGACGAAGTTGAATCCCTTGAGCTCCGGGTAGTCCCACTTCAGCGGAAATCCGGTGACGATCGCGGCCAGCAGCGGCAGGCCGAGGATCAGCCCCAGCGCGGTGAAAAAGACCGGGAACTGCTGGCCGGTGGCCTCCTGCCGCTTTTTCGCCCAGCGCCGCACGGCGATGGTCGCGACGATGCCCACAACGAAAGCGACCCAGACCAGGGTGAATCCAGCCTGCGGCACCGGCGACGGCGAAGAGAGCCCGCGGTTGTTCAGGAAGAAGCTGCCGAAGAGCTGGACGCTGTTGCGCGGAGACGGCAAGGCGCGCAGTACCGCGAAGTACCAGAAGAAGAGCTGCAGGAGCAGCGGAATGTTGCGCAATACCTCGACGTAGGCGGCGGCAATCTTCGAGAGCAGCCAGTTCGGAGAGAGTCGCGCGACGCCGATCAGGAAGCCGAGGATCGTGGCCAAGAACACGCCGATCGCGGAGACCAGAATGGTGTTGATCACCCCGACGACAAAAGCGCGGCCGTAGGTCGACTGCTGGCTGTAGTCGATGAGGCTCATCGAGATACTGAAGCCGGCCGTAGTGTTCAGGAAATCGAAGCCCGAGGCGATCCCCTGGCTTTCCAGGTTCCTGATCGTGTTGTGGACCAGATACAGGCTGCCCAGGAGGACGGCACCAAGGACCACCGCCTGGAAGAAGATCGCCCGGATTCGCGGGTCGTTATAGAATGGCGGTCGCGCCCGCGGTGCGGCGTCCGTTAATTCGACGGCCACGGCTGCCTCCCCGACTGTGAGTCGATGCCAGACGACTGCGCGGGCACGCGCCCGGGAGTGGTCCCGGACGCGTGCCGCATCGCAATCATGTCGCGCCGATCAGCGGATCGGCATGGCGTACTGGAGACCGCCGTCCTTCCACAGCGCGTTGAGCCCGCGTTCCAGGCCGAGCGCGGTCTGCGGGCCGACGTAGCGGGCGAAGCTCTCGCCGTAGTTGCCGACCTGCGTAACGATATTGTACGCCCAGTCGTCGTTCAGGCCGAGGTTCTTGCCCATGTCGCCTTCGACGCCCAGCAGGCGGCGAACGTTCGGGTTCTCGGAGCTCGCCTTCATTTCGGCGGCGTTCTTGGACGTGACGCCGTCCTCCTCGGCCTCGACCATGGCGTAGAGCGACCACTTCACGACGTCGAACCACTGGTCGTCGCCGTGGCGCACCACCGGCCCGAGCGGCTCCTTGGAGATGATCTCGGGCAGAATGACGTGCGCCGAGGGATCCTTCAGCTTGATGCGCTGCGCCGCCAGGCCCGACTGGTCCGTGGTGTAGACGTCGCAACGGCCGGCGTCGTAAGCGGCCACGACTTCGTCGGCCTTTTCGAACACCACCGGGTTGAATTTCATGCCGTTGGCCCGGAAGTAGTCGCTCAGGTTGAGCTCGGTCGTCGTGCCGATGTTGACGCAAACGCTGGCGCCGTTGAGCTCCAGCGCGCTCTTCACGCCGAGGTCCTTACGGACCATGAAGCCCTGGCCGTCGTAATAGTTGACGCCCGCGAAGTTCAGGCCGAGCGCGGTATCACGCACCAGGGTCCAGGTGGTGTTGCGCGACAGCATGTCCACTTCGCCGGACTGCAGCGCGGTGAAGCGCTCTTTCGCCGACAGCGGGGTGAACTTCACCTTGCTGGCGTCGCCCAGCACGGCCGCGGCCACCGCACGGCAGACGTCGACGTCGATGCCGGTCCAGTTGCCTTGCTGGTCCGGATTGGAGAAGCCCGGCAGCCCCTGGCTCACGCCGCACTGCACGAAGCCCTTGCTCTGCACGTCGTCCAGCGTGCCGGCCATCGCGGCAGTCGAGATGACGGTCACCGCTGCCGCGGCGAGCAGACCTTTCAGTACCTTCATGGAAAAGACCTTCCCTGTTTGTCCGGTTTGAGTCCGTTCATTAGCCCCCAATCGCAATACCCGATGGAATACGGCGGCATTTATAACCGTCCGTACCGATTGAGGGTTATGCGACCACGGTGACAAACCATGTAACATAAGGTTCTTAAACGCAACAACGCTTGCTTGCCCGCTCATTCGTTGTGGTCTTGCTTACAGCCAGGAAAGAATGTTGAACCTGTTTTTCAGCGCCGGGTCGCCGAGAGGGTCTTGATATTCATTTCTTTTTATATGTTATGTTGCGCTGCGGAAGGAGCGAAGAATGACCGCGGATAGATCGCAGGGCGCGGCGAGGCGCCTGCCGAAGGCGCTGCAGGATGCCTTGAAATTCGATGCCGAAGGGCTGATTCCCGCTATTGCGCAGCAGCATGACAGCGGCGAGGTGCTGATGCTGGCGTGGATGACACGCGAGGCCCTCTCCGAAACGCTGGCCACCGGGCGGGTCTGCTATTGGTCGCGCTCGCGCGCGCAACTCTGGCGCAAGGGCGAGACCTCGGGCCAGACCCAGCGGCTCGTCGAGCTGCGGCCCGACTGCGACGGCGATGCCGTTCTCCTGCGCGTCGATCAGCACGGCGTCGCCTGCCACACCGGCCGCCGCAGCTGTTTCTACCGCGCCCTCGACGCCGACGGCACGCTGAACGAAGTCTTGCCGGTGCAGATCGATCCGAAGGAACTGTACGAACCATGAGGGTTCGCGCCGCCAGCGTCTTGGCGCGCCTCTGCGGCCTTGCCCTGGCCGGCGTGCTCTGCCTCGCCGCCGGCCCTGCGCCCGCCGCCGCCGAGGTGACGCTGTTCGCCGCCGCGAGCACGACCGAGGCGGCCGAGGCGGTGGCCGGCGCCGCGGAGCGCCACGGCCTGGGACCGGTGCGTGTGGTTGTCGCCGCGTCCTCAACCCTGGCCCGCCAGATCGCCCATGGCGCGCCGGCCGACCTGTTCCTCTCGGCCAACGTCGACTGGATGGATGACCTGGACAAGCGCGGCCTGCTGGCACCGGGGACCCGCGCGCCCCTGCTCGGCAATTCCCTGGTCCTGCTGACCCAGCACGGCAATCCGCGCGGCCTGTCGCTGACCGGCAGCGGCCCACGGTCTCTGGCGCCGGCGCTGGGCGACGGCCGCTTGGCGCTCGGCGACCCGGACCACGTGCCGGCCGGCATCTACGCCAAGGCGGCGCTCCAGCACCTCGGCCTGTGGCAGGCCCTGCTGCCCAAGTGCGCCTTCGGGGGCAGCGTGCGCGCGGCCCTCGCGCTGGTCCAGCGGGGCGAGGCGGCCGCCGGCATCGTGTACGCGACCGACGCCCGTCTGGTCCCGGATCTCGAAGTCGCCGCCGTCTTCCCGCCGAACAGCCACCCGCCGATCACCTACCCGGTGGCGGTGATTGCCGGCCGGGACCGGCCCGAGGTCATGGCGTTCTATCGCTTCCTGACGGGCCCCGACGCGCTGGCGATCTTCCGCGACTACGGCTTCGTCGTCCCGGCGGACGCGGCCGGATGATGCCGATCAGCGACCTGGAGCGCGAGGCGCTCGCTCTCAGCCTGCGTGTCGCTTTCTGGAGCGTGACCTGCAGCCTGCCGGCCGGGCTGGCGGTCGCCTGGCTGCTGGCGCGCCGCGACTTTCCGGGCAAGACCCTGGTCAACGGCCTGGTGCACCTGCCGCTCGTTCTGCCGCCGGTCGCGGTCGGCTACCTGCTGCTCCTGCTGCTCGGCCGCAACGGGCCGCTCGGCCGGGCGCTTTACGACGCCTTCGGAATCACGCTGCCGTTCACCTGGCAAGGCGCCGCGCTCGCCGCCGCGGTCATGGCCTTTCCGCTGATGGTGCGGGCGATACGGCTGTCGCTCGACGCGGTCGACCGCCGGCTCGAGGCCGCCGCGCGCACCCTCGGCGCCACGCCGCTCTCCGTCTTCCTGACCGTGACCCTGCCGTTGACCACGCCGGGCATCCTGGTCGGCGCCCTGCTCGCCTTCGCGCGCAGCCTGGGCGAGTTCGGCGCCACGATCACCTTCGCGGCCAACATCCCCGGCGAGACGCGCACCCTGCCCTTGGCGTTGTACAGCCTGACCCAGACGCCGGGCGGCGAGGCGGCTGCGCTGCGCCTGGCGCTGCTGTCGGTGCTGCTGTCGCTGGCGGCCCTGGCGTTATCAGAGATCGCGGCGCGCCGCCTGCGCGCCCGGATCGGAGGCTGAGCCGTGCTCGAGGTCGCGGTCGAGAAGTCGATGGGCGGATTTCGGCTCGACGCGTCGCTAAGCTGCGAGACGAGCGGCGTCGTCGCCCTGTTCGGGCGGTCCGGCGCGGGCAAGACGTCGCTGGTCAACATGATCGCCGGCCTGCTCTCGCCCGATCGCGGGCGCATCGCGATCAATGGGACCGTGCTCTACGATGCGGCGCGCGGCATCGACCTGAAGCCGGAGCGCCGGCGGCTCGGCTACGTCTTCCAGGAGGGCCGGCTGTTTCCCCATCTCAGCGTGCGCAGCAATCTGCTGTACGGCTATCGGCGCATCGCCGCCGATGAGCGCCGCGTCGTGCCCGATCAGGTGATCGCCCTGCTCGGCCTCGAGCGGCTGCTCGACCGCCGGCCCCACGACCTGTCGGGCGGCGAGAAGCAGCGCGTCGCCCTCGGCCGCGCCCTGCTCGCCAACCCGCGGCTGCTGCTGATGGACGAGCCCCTCGCCGCGCTCGACGGCGCGCGCAAGGACGAAGTGCTCAGCTTCATCGAGCGCCTGCGCGACGATCTCGCCGTCCCGATCGTCTACGTCACCCATGCAATGCCGGAGATCGTCCGCCTGGCCGACACCATGGTGCTGGTCTCGGACGGCCGCGTCGAGGCGGTCGGCACGGTCGACGAATTGACCAGCCGGCTCGACCTGCGTCCGCTGACCGGCCGCTACGAGGCCGGCGCGGCGCTGACCGCCCACGTCGCCGGGCAGGACGAGGCCTTCGGCCTGACTCTGCTCGACATTCCCGGCGCCCGGCTGACGGTCTCCCGGCTCGACCTGCCGACGGGAACCGAGCTCCGGGTCAGGGTGCGCGCCCGCGACGTCGGGCTGGCCCTGACCCCGCCGGCCGATACGAGCTTTCTGAACGTCGTGCCCTGCATCGTGCGGGACATCGGCCAAGAGGACGGCCCGCAGGTCGACTTGCGCCTCGAGACCGACGGCGGGGCGGCCATCTGGGCCCGCATCACGCGCCGCTCGCTGGAAAACCTGGGGCTTGCGCCCGGCGTCAGGGTGCACGCCCTGATCAAGGCCGTCGCCATCGACCGCTACAGCCTGGGCCGCGCCACCACCGGCGCCCGCTTGCTGGCCCACGACCAGTAACCGGCTGGTGGCCGGCTACCCGGCCCGCACCAGGCAATCCTGGCCGCGCGCCCGCAAGGCGGCGCACAGCCGGCGCGCCGCCGCGGCGTCCGGCAACGGCCCGGTCAGGAGGCGATAGTACAGGCCGCGGTCGCCGAGATCGACGCGCCAGACCACGGACGAAAGACCCGACAGGAGATCCGGAAACGCCCGGCGTTTCTCCGCCCAGGTGGCGTCGGCGGCCGCTTGCGAGTGAAGCGCGGCGAGCTGCACGAAAGCGGCGCCCTGGGCCAGGGCCGCGGGAACGGCGGCCGTCCCGGCCTTCGGCGCCGGCGCGGCGGAGGGCTCGGACGAGGCTTCGTCCGGGACTTCGTTCGGGGCTTGGTTCGGGGCTTCGTTCAGGGCTTCCGCAACGGGCTCGATGGGAACCGCCGCCGCGGATTGAGGCGCCGGCGCCGTAGCCGTGGTCGCATCCTGCGCCGCCGGTGCAGCGGGCGCGGCGGCCGGGGCGGCCGGGGCGGCTTTCGGCATTTCCGGCTCGGCGGCCAAGGCGCGCGGCGTGGGTCCCGTCGGTTCCGCGACTTTTTCCGGCGGCGGCGGCGGGAGGTCCAGCGTTCCCGCCGGGGCGCCCCCGTCGGGGACCTGCTGCCCCGCAGCCTCCGGCGTCAGGCGCCCGCTGCCGTAGTCGACGTGCCGCGTGTCGCCGAGCAGCGCCGCGGGGGCGTTGCGGCCCGGCTCGACGGGTTCGATGCGCTGCCGGGGCGCCGTCCCGGTCACTAGCGCGGTATCGCGCGGTGCCGCCTCTTCGGACGGCGCCGGCGCAGGCTCGGACGCCGCAGGCTCGGAAGTCGCAGGCTCGGAAGTCGCAGGCTCGGAAGTCGCAGGCTCGGAAGTCGCAGGCTCGGAAGTCGCAGGCTCGGGGGCGGGTGGCTCCGGCGAGCCGCTCGTCCCCAGCACGTCCATCGAGCAGGCGGCCAGCCAGGACGCGACGAACACGGTGCACAGGCTTCTAAACGGGCGTCTTTCTCGGTCCGGTCTCATCTGCTAGGCATCATCCTCGCCGCGCCGTGGATAGCTCGTTCGGCCGTCCTGCGGCCTTCGCTCTCCGCAATCGTTTAGCACTCGCAGCGGCCAGGGAAAACGGACGAGAGACGTGAAGCAGATCGGATCCGTTGCCGCATTGCTGTTGAGCGTGGCGATCCTGCTGGCCGGAAGCGGGCTGCAGGGCACACTGCTGCCGCTCCGCGGCCAGCTCGAGAACTTTTCGACCGTCGACATCGGCGTGCTCGGCTCGGCCTACTTCCTCGGGTTCGCGGCCGGTTGCCTGCTGGGCCCGGCGCTGGTCCGGCCGGTCGGACACATCCGCGCCTTCACGGCCCTGGTCTCGATCGCCTCGACCACTGCGCTGGGCCACGCGCTGCTGCCCGACGCCATCGTCTGGTGGGGCCTGCGCGCAGTCACCGGCTTCTGCTTCGCGGCGCTCTACATGATCATCGAGAGCTGGCTCAACGAGCGCGCGACCAACGAGAACCGCGGCGCGATCTTCTCGATCTACACCATCATCAACCTGACCGTTCTGACGGCCGGCCAGATGATGATCACGCTCGACACGCCGGCGTCGTTCGTGCTCTTCGCGCTCGCCTCGATTCTGGTCTCCCTGGCGGCGGTGCCCGTCGCCATGACCACCGCGCCCGCGCCGGCGCCGATCGCCAGCGTGCACATCCGCGTGCGCCACCTCTATCGCATCTCGCCGGTCGGCTTCGTCGGCGGGTTGATCGTCGGCCTCGCCAACGGCTCGTTCTGGTCGCTCGGCCCGCTTTACGCCCAGGCCATCGGGCTCAACACCACGGGGATCGCCATCTTCATGAGCGCCGTGGTGCTGGCCGGTGCGATCGGCCAATGGCCCTTCGGCTACGTCTCGGACCGCCGTGACCGCCGGCTGGTCATCATCTTCGGGGGCACCGGGGCCATGGCGGCGGCGATCGCCCTGGCTCTTCTGCCGCACGACGAGACGCTCGTCGTCCTGGGCCTGGCCGCGCTGTTCGGCTGCTTCGCCATGCCGATCTATGCCCTCAGCGCCGCCCACATGAACGATTTCGTCGAGCCCGGCGGCTTCGTCGAGGCGGCCAGCGGCCTGCTGCTGGTCTATGCCGGCGGCGCCGTGGTCGGGCCCATGATCGCCTCGACCCTGATGCGCGGGATCGGCCCCATGGGCCTGTTCCTCTTCACCGCCGCGAGCCACGCCCTGCTGGTCTGCTTCGCGATCTATCGCATGACGCGGCGGGCCCGGGCGCCGGAGCAGGACCGCGTCAAGTTCGTCGATTCGCTGCGCGTGGCCCAGGTCGTCGCCGCCGTCGATCCGCTGGCGGACACCGTCGAAGCCGCGCCGGCGCAAGAGACGCAAGAGACCTAGTCAGATCCAGCGCAGCCGGCGAAAAAGCCAGACCTCGAAAACGCCGAGCAGCGCCAGCAGCACCACGACGCCGATGAATCCGTAACTGCTGTTGGCGGCGGGCATGCCGCCCACGTTGATGCCGAGCAGCCCGGTGACGAAGCTGAGCGGCAGGAAGATTCCGGCGATCACCGAAAGTAGGTAGAGGCGCTCGTTCGTCTCCTCGGCGAGCCGGTTGGTCAACTCGTCCTGCATCACCGCCGCGCGTTCCCAGGCGGCATTCAGCAGCTCGACGTAGCGGGTGATGTCGTCGGCCGTTTCCCGCAGGCGATGGCGCTGGTACGCCGCCATCCAGGAGATCTCCTCGATGGTGAAACGCGCCAGAGCGTCGCGTTGCGGCGCGATGTAGCGCCGCAGGATGGCCGCCTTGCGCCGGATCTGCCTGAGGCGCGTTCGCAGCTTGCGGCTCGCCTGATCGAACTCGAGCGCCTCCAGCTCGTCGAGCTCGTCGTCCAAGGTTTCGATAACCGGCTCCATGCGCTCGGCGAGCCGTTCGGCCAGGCCGACCAGGAAGTCGGGCGGCGTCTTGGGGCCCGCGCCGCTCTCGATGCGCTGCCGAACGTCCTCCACCGCCATGAGGCGGCGGCGCCGAACGGTGACGATGCGGTGTTCCTCGATCCAGATCCGCAGCGACACCATGTCTTCCGGCGCCGCGCCCGGATTCAGGTTGACGCCGCGCAGGTTGACGATGAAGCCGGAGCCCACCGGCGTACACCGCGGCCGCGTCTCCTCGGCGAGCAGCGCGTCCTGGACCAGCGGGTCGACCCCGCTCTCCTCGCTCAGCCATCGCTCGGTGTGCGCGCCCTCGCGATCGAGATGGATCCATAGATAGCCGCCCGCCGCGGGCGCCGCGGCCGGAAGGTCGTCCCAGCCGAGCGGCATCGCCTGTCCGTCCGCGTTGACCCGGTAGGCATAGATCAATCCGTTCGCATCGCTCATTCGCTCTTCCCCTTGCGGCCGCCCCCCGAACCGCCGCCTACCCGCCGGTTACGGCGATTCGAAGCGCCAAGGGATCGCGGGCCTGCGCGAAGGGCCCCAATTCCACGTTGAGCCGGACTTCGTTGTCGCCATCGCGCAGCACCGCATCGTCGCGGCCGTGGCCGCCGCCGATGCGCTGTCCGTTGACGCGCAGGCCCAATCGGCTGCCGCGGTCGCGCAGGATGACGCCCCCCGGTCCCAGGTCCAGGGCGAAGTGGTTGAGGGACACCCGGTAGGGCGCCGTGTCGGCAAGCGACAGATCGTTGAACGCCCGGGCCGCCTCGGCCTCGCTCGCCGGCACGCGCCCGACCCGGTAGGGGAACCGGCTCACCGCCACGCCTTCCGCCGCGTCGGCCTCGTGGCCCAGCGCTTCGGCCGGTGCGAAGATCGTGACCCGCGGTGCGCTTCCGGTAAAGGCAGCCGCCAAGTCGCCGCCGTGTGCGCTCTCGGCCAGCAGCCGGTTGGCGCTGCGCAGGCGCTCGAACAGCGCATGCAGCAGGCCCATGGCTTCCTTCGGCTCATGCAGCAGCAGATGCAGGAACTCGTCGCGGCCGACCGATTGCGCGATGACCGGCTCGATCGCACGGATCGTCGCCGAACGCGGCCGCTCGTCGAGCAGACCCATCTCGCCGAACACGTCGCCCGGTCCGAGCACCGCCAGGCGCAACCCGCTGTCGGGCGGCCCCTTGAGGACCTCGACCCGGCCTCGCGTGATGACGAAGGCCTCCTCGCTGCCGTCGCCCTCATTGAAGATCGTCTCGCCGCTCGCGAAATGCCGCTCCTGCATCGCCGCACCCCCCTGGCTGAACCCTGCCCGTCCGTCGCGTTTTCTCGTGAAGGCAGCGCCGAGACCGCTAGCCTCGCACAGTCGGCTGCGCACCGCGAGCCTCCGAATGCCCGCACGCAGGATCAGCGCTTCGGGCGGGACGGTCCGGCGCGGAAGGTCTGCCAACGGCTGCGCAGGCGCGACCAGGTGCGCTTCACCACCGGAGAATCGATGAAGATGACGGCCAGCCCCAGGGGGATCATCCAGAAGCCCAGGATCGGCAGGAAACCGAAGACGCCGCCGATGACGAGCAGGCTGCCGATGGCGATGCGCAGCGCGCGGGGCGCCCGTCGCAGGCGCTGGTAGCGGCCGTTGGGTGGGTGCATTGCCGGTAGGCGGCCTTGCCGCCGTCCTCGCTTCGCAGCACCCGCGCGCCGACGCGACGCCGGCGCCCGGACATGCCGCTTCGTTGAGGTGTGGCCGCCGGAGGCCGGCCGCAAGCCGAGGGTCAGGCGCAAGGGACCGCGGCTTCGACCGGGGCTCAGCGCTTGGCCAATAGAACTGGTGACATTTTCGTGGCTTACTAGTATTCCGCAATATTCGTGGTTAACAAATATAATTAACGCTCTGATAACGATTGACAAATCTTTAAAATTTTATTAAAGAAGGGTTGAGTTCCGCTCGCTGGGGAGCGCGGAGTTCGATATCCTCGAAAGAGGAAACGCACGCTCTGGGGTAATGGTCTTGCGGCTCGTCGTCTGGGGACACGGGTCGTTATCTGGGGAAGGGTTATGGTTCTGGTGAAATCGCTGGCCTTCGGGTATCTGGGCGCGATCCTCGCGGGACTGCTCGTCGCCGTCTTCGGCCTGGCCGTCGGCCTGTCGCAGGAGACGATCGTGGCGGCGGCGGCACCGACGGGCATCGTCTTCGGCACCCTGGGCCTCAGCTTGGTCTGGCTGCGGCCGATCGCGGCGCGCGTACGCGGCCGGCGCTAGCCTTCCAGCGATCCGGTTCGAACGCCGGCGCCGCGGCTGTTCAGGTGCGCCGCGCCAGCGCGAGCCATGCGCCCGCGGCGATCAGGAATGTGCCGATGATGCGGTCGCACACCCTCATGCGGCGGCGATCGCGCAGCCACCCCCGCGCACGGCCCGCCAGCATCGCGTAGGAACTGTCGAACAGCGTCGCCACCACCAGGAACGTCCCGCAAAGCATCGTCAGCTGGAGCGCCGGCGGCAGCGCCGGGTCGACGAACTGCGGAAAGAAGGCGGCGTAGAAGAACAGCGTCTTGGGGTTGGTGATCGCCACCAGGAAGCCCTGCCAGAACAGCCGCCGGCCGGAGACCGCGAGCACCGCCGGATCGGCTGCGACGGCCGAGCCGGGGCGCCAGCGCTGCACGCCGAGCCAGACGAGGTAGCCGACGCCGAGCCAGCGCAGCCATTCGAAGCCCTCGGCCATGACGTGCATGAGCGAGGTCATGCCGGCGGCGACGACCAGCAGCAGCAGGAAATGGCCGCTCTGCGCGCCGGCGACGGTGGCGAGCGCGGAGCGCGTGCCGTAGGTCACCGAATTGGCGACCACCAGGGTCACGATCGGCCCCGGCATGACGACCAGCACGGCGGTGGCGGCCACGAAGGCGAGATAGAGGTCGAGGTTCATCGGTTGGGGCTCCCTCCCCGGCCGCGCGCAGAAGGAACCCTGTCCCGGCGCAAGCGTTTGCCACGATGATCGAATGTCGGTTCTCGAGCAAGCGGCGGCGGTCCCGCCAAGGCGGCGGGCCACGGGCGAGGTCCGGCCGCCGATCACCCCGTCCGCGGCGCCGTTGCGGGCGCGGCGCCGCCTGGCTCCGGGAGCCGACCGGACCCGCCGGGCGGGCGGTCCCCTATTGATCTAAATCAGCGACGGGCCAGGGCCCCGCTCAATAGGGTCTTCGCTCCGGTCGACGACCGTCCCCCGGGCCGTACCGCGCCGGGAACGCCGGGACGCTCGGGGAGAGTTCGGCATGCAATCGACACGCCGCAGGAGGAGAACGACCATGGCTGCTGAAGCCGACTACGAGGCGTTGCGCAAGGAACTGGACCAGCTGCGCGCCGACATTGCAGCGCTCACAAACACCTTGAAGGACGTCGCGGCGGACCGGACGGGTGCCGCCTACGACAAGGTGCGCCGCTCCACGCAGCGGGCGCAGGAGCAGGCCGCGCAGGCGATGGACTCGGTCGGTCACGAGATCGGCGAAAGGCCGTTCACCAGCGTGCTCGGCGCCTTCTTCCTGGGCATCCTGATCGGCATGCTGTCCGGCCGCCGTTCCTAGACGGCCGGGCCGGTGCCGCGTAGAGCCCCCGAGAGCCGCGCATGAGGGCCCTCAGCCGATGGTTCGCCCGCGCCGGCGCGACGCTGACGCTGCTCGGCGTGGCCGCAGCGATGGGCGTTCTCGCCGTCGTCTTCCTGAGTCTCGCGCTGTATTTCGCGCTCGTCGCACCGCTCGGCGCGCCGCTGGCGGCGCTGGTCACGGGCGGCGTGCTGCTCGCCGTCGCGGGCCTCGTCGTCCTGGTCGCCAGGCTGCTGATCTCGCCGCCGCGCCGGCCGCCGGAAAAGTCCGGCGAGCCCGACGGACGGGCCGCGGCAGCCCGGCTCGGGGAAATGCTCGGCGAGGAGACCGGGAACTGGACCAAGCGCCATCCCGGCAGCGCCATGCTCGCGGCGCTGGCGGCCGGCTTCGCCGTCGGCAGCAGCCCGAAGTTGCGCGACCTGGTGTGGCGCCTGCTGCGCTGAGGGTCCGGCAGCCAGCACTCCACCTGGAAACAACGGATTCTTTTTGAATCTTCATCACGCGATAACGCGCGTGCCATACGGCCGTGCTAAGAATAAGCACGCTGGTTATCGGGCGGCGCACCAAGGGAGGCTAGGCATGGCAGACGAGCGGGACGCGCAGTTGTACGGAGAGCCGAGCGCCCATGAACTGCTCGACGATCCCATCGCCGGCCTGTTGATGCGCTATGACGGAATCACCCCTGAGCAGGTCTGGGCCGCGATTCGGCAAGCGCAGGCGCGCCTCGGTCTCGCTCTGCCGGAAACCAGCAAGGCCGCCTGACGATCGCGACTGGCGCGACTGGCGCGGCTGGCGCGGCCGGCCCGGCCTGGTTGGCGCCGGCGACCGCCCTTCAACGACGGGAATTTACGTAGTCTTGGCGCCCGACCGCGAGTCGCCCGCGCTCGGCCGCCTGGGTCCGCCGGACAGGGCCGCGATCAGCACCGCCAGGATGCCGGTCAGAAAGATGCCGTCGAAGGTGCCGGCGCCGCCGATCGAGGCGACCGGCGCGCCCAGTCCCTGCAGGCTGCCGAGGTTGAGCAGGTCGGCGCCGATCAGGGTGCCCATGCTGCCGCAGATATAGGCCAAGGGGGCCGCGTAGCGCCGCGACAGCAGCACGGCGACGACGGCGGCGACGATGGCGGGCACGAACACGGGGATCGCGATGCCAAGGCCCGGTACGGGATGCGCCAGCCAGTGGCACACCACGGTCACGCAGAGGATCGCCAGGGCGCCCCGGACCCAGAGGCCGTTCTTGGCCAGCAGATAGAGCGACATCAGCCCCGGGATCAGCGCGCCGCCGACGTTCACCGCGATCACCGTGCCCGGCCATTCGACCATGACCGGCACGACGTAGTGCATGCCGTAGAACGTGATCTCGCGTCCCGAGACGATCTGCTCGGCCGGAAGCTGGGCCACCGGGATGTTGAAGTAGCTGCCGGCCAGCGAGGCGAGCAGCAGAAGCAGGGCGCCGCCGCGGCTGATCCCGATGCGCAGGTATGCATAGCGCAGGATCCCCAGCTGGATGAGGATCACCAGCAGCACGAACAGCCCGACCAGGATGGAGAAGAAGGCCGGGCTGAGAGGTAGATACTGGAGCTGGCTCAAGTGCATCGGCGTGGCGCGGCTGAGGGAGGGGTCGGCGGATCGGTCCGGTGCGTCGCGTCGGGATTCGAGCGTCTCGCCGGGTCGCGGGCGCGTCGCCGCGCCGCGCCTATCACGTAGCGACGATCGCGCGAATTTCCAGCGGGTTGTCGCTGCGGCCCGCGGCTTATCGGCCGCTTGTCGATAGAATTGGTGCGCCCGGCAGGATTCGAACCTGCGACCCCAAGCTTAGAAGGCTCGTGCTCTATCCAACTGAGCTACGGGCGCACGGAAGGCGGTCCGGCCCGCCGTGCGGCGGGCCGCGTCTCAGTGGGTCCAGCGCAGGACCCGGTCGTAGCGGAAATTGTCGGCATAGGCCTTGGGCCGCACCCGGCGTTCGTGCGGCGTCTCCTGGGTGTACATGAACCCATTGCGCTGCGCGAAGGCGACGGCCTCGGCCTCGCTGTCGAAGTAAAGGCGTACCTGCCCGCGGGTGTCCTGCGAGCTGGTCCAGCCCATCAGCGGCTCGAGCTCGCGCCGGCTCTCCGGCTCGAACTCCGCCACCCAGCGGCGCGTGTTGCCGCGGCCCGACTGCATGGCGGTCTTGGCCTGACGGTAGATGCGAACCTGGCTGGTCATGCGACGCCCCGCTGCTCCTGTTCGATGGCCCCGACCCGGTCTCCAACGGACCCCGCGTGCGGCAGACCGAATATCAGGGCCGACGCCCGGTTTCAACGCCCGCCGTGCTGCCCGCCCTGCCGCCCGGGGCCGCCCGGGGCCGCCCGGGGCCGCGTTTGCCGCCCGGGCCGCGGCGCGACGGACTGGTCGGGGCGACTGGATTCGAACCAGCGACATCCTGCTCCCAAAGCAGGCACTCTACCAGGCTGAGCTACGCCCCGAGTCCCGCAAGCCTCCCGCGAGCCCGTCCCCGCACGGCCGGCGGCCCGGCCGGATCACGTCGGCGGGAAATCTAGGGAGTCGCGGGCGCGATGGCAAACCCGCCGCAGCCGCAGCCGGGCCGCCCCCGGCCGGCGCGCCGCCGGGCCTAGCGCCCGATCTCGGCGCGGTTCGCGCGCTCGCAGCGGTAGGTCTGCCGCGCCATCCACCAGCCGACGGCGGCCGCCACGGCCAATCCGACGGCGCCGAGCCCCTCGCCGGCCAGCACCGGCAGGTGGAACACGCCGATCGCCGCCCAGTCCATGGCCAGCGCGAAGGTGCCGACCTCGCTGCCGAGCAGCAGGCCGGACAGCAGCGCCACCACCGCGGCCGCCACGTGCAGGCGCCGCGAGCGGAGGATGGGGGGCGTCGTCTCTTTCTTCTTCTTGGACATCTCGCCTCTTCGGAAAACGCGATCGCCCCTTGCGGACCGCCGGGGCTCACGCCAAATGTGGCAGCGGTTCGGCCCGCCCGCCCATGCAAATTTTGCATGGCTATGGGGCGAGTTATGCGCCCACCGCATAGCCAGTCGCCCGGCGCCCGAGGGGCGCGGCCGTCCCCTGGGCAAGCCGGCGCCCATCGGATAGGGTCCGCGCGGCCGCCGGTCCGGTCCCCTGGCGCCGCGGCGGCGCACCCGAGTTTGAGGAGCCTTCCTTCGTGTCCAGCGCAGCGCCCTTGGCGAGCCCGGCCGGGTCCGCCGCCAGCAGCGTCGCCGCCGCCGCCGGCCGGCGCCGGACCTTCGCCATCATCTCGCATCCCGACGCCGGCAAGACGACGCTGACCGAGAAGCTTCTGCTGCTCGGCGGCGCGATCCACCTGGCCGGCGCGGTCAAGGCGCGCGGCCAGGCGCGCCGGGCGCGCTCCGACTGGATGAAGATCGAGCAGGCGCGCGGCATCTCGGTCACCACCTCGGTCATGACCTTCGAGTACGGCGGGGTGACCTTCAACCTGCTCGACACGCCGGGCCACGAGGACTTCAGCGAGGACACCTACCGCACCCTCACCGCGGTCGATTCGGCCGTCATGGTGCTCGACGCGGCCAAGGGCATCGAGGCGCAGACGCGCAAGCTGTTCGAGGTCTGCCGGCTGCGCGACGTGCCGATCCTGACCTTCGTCAACAAGCTCGACCGCGAGACGCGCGACCCCTTCGAGCTGCTCGACGAGATCGCCGAGACCCTGGCGCTGGACACCGCGCCGATCACCTGGCCGGCCGGCACCGGGGCGGACTTCCGGGGCTGCTACGACCTGCTGCGCAACCGCATGCTGCTGATCGAAGGCGCCGGCAAGGAGCGCGCCGGGACCGAGATCGCCTGTCAGGGGCTCGACGACCCGCGCCTCGCCGAGGCGCTGCCGGCGGCGCAGCTCGCGCGCCTGCGCGACGAGGCGGAGCTGGCCCGCGAGGGCTACCCGGCGTTCGACCGCGAAAGCTACCGCGGCGGGCACCTGACGCCGGTCTACTTCGGTTCGGCGCTCAGGAACTTCGGCGTGCGCGAGATCCTCGACGGACTGGCCGCCTACGCCCCGCCGCCCCGGCCGCAGCCCGGCGAGCCGCGCGCCGTGGACCCGGCCGAGGACAAGGTCAGCGGCTTCGTCTTCAAGGTGCAGGCCAACATGGACCCGAAGCACCGCGACCGCGTCGCCTTCCTGCGGCTGTGCTCCGGCCGCTTCCGGCGCGGCATGAAGCTGCATCAGGTGCGCAGCGGCAAGCCCATGGCGGTGAACAATCCGATCCTGTTCTTCGCCCAGGACCGCGAGCTGGCCGAGGAAGCCTGGCCGGGCGATATCATCGGCGTGCCGAATCACGGTACCCTGCGGGTCGGCGACACGCTCACCGAAGGCGAGGCGCTACGGTTCACCGGCATTCCCAACTTCGCGCCCGAGATCCTGCGCCGCGTGCGCCTGGACGACCCGATGCGGGCCAAGCACCTCAACCGCGCCCTGACCGACCTGGCCGAGGAGGGCGTCACCCAGGTGTTCAGGCCGAGCGACGGCTCCGGCTGGGTGGTCGGCGTCGTCGGGCCGCTGCAGCTCGACGTGCTGGCGACGCGGATCGAGGGCGAGTACGGCATCCGGGTCGGCCTCGAGGCCGCCCCCTTCGAGACGGCGCGCTGGCTGACCGCGGACGACCCGAGCGAGCTCAAGCGTTTCGCCGAGGGGCACCGCTCCACCCTGGCCGCCGACCGCGACGGCGACCCGGTGTTCCTGGCGCGCAACCACTGGGAGCTGAACCGCACGCGCGAGGAGTGGCCTAAGATCGCCTTTCATGCCACCAAGGAGCGGGCCTGATCCCGACCGACCGGGTGGCGGCCGGTCGCGTCACGCCTCCGGGGCGCCGCGGCCGACCCAACCGGAGGTTGCGGCATCGGCGCCGCCCGCCTAGAAATGTCCGCCCAGTATTGCCGGTCCGGAAATGCCCACCTGGAAATGCGCGCCCGTAAAATGATCGAGAACGCATGATGTCCGTCGACCTCTCGCCGTCCCGCCTGAAATCGATCTCATCCGGCCTTCCGGAATTTCTCCTGTCCCGCTGCCGCGCGCCGGGTCTGCTCGCGGCATACGCCTTCGTCGGCTTCACCGTCGTCCGGCTGATCCTCGCCACGCTGATCGGCAGCACCGACTTCGCCGCCGCGCCCGGCGCCTACCTCACCGCCTTCGCCGTCGGCATAGTCAACGACGCCGTGGTGGCGATCATCCTGGCCATGCTGCTGCGCGCGCCCTTCGCCCTGTTCTCGCGGCTTGGCCGGCGCAGCTGGGTTCGCGCGCTCGGCCATCTCTTCTTCATGGGCATGGCCGGCGTCATCGCCTTCGGCTGGGTCGCGGAGATCTTCTTCTGGAACGAGTTCGATGCGCGCTTCAACGGCATCGCCGTCTTCTACCTGATCTTCCCGCGCGAGGTGATCGGCAACCTCGAAGAATCCTTTCACGTGTCGTATTACCTGCCGCTCTTCGCGCTCGGCGCGCTTGCCTTCTGGTGGCTGGTCCGGCGCCAGGTGGCCGACGCCCTGGCCTACCGCAACGGCAAGGGGACGCGGCTGAAGCGCAGCGGCGCGACCTTGGCGATCGCCGTGATCGGCGTGCTCGCGCTCAGGGCCGAGCCCAACGTCCTCTTGCAGAACCGCGAGCTCGACCAGCTGGCCCGCAACGGCCTGCAGACGATGGTCGCCGCCGCGGTCACCAACGACGCCGAGTACGACGGGGTCTATCCCGGCATGCCGCGCGAGGAGGCGATTCCGGTCCTGCATTCCCTGGTCGCGCAGGACAACACCACCTTCATCGACGCGCCGAACGGCTCGCCGGTCATGCGGCATGTCGTCAACGGCCCCGTGGAAAAGCATCTCAACATCGTCCTGGTGACCGAGGAGTCCTACGGCTCGGGCTTCGTCGACAGCCTCGACAACAATCTGGGCATCCCGCTGTCGCCCGACCTCGACCGCCTGGCGTCCGAAGGGCTGTTCTTCACCAACATCTACGCCCAGGGCGACCGCACCGTGCGCGGCCTCGAGGCCACCGAAACCGGCTTCGCGGCCATCCCGGGCATCTCGACCGCGCGCCGTCCCGATTCCGACGGCATGCTGTCGCTCGCGCACCTCCTGAACCAGCGCGGCTACGAGACCGGGGTGCTCTACGGCGGGCTCAATACCTTCGACAACATGGGCGCGTTCTGGGAAGGCATCGACTACACGCACGTCTGGGACCAGCGCGACATCCGCCACGACGCCTTCTCGACCATCTGGGGCGTCTCGGACGAGGACCTGTTCACCGAGGCGCTGCTGCGTCTCGACGAAATGACCGCCGATGGCAAGCCGGCCTTCCTGACCATGATGACGGTGTCCAACCACCGGCCCTACGAGTTCCCGCAGACCCATGTGAAGTGGGACGACCGGGTGGGGCACATTCAGAACACGGCGCGCTACGCGCAGTGGGCCTTCGCCGACTTCGTCGAGCGGGCGCGCAGCAAGCCCTGGTTCAAGGATACCGTCTTCGTCTTCGTCGCCGACCACAACGTCAAAGTGAACGGCGCCGCGCGCATCCCGGTGAACTCGTTCCGGATTCCGATGCTGTTCTATTCGCCGGCGCACATCGCGCCGCAGCGGGTCGACACCCTGGGCGCACAGATCGACCTCATACCGACGCTGCTGGGCCAACTCGGGTTCACCTACGACAGTCCGTTCTTCGGGATCGACCTGATGCGCGTGCCGAAGGACGGCGGCCACTTCGCGATCTCGCACAACTTCTCGATCGCCTTCGGGCGTCCCGGCCACGTCGTGGTGCTGGAGCCGAACGGCGAGACCCTGGGCTACGCCTTCTCGCCCCACGCCAAGGAATTGCCGCCGGAGGCGCCCGACCCGGCGACCCTCAGGATGGCGATCGCCCAGACCCAGGAGGCCCACCGCGCCTTCTACGCGCGCGACTACCACTGGCGCTAGGCCGGCCCCGGGTCCTCGCCGGGCACGGCGGAATTCGGCCTGATCTTGCCGGCCGCGCGGGGTATGATGCCGCCATGCCGCAACGGGAGGAGGTCGACATGCCCTTTCACAGCCGTGCCGAAAAGGCCGCGCAGGACATCTTCGCGGCGCTCGCCGCCCAGCCGGATCCCGCCGTCTCGGACAAGGTCACGGCGATCATTGAAAGTGTCATGGCGGTGACCTATCAGGACGGCGCCGAGCGCTGCAAGACGGCGGCCCGCGACTGCTGCAGCGAGGACAAGGACCTGGCGCATAAGATCGCCGCAGAGATCGAGCGACAGAACATCGCGCTGATCGCCAACCTGTCGAGCCTTCGCTAGGCCGGCATACCACTCAGCCCGATGGGAGGGCGGCCGCGGTCATGTCGCAAATGTTTCCGCATCTCTTCACGCCGCTCGACCTGCGGCACAAGACGCTCAAGCACCGTCTGAACTTCGGCGCGCATACCGCCAACATGGCCGAGGACGGCCTGCCGGGCGAGCGCCACCTCGGCTACTACAGCGAGCGGGCGCGCGGCGGCGCCGCGATGATCGTGGTCGAGCCGGTCCCGGCGCATCGCACCGGCGTGCTGACGCGCGGCAATTTCCGCCACGAGGACGATTCGATCATCCCGGCGTTCCGCCGGATCACCGATGCCTGTCATGCCTACGGCACCGTGATGATCCAGCAGATCTACCACGTCGGCCAGCACGGCGACTGGGACAACTCCTTCGAGCCCGCGTGGTCGCCCTCGGGCCTGCCGTCCTATCACGACATGGACGGCAGTCACGCCATGACCGAGGCCGAGATCGAGGAGGTCGTCGAGGCCTTCGCCCAGGCCGCCCGCCGCGCCAAGGAGGCCGGCTTCGACGGCTGCGAGCTGTTCGCCGCCTACCACGCGCTGATCGACCAGTTCTGGACTCCCTGGTCGAACCGGCGCGACGACCGCTGGGGCGGGTCGCTCGACAACCGGACGCGCTTCTCGCGCGAGATCATCGAGCGCATCCGCCGTTACGTCGGCGAGGACTTCATCGTCGGCCTGGCGGTCAGCATGGAGCCGGACGTCGACGCGGCGCTCAAGCTCGAGAGCCTGGCGGAGATCGTCGCCTGGCACGATGCGCGCGGCCTGATCGACTACGTCACCTGCGGCACCGGCAGCTATTTCGACTTCTACAAGATCATCCCGGCCTTCACCTACGAGGACAAGCTCGGCGCGCAGTTCGCCGAGGGCCTCAAGGCGGCCGTCAGCCATGCCCGCGTGCAGGCCGAAAGCCATATCCGCACGCCGGAGAACGCAAACTACGTGATCGCCTCGGGCCAGGCCGACATGGTCAGCATCGTGCGCGGCCAGATCGCCGATCCGCACATGGCGACCAAGGCCATGGAGGACCGGCCGGAAGACGTGCGCGGCTGCATCTCCTGCAACCAGATGTGCTGGGGCCGGCGCTACCGCGACTACTGGATCTCCTGCCTGGTGAATCCCTCCGCCGGTCGCGAGTTCCAGTGGGGCGGCGACCGCTTCGCGCCGGCCGCGGCGCCGCGCCGCGTGCTCGTCGTCGGCGGCGGCCCGGCGGGGCTCGAGGCGGCGCGGGTGGCCGCCGAACGGGGCCACGGCGTGACCCTGGCCGAGGCCGGCCCGCAGCTCGGCGGCCAGTTCCGGCTCGCCGGCCTGCAGCCGCGCCGCGGCCAGATCCTCGATCTCATCGCCTGGTACGAGACGCAGCTGCGCAAGCTGCAGGTCGCGCTGCGCCTCAACGCGCCGATGGACGCGGACGAGATCCGCGACTTCGGCGCCGACGTCGTCGTGCTGGCGACCGGCGCCCTGCCCTCCGAGGCGGGCTTCCAGCGCGCCCTGCCGGACCGCGACAGCCTGCCCGGCATCGCGCGCGGGCAGGTTCATTCCGTCGAAGACGTCATGACGCGGGCCGCCCGGCCGGGCAAGCGAGTCATCCTGCTCGACGACGGCGGCCACTGGCGCGGCGCCGGCACGGCCTGGCACCTCGCCGAGGAGGGCCACGAGGTCATCCTGGTGACGCCGCAGGCCATGGCCGGCTGGGAGCTGCAGCGCACCTCGACGGAGCTGCCGCTGCGCCGGCGCCTGGCCGCGTTGGGCGTCCGCACGCTGACCGATTCCGCGATCATGGAATGGCACGGCGACAGCGCGACCCTGCGCAATCTGCTCGACGGCACGGAGACGCGCGTCGACGCCGACAGCCTGGTGCTGGCAACGCCGCCGGTCGCGGCCGACTGGCTGCAGCACGACCTGGCGGACAGCGGCCTCGAGATCCGTGCCATCGGCGACTGCGTCGCCCCGCGCCGCGCCTATCAGGCGATCTACGAGGGCCGCAAGCTTGGCCTCGCCCTGTAGACCGGACCGCCCACTGCCCCGCGCCGCCGCTAGGCCGGAGCGCGGATGATTCGAGCGCTGCGCAGCAAGGTGCATTGGCGCTGGGTCGGCGGCGCCGTGCTCCTCTACCTGGCCGCGCTCGCCACAGCGGTGGCCGCGACCGTCGCCCTCGACCTGCCGCTGACCTCGAGCGGCGGGTTCCTGGTGTTCCCCAGCGCATGGGGCCTCTTCCTGATCGCGCTGATGTACGCGGTGCCGCTCGTCCTGGCATTGGTCGTCGGCACCTTGCGGCGGCCCTTCTGGGCCAACTGTCTCGCCGTCGTGGGCGTCGTCCTCGGCCTGCAGGTCCTTTACGGCGGGGCGACCCTCGGGCTCCGCGAGATCCGGGCGCGGGCCTGGGCGGCCGAGATCGCGGCGACCGAGCGGGCCCACTGGGGCATCGAAATGATCGACGTTGCGACCGGGGACGACAACGGCGACGGCCTGGTGGACCGCGTCACGCTGACCCTGCGGGTCGATCCCGGCAGCCTGCCGGCGGGGAACTATTCGCTGCGCGTCGGACTGCGCCCGGAGGGCACGCAGGGTGTCGCGGCCGCGCCGACCGCGGCCGGCGGCCGGGATTTCACGCTCGCCGGGGGCGCCGAGCGTTTCGAAATCGCGCTGCCGCTCTCGCCCAAGCGCGTCGCCGCCGTGGCCGCCGGGGGCGCTGGGGGCGAGACGGCGCTGCGCTTCGACCTGGACCGCTGGATGACCGTGCCGAAGGGGACGGAGACGCTGTTGCAGTTCTGCGCCTGGGCGGCGCTGTTCTGCCCGACGAGCCTCTCCGGCAATGATCCGGTGATTCAGCAACGTGCGATCCAGCTTCCCGTGCTTGCCGCCACTTTGCAGATCGACCTGCCGCCCGAGCGATTGCAGCGCGACCAGGTCGTGTTCCGCCGCTATCTCGGCGACCACGGCCGCGACGCCGACGGCGACGGCCGGTTCGACGCATTGGTGATCGCCGTGGAGCTGGATTCGATCTGGGAGGGGCCGCTCTTCACGCAGGCCTACCTCGACGCCGCGCAACGCTTTCTGCCGACCTTCGAAAGCCGCACGGCGCGCGGCATCGTGACCTTCGAATACGTCATCGACGGCGAGACGCTCGCACGCCTGGGCCGCGACGGGCCGTACCGGGTGACGGATTTCTACCTGCTCAACAACACGCCGCTCTGCCCGCAGGTGCAGTGCCCGAACGACAACAAGCCGATGTTCTCGCTGCGCCTGCCCGACTACACCACCGGAGATTACCGTGCCGCCGAGTTCGAGTGACCCGAAGCGACAAGTCTCCTTCCCCGCCGCGGTGGCGCTCTGCGCGCTCGCCTTCCCGCTCGTCGTCTACGCCGGCACGGTGGCCTACCCCGACCTGGTCGCCGTCGTGCTCTACTGGATGCTGCCGGTCGTGCTGCCGCTGTCCTACCTCTTCCCCGAGACCGTGCTGTCCGTGACCTTTCTCATTTTCCTCTCGCCGCTGCACTACACCATCGCCTTGGGCACGATGTTTCTCGCCTGGTACGGACTCGGCTTCTTGGTGGGATCGTTCGCGTCGCGCCACCGCCGGCCGGTCCTCGTCGCCGCCGGGCTGCTGCCCCTGGCGTCGGCCGCCATCCTGGCCGCCGGTTACGCCCTCGCCCCGGCCTTCGAGGCGCGCCTGCAGTCGATCGCCGCGACGTGAGGCCGCTCGTGCAACACCGGAAGTTGCAAAGCGGAGAGTCGGCGCGAGCCCGGCGCCGCGCTATGATCGCATCGCGATGGTGACGGAAGAGGCGCGGAAATGAAGGTCCTGGTCCTCGGCGCCGGCGTGATCGGAGTCACGACGGCCTACCGGCTGTTGCAGGACGGCCACGAGGTCGAGGTCGTCGAGCGCCACGCCGACTGCGCCGCGGAGACCAGCTTTGCCAACGCCGGCCTCGTCGCGCCCGGCCATTCCTATGCCTGGGCCTCGCCCAGGGCGCTGCGCATCCTGATCCGGTCGCTCTACAAGAAGGACCAGGCCCTGCGCTTCCGGCCGAGCGCCGATCCGCGCCTCTGGACCTGGTCGCTCGCCTTCCTCGCGCAGTGCACCGACGAACGCGCCCGCATCAACACGCGGCGCAAGCATCGGCTGTGCCTCTATTCGCAGCAGGCGTTTCACGAAACGCTGCGCGAAACCGGCGTCGCCTACGACGGGCGCGACGGCGGGCTGCTCTATCTCTACCGCAGTCCGGCCAACTTCGAGGCCGCGGTCGCCCACATGAAGGTCCTGGCGGAGGACGGCCAGGAGCTGCGCCCGGTGGACGCGGCCGAGGCCGCGCGCCTCGATCCGGCGCTGGCCCCGGTGCAGCACCGCTTCGCCGGCGCGATCTACTGCCCGAGCGACGAGAGCGGCGATGCCCGCCTGTTCACCCAGGCGCTGGCCGAGGTCTGCGTGACGCGCGGCGCGCGCTTCCGCTTCGGCACAACGGTGCAGGGCTTCACGCTGGCCGGCGACCGCGTCGAGGCGGCGGTCACGGACAAGGGCACGCTCGGCGCCGACGCCTACGTGCTGGCGCTCGGCTGCCAGAGCCCCTTCCTGGCGCGCCCCCTCGGCGTGCGGCTGCCGATCTATCCGATCAAGGGCTACTCGGTGACGCTGCCGACGGCCGGCCGCAACGGCACCCCCACGTTGGGCGGTGTGGACGAGGACAACCTGCTCGCCTATGCGCCGATGGGCGAGCGGCTGCGCATCACGGCAACGGCCGAATTCGCCGGCTACGACACCCGCCACCGGCCGGAGAACTTCACCGGCATGCTGGCCGCCGCACGCGACCTCTTTCCCGAGGCCTGCGACTACGAGCGGCCGTCGTACTGGGCCGGGTTGCGGCCGATGACGCCGCAGGGGACGCCGATCTTCGGCCTTGGCCGCCAGCGCAACCTGTATTTCAATACCGGGCACGGCCACATGGGATGGACCATGGCCTGCGGCGCGGCGCGGGTCACCGCCGATCTGATCGCCGGGCGCAAGCCGGAGATCGACCTCGCCGGCATGACCCTGGCGCCGCACTGACGCCGCCGCAAGGGAAGGAACAAGCACCATGACGGACGCCGCCACGCTGCACGACTCGCGCGCCACGGGCGAGGCCGAAAAGGACTCGCTCGCCGTCAACCGGACGCACATGCCCTTTGCGCTCGACGAGGGCGTGGCGTCGCGCGCCGCGATCGGCCTGATCGTGCTGGCCAGCGACCAGACCATCGAGACCGAGTTCCGCCGGCTGCTCGACCTGCCCGGCGTCGGCCTGTTCGAAAGCCGGATCCTCAACGCCAACAGCATCACGCCGGAGACGCTGAAGGCCATGGAGGCGGGCCTGACGCAGGCGACCTCGGTGATCCTGCCGGGCGTGCCGCTCGACGTCGTGGCCTACGGCTGCACCTCCGGCGCCATGGTAATCGGCGACGACAACGTCGCCGCCCGCGTGCACGAGGCCCGCCCCGGGGTCGCGGTCACGACGCCGATGGCGGCGACGATCGCCGCGCTGCACACACTCGGCGCGAAGCGCGTGGCCCTGCTCACGCCCTACGTCGACGAGATCAATCAGGCCATGCGCCGGCACATCGAGGGGCACGGCCTGTCGGTGCCGGTGATGGGCTCCTTCAACGAGGGCGAGGACCCCAAGGTGGCGCGCATCGCGCCGGACTCGATCCACGCCGCGGCCGCCGAGCTGGGCCGCAGCGAGCTGGTCGACGCCGTGTTCGTCGCCTGCACCAATCTCCGGGTCGCCGAGATCGTGACCGGCCTCGAGGCCGAGATCGGCAAGCCCGTGACCTCGAGCAACCACGCCATGGCCTGGCACTGCCTGCGCCTGGCCGGCGTCGCCGACCCGCTGCCGCAGCACGGCCGTCTGTTCACGGTGTCGCCGGCCTGAGGCCGGCATCGCCCGCCTTTTTTTCGCAGCCCCAGGACCGCGCCCCATGTCGAAGCGCACGATCGAGCTGAGCGACTCGCTCTACGACTACCTGCTGTCGGTGTCGCTGCGCGAACCTGAGGTGCTCGCCCGGCTGCGCGCCGAGACCGCCGAGCGCAGCAACGCGGTCATGCAGATCGCCCCGGACCAGGGCCAGTTCATGCGCCTGCTGGCCGAGCTGATCGGCGTCCGGCGGGCCATCGAGGTCGGCACCTTCACCGGCTACAGCGCGCTCTCCGTCGCGCTCGCCCTGCCGCCGGAGGGGCGGCTGATCGCCTGCGACATCAGCGAGGAGTACACCGCCGTGGCCCGGCGCTATTGGGCCGAGGCGGGCGTGGCCGACCGGATCGACCTGCGGCTCGGCCCGGCCGTCGCCACGCTGGACGCGCTGATCGCCGAGGGCGGCGCCGGGGGCTACGACTTCATGTTCATCGACGCCGACAAGACCAGCTACGACGCCTATTACGAGCGCGGCCTGACGCTGCTGCGGCCCGGCGGGATCGTGCTGATCGACAACGTCCTGTGGGACGGCAAGGTGGCCGATCCGGCGTGCGACGACGAGGACACCGAGGCCATCCGCGCCCTGAACGAGAAGCTGCGCGAGGACGCGCGCGTCAGCCTCGCGCTGGTGCCGATCGGCGACGGACTCACGCTCGCCCGCAAGCGTTAGGCGCCGGCGTCCAAGAACGAACCGGGAACGCTTGGTTAAACCCCTGTTCAGGGACGCTTAAACCAATCTTCACGCTGGCCCGTCACACTACATGATCGGCCTAGAGGCATTTCGCCCCGAGGCGCTGAACCAACGAGGTTCGTCATGTGGAAGTCCGTGGCCTTTGCCGCCGGTCTCATCCTGGCGGGCTCTGCAATGGCCTCCGCCGTGTCGGCGCAGCAGCCGCAGTGCAACGACCGGGACAACGTCCTGGCGCTGCTCGCCAAGAAATACAAGGAAACCCCGGTTGCCGCCGGCGTGACCAGCACGGGCGGCCTGGTCGAGGTCCTGAGCAACGACAAGGGCGGCACCTGGACCATCATCGTCACCTCCCCGAAGGGCGTGAGCTGCCTCGTCGCCGCGGGCGAGGGCTGGCGTCAGATGGAGCAGATCGCGCTCGACCCCGAGGCCTGATCGGCCGCGTCGGTCCGCGGCACGGCCGCCGTCAGGGCGCCGCGCCGAAGGCCGCGTAGCGCACGCGGTCCCCGGCGGCGATGCCGAGGCGCGCCGCGGTTCCCCCATTGAGCTCCAGCACCGCCGTCACCGGCTTGCCGGAGGGTATCGTCTCCAGCGAACCCGGCACCGCGCGCTCGGCGATGCGGACGACGCGCCCGTCGGCCGCGATGAACAGCATGTCGAGCGGGATCAGCGTGTTCTTCATCCACATCATCACGTCGCGCTCGTGGCCGTAGAGGAACAGCATGCCGGCGTCGGGCGCGAGCGTGCGCCGGTACATCAGGCCCTGCGCGTGTTGCGCGCTGCTGAGCGCGAGCTCGACCGTGAAGCGATGGCGCTGCCCCGCCGCCGTCTCGATCACCAGCGAGTCCTGCCGGAAGGTCTGCAGGCCCGCGCGCGCCGGCGACGGCCCCTGCATCGCGATCAGCAGCGCGACCAGTGCAAGGGACGCCGCGAGGGCCGCGGCGCCGAGGACTCGCGATATGCGCAGGCGCTTCATGCCTGAGAGATAGCCCGTCGTCACGCGGGCAGCAATGCGGCACGCACCACCGCGCGCACCTCGTCGCGAATCGGTCCCGGCCGCGGCCGGTCGGCCAGCGTCGTGAACCACTGCGCCGCGGGCGCGCGGCCGCGCCGACTTCGCCAGGTGAGCCCGCGCAGCACGGCCTCCGCCGGCGGCGGCAGGCGCTCGGGAATGTCGAAGCCGTTGAGCACGGCCCAGACCCCGGTCCAGCAGCGCGCCACCGACCAGGGGTTGTAGCCGCCGCCGCCGAGCACCAGCAGCCGGGGCGTGCTGCCGCGCACCGCCGCGACCGTGCGCCACAGGGCCCGGTTGGAGAGCGACAGGCGGCTCAGGGGATCCTCCTCCAGCGCGTCGGCCCCGCACTGCACGACCAGGGCCTGCGGCGCGAACTCGGTCAGAAGCGGCAGGATCGCCGCCTCGAGCACGTAGTCGAGCTCGGAATCGTTGAACCCGCGCGGCACCGGCAGGTTGCGCGCCGCGCCGCCGGCCCGGTCGGCGGCGGAGCCGGGTCCGCCGGCCGCCGAGGGGCCGGTCATGGGCCAGCGCCCGTCCTCGTGCAGCGACAGGGTGAAGACCCGCGGGTCGTCCGTGAAGGCGTCCTGCACGCCGTCGCCATGATGGGCATCGATGTCGAGGTAGAAGATCCGCTCGAGGCCGTTGTCGAGCAGCGCGAGGATCGCCAGCGCCGGGTCGTTGAAATAGCAGAACCCGCTCGCCCGGTCGCGGCGGCCGTGATGGGTGCCGCCGGCGGGGCTGTAGATCACCCCCGCGTCGCGCAGCAGCCTGCCGGCCAGGATCGCCGCGCCGCAGGCCGTCGCCGGCCGGCGGAACATCTCGGCGAAGACCGGGTTGCCGTTGCGCCCAAGATGGTAGCGCGCCGCCACGGCGTCGGGAACCTGCAGGCGCCGCTCCGCCTCCGCGACCGCCGCGACGTAGGCCGGGTCGTGAAAGCGGGCGAGTTCCGCCGGCGTCGCCCGCGGGCTGTCGATATAGGCCGAGTCCGGCAGCCAGCCGAGCGCCCGGGACAGGTCGGTCACGCTGGAGACCCGCGGGATGGCCAGCGGATGCAGCGGGCCGTAGCTCGAACGGCGATAGATTTCGCTGCCGATGAAGCGCGGGCCGGCCATCGGGTCCGGCCTTGCCTGGGCGGATCGTGTCACGCGTCTCCCCGGTTCCGGTGGCGTTCGGTGCCTCGCCCTCGATTATAGACCGCGCGGCTAGAGACCGTCCGGCCCGAATGCCACGACAACACAGGCTTCCCGCATCGGTCGCAAGGGGCTGGGAATCGACTCTCAGGCGCCGGGACGGCTAAGATGCCGGCAAAGAACGGCCGGGGGCGCCGCGCGCCGCTGCCCGACGGCCACCGGGGCGGACAAAAGATCCGGGGCCGACAAGAACAAGAGACCGAAACGAGAGACTGGGGAGGTCGCAGCATGAGACAAGAAAAACGAGTCGCCGCCGGCGTCGCGGCCAGAGTGGCCGGCATCGTGGTCGCCGTCGTCGTGGCGGTGACGGCGGGGCTCGCCCATTCGCCGACCGCACGGGCCGCGGGCCTCAGCATCGAGCTCAACAAGGTCGAGGACAGCGCGGGCGCGTGTCTCGGGACCTTCGTCATCAGCAACGGCCTGGGCCACGGACTCGACCGTTTCAGCCTCGACCTCTACATCTTCGACAAGGACGGCGTGGTGGCCCGCCGGGTGGCCATCGACCTCGCCCCGCTGCGCAGCGACAAGACCACGGTGACGCGCTTCCCGCTGATCCAGGGCGCCTGCGACCAGGTCGGGCGCATTCTGGTCAACGACATTCCGGCCTGCCGCAGCTCCGACGACGGTGCGATGCTCGATTGCCTGTCGGGGCTGACCCTGACCAGCCGGGCCGGGATCGCGCTGACCAAATAGGCGGCGCTCGCGGGCGTTCTCTTCGCCGTTGCCAGAGCCCGTTTTCGATGTTCTCTATGCCGGCGCGCGATTGAGCCAGCATAGGGTCCGAACGACGTGGCGGTTCTTCTCGGCATCGATACCGGCGGCACCTATACCGACGCCGTGCTGTTCGACGAGACGCAAGGCGTCCTCGCCACCGGCAAGGCACTCACCACCAAGCACGACCTCAGCATCGGCGTGCGCGGCGCGGTCGCGCGGGTCTGCGCCGCGGCGCCCGAGGCCGCCGACGCGATCCGCATGGTCTCGCTCTCCACCACGCTGGCGACCAATTCCCTGGTCGAGGGCCAGGGCAACCCGGTCGGCCTGATCCTGATCGGCTTCGACCGGAAGTCGCTGGAGCGCGCCGACCTGGGCGCGGCGCTGGCCGGCGACCCGGTCGCCTTCATCGCCGGCGGCCACGGCCCGCTCGGCGAGCCGCAGGCGCCGCTCGACCTGGCCGCGGCGCGCGCCGCCATCGAGGAGCAGGGCGGCCGGGTGTCGGCCTTCGCGGTTGCCGCCTATTTCTCCGTCCGCAACCCGGCGCACGAAATCGCGGTGCGGGATCTGGCCCGTGAAATGACTGGTTTACCAGTCACTTGCGCACATGAACTATCGCCGAATCTCAATGCGCCGCGGCGCGCCCTGACGGCCCTGCTGAACGCCCGGCTGATCGCCCTGATTCAGCATCTGATCCTGGCCGTGCGCGGCTTCCTCGACGACCGCGGGCTGCGCGTGCCGCTCATGGTGGTCAAGGGCGACGGGTCGCTGGTGTCGGACGACACCGCCCTCGCCCGCCCGGTCGAGACCATCCTGTCCGGCCCGGCGGCCAGCGTGGTGGGCGCCCGCTACCTGACCGGCGGGAGCGACGTCTTCGTCTCCGACATCGGCGGCACGACCACCGACATCGCCCTGCTGCGCGACGGCCGCCCGGTCCTCGACCGGCGCGGCGCCACGGTCGGCGGCTGGCGCACCATGGTGGAGGCCGTCGCGGTCCACACCTTCGGCCTGGGCGGCGACAGCGAAGTGCGGCCCGAGGGCCCGGACAAGTTGCAGCTCGGGCCGCGCCGCGTCATTCCGCTGAGCCTGCTCGCCACCGAGCAGCCTGCGATCCTTGCGGTCCTGGAGGCCCAGGCCGAGCGGCCGGAGCCGCGTTCGACGGACGCGCGCTTCGCCCTGCGCCTGCGCGAACCGCCCGGCGGGCCGGTCGGGCTGACGCCCTCCGAGCGGCGGCTGTGGGAGCGCCTGGCCGACGGCGTGGCGCCGCTCGAGGCACTGATCAAGAGCTCGGCGATGGAGCCGCCGCTCGACCGCCTGGTGCGCCGCGGCCTGGTCGTGCTGTCCGGCTTCACTCCGAGCGACGCCGCCCACGTGCTCGGCCGGCAGCACACCTGGTCGGGCGAAGCGGCGCGCCTGGGGGCGCTGCTGACGGCGCGCGCCGCCGACCCGCTGGGCCGGCTGGGGCCGGCCGACCCCGAGGCCTTCAGCGCCCGGGTCCACGAAGAGACCGTGGTGCGCTCGGCCGTCACTGTGCTGACCACCGCCTTGGCCGAAGACGGCGGCCCCGCGGCGCAGGCGGACGACCGGCTCGGTCCCGCGCTGATCGAGCGGGCGCTGCGCCGGCCCGAAGCCGAGAGCGACCTGCTCGGCGTCGAGATGCGCCTGAAGCGGCCGCTGGTGGCGATCGGCGCGCCGGCCGCCACCTATTATCCCGAGGTCGCGCGCCGCCTGAACACCGCCCTCTCGGTGCCGCCGCACGCTGCGGTGTGCAACGCGGTCGGCGCCGTGGCGAGCGGCGTGCTGCAAAGCGTGACCGGGATCATCACGCTGCCCGAGGAGGGCCGCTACCGCGTCCATCTGCCCAGCGGGGTGCACGACTTCGCGACCCTGCAGGAAGCGGCCGCGCACGCCGAGGCGGAGGCCGGGCGCCTGGCCGAGGAGCGGGCCCGCGCCGCCGGCAGCGAGACGCCGCGGCTCTCGCTCGACCGCAAGGACAACATCGTGCGCGCCGCCGACGGGACCACGACCTTCATCGAGAGCCGCATCACGGCGACCGCGGCGGGGCGCCCGCGCCTCGCGGCCGAGTGAGCGCGGTGGCCGAGGCGCCGGCAATTCATCTGCACGCAGCCGGGCTGCGCTACGGCGGCGCGGCGATCTTCGATAACCTCGACCTGACCCTGCCGGGCGGGCGGACGACCTGCCTGCTCGGTCCCTCGGGAGTCGGCAAGACCAGCCTGCTGCGCCTGATCGCCGGCTTGGCGCACGGCGCCAGCGGCGAGGTTCGCGACAGCCGGGGACACGGGCTGCAGGGCCGGGTCGCCTATCTGGCGCAGCACGACCTTCTGCTGCCCTGGGCCTCGGCGCTGGACAACGTGCTGCTCGGCTATCGGCTGCGCGGCGCGGCGCGCGGCGCCGCCGTCGTGGACCGGGGACGCGCGCTGCTCGGGCGGGTCGGGCTGGCCGGACGCGAGGCCGACCGCCCGGCCAAGCTGTCCGGCGGCATGCGCCAGCGCGTCGCCCTGGCCCGCACGTTGATGGAGGACCGCCCGGTCGTATTGATGGACGAGCCGTTCTCGGCGCTCGATGCGATCACCCGCTTCCAGCTCCAGGACCTCGCGGCGGAGCTGCTGGCCGGGCGCACGGTCCTGCTGGTCACGCACGACCCGCTGGAGGCCCTGCGCCTCGGCCACCGGGTCCAGGTCCTGGCCGGCGTCCCGGCCCGGCTGGGCGCGGCCCTCGAGCCAGACGGCGCGCCGCCGCGCGACCCCGGCGAGCCCCGCCTCGTCGCGCAGCAGGGCGAGCTCCTCAAACGGCTGAGCGCGGCGGCAAGCGCGGGTGCGTCGTCGTGACCGTGCTGCGTCCCCTGGTGATTCTGCTCGGCCTGCTCGGGATCTGGGAAATCGTCGTGCGCGCCACCGCCGTCGCCCCCTACATCCTGCCGGGGCCGGGCCGGGTGCTGCGCGCCGTGTTCGACAACGCGGGCCTGCTGCTCGGCAACGCCGCCGTCACCGCGACCGAGATCGTGCTCGGCCTGCTCGCCGGCACCCTGCTCGGCTGCGGCTCGGCCCTGCTGATCGCGAGCTTTCGGCCGGCGCGGCGCTGGCTGCTGCCGGTGCTGGTGGTCAGCCAGGCGATCCCGGTCTTCGCCCTGGCGCCGATCCTGGTGCTGTGGCTCGGCTACGGGCTGGCCTCGAAGATCGCCATGGCGACGCTCATCATCTACTTTCCGGTCACCGCCGCCTTCTTCGACGGGCTGCGCCGGACCGAGCCGGGCTGGCTCGACCTCGCCCGCACCATGGACGGACGGCGCTGGGCCGTGCTGTGGCACATCCGCGTGCCGGCGGCGCTGCCGGCGCTGGCCTCGGGCCTGCGCGTGGCGACCGCGGTCGCGCCGATCGGCGCCATCGTCGGCGAATGGGTCGGCGCCGGCGCCGGGCTCGGGTTCCTCATGCTGCAGGCCAACGCGCGGATGAAGGTCGACGTCATGTTCGCCGCACTCTTCGTGCTTGCGCTCTTTGCCGTCGGTCTCTACAGCCTGGTCGACCGCGGCCTGCGCCGGGCCATCCCGTGGCAGGTCGAGGACCACGGCGAGACCTCGCCATGACGCGCCCGCCGCCGGACACCGCCGCGCAGTTCTCGCGCCAGGCCGAGGCCTATGCCGCGAGCCCGTCGCACGCGCGGGGCGCCGATCTCGACATCGTCGCCGAGTTCGCCGCGCCGGGCCCCGAAGACCGCTGCCTCGACCTCGCCTGCGGCCCCGGACACACCGCCTTCCGGCTGGCCGAGCGCGCGGGCCGGGTGATCGCCGCCGACATCGCGCCCGGCATGCTGAGCACGGCCCGCCGCCTGGCCGCCGAGCGCGGCTTCGACAATGTCGCGGTCCTCGCCGCCGACGTCGCCGCGCTGCCCTTCGCCGACGCGAGCTTCGACCTGGTGACCTGCCGCATCGCCGCGCACCACTTCCGCGACGTGCCACGGTTCCTGCGCGAGACCGCCCGCGTCCTGAGGCCGAGCGGCCGGTTCGTCCTGGAGGACAGCCTGGCGCCCGACGACGCGGAGATCGCCGCCTTCCTGCACGCGCTGGAGCTCCGGCGCGACCCGACGCACGTGCGTTCGCTAACGCGCGGCGAATGGCTGAGCGGCCTCGGTGCGGCCGGCCTGACGGTGACGCAGGAGACCGTCTATCGCAAACGCCACGACTTCGATCTCTGGCTGCGCCGCACCGGCCTCGAGGAGGCGGAGGTCGCCGCGATCGCCGCGGAGGCCGGCAGGGCGCCGCAGGCCGTGCGCGACGCGCTGTTCGCCTTGGCGGGGCCGCGTGTCGTCGAGCTGCGCGACCGCAAGCTCATCCTGCGGGCGGTGCCCGCCTAGCCGGGCCCCTCCGGCCGCGTCGCACATCGCGGGCGGGGACCGCCCGATACGCCGGTTTCGGCCGTTTCCGGCCCGGGGTTGCGTGCCGGGATCGCCCGGCTATGATCTTCCATCAAAGGTCGCGTGGACAACGCGCCGCCAAAAAATAAGCACGCGAACGACAACACGGGAGGACATCAGGGATGTCACGCTTAGTAAAACTCGCTGCCACGGCCGTGGTCACCGCGGCCGCGTTCCTGCCCGCGTCGCCCAACGGCGCGCTGGCCGCGGACGGCACCATCATCCTCGGCGCCGCGGTTTCGGAGACCGGCAAGTATTCGACCAACGGCAAGCACACGACCAACGGCTACAACCTCGCCGTCGAACGGGTCAATTCGAAGGGCGGGGTCAAGATCGGAGACAAGTCGTACGACCTGAAGATCATCTACTACGACGACGAGTCGACGCCGGCGCGCGGCGCACAGCTCGCCGAGCGCCTGATCAACCAGGACGGCGTCAAGTTCCTGCTTGGCCCCTACTCCTCGGGGTTGACCAAGGCGATTGCGCCGGTGACCGAGAAATACGGAATTCCGATGGTCGAGGGCAACGGCGCGTCCCGCTCGCTGTTCGCGCAGGGCTACAAGTATATCTTCGCGGTGCTTTCCACTTCGGAGAAGTACCTGAGCAGCGCCATCACGCTGGCCGCGGAGCAGGCCAAGAAAGACGGTCGCGAGCCACAATCTCTCAAGGTCGCGGGGGCTTTCGAGAACGATCCGTTCAGCCAGGACGTGCGCGCCGGCGTAATCGACGACGCCGCATCGTACGGCATGCGGGTCGTGATCGACGACAAGCTGCCGAAGGAACTGAACGACATGTCGGCGACGCTGACCAAGGTGCGCGCCCTGCGCCCGGACATCCTGGTGGTCTCGGGGCATTCCAAGGGAGCCGCCACCGCGGTGCGCCAGATCGCCGAGCAGAAGATCGACGTTCCGATGCTGGCGATGACGCATTGCGACTCGGCGGACATCATCGGCAAGTTCGGGGCGGACGCCGAATACACGCTCTGCGCCTCGCAGTGGGCGCCGACGCTGAGCTATCGCGACGATTGGTTCGGCTCGGCCGCGGACTACGCGCGCGACTTCGAGGCCAAGTTCGGCTACAGCCCGCCCTATCAGGCGGCCGAGTCCTCGGCCTCCGTGCTGACCTTCGTCGACGCGTTCCAGCGCGCCGGGAGCCTCGATCCGAACAAGGTGCGCGACGCCCTCGCCGCCACCAAGATGCAGACCTTCTACGGCAACATCGATTTCGACGAGACCGGCAAGAACATCGCCAAGCCGATGGTCCTGTTCCAGGTGCAGAACGGCCAATATGTCGTGGTCGCGCCGACCAAGTGGGCCGACGGCAAATTGATCTATCCGCGCCCGAAGTGGTCCGACCGCTGAGCGGTCCGGGTCGTTGTCTTTTGTCATGCCGCTTGTAATGCCGCCGCCCGCAACTTTCCGCGGGCGGCGGTCGCAGTAGCGGGCGGCCGGTTCGCCGCCAGGGTTCGCCGCCAGGGATCGCCGCCAGGGATCGCCGATGTCCGATCTCGATCTTCTGTTCCAGATGCCGGTGCTGAATGTCCAGCTCTTCCTGGACGGCATCCTGGTCGGCGCGATCTTCGTGCTCTCGGCCTACGGCATGGCCCTGGTCTGGGGCGTGATGAACGTCATCAACATCTCGCAGGGCGAATACGTGATGATCGGCGGCTACGTCGCGGTGGTCTTCGCCAAGATCGGAATCCATCCGTTTTTCGCCGTGCCGGCGGCGGCCGTGTTTCTCTTCGCCCTGGGCTGGCTGCTCTATCGGCTGGTGATCTTCCGGGTCGTCGACCGCGACCTCTTCGTGTCGCTGCTCGCCACCTTCGGCTTGTCCATCCTGATCCAGCAACTGCTCAACCAGATCTTCACCGCCGACGTGCAGACCGCCAATTCCGGTCTCGACACCATGATGTTCTTCAACGGCATGGTCTCGGTCGCCCAGATCAAGCTGGTTTCCTTCGTGCTTGCCGCCGTGATCGGCGGCCTGCTGGTCCTGTTCCTGCGGCGCTCGCGGCTCGGCCAGGCGATTCGCGCTACGGCACAGAACGCCCGGGCGGCCCGCATCCTCGGCATCGACACCGACCGCGTCTATGCCGCGACCTACGCGCTCAACGCGGCGCTGTGCGGCGCCGCCGGCGCGCTGGTCGCCATGACCTGGGTGATCCAGCCGTTCCAGGGCCTCGCCTACACGGTGCGCTCCTTCATGATCGTCGTCGTCGCCGGCCTGGGCAACATCGGCGGCGTCATCGTCGCCGGTCTCGGGCTGGGCGCGGCCGAGAACTTCGCCGGGTTCCTGCTCGGCGCCGAGTTCCAGGTCGCCTTCGTGTTCAGCCTGCTGGTCGTCGTGCTGCTGTGGCGCAGCTACCGCCTCGGCCGCAAGCGGCGCTACCTGCGATGAGGCGCCCAGCGTGAAGCCGGACCGGACCGAGCTCGTCGCCTTCCTGGCGATCGCCGTCGCCGGCATCGCCGCGCCGCTCGTCCTGCCGGGCTATTCGACGCAGTTCGCCTTTCTCTGGATCATGGTCGTCTTCGCGCTCACCTGGGACGTCCTGGGCGGGCAGATGGGCTACAACTCCTTCGGCAACGTCGTCTTCTTCGGCCTCGGCATGTACGTCTGCGCCGTGGTGCAGGTCGCCCCCTTCACCGATCTGGCGGAGTACACCTCGGCCAGCGGCACCCAGGACATCGGCCTGACCCACGGCCAGTATTTTCTCGGGCTCGCGGCCGGATGCCTGGTCGGGGCCGTGGTCGCCGTTATCGTCGCCGCCGTGCTCGGCTCCGGCATCCTCGCGCTGCGCGGCCACTATTTCGCCATCTGCACCCTCGGTCTCGGAATCGCGGCCGGCGAGATCGCCGCCGGCATCGACCTGATCGGCGCCGGGTCCGGCATGGTCACGCCGCTCTATCCCGGCGAGATCGGCTCGCGCGAGCGCTTCTTCTATTTCCTCTGCTTCGCCTTGGCGGTGGTCGTGTTCCTGACGCTGCGGAGCGTCTATGCCGGGCGCTTCGGCCTCGCGATCAACGCGATCCGCGACGACGAGGACAAGGCCGAGGCCATGGGCATCCGCACCACCCGCTACAAGACGGTGGCCTGGTGCATCTCCGCCTTCTTCCTGGGGATCGCCGGCGGCCTGGTCGGCAACATCGTCGGCTTCATCGACCCGACCGAGGTCGCCTTCGCCGGCGCAACCTACGGCGTCTGGATGGTGCTGATGGCGATCCTCGGCGGCAAGGGCACCCTGTGGGGGCCGGTGCTGGGCGCCGCCGTCTTCCATGCCACGCAGGAGCTGTTCTGGACCTACCTGTTCGGGTGGCAGCGGGTCGCCCTCGGCCTGCTGATCGTGCTCATCGTGGTGTTCTTCCCGCAGGGCATCCTCGGCTGGCTGCGCGAACACTATCCGGAGCGTTTCGGCCACCGGATCGCGCCGGCCGAGAGCCCGTCCGGCGAGGAGGCCCAGCGGCCATGACGGAGGCGATGCTCGCGGTCGACAACGTCTCGAAGCGCTTCGGCGGCGTCATCGCCAACGCGGACGTCTCCTTGCAGGTATCGCCCGGCGAGATCGTCGGCCTGATCGGGCCCAACGGCTCCGGCAAGACCACGCTGTTCAATTCCATCGTCGGATTCCATCCCGTCGACTCCGGATCGATCCTGTTCCAGGGCCGCGAGATCACCGCGCTCCGCGTGCCGCAGATCGCCCGCCTCGGCCTGCTGCGCACCTTTCAGCAAACGCGCATCTACGCGAAGATGACCTGCATGGAGAACATGCGCATCTCGACGGCGAACCGCGAGGGAAGCCTGCGCGCGATGTTTCGCCGCTTTCCGCCCGCCGTCGACGAGCACGCGGAGGAGCTGCTCGAGTTCGTCGGCCTCTATTCCAAGCGGTTCCTGCGGGCCGGCGATCTTTCCTTCGGCCAGCAGAAGCTGCTGGAATTCGCCATGGCGCTGATGAACGGGCCGCGCATGCTGCTGCTCGACGAGCCGACCGCGGGAATCAACCCGACCCTGATCAACGGACTGATCGATCGCCTGCGCCGCGCCAACGCGGAGCTCGGCATCACGCTGCTGGTGATCGAGCACAACATGCGCGTCGTCATGAACCTGGCTGAGCGGATCTATTGCCTTGCGCACGGCGAGCTTCTCGCCGAAGGCAGGCCCGAGGAGGTGCAGAACGACCCGCGCGTCGTCGAGGCCTATCTGGGAGTCCATTGATGGCGGGCGCAACCGACGGACCGGCGAACGGCAAGGACGGCAAGGACCGCCCGGACGGGCTCACCCGCGGCTACGGACGGGGCGGGGTCGATACCGTCATTTCGGTCGACGACGTGGCGCGCCAGGCCGAGGAGCTGACCGAAACCGGCCCGGACCGCGCGGCCCTCGAGGCCCTGGTCGACGGCCGGCCCATGGTGGCGATCGAGGGCCTGCGCGCCGGCTACGGCAAGATGGAGATTCTGCACGATCTGGACCTTTTCGTCGGCTCCGGCCAATCGCTCTGCCTGATCGGGCCGAACGGCGCCGGCAAGTCGACGGTGCTGCACTCGGTGTTCGGCTTCACGAACATCTATGCCGGGCAGATTCGCGTCGACGGCGACGAGATCACCCGCCTCACCCCGAAGGACAAGCTGCGCCGCGCCGGCGTCGCCTACATCCTGCAGGACAACTCCGTGTTTCCCGACATGACCGTGGAGGAGAACCTGTGGATGGGCGGTTACCTCAAGGCGCGCCCGGCCGAAGCCAGGGACGCGGCCGAGCGCGTGTTCGCCAAGTACCCGCGCCTCGGCGAGCGCCGCGGGCAGAAGGCCGGCACGCTGTCCGGCGGCGAGCGCCGCCTGCTGGAAATATCCCGCGCCCTGGTGATGGAGCCCAAGGTGCTGTTGGTCGACGAGCCCTCGATCGGCCTGGAGCCCCGCTTCATCGACATGGTCTTCGAGATCCTCGAGGATCTGCAGCAGGCCGAGGGCAAGACCATCATCATGGTCGAGCAAAATGCGAAGAAAGGCCTAGAATTCGCTGATATCGGCTACGTTCTGGTCTCCGGGCAGCTCGCCATGGCGGGGCCGGGCAGCGAGCTGCTGGAAGACCCCAGCGTCGGCCGGCTGTTCCTCGGCGGCTGACGCCGTTCGGATCGCGGCGGCGGGCGGTTAGAGTCGCTGAATCGAAAAGAGCCCCAGCCTCCAGGCACCATGACCCGCCGTCGCGTTCTCGTCGCCCTCAGCGCCATCGCCGTCGTCGTCCTTCTGGTCGGCGGCGGCGCGGTCGCCTTTCGCCTGCCGTTGGCCGAGGCCGTGCTGCGCCGCAGCCTGGCCGCCGAGGGGATCGAGCGCGCATCGTTCACCATCGCCGAGCTGGGGCTGCACGGCGCCCGCCTCACCGGTATCGCGCTGGGCCGCGAGGACGAAGCGGAGGTCGCCGGCCTGCGGCTGACGTACACGCCGGAATCGCTGCTGGCGGGGCGGGTCGACAGCGTCGCGGTCGACGGCCTGCGCCTGAAGCTCGATCTGACCGGGCGCGCGCCGCCGCTCGGCAGCCTGCAGGGCCTGCTCGCGGCGACAGGCGGCCCCGCCGGCGGGGCGGCGCCGCAATATCCCCTGGTCCGCCTGAAGGACGCGCGCATCGCGGCGGCGACACCGGCCGGCGCGCTCACGGCCACTTTGTCGGGCGAGGTCGCCCCGCTGGGCGACGGCCGGCTGCGCGCCGCCCTCGACGTCGCGCTCGCCGCCGCGCTCGGCACCCGCGTCACCGGCAAGCTGACCGCGGAGGGCGACCCGGGCGGGGACCTTTCCGGCGCGCTGTCGGTCAGCGACGGCGCCCTCACGCTGGCGGCGACGGAGGCCGCGGGCGCGCAGGGCGAGATCCGCTTCCGCCTGCGGGCGCTGCGTCCCGTCTCGCTGGCCGGGCACCTGGCCCTCGGGCAACTGATGCTCGAGGGGACCGACGTTCCGGGCGCCGCGCTCGAGGTCTCGGCCACGCCCGAGCGGGCGGAGATCACGGCGCGCGCCAGTTCGGGGAACGGCGACCTCGACGCCGAGCTGAACGCCGAAATCGCCGACCTCACCGCCGCGCCGCGGCTGCAGGCCAGCGCTCGGGCCAGCGCGAACCTCGCGGCGGCGCTCTTCGCCCCGCTGTGGTCGAAGGCAGGCGCACCGCGGCCCGAGGGCGGCCGGGCCGCGCTCAAGCTGCGGCTCCGGGCCGCGCTGCCGGCCGAGCGGCCCTGGCAGCCGTCGCGCGCCGAACTGGATGCCGACCTCGATCTCGCCAAGATCGCGGCGGCCGGCGCCACGGTTCCCTCGGCGCAGCTGCACCTGCCGCTGACCGTGACGGTGCAGGCTGCGCAGGCCGCCCTCCATCTGCGCGGCAACGGCAGCTTCGAGATCGCCGGCGCCGGACTGCAGCTCGGGACCTCGCGGCTACGCGCCGCCGGGCCGCTCGCCGGCGACATCGTCGCGCTGGATGCGCTGTTCCCGCGCGCTCCCGGAACCGCCGCGCCGCAAGTCGTCGTCGCCCTGCAGCCCAGGCCGCTGACCCTGGAGGTCGCGCGCGCGGGCGCGACGGCGCAGCGACTGGAAATCGCGGCGGATCGCATAGGCGCCGCCTACGAAACGGACCAGGCCGGCACGCCGGCGCTGCGCCTGTCGGTCGCGGGCGGCAAGGTCACGGCTCCGGACCCTGCGGTTGCCATCGAGGGGCTGGCGCTCGACGCCGAGCTGGCGCCGAACCTGGCGCTGCGCCGCGCGGGCTTCTCGGTCGATGCCCTGCGCCACCTGGCGGAGCCGCCCGTCGTCGCGCCCTGGTCCCTGAGCGGCACCCTGACGGCGAAGGGGGACCGTCTTGCCCTGCAGGCGACCGCCATGGGGCCGAAAGGCCAGGGGCGCATCACCGCGACGGGCGCGTTGCGGCCGGCCGAGGGCGGCGGGACGATCGCCCTCAGCCTCGCGCCGCTGACCTTCGCGGCGGCCGGCCCGACCCCGGCGACCTTCGTCCCCGCCCTGGCCGACGTCCGGGATGCGCGCGGCACGATCTCCGCCACGGCCGAGCTTGCCTGGGGCGCGGAAAAGCCGAGCGCGCGGGCCCGGCTGACGCTCGATCATCTCGCTTTCGCTGCCCCCGGCGCGCGGGTCTCCGGCCTTACCCTGGACCTCGACTTCGACAGCCTCTATCCGCCGGCGACGCCGCCTGATCAGACGCTCCAAATTGCCCGCCTCGACCCCGGCGTCCCGCTGAGCGAGATCGACCTGCACTTCCGCATCCTGCCCGGGACACCGCCCAAGCTGGCCATCCGCTCCGGGAAGGTCGCGGTGATCGGCGGCGAGCTGTCCCTGGCGGACGTGACCCTCGACCCCGCGGCGACGCGCGTCGCCGTTCCCGTCACCGCGCGGCACCTGGACCTGGCGGCGCTCTTCAAGCAGCTCGACGTCGAAGGGCTGGCCGGCGAGGGGCACCTGTCCGGGCGCATTCCGCTGGCGTTCTCCGGCGCGGCGCTGGCCGTCGAGGGCGGCCATCTGGCGGCGGACGCGCCGGGGACGCTGCGCATCCATTCGGACGCGGCCCGGCGCCTGCTGGGCGGCGGCGGCGAGTCGACCGACCTGGTGCTGAACGCCCTGGAAGACTTCCGCTACAGCGAGCTGACCCTGGACATCAACAAGGCGTTTGCCGCCGACCCGCGCCTGACGCTGTCCATCCTGGGGCACAATCCGGCCGTCTACGAGGGCTATCCCATCCGCCTGAACGTCAACGTGGAGGGCCGCACGGGACGCCTGCTGGACGCGCTGAGCCAGGCCTATCGCCTGTCGAACAGCCTGCTGCGCCGGCTCTGGCGGCCGCGATGAGGCCGCTCCCGAACCGCCGCGGGGAGGAAACGTCCTTGTCAGCCGTATATCCTTTTCAGCAACATGTCGGTCCAGTCCGTGCCGAGGGCGACAATAGGGGCGGCCGACCCGCCGGGAGCGAACGATGCGCCGAATCGCGCCAATACAAATCGCGCCAGTAACAGACGAGCGAACCGCGGGCCTGTGGGCGGCGTTGGCCATAGGCCTGGCCGTCGCGGCCTGCCAGCCGACGGTCAGGGTCGAGCCGCCCAAGGAGCCGATCACGATCAACCTGAACATCAAGCTGGATGCCGACGTGCGTGTCCGCCTCGAGGAAGAGGCGAAGCAGGACATCGCCGCCAAACCGGAGATCTTCTGATGCCAAGCACCCCTGCCCCAATCGGGCGCCTCTCCACCCTTCTCGCCGCCCTTGCGATCTGTGCCGCCGTCCTCATGGCCTTCGCGCCGCCCGCCTCGGCCGCCTCGCTGGACCAGCTGCGCGCCTCCGGCGCCGTCGGCGAGCGCTACGACGGGCTCGCCGTCGCGCGCGATGCCGCGGTCGAATCGCAGGTAAAGGCGATCAACGCCAAGCGCCGGCAGATCTATCAGGAAAAGGCCACGGCCGAGGGCGTCTCGCCCGAGCAGGTGGGCCGCGTCTATGCCAAGGAGATCGTCGCCAAGGCGCCGAAAGGCACCTGGTTCCTGCGCGAAGACGGCTCCTGGGTGCAGAAGTAACGGCCGGCTAGACCCCCGGCGTCGAGCTGGCCGCGCCGCGCCCCTTGATCCACTGCGAGAAGAACACGACGAAGAAGGACGCCACCAGGATGCAGGCGCCGAGCGCGAGCACGCCCGGCAGCTTGGCGGGGAAGCGCAGCTGGCCGTAGATGAAGATCGGCAGCGTCGGTTCCGTCCCGGCCAGGAAGAAGGCCATGATGAATTCGTCGAAGGAAATCGTGAAGCACAGCAGGAAGCTGGCCAGGACCCCGGGGAACACCATCGGGAAGGTCACCCGCCAAAAGGTCCACCAGGCGTTCTCCCCAAGGTCGACGGAGGCTTCCTCCATCGCCTTGTCGAATCCCTCGAAGCGCGAGATCAAGGTGACGATCGCGAAGGGCACGCAGATCAGCGTGTGGCCGAGGGTGACGGTGTAAAGCGAGAGCTCGATGCCGATGCGGTTCACCAGGATGAGCAGGGCGACGCCCAGGATGATGCCCGGTATGACCAGCGGCAGCATGATCACGAAGAGCACGGGCTTCTGGCCGGGCAACCGGTAGCGCGTCACGGCCTTGGCGCCGAAGATGCCGAGCGTCGTCGCGAAGGTGGAGCTCGCAAGTCCCACCTTGATGCTGTTCAGCAGGGCCGCGAACATCGGCTGGTTGTGCAGCATCCCCTCGTACCATTTCGTCGTGAAGCCCTTCAGCGGGAAGGAAATGTACAGGGAATCGTTGAACGAGAAGAGCGGCAGGAAGAGAACCGGCACGTAGAGGAACGCCAGGTAGATCAGCGCGTAGATAAACAGGGCGCGGCTGGGCCGCTCTATGTAGGTCACGTCCTTCATACGATGCGCCCCATGACCTTGCGCGTCAGCCAGACATAAAGAATCGAAATCACCGCGACGACGCCCATCGAGCCGACGGCCAGCGCGGCGCCCATCGGCCAGTTGTTGACCCTGCCGAACTGAACCTGGACGATGTTCGCGATCATCATTCCGTCGGGTCCGCCGACCAGCGCCGGCGTCACGTAGTCGCCGACGGTCGGAATGAAGATCATCAGCATGGCCGCGATCACGCCAGGCAGCGACAGCGGGAAGGTCACGCGCAGAAAACGCATGGCCGGGCTGTCGCCGAGGTCGGTGGCCGCCTCGACCAGGGAGCGGTCGATCTTCTCCAGCGAGACGTAGATCGGCAGGATCGCGAAGGCCGCCCAGGCGTGGGTCAGCGTGATCACGACCGCCTCTGGGCTGTAGAGCAGGAATTCGAGCGGCTTGTCGATGAGCCCCAGGGTCTTCAGGCCCGAGTTGATGACGCCGTCGTAGCCGAGAATGATCTTCCAGGCGAAGACCCGCAGCAGATAACTGGTCCAGAACGGCAGGGTCATCAGGATGATCCAGATGAGCTTCCGCCGGTGCACGTGGAAGGCCACGTAGTAGGCCATCGGGTAGGAGAGCAGAACTGTGGCGATCGTGCAGGCCCCGGAGATCAGGAGCGAGCGCCACATCAGCGCCGCGTACAACGGCTGCTGCGCGATCTTGCCGTAATTGTTGAGGGTGAACGCGGTGTTGAATTCGAAGGCGTGCTGCGTCCAGAAGCTGACCGCCATCATGATGGCGAAGGGCACGCACATGCTGAAGGCCATCACCAGAAGCGTCGGCAGCAGCAGCGTGTAGCCGCGCAGCGCCTCGTAACGCAGGTACATGAC
>Ga0210144_1000032_pt1 | contig 77150 bp, 81 predicted proteins | sample Muzzi_PWA_D2_FD_185532 | JGI IMG/M metagenome (GOLD analysis project Ga0210144, IMG submission 185532) | Wetland microbial communities from San Francisco Bay, California, USA, that impact long-term carbon sequestration - Muzzi_PWA_D2 (SPAdes) | ecosystem: Environmental > Aquatic > Marine >...
CCATGTCAGCCCTCCCGCTCGGCGGCGGCCCGGCGCACCTCCGCCTCCAGCTCGTCCAGCAGCCCCCGGGTGCCCGCCTCCCGCTGCCCCGCGTCGTCGTAGCCGTCCAGGTAGGCGCCCTGCTCGGTGAAGGTCAGGCGCGTGCCCGTGCCCTCCGGGGCCAGCTCGACGGTGGTCAGGGAGACCGAGATGCGGCGGTCGTCCAGGTGCAGGTCGTAGCTGTAGAGGATGCGGCGGTCCGGCACGATGTCCCAGTACAGGGCGTCGAAGCGGTGCATGGGGCCCCCCGGCGGTCCGCCCCCGACCCGCTCCCGGCCGCCGACGCGGAAGTCCATCTCGTGGGGCGTCCGCTCCCACTCGGCGGGGCCCCCGAACCAGCGGGCCTTGGCCTTCGGGTCCGCCCAGGCGGCGAACACCCGCGAGGGCGGCGCCGGCAGGCTGCGCCGGATGGTGAAGCTGGCGTGCTGCGCGTCAGGGTTCGGGTTCGTCATGGCCTTGCTCCTCCTCGGCCTGCACTTCCCGCAGGTAGTCCTCCAGCCAGTCCAGGCGCTGCTCCCAGAAGCGGCGGTACTGCGTCACCCATTCGGCCGCCTCCTTCAGGGGCGCGGCCTCCAGCCGGCACGGCCGCCACTGGGCCCTGCGGCTGCGCCGCACCAGCCCCGCGCGCTCGAGCACCTTCAGGTGCTTGGTCACGGCGGGGAGGGTCATGCGGAACGGGGCCGCGAGCTCGGTGACCGAGCGCTCGCCGGTGGACAGGCGTTTGAGGATCGCCCGCCGGGTCGGGTCGGCCAGGGCCGCGAAGGTGGTGCTCAAGGGATCGGAAGCCATCTGCGGTACGCGTGTTGTAGTTAACTAACTGGTAAATTACCGCGCCGCACGGAGCCGGTCAAGGGCGGTCCGGGAAAATTCCGCGCGCGGCCACGGGGACGGACGCGGAGCGGCCCGCGCCGCGCGGGCGCCGGGCGTTTCGGGGGAATTCGGAGCGGGCCTTCGGGACCCGGCGGGCTACTTGCCCGCGTAGTGGTCGATCTCGACGGTGAGGCGGATCTCGCGCAGGACGGCCGCGACCTTCTCGCAGCTCTCCATGTCGCCCGAGTAGCACACGGCCCGGCCCTCGGTGTGGGCCTCCATGGTGATCTCGAAGGCCTGGTGCAGGGTCACCCCGGCGGCCTTCTGCACCTGGAGCACCACCTCGTCGATGGAGTGCTGGTCGTCGTTGTAGAGGATCACGAAGTAGGGCAGGGCGGCCGCCGTCTCCGTGTCCTCCAGCTCCAGGGTCCCGACGCCGGGGGCCTCGGAGGGGCCCTCGGGGGGCGGATCGGGAAAGAGGCGTTCCGGGGGGCGGGCGGGTGGGGTTCTGGGCTCCATGGCGCGCTTCCGGGGGGCGTGGTTCCGGGCCTTGCGGGCGCGTTCCGGGGCCGCCTCCTGCCGGCCCGGCGGCGCGCCGCGTGTCGCTTTCGACTAATTTACCGCGCCGGGCGGGGGGCTTTCCACCCCCCGGCGGGCGTCCCCGTTACGGCGTCTCCTTGCCGGAGCCGGTCATCTGCTGGAGCAGGTAGGCGCGCATGACGGGGGTCAGCTCGCCGTCCATCACCGCCTGCACGTTGCCGGTCTCGTAGCCGGTGCGGTGGTCCTTGACCATCTGGTAGGGCTGGAACACGTAGCTGCGGATCTGGCTGCCCCAGGCGATCTCGCGCTTCTCGCCGACGATCTCGCCCATCTTCGCCTCGCGCCGCTCCAGCTCCAGCTCGAACAGGCGGCTGCGCAGCACCTTCAGGGCCTGGGCCCGGTTCTGGTGCTGGGAGCGCTCGTTCTGGCACTGCACCACGATGCCCGTGGGGATGTGGGTCATGCGCACCGCCGAGCTGGTCTTGTTGACGTGCTGGCCGCCCGCCCCCGAGGCGCGGTACACGTCCACCTTCAGGTCCTTTTCGTCGATCTCCACCTCCACGTCGTCCGGGATGTCCGGCGAGACGAACACCGAGGCGAACGAGGTGTGGCGCCGCTTGGCGGCGTCGAACGGCGAGATCCGCACCAGCCGGTGGACCCCCGCCTCGGCCTTCAGGTAGCCGTAGGCGTACTCCCCCGACACCTGGAACGTGGCGCTCTTGATGCCCGCCTCCTCGGCCGGCAGCAGGTCGATGGTGCGGAGCGCGTAGCCGCTCTGCTCGGCCCAGCGGGTGTACATGCGCAGCAGCATGGCGGCCCAGTCGGCGCTCTCGGTGCCGCCGGCGCCGGGGTGGATCGTGACGATGGCGTCGTAGTGGTCGGCCTCGCCGGACAGCAGGAGCTCGACCTGGCGCTGCTCGGCGGCGTCCTCCAGGGCGGCCAGCTTCTGGCCGATCTCGCCGGCCAGGTCGGGGGCCTGCTCCTCCTCCGCCAGCTCGAGGAGGACCTCCACCTCCTCGAGGGCGGCGCGCATCTCGCCCCAGCGCTCCAGGGTCTTCTCGATCTCGGCGCGGCGGCGGGTGACGGCCTGGGCGGCGTCGGGATCGTCCCAGAAGCCGTCCGACTCCATCTGCAGGCCGATCTCGGCCAGCTCCTCCTGGAGCCGGTCCAGGCGCTGGTGGGCCATCATCTCGCCGATCCGGTCGCGGACCGTGGCGAGCTGCCCCTTCAGGGGGAGCAGGACCTCCATGGTAGCCATCGTGCGGTGCCCGCCTAGGTGTCGGGATTTCGGGATCTTTTCAACACGGCCGCGCCCAGCAGCACGACCGTGATGATAACAGATCCCCACGCCGCCACGTCGCCGCGGCGGCCGTAGAACGGGGCGCCGCGGCGGGCCTCGATGCGGGTCTGGAGCACCGCCTCGGTGTCCAGACCGGTGCGGGCGTGGACGATGCCGTAGGGGTCCACCATGCCCGAGATGCCGGTGTTGGCGGCCCGCACCACGTAGGTGCGGTTCTCCACCGCCCGGAACACGGCGTTGGCGAAGTGCTGCTCCGGCGCCGCCGAGCGCCCGAACCAGGCGTCGTTGGTCACCGTCACGAGGTAGGCCGCGCCGGACTCCATGCGGCGCCGCACCAGGTCCGGAAAGATCAGCTCGTAGCAGACGGCGACGGCGGCCTCGCCCCGGGGGTGGGGCAGCAGGAACGGCCCGACCCCCGGCGCCACGTCGCCGATCCCCTCGGTGAGGGAGCGCACGAAGAACAGCACCCGCTCCAGGGGCACGTACTCGCCGAACGGCACCAGGTGGGCCTTGGCCGCCTGCCCCACGATGCGACCCGCCGGGTCCATCAGGTAGAGGGCGTTGCGCACCGCCCCGGGGCGGCCCGGCACCGGGGCCAGGGAGCCCACCATCAGCCACGTGTCCACCTCCCGCGCCAGGGCCTGCACCCGGCCCAGGAAGCCCGGCGAGCGCTCCAGCACCAGGGGCGCCGAGGCCTCGGGCCAGACGATCACGTCCGGGTGCAGCGCCCCCGCCTCCCGGGTCAGGCGCTCGAGGCGCTCCAGGGTCCGCTGCCGGTTGCCCGGGTCCCACTTCACGTCCTCGGGGATGTTGGGCTGCACCAGGGCCACCCGGATCGGCCCCGCCGGGTCCGGGTGCTCCTGGCTCGCCAGGCTCAACGAGGCGATGCGTACCTGCCCGTAGGCGGCCACCGAGATCGGCACCAGGAACAGGAGCAGGCCGTGGTTGAGCAGGTGGCCCTGGCGGTAGGGGCGCGAACGGTCCAGCCACGGCAGCAGCAGGGCGAACAGGCAGACGTTCAACGTCGCCAGGAACCACGACACGGCGTAGATGCCCCCCAGGTCCGCGATCTGCACGAACCGCACCCAGCGGTAGGCGGCGTGGCCCAGCAGGTTCCACGGCAGCCCGGTCAGCAGGTGGGCCCGGGCGTACTCCAGGGCCACCCACAACAGCGGCAGCGACACCACCCGGGGCACGCGGCTCCCGGCCAGCAGCCGCGCCCCCAGGGCGAACAGCCCCGTGTACAGCCCCAGGTAGCCCGCCAGCAGCAGGGCCACCGGATAGGTAAGGGCGTAGGGGAGGGCGCCGTAGGTGTGGGTCGTGTCCGCCACCCACGCCATGCCGATGCCGAAGCAGATCGTCCCCGCCAGCCAGCCCCGGAGCAGCGCCTGGGCCGGCCTTGCCCGCCAGGTGGCCACCAGCAGCGGCACCAGGCACACGGCGGCCAGGGGTCCCAGGCCGAAGCCCGGCGACGCCAGGGCGGCCAGGACCCCCGAGACGGCCGCCAGTGCGGGCCCGCGGACCCGCGCCCCCGTCAGGGCGCGCCCGGGCCCCATCAGGGGGCGGGCTCGGGGGGCGCGGTGTGGGTGTGGGGCCCCGCCGCGTGGTGGTCCACGCCGTGGTGGCGGGCCAGGAACGCCGCGATGGCCCGCCGCCCCTGGGCGTCCAGGCGCTGCACCGCCAGCGTATGGCGCCAGGCCGAGGCCACCACGGGGGCCGGCAGGTCCGGGTTGGGGGCCACGACCACCATGGGGTAGCCCTCCGCCAGTGCCGTCAGGGCCTTCACCACGTCCGGGCAGTCGGCGCACCGGTACCCGAGCACCACGCCGCCGTGCTCCAGGTTGTGCACCAGCACCTCGTTGGCGACCGGCTTGTCGTGCACGCCCCACGGCGCCACGTAGGGGGTGTGGGGGCCGGAGGTGGGGGGGTTGCTGCCGTAGGGGGCGTGGGGGAAGGCCGGGAAGGGGATGTGCTCGTGCCCCTCGTCGGGGTAGGCCGCCTCCACCGGGTCCGCCCGGGTCACCGCGGCCGGCGGTCTCGCGGGGGTGGCGCAAGCCCCCAGCAGGACCAGGGCGGCGAGACCGGCCAGAGCCGTGCGACGGGGGCGGGGTGCCGACATGGGGGCGTTTTGTAGCACGCCCCCCCGGCCCTGTAAAGGCGGGCCCGGGCGCCCTCCCGGGCGGCCGGACTGGGGGTTGACACGGCAAAACCGCATCAATATTCTTCCCGTGCTCGATCCGTTGCAAACGTTTGCAGCAGTTTACGGGGAGCGGTATCCGTCATCGATGATCGGGCCCCGTTTGCGTCTGAGCGCCGGTCCCGTGGTGGGGTCGGCGCCGGGAATGCACCCGCAGCGAAGAGGTTTGTCATGAAGGTGTGGAAAGTGGCGGTTGCCGCGCTGGCGATTTCCTTCGGGATGTCTTCGGCGGCGGCCCTGGCGGCCGAGAGGGATCCCCTGAAGCCGCGCGCTCCGGCGTCGGCCAAGGCGGACAAGAACCCGGTCGCCTCGAGCGCCGAGTCCATCAGCGAGGGCGAGGAGCTGTTCCAGGAGATCGGCTGCAACGGCTGCCACGGCGACGGCGGCACCGGCGACGGCCCGGCCTCGGCCGGTCTGGACCCCAGCCCGCGGAACTTCACCAACTCCGCGTGGCAGGACGCCCGCGCCGACGGCGAGCTCCGCTACACCATCTTCCACGGTTCCGAGGGTACCGCGATGATCGCCAACGAGGCGATGTTCGACGACCCGGACGACGTGTGGAAGGTGATCAACTTCATCCGGAGCCTGAAGAAGTAGGCGACCGGATCGCGCGGGTGTCCTGACACCTGCGGACTCGTGAACAACGGCCCCCGCGGTTCCTTGACAAGGGGCGGCGGGGGCCGTTGGTATAATGTGGGGTCGAGACGCAGTGGCGGCGGAGGCGCCGCCGGACCGGCCAACCAGCGGAAGGGGAGAGCAATGAAGGTATCGAAGCTTCTGATCGCCGCGGTCGCGGTTTCCTTCACGATGTCCTCGGCGGCGGCCCTGGCGGCCGAGAGGGATCCCTTGAAGCCCCGCGCTCCGGCGTCGGCCAAGGCGGACAAGAACCCGATCCCTTCGAGCGCCGAGTCCATCAGCGAGGGCGAGGAGCTGTTCCAGGAGATCGGCTGCAACGGCTGCCACGGCGACGGCGGCACCGGCGACGGCCCGGCCTCGACCGGTCTGGACCCCAGCCCGCGGAACTTCACCAACCCCGCGTGGCAGGAGGCCCGCACCGACGGCGAGCTGCGCTACACGATCTTCAACGGCTCCCCGGGCACGGCCATGATCGCCAACGAGGCCATGTTCGACGAGCCGGACGACGTGTGGAAGGTGATCAACTTCATCCGGAGCCTGAAGAAATAGCCGGCCAACCGGCTTTCCGCCTCCGCGGGCGGTCCCCGGAGTGACCCCGCGGAGCGGGTGCATCGCCATGGCCCTCCTGCTCGTCCTCGCGGCCGGGCGGGAGGGCCATCCGTTGCGCGTCGCCGCCGCGTGGGCCCAGGAGGCGGCCGCGGAGACCCCCGCGGAAACCTCCCCCAAAGCCGCCCCCCCGGCAGCCGACGCCCCCGCGCAGCCCGCCGAGGCCGCGGCCCCGGAATCCGCCGCCGCGCCCGCCACCCCCGAGGCCGAGGCGCCGGCCACGCCGCAAGCCGCGGCCCCCGGTTCCTCCGGGGAGGAAACGCCCACGGCGGAAACGCCCGCGGCGGAAACGCCCGCGGCGGAAACGCCCACGGCGGAAACGCCCACGGCGGAAACGCCCACGGAGTCCGCCGCGCCGGCCACCCCGGCGGCGGATGGGGCGGCCGAGGCGGCGGCCCCGGAGGCGGGAAGCGCGCCCGCGCCGGCAGTCCCGGCCGATGCCGCGCCTCCCGAGGCGCCCGCGCCGAAGGTGGACTGGGCACAGGTGCCGAACCCGGTCCGGGCCAACGACGCCTCCATCGAGCGCGGCCGGAAACTTTACCTCGGCAAGGCCCTGTGCGTCCTGTGCCACGGTGAGCAGGGCGACGGCTTCGGCCCCTTGAGGCGCCAGTTCAACCCCTACCCCAACGCCTTCCTGGAGCCCGACTGGCAGGACGGTTTCTCCGACGGCCAGATCATGGGGGTGATGCGGGAGGGCAAGTACGGCACCGGCATGGTCCCGTTCGTCCCCGACTTCATCACCGAGGCCGAGGCGTGGGACGTGATCAACTACGTGCGAACCTTCAAGGGCAAGAGCACCGAGGCCTACGAGCGCGCCAAGGCCGAGGCGGCCGCGCCCCCCAAGCCCGAGGAGGAGGCGGCCCCGTGACGCCCGAGCGATCTTCCGTTTTCGTGCTGGCGGTTGCCCTGGCCGGCTTGGCGGTGCTCGGCCTCGGCGCGGGCCCCGCGTGGGCCGCCGAGCGCGACCCCCTGGCGCCCCGCGCCCCCAAGGACCGGCTGGAGGAGCTGCGGGCCATGAAGAACCCGGTGCCCGCCACCGAGGAGTCCCTCGAGCGGGGCCGCAAGGTCTACCGGGGCACGGGCTCGTGCAACGTCTGCCACGGGGAGGACGGGAACGGCAACGGCATCGGCGCCTCGGGGCTCGACCCCAGCCCCAGGAACTTCACCAACGCCGCGTGGCAGAAGGCCCGCAGCGACGGCGAGCTGATGTGGGTGCTGCGCCACGGCAGCCCCGGCTCGGCCATGATCACGGTGGTCCCCGGCCTCATCTCCGAGTCCGAGGCCTGGGACGTGATCAACTACCTGCGCAGCCTGGGCCGCTAGCCCGCCGTCCGGGCCGCCGCCCCGGGCGCCGGGGGCCGCCGCGGGCGGGCCTTCAGGCGGCCCTTCAGGCGCGGGTCCAGGGCGTCCCGCAGGGCCTCCCCCAGCAGGTTGTAGGCCAGCACGGTCAGGAAGATCGCGCACCCCGGGAACACCGCCAGCCACCAGGCGAAGGTGTGGCCCCGGGCCTCGTTGAGGATCGAGCCCCAGGTCACCACGTCCGCCGGCACCCCGATTCCCAGGAAGCTCAGGCCCGACTCCACCAGGATCGCCCCCGCGATCCCGAACACCACCGCCACGATGATCGGGCTCATCGCGTTGGGCAGCATGTGCACCAGCATGATGCGCAAGGGGTTCGCCCCCAGGGCCTCGGCCGCGGTGACGTACTCCACCGTGCGCACCTTGATGAACTCGTTGCGGGTGAAGCGCGCGATCCCCACCCAGCCCGTCAGGCCGATCACGGCCATGATGTAGAAGATGCTGGGCTCGGCCACGAAGGCCGACACCGTGATGATCAGGAAGAACGTCGGGATCGCCAGCATGATCTCGAACAGCCGGTTGACCGCCAGGTCCGTGACCCCGCCGAAGAACCCCGCCACGCCCCCCAGGGCGACCCCGATCACCGTGGCGATGCCCACCGCCACGATGCCGATGGTCAGGCTGATGCGCGCGCCGTGGATCATCCCCGCCAGGATGTCGCGCCCCAGCTTGTCCGTGCCCAGCCAGTGGTCCCTCGAAGGGGGCGCCAGGGGGTTCGTCAGGTCGATCCCGCCGGGCCGGTAGGGCACGGGCGGGAACACGGTCTCGGGCCCCGCCGCCTCGCGGAAGTCCACTCCCGCCAGGGCCGCCGGCCAGCGCGCCAGCCCCGCGTCCACCAGCATGCCCCGGAAGGCGGGGTGGTAGCGCACCCCGTCCACGGTGATCGCGTAGGGGCGGTCGTTGGCCAGCAGGTCCGCGAACAGGGCGCAGAACACCAGGGGCACCAGCAGGGCCGCCCCCACCATCGCCGTGCCGCTGCGCCGCAGCCGGTCCCAGACCTCCCCCGCCGGCGAGCGGCCGTTCACGACGCCGCCCGCCGGCGGAAGTGGATGCGCGGGTCCACCAGGGTCAGCAGCACGTCCGAGACCAGGATGCTGATGAGCGTCACCACCGCCCCCATGGTGAACACGGCCATGATGACGGGATAGTCCCGGGCCAGCACCGCCTGGAACCCGAGCTGCCCGATGCCCGGGATCGAGAAGATGCTCTCGATGATCACGCTGCCCCCGATCAGGGCGGGGAGGATGCCCGCCAGGATCGTGACCATGGGCACCAGGGAGTTGCGCAGGGCGTGCTTGTAGATCACCACCCGCTCGCTGAGGCCCTTGGCCCGGGCGGTGAGGATGTAGTTCTGGGTGAGCGTCTCCAGCAGGCTGCCGCGCATGAAGCGCGACAGCTCGGCGAAGCCGCCGTACGACAGGATCAGCACCGGCAGGAACAGGTGGACGCCTAAGTCCCAGGCCCGGGCCGTCCACGGCCAGGACGGGCTGTAGTCGGTGGCGTGGAGCCCCCCCGGCGGGAACACGGCGAAGAAGTCGCCCCCGCCCAGGAACACGATCGCCAGGATCGCCACCCAGAACGTGGGCAGCGAGAACAGGATGAACGCCGCCACCGTGCTCAGCCGGTCCAGGAAGGTGTAGGGGTGCGTGGCCGAGTAGATCCCCAGGGGGATGGCCACCAGGTAGATCAGCAGGATCGACAGGACGTTGAGCAGCACCGTCACGGGCAGGCGGCGGGCGATCTTGTCCAGCACCGGCTGCTGGTCCTTGAACGACTCGCCGAACTTGAGGGTGACCAGGTTGCCGAGCCACACGGCGTACTGCACGTGCAGCGGCTTGTCCAGGCCGAACTGGGCCCGCCACTGGGCCACCGCCTCGTCCACGGAGGCCCGCTTCTCGGTGGAGATGCCGGCCTCGCCTCCGGCCCCCAGGCCGCCCCCGGCGATCAGCTTGCCCGGGTCGCCGGGCGCCAGGTGCACGATGAGGAACGAGATGAGGGTGATCCCGATGAAGGTCGGGATCATCCACAGGACGCGGACGATCAGGTAGCGCGCCACGGGCTACCCTCGCCGGCCCCGGCTCACGGCGTCGGCGCCGTGGCGGTGCCGTACTTCTGCAGGGCCTTGGGCACCCACCAGCGGTTCGTGTCCACCCCGCCGGCCGGCAGGGCCTCCACGTCCCGGAAGCGGCGGTGGTAGGCCAGCACCGCCTTGCGCATGAACAGGAACGTGTAGGGCTGGTCCCGGTTCAGGATCTGCTGGAACTCCTTGTAGAGCGCGATCCGCTTTTCCGGGTCGAACTCCCGCCGGTAGTCCGTGAGCAGCTGGTCCACCCGGTCGTTGCGGTAGCCGATGAAGTTGGAGCCGCCGCCCTCGATCTGGGAGGAGTGCCACACCTGGTAGGCGTCCGGCTCGTTGACGCTCATGGACCACCCCAGCACCACGGCGTCGAAGCGCCGGTTCTGCACGTCGTCCAGGAAGATCGTCCAGTCGATCTCCCGGATGCGCACCTCGATGCCGTGCTTCTTCAGGCTGTCCTGCAGGGTGAGGGCCACGCTCTTGCGCACGTCGTTGCCGGAGTTGATCTTCAGCTCGAACGCCAGGGGCACGCGCCTGCCGTCGATCTCCTTGTCGCGGATGCCGTCCCCGTCCGTGTCCGTCCAGCCCGCCGCCTCCAGCAGCTTCTCGGCCGCCGCCGGGTCGTAGGGGAGGGGCTCGAGGGTCTCGTCGTACTCCGGCCGGAAGCGGTAGATGGGGCTGTCGATCACCTGCCCCAGGTCGAACAGGATCGTCTTGACCATCGCCTGCCGGTCGGTCAGCTCGGTCATGGCCCGCCGCACCCGCACGTCGCGGAAGATCGGGCTGTCGTTGTTCCAGCCGATGTAGGTGTAGCTGGGGGTGTAGAACAGCAGCTTGGCGTAGTGCTCCTTGAAGCGGGTGCTCGCCGTCTGACGCAGGTGCTGGAGCGGGTCCAGGCTCATCATGTCCAGGTCGCCCGCCTTCAGGGTCACCAGGGCCGCGTCGGTGTTGTTCACCACCCGGAACACCATGCGGTCGATGTAGGGGCTCTCGATCTCCGGGTGGCCGTAGCCCCAGTAGTCCGGGTTGCGGTCCAGCACCACCTGCTGCCCGGTCTTCCACTCCTGGAACACGTACGGCCCGCTCCCCATGGGGTTGCGGGCGAAGGCGCGGTTGAATCGGTCGGCGAAGGCCTGGACCTGCTCGGCCACGTCCCCCTCGTTGGCCGCCACCTGCCGGACCGTGAGGCCGTCCAGGGCCCCGTCCGGGTCGTAGGAATGGCGCGGCAGCACCTGGATGCCCCCCAGCACGCTCTCGTTGAGGAAGTACGGCTCCGAGGCGGTGAAGCGGATCGTGTACGGGTCCACCAGCTCGGCGTCGGTGATGGAGGCGAAGTACACCCGCAGGAACGGGGCGTTCACCTGGGGGCTCTTGACCGCCTTCACCGAGAACAGCACGTCCTCCCCCGTGACGGGCCTCCCGTCCGAGAAATGCGCGTCCTTGCGCAGGTGGAAGGTGTAGGTGAGGTGGTCGTCCGAGACCTCCGGCAGCGAGGCGGCCAGCAGCGGGCGCAGCTTGAGGGTCTCCGGGTCCCGGTCCAGCAGGGACTCCAGGATGTAGCTCAGCACCGTGGAGGCGGTGGCGTCGTTGCTGGTGATGGGGTTGAGCTGCTCCGGATCCGACAGCAGGTGGCGCACCAGCCAGTCTCCCGTCACCGGCGTCGCCGCCGCGCCCGGCGCGGCCGCGGGGGCGGAAGGGCCCTCGGCCTTGTCGCCCCCCGGCGTGCAGGCGCCGGCGAGAACCAGGAGCAGGGCGGAGACCAGCGCCGCGAGGCGCCCGGGGCGGTTGTCGGTGGCGGTTGGCAAGGCGTCCGTTGGCAAGGCCGGGGGGGTATCGGGTCTCGGGGGCGGGCGGACGGCGGACCGCCGTGCGTCGGCCGGCGGAATCTAGCAAAGGCCCGCGACCGGAGTCAAACGCCCCGCGCCCGCCGAACGGCCCGCCGGGGGTCGGCCCAACCGCGCGGATTCGTTTGCCAATTTCCGTCCGCCGGTGATAGCATGAAGCGACGGCGGGCCGGCAGCGGGCTCGAAGAGCGCCCGTGTCCCGCCGCGTGACGATTCCGGTCGCCTCGACCCCCCGAGCCAGGCGGGCTCGGTGATGGGGCCCGGCCAGCGGTCCGGCCATTGGGTCCGGCCATTGGGTCCGGGTCGAGCGCAGATCGACCGGAGAACGAGAGGTTTTTTCCCCCCGGACCGTCCGGAGAACGCGCCCTGGAGCCGGTGACTCGAGGCTCCGATCGCGGCGGACGGTTCGGACCGGGGTTCAAAAAAGGGTACGGTCACGATGACCGAACGTCCCGTCGTTCGCCCCGCGGCGAACCACGGCGCGGGAGCGCTGTTGGCGCTCGGCCGCGCCGTCCATCTGCACCGGGATGCCCTGGGGGCATGCCCGCGCGGGGGGTGCGCCGACCGGCGCCCGGCCCCGCACCCGTTCCATTCCCCGGCGGCACGCGTGGGCTAGAGGGCATGCGCGTCACCTGCCCCACCTGCCGCCAGACCACCACCTGGGAAGAAAACCGGTACCGGCCGTTCTGCTCCGAGCGTTGTCGCATGGTCGACCTCGGGCACTGGGCGGCGGACGACTACCGCATCCCGACGGACGAGGCTCCACCGCCCGGCGCCGGCCCCGAGGCCGACGCCGACTCCGGCGGCGGCGACGTCCATCGGGCCCGGTCGTCTTCGCCCGGAACGGCGGACGGTCCCTAAGTGACCGCCGCGGCCCCGCGCCGCGGCGGGTGAGGATTTTTCGATGGCCAAGGAACTGTTCTTGATCGGGGTCGGGCCCGAGGGGCGCGAATCCCTCCACGGCCGCACCCTGGAGCTGCTGCAGGGCTGCCACCTCATCATCGGCGGCAAGCGGGTCATCACCCAGTTCGAGGACCTAGGGGTGCCGACCTACGCCATGAGCTCAAACCTGCGCCAGCTCGTGGACGTGATCACCGGCGCCGAGGCCGCCGTGACCGAGGGGCGTGACGTCCGCGAGGCCTTCGCCCGCCGCCCCGGCGGCGCCGAGCGCGGTCCGGAGGACGACGGCGAGCTGGGCGAGGACGAGGACGACGACCCCGAGACGGTGGACGAGGACCAGATGCGCCGCCGCGCCCGCCGCCGCCCTTCCCCCCGCAGCCGGGGCCGGGGTCGCCGGGGCGACCGCGGCGAGGGCCGGGGCGACCGCGGCGAGAGCGGCGACAGCGGCCGGGGTGAGGGTGGCGACAGCGGCCGGGGTGAGGGCGAGGCCCGCGACGAGGGCGCCCCCCGCCCGAGCGAGGCCGAGGCCGCCGCCGGTGCCTCCCGTGCCGCCCGTGCCGAAGACGCCCCCAAGGGCCCCGACACCTCCGTGATCGACGCCCGAGACACTTCCGTGCCGTTCGCCGTGGAGCTGGGCGACCCCGAGGCCTCCGACGCCGACGAGGGCCTTTCCGACGGCGAGGGCGGCGTGGCCGTGGAGGACGCCCCCGCGGACCAGGCCGCCGAAGAGGGGGGCGACGCCGCTCCCAAGGCGGAGGCCGAGGCGAAGGCGGGCCAGGAGGCGGGCGCCGAGACCCCCGAGCCCCAGGAGCGGGAAGGGGACCGCGACGCCGCCGTGGTGGCCCGCATCGCCATCCTGGCTTCCGGCGATCCCAACTTCTACGGCCTGTCCAAGTTCCTCCTGGAGCGCTTCAAGAAGGAGGAGATCACGATCGTCCCCCACGTCAGCGCGATGCAGCTGGCGTTCGCGGCGATCAAGGAGCCGATGAACGACGCGGTGGTCACCTCCTCGTCGGGCCGCAGCGTGGACCGCATGCTGCGCATGGTGCGCCAGAACGCCAAGATCGGCATCTTCACCGACAAGCGCCGCAGCCCCCGGGCGGTGGCCAAGCTCCTGCTCAAGCACAACGTCGACGCCCGCTGCTACGTCTGCCAGGACCTGGGCACGCCCCGCGAGCGGATCATCATGGGCACCCTGGACGAGATCTCGAAGAAGAACTTCTCGCCCTTGAGCATCATGATCCTCTTCAAGCAGGCGGAGGAGGTCCCCGAGGCCGCTTCCGGGCGCGGCGGGCAGGGGCAGTCCGCCCGCGAGGAGCGTCAGCCCGAGGGCCGGAACAAGCGCCAGCGCGCCGACCTGAAGGAAATCCCGCCCCCCGGCCGCGCCCCCAAGTACGAGCTGGTCACCGGACTGGGCATCCCGGACGAGATGCTGGCGGCCCGCCCCGAGAAGATCATGCGGGCCGAGATGCGGGTGATCGTGCTCTCCAAGCTCCGCCTCGAGACCGGCAGCCGCATGTGGGACGTGGGCGCCGGCTGCGGCGCCCTGTCCGTGGAGGCGGCCCGGGTGGCCCACGGCGGCGAGGTGTTCGCGGTCGAGCGGGACTTCGCCCAGATCCGCAACATCTACGAGAACATCAAGGAGTTCGGCGTCGCCAACGTCACCGTGATCGAGGGCGACATCGAGGCCATGGCCTCGGGGCTCCCCGAGCCGGACCGCATCTTCATCGGCGGCTGCGGCGGGCGCATGTCCGAGGTGCTCCAGGGGTGCCTCAAGCGCCTCAAGGCGGGCGGCACCCTGGTGGTCAACGCCGCCACCCTGGACTCCCTCACCGACGTCCAGCAGGTGCTGAAGGAAAACCGCCTCAAGCACGACCTGGTGATCGTCAACCTGTCGCGGACGGTGGAGCGGGGGGGGCTGGAGTACTTCGAGGGCTTCAACCCCGGCTACCTGATCACCACCCGCAAGGACTGATCCCGTGACGGGCCGCGCCGCGCCGGGGCTTCAGGCCCCCTGGGACCGCGTCTACGTGGTGGGCGCGGGCCCCGGCGCGCCCGACCTGATCACCGTGCGGGGCCTCAAGGTCCTCGAGGCCGCCGACGTGGTGGTCTACGCGGGCTCCCTCGTGAGCCCCGACCTGCTGGCCCACGCCCGCCCCGACGCCGTCCTCCACGACAGCGCCGGCATGGCCCTGCCGGAGATCGTCGCCACCGTCGTGGACGCCTTCCGCGCCGGGCGCCGGGTGGTGCGCCTCCAGACCGGCGACACGGCCCTCTACAGCGCCCAGGCCGAGCAGCTCAGGGCCCTGGCCGAGGCCGACGTGCCGGTGGAGATCGTCCCCGGCGTCAGCTCGGCGATGGCGGCGGCGGCGGTGCTGGGCTGCGAGCTGACCCTGCCGGAGGTGGCCCAGAGCGTCATCTTCACCCGCATGGCGGGCCGCACCCCGGTGCCGGAGGGGGAGCGCCTCGCGTCCCTGGCGGCCCACGGCACCACCCTGGTGCTGTTCCTGTCTGCCCAGATGATCCACAAGGTGGTGGCGGAGCTGGCGGGGGCCTACCCCCCGGACACCCCGGTGGCCGTCGTCTACCGCGCCTCCTGGCCCGACCAGCAGGTGGTCCGCGGCGACCTGACCGACATCGTGGACAAGGTGCGGGCCGCGGGCATCAAGATGACGGCGATCATCGTGGTGGGGCGGGTGCTGGACGCGATGGGCATCCCGGAGGAGGCGTTCCGCTACTCCAAGCTGTACGACCCCGGCTTCTCCCACGGCTTCCGGCGGGCGGCGCCGGAGTCGGCCCCCCCCGCCGTGTGACCCCGTGGCCTCGCCGGTCGGGCATAGCCTGGTGGGGGTGGCGGCTTACCTGCTGGCCGCCCGGCGGCCCCTCGCGGGCGGGGCCTGGACGGCGCTGGGCGTGATCGCCTGCGTGGGCCTCGCCAACCTGCCGGACTTCGACATGTTCGCGCCGCTCCTGTTCGGGCGGCAGTTCGGCCTGGCCTTCCACCGGGGTCTGTCCCATTCCCTCGCGTTTGCCGCCTTCGCGGGGGCGATGGCGGCGCTGCTGGCGGCGGCGGCCCCCCGGATGGCCCCGGCCCTGGGGGAGCGCCTGCCGGAGTGGCGCCGGGCCGGGCTCTGGGCCGGGCTCCTGGTGGCCTCCCACCTGATGCTGGACGTGTTCGGCTACGACGCCCGCCCCCCCTACGGCGTGCCGCTGTTCGCGCCGTTCTCCTCCACCTACTTCGTCAGCCCCGTGCCCCTGTTCGCGGGTGTGAGGAACACCTCCCTGGCGGTCTTCCTGACTCCCACCAACTTCGCCGCCATGGCCTCGGACCTGTGGCTGGCCGTGCCGCTCCTGGTCCTGGCCCGCTGGCGCTGGCGCCGTGGCGCGCGCTAGGGTCCTCCGCGGCTTGGCCAGCGCGGCCGCGCTGGCCGGCCTGCTGGCCGCGCCGGGGGTGGTCGCCGCCGGCCCCGAGCCGGGCGCTCCCGTGCCGGTGGCGGTGTACGTTAACGTGGACGAGCTGTCCGCCCTGTGGCCGTTCCGCGACACCGAGACCGGCGCCTTCCCGGCGCCGGAAGACCCGAAGTACGCGGCTTTCCGCGAGGCCTGGAGCGGGGTGATCGCCGAGGCGGTGGGGGAGTTGCGCCGCCGCATGCCCAAGGAGTTCCTGCTGTTCCCGGCCCGCAGCCCCGAGGACCCCTACGCGATGAAGATCGACGTGTGGGTGGCCGACCTCCAGACCGGCTGCGGCGCGCCGACGTTCTACAAGTACCTGTGGGTCCGCACCCACACCCGGGGCGCCGCCGTGGCCACCAACTGGGACGGCCTGGGGGTGCGCTCCGACACCTTGGTGGACACCGGCATGCCCCCCCGGGCCCGGGACCGGGCCGACGCCCAGGCGTGGGTGGAGCTGTGGTCCCGGGTGCCCTACCTGCACCTGCGCCCCCTGGCCCCCGGCGAACGGGCCGCCCCAGGCCCCGACGCCCCCGGTGTGCCGGCGGCCCCGGACGCGCCCCCGGCGCCGCCCGTTCCCCACGCCCCCCCCGCGCCGGCGCCGGAGGCGGACTCGTGACCGCCCGCGCCCTCATGGTCTGCGGCACCGCCTCCCACGTGGGCAAGAGCCTGCTGGTGGCGGCCCTGTGCCGCATCCTCAGGCGGGACGGGGTGCGGGTGGCGCCCTTCAAGGCCCAGAACATGTCCAACAACGCCGCCGTGGCGGACGGGGGCGAGATCGGCCGCGCCCAGGCCCTCCAGGCCCGGGCCGCGGGGATCGCCCCCTCCGTGCGCCTGAACCCCCTGCTGCTCAAGCCCGAGGGGGAGCTGCGCTCCCAGGTGGTGGCGGGCGGCCGGGTGGTCGGCGCCATGGACGCCGGGGCCTACCACGCCTACAAGGACGCCCACGGCCGAGCGGTGGTGCTGGAGCACTACCGGGCCCTCGCGGACACCGTGGACGCCGTCGTGATCGAGGGGGCCGGCAGCCCCGTGGAGATGAACCTCAAGGCCCACGACCTGGCCAACCTCTGGATGGCCGAGCAGGCCGACGCCGCCGTGCTCCTGGTGGGCGACATCGACCGGGGCGGGGTGCTCGCCGCCCTCACCGGCACCCTGGCGCTCATGGAGCCCGCCGAGCGGGCCCGGGTGAAGGGCCTCGTGATCAACAAGTTCCGGGGCGAGCGCCGCCTGCTCGACCCCGCCCTGGACTTCCTGCGGGAGCGCACCGGCGTCCCGGTCCTGGGGGTCGTGCCCCACCTCGACCATGCCCTCCCCGAGGAGGACGGCGTGGGCCTGAAGGGCTCCGGCGCCCACCTGGACCCGGCGCGCTCGGTGCAGGTGGGGGTGGTGCGCCTGCCCCGCATCGCCAACTTCACCGACCTGGACCCCCTGGCCGCCGAGCCCGACGTGGCCGTGCGCTACCTGGACCGGCCCGGGGGGCCGTCGGCCGATCCCATGGACCTGCTGGTCCTGCCCGGCACCAAGGCCACCCTGGCGGACCTGGCCTGGCTGCGGGCCCAGGGGCTGGACCGGTTCGTGGCCGAGCACGCCGCCCGGGGCGGCGCCGTCCTGGGGATCTGCGGCGGCTACCAGATGCTGGGCCGCCGCGTCGCCGACCCCCACGGCGTCGAGGGGGGCGGGGAGGCCGAGGGGCTCGGCCTGCTGCCCGTCACCACCGGGATGACGCCGGACAAGCGCTGCGCCGAGGTGCGCTACCGCCCGGCCCCGGACGCCGGGCTCGGCACCGAGCCCGTCGCGGGCTACGAGATCCACATGGGCCGCACCGCCGTCCACGGCGGCGCCCCCCTGTTCGCCGACGCCCCGCCGGGCACCGGCGTCCGGGAGTGCGCCCTGCGGGGCGCCTACCTCCACGGCCTGCTGGACAACGACGCCGCCCGCCGCGCCCTCCTGGCCCCCCTGCGGGCCGCCAAGGGCCTGCCCGAGCCGCCCCCCGTGGCCTGGGCCGCCCGCCTGGAGGCGGCCCTGGACGCCCTGGCCGACGCCGTGGCCAAGCACCTCGATATCGAGGCCGTCCGTGCCCTCCTTTGAGGCCGCCCTGCCCGCCGCCGCCGTGATCGGCCTGGCCCTGGCGCTGGACGCCGTGCTGGGCGACCCGCCCGGCTGGCCCCACCCGGTGCGCGTCATCGGCGCGGCCCTCGCCGCCGGGGAGCGGGCCGTCCGGCGACTCGGGTCCGGCCGCGGGTTCCTGCGCGGCGCCGGGGCGGTCCTGGCGCTGGCGCTGCCGGTGATCACCTGGCTCGCCGCCACGGCGCTCATGGCCCTGGCGACCCGCCTGCACCCGTGGCTGGGGGCGGCCGTGGCCGTCTACCTCGCCTACACCTGCATCTCCCTGAAGGGCCTGGCGGACGCCGTGGGGGCGGTGGGGCGGCGGCTGGATGCGGGGGACCTGGATGGGGCCCGCGCCGCCGTGGCCCACGTGGTGGGGCGCGACCCCCGGGCCCTGGACGCCCCCCACGTGGCGGGGGCGGCGGTCGAGTCGGCGGCCGAGAACGCCTCCGACGGGGTGGTGGCGCCGCTGCTCTTCCTGGCCCTGGGGGGCCCCGCCCTGGGGCTGGCCTACAAGGCGGTGAACACCGCCGACTCCATGATCGGCTACCGCGACGCCCGCTATGCCGACTTGGGGCTCGTGGCGGCCCGCCTGGACGACGGGGCCAACTGGCTCCCGGCCCGCCTCACCGCCGCCCTGCTGGCCGTCTCGGCCTGGGTGCTGGGGCACTCGGCGAAGGGGGCGTGGCGCGCCGTGCGGGCCGACGCCCGCCGCCACCCCTCCCCCAACGCGGGCTGGCCCGAGGCCGCCGTGGCGGGGGCCCTGGGGGTGGCCCTGGGGGGTCCCGCGGTGTACGGCGGCGTCTCCCGCCCCCGGCCGGTGCTGGGGGGCGGGGGCGGGGCGCCCGGCGCGGACCACGTGGCCCGGGCGGTGCGCCTGCTGTGGCTGTGCGGTGCCCTGGCGGGGACGCTGGCGGTGGCGGCGCGGGGGCTGCTGGCGTGACGGCCCCCCTCCAGCAGCACGGCGGCAACCGGGACGAACTGGCCGGCCACTGGCCCCTCCCGGACGCCGTGCTGGACTTCTCCGTCAACACCCACCCCCTGGGCCCCCCCCGCGCCGCCCTGGCGGCGGCCCGCCGCGCCCTGGCCGGGGTGGGGGAGTACCCCGACCCGGCGGCCGAGGGGCTGTCCCGGGCCATCGCCGCCCACCACGGCCTGCCGGCGCACTGCATCCTGGCCGGCAACGGCGCCACCGAGCTGATCGACCTGCTGCCCCGCGCCCTCGGGGTGCGCAAGGCCCTGGTGGTGTGCCCCACCTACGGCGAGTACGGCGCCGCCGTGCTGCGGGCGGGGGGCGGGGTGCAGACGGTGTGGCGCACCCAGCTGGCCCGCTTCCCCCGCGAGGAGGTGGCCGACGCCGTGGCCCGGGGGCGCTGCGACCTGGTGGTCCTGTGCAGCCCCAACAACCCCACGGGCGACCGCCTGCCGGACGCCGCCTTCGACGCCGTCCTGGGCGCCTGTGAGGCCACGGGGGCCCGCCTCCTGCTGGACGAGGCCTTCGTGGAGTACGACCCCGACGGCTCCCGGGTGTCCCAGGTGGCGCGTCGGCCGGCCCTCATGGTGCTCAGGGGCTTCACCAAGTTCTACGCCCTTGCGGGCCTGCGGGTGGGCTACCTGGCCGCGGCGCCCGAGGTGGTCCGCCTGCTGAAGGCCGCCCGCCCGCCCTGGAGCGTCAACCGCGTCGCCGACGCCGCCGCCCGCGCCTGCCTGGGGCTGGAGCCAATGGACGGGGACGGCGGGCCCGGCTACCAGGCCCGCGAGCGGAGCCGCATCGCGCACCTGCGGCCCCGCTTCGCCCAGGGGCTCGCCGACCTGGGGCTGGAGGTGCTGCCCTCGGCCGCCAACTTCCTCCTGTGCCGCCTGCCCACCGGGGAGAGCGCCGACCGCCTGTACGAGGCCCTGGCCCGGGACGGGTACCTCACCCGCCACTGCCGCTCCTTCGGCCTGGGGGACCGCTACCTGCGCCTGCGGGTCCACCGCGCCGCCGCCAACCGTGCCCTGCTGAAGGCCCTGGCGCGCCACCTGGAGGCCCCCAGGGGCCGGGCCGCCGGTGCGACAATGCCGCCATGACGCGTGGGCGTCTCCCGGCATCCCTCCCGGCCCTGGCCGTCCTGTGCGGCCTGCTCCTGGCCCTGGTCCCGGCCCCCGCGACGGCGGCCTCCCCGGAGGCGGGCCGGGCCGCCTTCGAGCGCCTGAAGTGCGGCGCCTGCCACGCCGTGACCCGCCCCGACCCCGGCATGACCCTGGCCCAGCGCATCGCCCGGGGCGGGCCCGACCTGTGGTTCGCCGGCAGCAAGCTCCAGCCCGAGTGGCTCGCCGCGTGGCTGGCCGACCCGAAACCCCTGAGCGGCATCCGCTACGACCGCCTCTCCCCGGAGCTCGGGCCCCCCCCGCACCCGGCGGTGCCGGCCCCGGACGTGGCCGACGTGGCGGCCTACCTGGGCGCGCTGAAGGACCCGGACATGCCCACCGGGGTGATCTCGGCCGAGGGCGATCTGCCCCCCATGAAGGCGATCCAGGGCCGCATCCTGTTCGGCAAGGACCAGCAGTGCTACGCCTGCCACAAGACCCGCACCCGCTACGGCGCCGAGGTGGGGGGCGTCACGGCCCCGTCCCTGGTGGACGCCGGGGCGCGCCTGAACCCGGACTGGATCTACGCCTACCTCACGAACCCGCTGCGCTACGTGCCGGTGCCTCGCATGCCGATCTACTCCGGGTCCGTGTTCCCCGGCTACGACAGGGACCAGATGGCCGACCTGGCCCGCTACATCGCGCGGATGGGCCGGTGAGGCGCCTCGCCCTCGCCTGCCTTGCGGCCGCCCTGGTGGCCGTATTGCCCGCCCCGGCGGGGGCGGCCGACGCCCCTGCGAGCCGGGTGGAGCGCAACTACCAGTTCCTGTGCGCCCAGTGTCACGGGGTCCACGGCGACGGCATGGGCCCCAACGCCTCCAAGGAGCTGGAGGTGCTGCCCGCCAACCTGACCGACGCCGCCTACATGGCCAAGTTCACCGACGCCCAGATCTTCCGCACGATCAGCTTCGGCGGCCCGGCCAACAACCTGTCGACCCTGATGCCCCCCTGGGGCAACCGCCTCAGCCGCGAGGAGCGCTGGGAACTGGTGCGCTACATCCGCACCCTGTGCCGCTGCGAGGGGATCGGGAGCGGGGAAGAAGGCCCGCCACCAGGTCCCTGACCCCCGCCACGGAAGTGTATTCCGCGTGGGGCGCCGCCGCCGCCCCCGAATTGGGGCGGCTCACGTGCACCAGGTGGGCGATGCCGTGGCGCCGGGCCGAGGCCAGGTTGGCGGGGGAGTCCTCCACCAGCACGCTCGCGTCCGGCCGGTAGGGCACCGTGGCCTCCAGGCGGGCCCAGAAGGCCGCCTCCTCCTTGCCCACCCCGAGGGCGAAGGCCGACACCACCACGTCCAGGTGGCCCGCGAGCCCCGTGGCCCGGGCCTTGATCCGCACCGTCTCCGGGTGGGCGTTGGTGACCAGTACCCGCCGGATGCCCCGCGCCGCCAGGGCGTCGAGGAAGCACACCGCGTGGGGCAGGAAGGCGATGCCGTCGGCCGCCCCGGCCTTCAGCGCCCGGATGTCCAGACCCAGCTCCCGGCTCCAGAAGTCCACGTCGGTCCAGCACAGGGTGCCCTCGTGGGCCCGGTAGCGGGCCGCCAGACGCGCCCGCGCGGCGGGCTCGGACAGGCCGTGGCGGGCGGCGTAGCGGGCCGGGACGTGGCGGTTCCAGAAGTCGTCGTCGAAGCGCCGGTCCAGGAGCACCCCGTCCATGTCCAGCAGGGCGGTGCCGATGGCGTGCCAGGGCAGCATGGCCCCACCGTACCGCGCCCCGTCGGCCCCGGGCAAGGCGGCGCCAAATTGACGCCGGGACGGGCCGTGTGGTGGAATGCCTCGTTCACCTGCAAGCCGCGCGGGGCGCCGCGCCGCGCGTCGTTCCGGGAGCCGGTCCCTTGGTCGTGATGATCGACAATTACGACTCCTTCACCTACAACCTCGTCCAGTACCTGGGCGAGCTGGGGGAGGAGGTGCGGGTGTTCCGCAACGACCGGGTCACCCTGGACGAGCTGGAGGCCCTGGCGCCGGACCGCATCGTCATCTCCCCCGGCCCCTGCACCCCCGCCGAGGCGGGCATCTCCAAGGACGTCATCGCGCGGTTCGCCGGGCGGGTGCCGATCCTGGGCGTCTGCCTGGGGCACCAGGCCATCGGCGAGGTGTTCGGCGGCCAGGTGGTGCGGGCCGCCCGCCTGATGCACGGCAAGACCAGCATGATCCACCACGACGGCCGGGGCGTGTTCGCGGGCCTGCCGAACCCCTTCGAGGCCACCCGCTACCACTCCCTCGTGGTGCGGCGCGACACCCTCCCCGACGACCTGGAGCTGTCGGCCTGGACCGACCGGGACGAGGTCATGGGCCTGCGCCACCGGCGATTCGCGGTGGAGGGGGTGCAGTTTCACCCCGAGTCCATCCTGACCCGGGTGGGGCACGACCTGCTGCGCAACTTCCTGGCCCTCGAGGAGGCGGTCTGCACGTGATCGCGAACGCCATCGCCGCCGTGGTGGAGGGACAGGACCTCACCGCCGACCAGGCCGCCGGCGTGATGCGCCAGATCATGTCGGGCGAGGCCACCCCGGCCCAGATCGGCGCCTACCTCACGGCCTTGCGCATGAAGGGCGAAACCGTGGACGAGGTCGTCGGCAGCGCCCGGGTGATGCGCGAGATGGCCACCCGCATCCGGGTGGACGACCCCTTCGTGGTGGACACCTGCGGCACCGGCGGCGACCGGGCCGGGACGTTCAACATCTCCACCACCGCCGCCTTCGTCGTGGCGGGCGGGGGGGTCACGGTGGCCAAGCACGGCAACCGCGCCGTCTCCGGCCGCTCCGGCTCGGCGGACGTGCTCATGGCCCTGGGAGTCAACATCGAGCAGCCCCCCGAGGGGGTGGAGGCATGCGTCAACGAGATCGGCATCGGCTTCTTGTTCGCGCCCCTGTTCCACGGTGCCATGCGCCACGCCATCGGGCCCCGGCGGGAGATCGGCATCCGCACCCTGTTCAACGTCCTGGGGCCCCTCACCAACCCGGCGGGGGCCACCGTGCAGGTGCTGGGGGTCTACGCCGAGGCCCTCACCGACCGCCTGGCGCGGGTGCTGATGGAGCTGGGCTCGGCCCACTGCTTCGTGGTGCACGGCTCCGACGGCCTGGACGAGATCACCACCACGGGCCCCAGCCGCGTGGCCGAGGGCCGGGCCGGGGTGGTGGAGGCCTACGCCCTGGACCCGGCCGACCTGGGGGTGGAGCGCGCCCGCCCGGCCGACCTGACCGGGGGCGACGCCGACCTCAATGCCGCCATCACCCGCGCGATCCTCAAAGGGGAGCGGGGACCCAAGCGCGAGATCGTCCTGGTCAACGCCGCCCCGGCTTTCGTGGCCGCCGGCAAGGCGCGGAGCCTGAAGGAGGGCATCGCCCGCGCCGCCGAGTCCGTCGACTCCGGCGCCGCCGAGGAGAAACTCGTCCGCCTCGTGGAGCGTACCCGGCCATGAACGAGCTGCCCGCGGGCAGCGTGCTGGCCTGCATCGTCGAGACCAAGCACGCCGAGCTGGCCCGGGCCAAGGCCGAGGCCCCCCTGGCCGACTGGCTCGATACCCTCGCCGACCTGCCCCCCACCCGGGACTTCGCGGGGGCCCTCAAGCGCGGCCCGGGGGACCCGGTCCGGGTCATCGCCGAGGTGAAGAAGGCGTCGCCCTCCAAGGGCGTCATCCGGGCCGACTTCGACCCCGTCGCCATCGCCCGGGCCTACGCCGCCGCCGGGGCCGCCGCCGTGTCGGTGCTCACCGACGCGGACTACTTCCAGGGCTCCCTTCAAGACCTGGAGGCGGTGCGGGCCGCGGTGGACCTGCCCCTGCTGCGCAAGGATTTCACCATCGACCCCTACCACCTCTACGAGGCCCGCCGCCACGGCGCCGACGCCGTGCTCCTGATCGCGGCGGTGCTGGACGACGCCGAGCTGGCCCGGCTGCTGGAGCTGGCCGACCGCCTCGGCCTCGCGGCCCTGGTGGAGGTGCACACCGAGGCCGAGCTGGACCGGGCCCTGGAGGTCGGGGCGGACCTGGTGGGCATCAACAACCGCGACCTGGCCACCTTCGATACCACGTTGGAGACCACCTACCGGCTGCTCAAGCGCCTGCCGGAGGCCGTGGTGCGGGTCAGCGAGAGCGGCATCGCCACCCGCGACCAGGTGGCGGAGCTGGAGCGGGCCGGGCTGGACGCGGTCCTGGTGGGGGAGTCCCTGGTCCGGCAGGCGGACGTGGGGGCGGCCCTCAAGGCCCTCTTGGGGCGGTGAGCGTCCGCGTGAAGATCTGCGGCATCACCAACGCCGCCGACGCCCACCGCGCCATCGGCTTCGGCGCCGACGCCCTGGGCTTCGTGTTCCACGAGGACAGCCCCCGACGGGTGTCCGTCGCCATGGCGCGGGAGATCATCTCCGGCCTCCCCCCCTTCGTCACCACCGTGGGGGTGTTCGCGGGCGCCCCCATCGACACGGTGCGCCAGGTGAAGCGGGACGCGGGGATCGACCTGGTGCAGCTCCACGGCGACGAGTCCCCCGAGACGGTCTCGGCCTTGGGGCCCAACGCCATCAAGGTGATCCGGGTGCGGGGCCTGGAGAGCCTGGAGGCCGTGGCGCGCTACGCCCCGTACGCCCCCCGCGCCTTCCTGCTGGACACCCACTCCGACGCCGCCTTCGGCGGCACGGGCCTGAAGTTCGACTGGGACCTCGCCGCGTGGGTGGAGGATGTGCCGGTGATCCTGGCCGGCGGCCTGACCCCCGACAACGTCGCCGAGGCCGTGGAGGTCGTGCGGCCCTACGCCGTGGACGTCAGCACCGGCGTGGAGGCCGAGCCCGGCCGCAAGGACCCCGCGAAGCTGAAGGCCTTCATCCGGAACGCAAAGGCGGCACCATGATCCGACGCACACCGTCCCCCCTGACCCGCGTGCCCGACCGGCGCGGCCACTTCGGCCCCTACGGCGGCCAGTACGCCCCCGAGACCCTCATGCCGGCCCTGGCCGAGCTGGAGGGCGCCTACCGGCGCCTGAGGCGCGACAAGGCCTTCCGGCGCGAGCTCAAGGACCTCCTGACGACCTACGTGGGCCGCGCCACGCCCCTCTACTTCGCCGAGCGCCTCACCGAGCGCCTGGGGGGCGCCCGCATCTACCTGAAGCGCGAGGACCTCTGCCACACCGGCGCCCACAAGATCAACAACACGGTGGGGCAGGTGCTCCTGGCCAAGCACATGGGCAAGCGCCGGGTGATCGCCGAGACCGGCGCCGGCCAGCACGGCGTGGCCACGGCCACAGTGGCCGCCATGCTGGGCCTGGAGTGTGAGGTCTACATGGGCACCGAGGACATGGAGCGCCAGGCCCTCAACGTCTACCGCATGCGCCTGCTGGGGGCCACCGTCACCGGGGTCCACACCGGCAGCCGCACCCTCAAGGACGCCATCAGCGAGGCGATGCGGGACTGGACCACCAACGTGCGGGGCACCCACTACGTGCTGGGCTCGGTCCTGGGGTGCCACCCGTACCCCAAGATCGTGCGGGACTTCCAATCCGTCATCGGGCGCGAGGCCCGGCGCCAGGTCCTCAAGGCCGAGGGCCGCCTGCCGGACCTGCTCGTCGCCTGCGTGGGGGGCGGCAGCAACGCCATCGGCCTGTTCCACGCCTTCCTGAACGACCGCCGGGTGGCCCTGCTGGGGGTCGAGGCGGGGGGCTACGGCGTGGAGAGCGGCCGCCACGCCGCCCGCTTCGCGGGGGGGAGCGTCGGGGTGCTCCAGGGCACGCTGACCTACCTGCTGCAGGACCGCCACGGCCAGATCAACCTCACCCACTCGGTCTCCGCCGGCCTGGACTACGCCGCCGTGGGCCCCGAGCACGCCTTCCTGCGGGAGGCGGGGCGGGCCCGCTACACGGACGTGACCGACGAGGAGGCCATGGCCGCCTTCGACCTGCTGTCCCGGGTGGAGGGCATCATCCCGGCCCTGGAGAGCGCCCACGCCATCGCCCAGGTGGCCAAGGAGGCCCCTCGCATGGGGCGCCGCAAGGTCATCGTCTGCAACCTCTCCGGGCGGGGCGACAAGGACGTGTACCAGGTGGCCCGGATGCGGGGCCTGGAGCTGGCCTGACGTCCCCCCCGGCCGGACACGCGGGGCATGACATCCGTCAGCCCCTTCCGGCACAAGGATCAACATCCCCGCCGGCATCCGTCATCCGTCCGGGGCGCGCCGGCTCGCTATCGTATGTCCCAAGGTCGGACCCGGGGCGGCCGCATCGGCCATCGCGGCCTCGCCCGACGGGCCCGCAACCCGAACCTGAACGGACGGAGGGACGAGACATGAGCGGAATGGCGATTCTGGCTTTCGGTGGCTTCGCGGTGCTCTGCCTGTGGGGCATCGGCATCGGCATCAAGGGGGCCCTGTCCGAGGCGCCGCCCTACATGGAAGGCATGGGCCAGACGGGCCGCTTCGACAACCGGCTCCGCAAGAGCGCCTGACCCGCCCAACCGAGCGGATCTTTCGGGAGGGCCGGTCCGCGTGGCGGACCGGCCCTCCCTATTTTGTTTCGGCCCCCCGCGCGCCCGCGCGGCCCTAAGGCCCCTCCGGCCCCTTGACGGGGCCGAAATCCGTGCTAACTAAGAGACAAGTCGTCCGGTTGAGGGACCGATCGTGCCCGTGCGTCGGCAGCGTGCCGGCCGGGGGAAACGGCCGGGTCCCGTAGGATAAGGAGATTGGCGATGAGCATGCTTGCCATTGTCACCGTCGTGGGCTTCGCGGCCCTGTCCCTCTGGGGGATCGTGCTGGGGCTCAAGGGCTGCCTGGCCGACGCGCCCCCCTTCATGGAGGGCGAGGGCTCCCACGCCCGTTTCGACAGCCGCATTCGGCACGCGGCGTAAGGCCCCCGACGGTGCGGCCGGCGGGCGCCCGCCGGCCCGAAGGAACGGGCCCGCCCTCCCCGCCGGGGGGGCGGGCCTCGTCGTATCCGGCCCCCCCGTTCGCGGGGGCCGGCATGGTATCCTTGAAGCCCGTAAGGGGTTGGCGCCGGGGGTTCGGCGTCGCCGCCTGTCAGGGGATTCGGGACCCGCGCCCACCACGTTGCATCGAACCATCCGCACGGACCGATCCGCGCCCCGACCGGAAAGGGGAGCGTGAGGGGCCTCGGCGTCGGCCGCAGCCCGTTGCGCGCCCTCGCGGCCCTGGCGGCGCTGCCCGCCTACCTGCGTCTGTGCGCGCGCCTCATGGGCGACCGCCGGGTGCCCCTGGGGCCCAAGCTGATCGTCATCGGCGCCCTCGTGTACCTCATCTCCCCCCTCGACCTCCTGCCCGACCTGGCCCTGCCCTTCCTGGGCCAGCTCGACGACGTGGCGGTGCTCTGGCTGGCCTCCCGCGCGCTGCTGCGCCTGTCGCCCCCTTCGGTGGTGGCGGAGCACGCCCGGGGCGGCGCCCGGCGGGGCCGCTAGGGGGCCCCGGACCCGCTTGTCCGAAACGGCTCCGGCCCTGGGCTTCGAGGGGGTCCACTTCGCCTATCCGGGCGGCCCGTCCGTCCTCAAGGGGCTGGACTGCGCCGTGCCGGGGGGCGTCCTGGGGATCCTGGGCAACAACGGCGCGGGCAAGTCCACCGTCCTCAAGCTGGCCGCGGGGCTGACCGACCCCGACCGGGGCCGGGTGCGGGTCTGGGGCCGCGACGCCCGCCGGGGCGCGGCCCGCCCCCTGACCGCCTTCCTGCCCGAGTCCCTGGAGGTGGACGGCAAGCTCACGCCGGCCGAGTTCCTGGGCTTCGCCGCCCGCATCCGGGGCGTGCCCGCCCCCGACGCCGCCGTGGGGGACCTGCTGGAGCGCCTGGGGGCCGGCGCCGACCGGGACCGCCTGATCCGGGGCCTCTCCTTCGGCGCCCGCCGCAAGGTGGGCCTGGCGGCGGCCCTGCTGGGGGACGCGCCCCTGCTGGTCCTGGACGAGCCCGGCACCGGCCTCGACGTGGCCAGCCTGGACGCCGTCGAGGGCCTCATCCGCGAGCGGGTGGAGCACGGCGGCGCGGTCGTGCTCTCGTCCCACGACATGGGCTTCGTGGCCCGCACCTGCGAGCGCCTGGTGGTCCTCACCGGGGGCGGGGAGGCCCGCACCGGCACCCCCCGGACCCTGCGGGCCGAGACCGGCGCCGCCGACCTGCATCACGCCTTCATGGCCATCACCGGGGCGGCGGAGCCCGCGGGGCGGGCGTGAAGACCATCCACGGCAGCACCCAGGGCCTGAAGGCCTCCCAGGTGGCGGCCCTGGAGCGCCTCTACCGGCGCCGCGTGCCCCCCGACCGGGTCCTCACCCCCGAGCTGGCCCGGGCCTTGGCGGCCCTGTCCCGCGAGATCGGCCGCCAGGTGGGCGTGCTCCTGGACCGGCGCGGCGAGGTGCGTTACGTGATCGTGGGGGACGACCGGGAGATCCACATCCCCGACCTGTCCGCCTACCGCATGGGGGCGCGCCGCCTGCGGGGCCTGCGCTGCCTGCACACCCACCTGCGGGGCGAGGGCCTCACCGACGACGACGTCAACGACCTCACCGGCCTGCGCCTGGACCTGATGGGCGCCCTGGCCGTGGGACCGGACGGCCTGCCGGGGCCCCTCCACCTGGCCCACGTGGACCCGGACCCCGAGGCCGCCGTCCCGGCCGTGCTCATGCGGCCCCGGGACGTGCACCACCTGGACCTGCCCTTCGACCGCCTGGTGGCCGACCTGGAGGAGGCCCTCGCCCGCGCCCCCGGCGCCCGCGACGTGAAGGACACCCGGGAGCGGGCCCTGCTGGTGAGCGTCACCACCGGCCGCCGGGCCGACGCCGAGGACTCCCTGGAGGAGCTGGCCGGCCTGGCCCTGGCCAACGACCTGATCGTGGTGGGCCGGGTGCTCCAGCGCCCCCGCCGGATCCATCCCCGCTACCTGCTGGGGCAGGGCAAGCTGCGGGAGGTGACGCTGCGGGCCATGCAGCGGGAGGCCGACGTGATCCTGTTCGACCAGGACCTGGCGCCCGCCCAGCTGGAGGCCGTGGCCGAGGCCACCGAGCTCAAGGTCCTGGACCGCACCCAGCTGATCCTGGACATCTTCGCCCGCCGGGCCCTGAGCGCCGACGGCAAGGTCCAGGTGGAGCTGGCCCAGCTGCGCTACCGCCTGCCGCGCCTGGGGGTCCGGCAGCAGGCCCTGTCGCGCCTGACCGGCGGCATCGGCGGCCGCGGCCCCGGCGAGACGCGCCTGGAGATCGACCTGCGCCGCGCCCGCGACCGCATCCGCCATCTGGAGAACCAGCTCGAGGCCCTGTCCCGGGGCCGGGCCCAGCGCCGCCGCCGGCGCCTGGCGCGGGACGTGCCCATCGTCTCCCTGGTGGGCTACACCAACGCCGGCAAGTCCACGCTCCTCAACGCCCTCACCCGCAGCGAGACGGTGGCCGAGGACCGCCTGTTCGCCACCCTCGACACCGCCACCCGGCGCCTGCGCCTGCCCCGGGAGCGGGAGGTGCTCGTCACCGACACGGTGGGCTTCATCCGCCGCCTGCCGCCGGACCTGATCCGGGCCTTCCGCGCCACCCTGGACGAGCTGGCCGACGCCGACCTGCTGTTGCACGTGGTGGACGTCTCCCATCCCGGCTTCGAGGACCAGATCGAGGCCGTGGGCAAGATCCTCGCCGAGCTGGGCCTGGGCGACGTCCCCCAGCTGCTGGTGCTCAACAAGGCCGACCGGGTGGAGCCGGAGACGGCCCGGGCCCTGTGCCGCCGCCTGGGCGCCGTGGCGGTGTCCGCCCTGGACCCGGCCACCTTTCCGCCGCTGCTGGACGCCCTGCGCGACCGCCTGTGGGGCCCGGTGGGGGAGGCCGCCGGCACGTGAGCGGGGGCGGGGAGACGCCCCTGATCTGCCTGGTGGGCCCCACCGGCGTGGGCAAGAGCGACCTGGGCCTGGAGCTCGCCGAGGCCCTGGGGGGGGAGATCGTCAGCGCCGACTCGCGCCAGGTCTACCGGGGCATGGACATCGGCACCGCCAAGCCGACCGCGGCCGAGCGGGCCCGGGTGCCCCACCATCTGCTCGACGTGGCCGACCCCGGCGAGGCGTTCAGCGCAGGCCGCTTCGCCCGCTTGGGCGAAGCCGCCGTGGCCGACATCCGCGGGCGCGGCCGGCTGCCCCTGGTGGTGGGGGGCACGGGGCTCTACGTGCGGGCCCTGCTGGACGGCTTCTGGGACGGCCCCGCCGCCGTGCCGCCCCTGCGGGCCGCCCTGGAGGACCTGGCGGCCCGGCGCGGGAAGGGGGCGGCCCACCGCATGCTGGCCCGCCTGGACCCGGACTCGGCCGCCGCCATCCACCCCAACGACGGCCACAAGACCCGCCGCGCCCTCGAGATCGCCCTCTCCCAGGGCCGTCCGGCCTCGGCCCTGCGCCGGGCCCACGGCTTCCCGGGCCGCCACGCCGCGGTGCGACTGGGGCTCACGCGGCCCCGGGCCGAGCTGTACGCACGCATCGACCGGCGCGTGGACGCCATGATGGCCGCCGGCTGGCTGGAGGAGACCCGCCGCCTGCTGGACGCCGGGGTGGACCCGGAGGCCCCCGGAATGAACGCCGTCGGATACCGGGAGCTGGCCCGCCACCTGCGCGGGGAATGGCCCCTGGAAACGGCCCTCGCGGCGATCCGCAAGGCGAGCCGCAACTACGCGAAACGTCAATTTACTTGGTTTTTGAAAGATGCTAGAATCCGATGGCTGGAAGCGGAGCGGCTGTCCGTCCGGGCCCTGGTGGGTACTCTGCCCCAGTACAACCAGCGAGGAGTGATGCGTGTCGATGTCTCAGTACGCCCGACGACGTGAGAATATTGGCAAGTCCCACGCCAACCTGCAGGACATGTTTCTGAACCAGATGCGGCGCGACAAGGTCCCGTGCGACGTGCACCTGACCAACGGCTCCACGGTGTCCGGCATCATCCGCGGGTTCGACAACTTCGCCGTCCTCGTGCGCTACTCCGAGGGCACCGGGCAGGAGATGATCTACAAGCACTCCATCGCCAGCATCGCCCCCCTGGTGGACGTGGACCCCATCCCGGACCCGGAGCCCCGGGCCGTGCAGAGCTACGGCCAGGGCACCACCCAGCGCTACAATCCCCTCGACGACATCTGACGGCCCGCCGGGACGCTCCGTGACGTCCGCGCAGGCAAGGGGCCGCCGGCCCGCCGGCCGCCCCTAGGGCCGTCTTCCCGCCCCGGAGCATGGACATGATCGGCATCATCGGCGGCAGCGGCCTGTACGACATCGAGGGCTTCACCGAGCGCACCGAGCGCCCGGTGGAGACCCCCTTCGGCCCCCCCTCCGACCCGCCGGTCGTCGGGCGCCTGGAGGGCCACCCGGTGGCCTTCCTGGCCCGCCACGGCAAGGGCCACCGCCTGCTGCCGGGCGAGATCAACTTCCGCGCCAACATCCACGCCCTGAAGTCCCTGGGGGTGCGCCGCATCCTCTCGGTCAGCGCCGTGGGCAGCATGCGCGAGGCATACCGGCCCGGACACATGGTCGTCGTGGACCAGTTCTTCGACCACACCAAGGGCCGCGCCTCCACCTTCTTCGGCGGCGGCATGGTGGGCCACGTGGCCCTGGCGCACCCCATCTGCGCCACTTTGGCCGACGGCTTCGCCAAGGGCGCCGACGCCGCCGGCGCCACCGTCCACCGGGGCGGCACGTACCTGTGCATCGAGGGGCCCCAGTTCTCCACCCTGGCCGAGTCCAACATCTACCGGACGTGGGGGGTGGACGTGATCGGCATGACCAACGCCACCGAGGCCAAGCTGGCGCGGGAGGCCGGAATCTGCTATTCCACCCTGGCCATGGTGACCGACTTCGACTGCTGGCACCCGGACCACGACGCCGTGACCACCGAGATGGTCATCAAGGTCCTGCTCGACAACGTGGCCCTCTCCAAGGCCATCATCCACCGGACCCTGGCGGTGCTGCCCGCCGAGGCGCCGCCCTGCGGCTGCCGCACGGCCGCGGCGAACGCCGTCATCACCGCCCCCGAGCACGTCCCGGCGGACGCCCGCGAGCGGCTGCGCGCCGTGCTGGGGGACTAGGCGGTGGCCGACGAAGCCGTGGGTCCGGCGCGGCGTTTCCTGGGGGCGGCCCTGGCCGCCTGCGTCCTGCTCCTCGCGGCGGGCTGCGCCACCGAGGCCAAGCGCGCCGAGCAGAAGGGCAATGTGGACTACCACTACAGCCTGGGCATGGCGGCGCTGGAGGACAACAACCTCCAGGGCGCCCTGGTGGAGTTCCGCGCCGCCCGCAAGCTGGACCGGGACGACCCCAAGGTCCTGTTCGCCCTCGGCCACACCGCGTTCCGCCTGGAGGACTACGCCGGGGCGGAGCAGGCCATGCTCGGCGTCCTGAAGATCAAGCCCGACGACGGCGACGCGATCAACTACCTGGGCAACATCTACGAGCAGCAGGGCCGCCTCGACGAGGCCGTGGCCCAGTTCAAGAAGGCCATCGCGGCCCCCACCTACGCCACGCCCAACTTCGCCTACCGCAACCTGGCGCGGGTGGAGCTCAAGCTGGACCACCCCGACGAGGCCGAGACGGCCCTCAAGGCGGCCCTCCTGCGGGTGCCCGAGTACTTCCCGGCCCGGGCCGACCTGGCCAAGCTCTACATGGACCGGAAGCGCTGGGCCGAGGCGGTGGAGACCTGGCGGGCCCTCCTGGACCTGAGCCCCGCCGTGGCCGACGCCCACTACTACCTGGCCCTGTCCTACCTGGGCCAGGCCGACGCCGACAACGCCCGGCGGGAGCTGACCGCCTTCCTGGCGGCGGTGGACGACGAGCACCCCCTGGCGGCGGAGGCCCGCAGCCTGCTGGGGCGCCTGGGCGGCGCGAAGTGAGCCGCTCCGGCCGGTAGTCCCGTGCGCCTCCTGATCCTGGCGGCCCTGCTGGGCGCGGCCGTGTGGCTCGTCCTTCGGAGCCTGGCGCGGCCACCGGGCGGCGCCCGCCGGGTGGAGGGGGAGGGCACCCCCCTGGTGCGCTGCGCGGTGTGCGGCACCTTCGTGCCCCGGGACGCGGCCGTGGCGGTCCGCACGGACGGCGCCGAAAAGACCTGCTGCGGCGAGGCCTGCGCGGCCCGCCTCAAGGAGGGGAGGGGCGAGGGGGCCTGAAGGGCCTGCCCCGGGGATCGCGGGGGTGTAGGCGCGGGGGTGTAAGATGGTCGGAAGAGGCGTGAGGTTGGCATGAAGTTCTTCCTGGATACGGCCGTGGTGGACGAGATCCGCGAGGGCGCGGCCTACGGCCTGGTGGACGGGATCACCACGAACCCCTCCCTGGTCGCCAAGAGCGGGCGCAAGTTCCGCGAGGTGATCGAGGAGATCTGCACCATCGTCGACGGCCCCATCAGCGCCGAGGTGGTCAGCACCGACGCCGAGGGCATGCTCTCCGAGGGCCGCGAGCTGGCCAAGATCCACCCCAACATCGTGGTCAAGGTGCCCCTCATCGCCGAGGGCCTCAAGGCCACCCGCGTCTTCGCCGGGGAGGGCATCCGCACCAACGTCACCCTGGTCTTCTCCGCCGCCCAGGCCCTCCTGGCCGCCAAGGCGGGGGCCAGCTACGTGTCGCCCTTCGTGGGCCGCCTGGACGACGTCAGCCATTCCGGCATGGACCTCGTCGAGCAGATCCTCGACATCTACGACGCCTACGACTACCCCACCGAGGTGATCGTCGCCAGCATCCGCCACCCCCTCCACGTGGTGGAGGCGGCCCGTCTGGGGGCCCACGTGGCCACCATGCCCCTGGCCGTCATGCGCCAGCTCATGCGCCACCCCCTCACGGACCAGGGCCTGGAGCGCTTCCTCAAGGACTGGCACGCCACCCAGTAGCGGCCCTTGCCCGGGGCTCGGACGGCCCCGTACACTGCCCCCGGGGCCGCACGCCGAACCCCGCCGGCCCCCCCGACGCCCATGGACGCGCTCACCGGCAAGAAGCTGGGGATCCTGATCTCCTCCCACCCCGACAAGGGCGACCTCGCGCCCGTGCGGCACCTCACCGAGGCCGCCCTGGCCGCCGGGGTGGACTGCTACCTCTACCTGATCGACGAGGGCACCCGCCACTACGGCGCGCCCGACCTCGCCGCCCTCCAGGAGAAGGGCCTCAAGCTCTACGTCTGCGCCTACGGCGGCAAGCAGCGCGGCATCGAGCCGGACGCCGGCGCGGTCTTCGGGGGCCTGTCGGCCCTGGGCGGCATCATGGAAGCCTGCGACCGCTTCCTGGCCTTCGCCTGACGCCGGGAATGCCGCCAGGGACGCCGCCGGGGACGCTACCGAAGACGCCGCAGGGAACTTCGCCGTGACCGCCCCCGACACGCTCCTGGTACTCGTCTACGCCGACCCGGCCCGCTCCGGCCTGGCGGCGGAGGCCCTGCGCATGGCCATGGGCCTGGGGACCGGACGCCGCACCCTCAAGGTGGTCCTGATGGGCCCGGCGGCCCAGGTCCTCGGGCCCGACGTGGACGACCTGGTGGACGGCGAGATGATCGAGAACCACCTGGACGTGTTCGCCGACTGGGGCACCCCCTTCTACGTGGGGGAGGGCGCCGAGGTGGACGACCTGGACGACGCCCCGGTGAAGGTGGAGCCCGTCGACACCCCGGGCCTGGCCCGCCTGATGGCCGAGGCCCGCCAGGTGATGGTGTTCCCGTGAGCGTCCTGCACGTGCTCAGGGACGGGGCCGACCCCCACGCCGGGCCGGTGATCCGGGCCCAGGCCGCCCAGGGCGTGCCCCTGACCCTGCTGGTGCTGGGGGGCGCGGGCTCGCCGGGGGTGGACGCCCCCTGCTACGCCGTCGCCCCGGCGGCCCCGCAGGGCGCCGAGACGGTGGACTGGCCCCGCGCCCTGGAGCTGATCTTCGCGGCCGACACGGTGGTGACCTGGTAGGGGCGCCCCGCCCCCGCCTTCAGTGCCCGTGGGCGTGCGCCCCGGCGTGGCCGTGGCCGTGTTCATGACCGTGCCCGTGCCCGCCGCCCGCCGTGGCCTCGATGCGGTAGGTGCAGGTGTCGCACTGCATCATCGCCTCCCCCTCCAGCGCTCCCCGCACCCGCTCCTCAATCACCCCCTGGAGCCGGTCGTGGAACTCGAAGTACTTCGAGACCACGAAGCGCACCTCCGGGTGCCGCTCCCGGAAGCCCTCGGCGAGGGCGTGGATGCGCTCGATCAGCACCCCGGTGAACAGGAAGTAGGGCGCGATCACCACCGTGCGGGCCCCCAGGCGCACCAGCCGCTCCACCCCCGTGGGCAGGTCCGGCCGGGTGACGCCGATGAAGGCGTACTGCACCAGGTCGTGGGGCGTCGCCTCCCAGAACAGCCGCGCCACCTTGGCCACGTCGCCGTTGGCGTCCGGGTCCGAGCTGCCCCTCCCCAGCACCAGCACGCCGGTCTCCGCCGGGTCGGGGGGCGCGTCGGCCGTCGCCTCGGCCACCCGCTCCACCAGCATCCGCACCGTGGCGTCGCACACGCCGATGTTGCGGCCGTAGCGGATCTCCACCCCCGGGTGGCGCTTGCGCCCCTCCTCCAGCAGCTCCGGGATCTCCACCTTCACGTGCCCCGCCGCCAGCAGGATCACCGGCACCGCCACGATGCGGGTGGCCCCCAGGGCCACGGCCCGGTCGATGCCGTCCGGCACCAGCACGTCGTGGAACTCGATGAAGCACGGCACGTACGCGCGCTCCGGGTGGCGCGCCGCCAGGCGCTCGCAGAAGGCGAGGAACTCGTCGTTGCCCGCCGGGTTGCGGGAGCCGTGGCCGATCAGCAGGATCGCGGTCTTGGACATGCAAACACCCGTCTGAAGGGGGGAAAGACCCCAGTGTACGGGATCGCGCCCCGGTGCGAAACGGGCGCGGCGGCGTAGCGGGCCGGGGCGGGTAGGGGGGTGCAACACGTCCTGTGGCAGATGGCCCTGATGATCGCCGTGGGCGTCGGCTGGCGCGTGCTGCGCCCCGGCGGCCTGGACGCCGACGTCACGCGCCGCGCCGTCACCGGCCTGGTCTACTGGGTGCTGCTGCCCGCCCTGGTGCTCCTGGTGCTGTGGCAGGCCCCCCTGGGGGCCGACGCGGCCCGCACCGCCGGAGCGGCGGCGGGGGGCGTGGTGTTCGGTCTGGCGGCGGGGTGGGGCGCCTACCGGGCCCTGGGGGCAGCGCCCCCCGTGGCCGGGGCCCTGATCCTGGCGGCCGCCTTCCCCAACGCGACGTACCTGGGCCTGCCGGTGCTGGAGAAGGCCCTGGGCACCTGGGCCCGGGCCGTGGCGATCCAGTACGACCTGTTCGCCTGCACGCCCCTCCTGATGACCGTCGGCATCCTCGTCGCCCGCGCCCACGGGCAGGGCGGGGAGGGAGACGGGGAGGGCGCCTTCGGGGCCCTGCTCAAGGTGCCCTCCCTGTGGGCGGTGGCGGCGGCGGTGGCCCTGAACGTCGGCGACGTGCCCCTCACGCCGGGGGTGGAGGGCCTCTTGGCCACGATGGGAACGGCGGTCCCGGCCCTCATGCTCATCGCCCTCGGCATGGGCCTCACCTGGGGCGACGTGGGGGGGTGGCGCCTGGCCCTGGTGGCCCCCGCCATCGCCATCCAGCTGGTGGCCGTGCCCCTGGTGGTGTGGGGCTTGGCGGTGGCCCTGGGGCTCACGGGCGAGCGCCTGACGGGGGTGGTCCTGGAGGGGGCCATGCCGTGCATGGTCCTGGGCATCGTGATCTGCGACCGCTTCGGCCTGGACGGCGGCCTCTACGCCGCCGCCGTGACCCTTTCCACGGCCTTGAGCCTCGCCACCCTGCCGTTCTGGTTCGGCCTGCTCCAGTGAGGGCCCGGAGGGGCCGAAAAGAGCCCGTCGTTTCACCCGCCCTGCCGGAGGCCCCCATGACCCGCTCCCCCTCGCACCCCGTCGGACGCATTTTGCCCCTGGCCGCCCTGGCCGTTTCCGCCGCCCTGGCCTCAGGGTGCGCGGAGTACCCCGTCGCGCCCGGCGGCTTCGCCCAGGTGATGCTGCACGACGGCCCCACCCGCGTCACCGTGACCTTCTCCGACGCCGACCGCCGCGCCATCCGCGACTACTACGCCGCCCTGGCCGTGCCCCCCAGGCACGGCCGCGGCCACAACCCTCACGGCGCCCCCGACGCCCTGCCCCCCGGCATCCGCAAGCAGGTCGCCCAGGGCAAGGGCCTGCCCCCCGGCATCGCCCGCAAGCGCCTGCCCACCGACCTGGAGCGGCGCCTGGCGCCCCTGCCGGACGGCTACGTGCGCCTGCGGGTCGGCACCGACGTGGTGCTGTTCGACGCCCGCGCCGAGGTGGTCGTGGACCTGCTGCGGGATCTCAGCTAGGGGGCACGGCCCCGGCGGCGGCCCCGCTACCGCTCCACCACCTCGATCAGCGGGTCCGACACCCACGTCCCCCGGCACTTCGGGCACTTGCCCGGCCGGGTGAGCTTGTCGGTCCCGAAGGTGAAGCCGCACTTGCGGCAGGCGGCCGGATGCACCACCAGGCGCCGGTCGCCGTGGCGCAGGGAGCGGGCCAAGTGGGCCAGGTCGTCCGCCACCGTCTTGATCGGCAGCCCCATCTGACGCGCGATCTCGTGGACGCTCAGGGGGCAGTGGAACAGGTACTCGGCCAGGTCGCGCCGGAACATGCGGTCCTTGTCTCCTTCCCCGGCCGGGCCGGGCGTCGCCGGGACACCGCGCAGTGGCCGCCCGACGCCGGCCGGAAACCTGCGCGGGCACCGCCGGCGGCCTGCCGCCCTCACACGCGGCCCCGGCTCTCGCCGGTGCCGATCCCCCCGGCGATGAGGTGGGCGGTGCGCAGGGGCTCGGGCACGGCGCCGTGCAGGCAGGTCGCGGCCAGCAGCCGCTCCGCCGCCGCCAGGGTCAGCCCGGCCCGCTGCACGTACACCCGCCCGGCCCGCTCCACCGGCCCCGCCGCCTGCACCAGGGCCCACTTGCGGGCGCCGCCCGGCACGCGGGCCCGCAGGGCCGCCTCGATGGCCTGAAGGTCCGGCAAGCGCCGCATCACCACCAGGACGGGGAGCCCCAGGGCCCGGTGCAGGCCGTGGATGTCCACCACGTTGAAGCCACCGAGGGCGATGCCCTGCAGCAGCACCGCCTGGAGGTGCCCGGCGAAGCGGGAGCCCGACACGGTGCGGGCCAGGACCCGGGTGGCGTTGGCCCCGTCCTTGCGCACCCGCGCCGAGAGCACCCCGTCCAGCCGCGTCCCGGCGAACACCGCCCCCACCACCCGCACGTCGCCCCGCCGGTGGCGGGGGAACGGCGCGTCGTCGAAGCCGACCACGTGGGAGATGGGACGCCCCATGCCCCCGCACGGTAGCAGAAGGCGCCCCCAGGCAGCCACGGCATGGTGACAGATGGAGTCCTATAGGCTACCTTGGGGAACGGTCCGCCCCGGCGCGGGCCCTTGAGCCGGAGGCGCCCGATGGCCAAGACCTTCTTCCCCGAGGCCCACAAGCTCGTCCCCGCCAGCGCCCCCCACCCCGAGGGCACCCAGTACCGGGTGTCCCTGGGGATGGAGGACTGGGGCGGCACCTACCAGCCCGTCATCAAGGTCCAGATGGCCTACAACGGCCGCGTGAAGGGCCGCAAGAGCCCCTCCTACCCCCTGGAGGCGGACGATTACTACCTGGTCTACAAGGCGATCCGCGAGCTGATGAAGCAGTGCGGCTGGCCCCTCCCCCCGGGCCCCCAGGCGGGGCGTCGCTGACGGCCCTTCAGGGCCCCGCCGTCCCCGCCATTCCCGCCATTCCCGGCATTCCCGCCATTCCAAGGATCCACCCCTCCACCCGCCGCACGACCGGCTCCTCCGGCTCCCAGGCGGCGGGCCGCCCCAGGACCGCCCGCAGCATCCCCAGGGCCCCCACCACGGCGTCGAAGGCGTCCTCGCCCTTGGGCTTCGGGCCGAAGCCGTCCCACACCTGATCGACCAGGTCCCGCGCCAGGGTCACGCCGTTGCGCCCCGCCCAGGCGATGAGCGCCGGGCCGTTCGCCCGCCGCGCCGCCTGGGACCGCTTGCCGCCCCGGGCCTCCCCCGGCGGGGGGAAGCGCACCCCCAGGGGCCGGTAGTACTCCGCCGGGTAGGTCTCCGCCACGACGACCCGGCCCCGCCCGGCCAGGTCCGCCAGGGTGCCGTGGAACGGCCACAGGTCCACCCGGCCGCCCCGCAGCGCCGGGGCCAGCAGGTCCCGCCACCCCGCCAGGGCGCCCTTGCCCACCTGGTTGCCGCCGAGGGTCCAGAACAGGGGACAGGCGGCGGTCCGGGTGGCCGTGGCCCGCTCGCAGCGGCGCCGCAGGTCGTCCGTGCTCCGGGCCCCCAGGGCGTCGAGCAGGTGGGCCCGCCGGGTGCCGCCGGGGCGGCGGGGGTAGAAGGGGCGGTGCAGGCCGATCTCCTCCGGCCGCTCGCACACGTCGGCGAAGCGGTCCCACGGCGGCTGGCCGAGGGCCGCGAGCCACTGGGGGAAGTCGTTGATCCCGGCCGCCGCCGCGTAGGCCGCCGGCAGGCCGATGGGGAAGTCGAAGCCCGCCAGCACGCCCCCGCCCCCGGCCCGCTCCCGCAGGCGCTCCGGCAGGTCCCGCGGCTCCTCCACGGGCTCCGGGGCGTCCAGGCGCCAGCCCGTGCGGCCCCTCGCCGCCACGGCCATCCAGCGCTTCCTCGCGTCCACGCTCCAGTCGGCGTGGGCCACCAGGTCGGGCAGGGCGCTCACGGCGGCGCCAGCAGCGGCCGGGGGGCGGGGGGGACACGGGGGGCGTCGGGAAGGGTGCCGTCCGCCTGCCGCACCGGGACGGAGAGGGGCGAGGCGAGCACCGGCCACTGGCCCTTGAGAACGTTGTCCGGGGCATCGCCCTCGAAAGCCAGGTAGCCGTACTTGCCGTAGTGGGGCAGCTTGCGCGCGAGGCCCGGCACCGCCTTCGGGTCGTCCGCCGCGATCCACCCCAGGGGGGCGCCGCCCCGGGCCGGATCCCGGGCCGCGAGCACCAGGGCGTGGCCCCGGATCGGCACGGGGCCGTCCGGCAGGATCAGGCCCCCGTCCGTGAGCACCACCCCCGCGTCCGCCAGGGCGGCCAGGGCCCGGCGCCGGTAGCGGTTCTCCCACCCCAGCAGCCATACCGCGCCGCCGTCCGCGGGCAGGGCCTTGGGGTCGTCGTCCAGCACCACCCGGGCTGGGCCGTGGTCCACCCCGTGGCGCCAGGCGTCCGCCAGCCGCCCCCAGGCCGCCAGGGCCGCGTCGGACGCCCCGGAGGGCAGCACGAACACCACCCGCTCGGCCCCGAACAGCCCCGACAGGGCCGGGGGCGTCTCCGCCGGCGCCAGGCGGCGGAACAGGTCGAAGCGCGGGTCCACGTCCAGGCGCAGGGGGCGGGCGGGGAGCATCAGGTCCACTCCCGCCTCGGCCCCGTCCATCGCCACGCCGCGCCAGGCCGCCACCGGGCGCCCCTCCAGCGTCACCGCCAGGGGCACCAGGAGCGGGAACGGCGGCCCCGTCTGGGTCTGGCGCAGTCGGGCCGTGAGGCGGTAGCCCTCCCCGGCGGCTGCCGCCTGCACGTCCTCCACGGCCAGGGCCGGGGCCCCGGGGCGCCCCACCCAGGCGGCGAAGAACGGCCCCAGGTCCACCCCGGCGGCCCTGGAGAAGGCCCGCTCCAGGTCGGCGTAGCCCGCCCGGGAGAAGCGGTGCTCGGCGTAGAAGGCGCGCAGGGCCTTCAGGAACGCCGCGTCCCCCAGGCGGCGGCGCAGCATGTGGAACAGCATCATGCCCTTGCCGTACCCCACCGCCTGGGTCACCTCGCCCCGCCGGGCGGTGAAGTCCTTGAGCGGAAAGTCCCGCCCCGCCCGCACGAAGTCGCCGTAGCGCTGCAGCGCGTCGCGCCGGTAGGCGGCCCCGCGGCCCTTCCGCTCGGCCAGCAGGTGGTCGGCGAGGTAGACTGTGAGCCCCTCGGCCCAGTTGCCCCCCGTGGGGGCCAGGAACACCCCGTTGCCCCACCAGTTGTGCAGGATCTCGTGGGGGTACGACGTGTCCACGATGAACGGCAGCCGGAGGATCGTGGGTCCCATCAGGGTGAAGGACGGCATGCCGAAGCCCGTCTCCCAGCGGTTCTCCACCAGGGCGAATTTGGCGTAGGGGTAGGGCCCGATGAGCCTGCCGTACAGCGCCAGGTAGCGCACCGTGGGGGTCAGGTAGCGGTCCGCCAGGGCTGGGTCGGGCCGGCGCAGGTAGACCATCGCCACCGCCGGGCCCCCCGGCAGGGCGTACTCGGTGAAGGGCCCGGCGACCAGGTAGATCTCGTCCTGGGGGTGGGCCTCGGCCCAGGTGACCGTGGCGCGGGCCTCACCGGTAGCCCGCGCGAGCCGGGCCCCCTGGCTCACCACGTCCCATGCCGCCGGCACCTCGGCCCGGAGGCTGAACGTGACCAGGGCCGGCGTCCCGTCCGGGTCCTCGAGCAGCGGGTACCACAGGGAATTGCCCGAAAGCAGCGCGCCCTCGTCGTCGATCAGCCCGGAGGTGTCGCCGCCCCGGTCCGCCGGGGGCGCGTCGATGATCCCCTCGTAGCTCACGCTGAAGGTGTTCCGCCCCGGCGGCAGGTGCACGCGGTAGTGGGCCTCCCTCGGGGCCCCGGGACGCGACAGCGGATTGCCGTGGACCTCCGGCACCGGCAGGGCCGGGTCCCCGGCCCGCATCGCGAGCCCCGCGTGCAGGGCGAAGCGCACCGCGCCGTCGGCCCCGATCAAGGTATCGGGCACGGTGACCCGGTCCGTGACCGTGATCCGGTGCTGCCGGGGCGCCAGGGAGGCCGTGATGTCGTGCCCCACGGGCTCGGCAGCCGCGGGCAAGGACCAGAGGGCGGTGAGCAGGAGCAGGGTGGAAGCCGCGCGAAATCTCACCGGTTGATCTCCTCCCAGCGCTTTTGCAGCCGCTTGACCGACACGGGACCCGCCGTGCCCACCTCCTGGGCGAACAGGGACACCCGCAGCTCCTCCAGCAGGCCCCGGAACTCGGCCAGCTCCGGTGTCTCGCCCCGGGCCGCCCGCTCCCGCCACGCCGCCCACAGGGGCGCGATCTCCCCCAGGGCCTTCAGGTCCCGCGCCGGATTGGCCTGGAGGCGCTCCAGGCGCACCTCCAGGGCCCTCAGGTGGCGGGGCAGGTGCAGCAGGCGGGGGTGCGGCGTGGCGCGGGCGAAGCCCGGGAACACCAGGCTCCCCAGGTGCTCCCGCGCGTCCGCCAGGGAGCGGGGGTCGCCCCGCAGGCCGGGCCGCCCCAGGGCGGTGGCGAGGCCGTGCCAGCGCTCCAGGGCCTCGGCCGCCGCCCGGGCCCCCGCCGCCACGGCCGGCCCCAGTTCGCCCCGTGCCCGCGCCACCGCCGCCTCGAATGCCTCCCGCGTCCGCAGGGCCTCCGGGCCCTCGGCGCCGAACAGGACGTGGGCCAGGGCCGTGTGCAGCAGGTCCGCTTTCAGGGCCTCGCACGTCCCCAGGGGGGCGTGGCGCAGGCAGGCCGAGGGCGGCACCGGCACCTGGCGCGGGTCCGCCACGGCCCGGGGCAGGCCCCGCGCCGCCAGGGCCAGCAGCCCCTCCGGCAGGCGCCGCCGGGCCGCTTCGGCGTCGTCCAGCAGGCGCAGGTCGACCGGGCCGTGGGTGCCCCCGTCCTCCCGCGCCACCAGGGCCGGGTAGCCCCGCACCGCGCCCGCCCCCTCCCCCAGGGTGACCGACTCCGGCAGATCGCCGAAGTCCCACCCGGCCAGGTCCGCGCGCTCGAAGTCTTCCTTGGGCACCCGCTGGAAGTCGGCCCGCGCCTTGCCCCCCAGCTCCCGCTTCAGCGCCCCCAGGTCCCGCCCCGCCCCCACGGGCCTCTCGTCCGCGTCCACCACCTCGAAGCGCATCACCAGGTGGGGCGGCAGGCTTTCCACCGGCCACGCCTCGGGGGGCACCTCGACGCCGGTCTCGGCCTTGAGGAACCTGGCCAGGGCCTCCGTGAGGGGCGCGTCGCCCGGCGTCGCCGCGTCGGCGAAGCGCCCGGCCCAGTGGGGCCACGGCATGAACGCCTTGCGGTAGCGGCGTGGCAGCCCCTTGAGGAGAAAGCCCACCTTGTCCCGCAGCATCCCCGGCACCAGCCACGCGAAGCGCCCCGGCTCCAGGGCGTTGAGGGCGTGCAGGGGCACCGTGGCCGTGACCCCGTCCTCCGGGTGCCCGAGCTGGAAGCGGTAGGTGAGGGGCAGGCGCAGCGCCCCCACGGCGAGGGCGTCCGGGTACAGGTCCGGCGCCGCCTCCGGGGCCGGCCCCAGGTCCTCCGGGGTCAGGAACAGCAGGCGCGGCCGCTCGGCCTCCGCCCCCCGCCGCCATTTCTCGAAGCTGCGCGCGTCGCACACCCCCTCCGGCACCCGGGCGGCGTAGAAGCCGACCAGGGCCTCCGGGTCCACCCCCTGGGCGCGGTCCCGGGAGCGCGCCGCCCGCGCCTCGGCCGCCGCGATCACCTCCGTGTTGTGGGCCAGGAACTCCCCCTTGGTGTCCAGCTCCCCCGCCGCCAGCGCCTCGCGCAGGAACACCTCCCGCGCCGCCGCCGGGTCCTGTTTCCCGTACGGCACCCGCCGCCGGGGGCAGAGGGTCAGGCCGTAGAGGGCCGTGCGTTCGTACGCCATCACGGCGCCGCGCCCGCGGTCCCAGTGGGGCTCGAAGAAGCTGCGCTTCAGGCGCGTGCCGGCGGCCGCCTCCACCCACTCCGGCTCCACCTTGGCGCAGACGCGGCCGTAGAGCCGGGTGGTCTCCACCAGCTCCGCCGCCACGATCCACTCCGGCGGCTTTTTGCGCAGCCCCGAGCCCGGGTGCACGGCGAACCGCGCCTGCCGCGCCCCCAGGTAGTCCCGCCACTTCTCCTCCCGCCGCCCCACGTGGCCCAGCAGGCCCGTGAGCAGGGCCTGGTGCACCGCCGCGTAGTCCGCCGCCTCCGTCCCCACGCGAAAGCCCCGCGTGCTCACCTGGGCCGTCAGCTCCCGGTGCAGGTCGCGCCATTCCCGCATGCGGGGGTAGGACAGGTAGTGCTCCTTGCACAGCGCCCGCAGCTTGGCCTGGGAGCGGTGCCGGGCCGCCTCGTCGTAGAACGCCCACAGCTTCAGGAGCGACGCGAAGTCCGACTGGGGGTCCGCGAAGCGGGCGTGGGCCTGGTCGGCCTTGGCCTGGGCCTCCAGGGGCCGCTCCCGCGGGTCGCGGATGCTCAGGGCCGCCGCCAGCACCAGGACCTCCTTCAGCGCCCCGCTCTCCCGGGCGGCCAGGACCATGCGGGCCAGCCGCGGGTCCACCTGGAAGGCCGCCAGCTGCCGCCCCAGGGGGGTGATCTTCCCGGCCCCGTCCACCGCCCCCAGCTCCGCCAGCAGGGTCATCCCGTCGCCGATCTGGCGCCGGTCGGGCGGGTCCACGAAGGGGAACGCCGCCACGTCCCCCAGGTTCAGGGCCAGCATCCGCAGGATCACCGCCGCCAGGTTGGTGCGCCGCACCTCCGGCTCGGTGAAGGCGGGCCGGGCGGCGTAGTCGTCCTCGCCGTAGAGGCGGATGCACACCCCCGGCGCCAGGCGCCCGCAGCGCCCCGCCCGCTGGTCGGCCGAGGCCCGCGACACCGGCTCCACCGGCAGGCGCTGCACCTTGGCGCGGGTGCTGTAGCGGCTGATGCGGGCGAGGCCCGTGTCCACCACGTAGTGCACCCGGGGCACCGTGAGCGAGGTCTCCGCCACGTTCGTCGCCAGCACGATCCGCCGCTCCGGGCCCGGCCGGAACACCCGCGCCTGCTCCGCCGCCGACAGGCGGGCGAACAGGGGCACGATCTCGGTGTGGCGGGGGTGGTGCTTGCGCAGGGCCTCGGCGGCCTCGCGGATCTCCCGCTCCCCCGGCAGGAACACGAGCACGTCGCCGTCCGCCCCTAAGGCCGCCACCTCGTCCACGGCGTCCAGCAGGCCCCGGTGGGGGTCCTGGGCCCCCTCGGCGGGGTCGGGCGGGCGGTAGCGCACCTCCACCGGGTAGGCGCGCCCCGACACCTCCACCACCGGCGCCCCGAAGTGGGCCGCGAAGCGGGCCGTGTCGATGGTGGCCGAGGTGACGATCACCTTGAGGTCCCGCCGCCGGGGCAGCAGGCCCTTGAGGTAGCCCAGCAGGAAGTCGATGTTCAGGCTGCGCTCGTGGGCCTCGTCCAGGATGATCGTGTCGTAGGCGGCAAGCAGCGGGTCCCCCTGCGTCTCCGCCAGCAGGATGCCGTCCGTCATCACCTTCACGAAGGTCCGGGGTCCCGTGCGGTCGGAAAAACGCACCTTGTAGCCCACCGCGTGCCCCAGGGGGGTCTTCAGCTCGTCGGCGATGCGCTCGGCCAGGCTGCGGGCGGCGATGCGGCGGGGCTGGGTGTGGCCGACCAGGCCGTCCACGCCCCTGCCTACACGTAAGCAGATCTTGGGCAGCTGGGTGGTCTTGCCCGAGCCCGTCTCCCCCGCGACCACGACGACCGGGTGGGCGGCGATCGCGCGCGCGATCTCCTCGCGCCGGTCCGCCACCGGCAGGTGCTCCGGGAAGGTGGGCTCCGGCAGATTCTGAAGGCGCCACGCCCGCCGCCCGGCCGAGGCCGCCACCCGTTCCGCCAGTCGGGCCAGCCCCGGGTCCGCCCCGCCCCGCCGCGCCAGGGCTTTCAGGCGCGCGGCGAAGCGGGCCCGCTCGGCGGGCGGGCAGTGGGGGAGGGTGTCCCGGATCGTGGCGGCGAGGTCTTCCGGCATGGGTTCGCGCATGGCGTTCGGGGCCGTACCGCCGCCTAGGATCGCACAAGGGGCACGTGCCTGCCCACGCGCCCCGGCCCTTGACAAGGCGGCCCCCCGGGCGGCAAAAAGGGGGCCATGAGCCCGCCCGACGCGCCCTCCGGCGGCGTGGTGTCCTGGGACACCGCCCGCGACGGCCCCCTCTCCGAGGCCGCCCTCCGTACCCGCATGGAGGCGGACGGCTACGCCGTGACCCGCTACGTCTATGCCCCCGGCACGGTCTTCCCCACCCACAGCCACGGGGTGGACAAGCTCGACGCCGTGGTTTCGGGCCGCTTCCGCCTGACCCTGCCGGACGGGCCGGTGGTGCTCCAGGGCGGGGACCGGCTGTTCGTGCCCCGGGGCCTGCGCCACGCCGCCGAGGTGGTGGGGGACCGGCCCGTGGTGAGCCTGGACGGCGTTCGCACCGGCCCGCCCCGGTGAGCCCCCGCACGTGACGATCGAGCTGTTCCAGGTGGACGCCTTCACCGGGGTGCCCTTCGCGGGCAACCCGGCGGCCGTGTGCCTCCTTCCGGGTCCCGCCGACGCCGCCTGGATGCAGCGGGTGGCGGCCGAGATGAACCTCTCCGAGACCGCCTTCCTGCATCCGGAGGGGGACGGCTACGCCCTGCGCTGGTTCACCCCCAAGGTCGAAGTGGACCTGTGCGGCCACGCCACCCTGGCGGCGGCCCACGTCCTGTGGGAGGCGGGCCCGGCGCCCCCGGACCGCCCCCTCCGCTTCGCCACCCGCAGCGGGACCCTCACGGCGGTCCGCGAGGCCCCCTGGATCTGGCTCGACTTCCCCGCGGACCCGCCCCAGCCGGCGATGGCGCCGGACGGCCTGGCGGAGGCCCTGGGGGCCCGCCCGAAGGGCGTCCTCAAGGGCCGCATCGACTGGCTCCTGGACTTGGGGTCCGAGGCCGAGGTGCGGGCCCTCAAGCCCGACATGCGGCGCCTGGCGGCGGTGCCGGCCCGGGGCGTGATCGTCACCGCCCCGCCGAAGGGGCCCGGCGTGGACTTCGTGTCGCGCTTCTTCGCCCCCGCCGCCGGCATCCCGGAGGACCCGGTGACCGGCTCGGCCCACTGCTGCCTGGGCCCCTTCTGGTCCGCCCGCCTGGGCCGGGCGGAGCTGACCGGCCGCCAGGTCTCGCCCCGGGGGGGCACCGTGCGGGTGCGGGTGGGGGAGCGCCGCGTCGCCCTCGGGGGCCGGGCGGTCACCGTCCTGCGCGGCCGGATGGGGGAGTCCGCCGCGCCGCCGAAGCCGGCGTAGGGGGGGCTAGTCGGGGTAGTCGTCCGGGCGCTTGCCCGTGGCCACGATGGAGCAGGCCACGTGGACCTCCAGGCCGAGCTTGCGGCCCTTCTCCAACAGCTCCGGGCTGTCGGCGCCGGGGTTGGCGAACACGGTCTTGATCCCCTTGGCGGCCAGCTCCTCGAGCATCTGCTCCCCGACGGCGGGGGGCACGTAGAGGCTCGCCACCTCCACCGGGTCGGGGATGTCCGCCACCCGGTGGTACACGGCCAGGCCCTCCACCGTCTCCTCCTTGGGGTGCACCGGGTACACCTTCCACCCCGCGTCCAGGTAGGCGCGCACGGCCTTGTTGCCGAACTTGCGGCGCTGGGACGAGGCCCCGATGATGACGATGGACCGGTCGGGCATGGCGGGCTCCGGGCGAGGGGTGGGGGAAAGGCTGCCGGGCCATTATAGGGCGCCCCCCGCCACGGGGCAGCCCCGCTCCGTGAGCCGTCAGTAGAACGAGCCCGCCACCCGCGCGTAGAGCTGCCCCTCGCCCCGGTCCCCCAGGCCCCGGGCCACCCCGACCCGCACCGTGAGGGGCAGGAAATAGCCCGCCACCAGGTCCAGCCCCACCTCCGCCCCGCCGCCCCACACGTGCTTCCACCCGGCGGGCCGCCGGCGCGACTGGGCCGTCTCGGTGAACACCGCCCCGTGCAGCTTCTCCAGGAACAACGGCAGGGTGCCCGGCGCCCACTCCGGCAGGGCGAGGGGAAAGCGCCACTCCACGGTCTCCCGCACGAGGCGCTCCCCCACCAGGGCCACGTCCGGGAAGCCCCTCAAGGCCAGGTCCCGGTCGAACGGGTCCACCACGCCGCCCGGCGGCCCGCCCGCCGTGAACAGCAGGTCCCCCGTGGCGAACGCCCCCGTGGCCCGCGCGGACAGCACCTGGGCCCGCCACGGCAGGGCGGCGTACTCGGCCCAGTCCGCCAGGGTGGCGGTACCGGTGCGGTCGCTGCCCCACCGGTCCGAGGCGATCTCGCCGTGGACCGCCAGGCGGCGCCCGTCCGTCTCGCTGATCCCCAGGCCGTAGCGCTGGGTGCTGTCGTGCTCGGCCCCCAGGCGTAGGAAGAGGTCCGTGGTCTCGTTCGTCGCCGCGCAGGCCGCGCAGGCCAGCTTGACGCTGTCGTCCTCCACCCCCACCCCCAGGCGCAGGCGCTCCCGGTGGTTGACGTGGTTGACCGGGAAGACCAGGTCCACCGTGCCGTCCCGTTGCCGGGGCCAGCCCCCCAGGGCCCCGCCGGGCAGGTAGACCCGCCCCTGGTAGGTCTGGCTCAGCGTCACCTGGACGGTGGGATAGAAGCGGTCGTACAGGTACGTGACCCCCGCCTCCACGAGGCCCTCGTTCACGTCCGCTGCCGCCTGGAGCAGCCAGATGTGGTGCCCCAGGGGGTCCAGCCCCAAGGTGAACAGGCCGTAGTAGGCGTCCGGCCCCTCCTCGTAGGCCACCGGCACCCAGAACCGGGGCAGGGCGGCCGGGTAGGGGCGGTACGGGCGTGTCGTCGGCGCCCCCTCGGGCGCCGGCGCCACCGGCGCGGGCGGGGGCGCGGCCGCCGGCTCCGGCGCGGCCGGGGGCCACGCCGCGGGGGTGAACGGCACCCGGTAGAGGTCGAAGCCGCCCCCGTGCAGGCCGGTGAACAGGATCGCCGTGCCGTCCGGGGTCACCTCCGGCGCCAGGGCGGCCCCCGTCACGTCCGTGACCCGCAGGCGCGCCCCGGTGGCCGGCTCCAGGGCGTAGAGGTTGAACACCCCGTCCGGGTCGGCGGTATAGACGAGGTAGCGGCCGTCCGGGCTCCAGGCGGGGTCCGCGTGGTGGGCCGGACCCTGGGTCACGAAGCGGTAGGCGCCGCTCGCCGCGTCCACCAGGGCGATCTGCCGGTCCCGCCCGGGCCGCCACACCGACACCGCCACCCGGGTGCCGTCCGGCGAGAAGCGCGGGCCCGCGAACAGGGTCGCGTGGCCCATCTCCAGCAGGGTGCGGGGGGCCCCGGGCGGGTCGCCGGGCTCCAGCAGCACCAGGGCCGTGTCCCCCGGGGCGGGCCTGCCCACGGCCACGGCCACGATGCGCCCGTCCGGCGCCACGTCCGGGTCCCGCAGCCGCGCCCCCCGGGTCAGGCGCGTCACCCGCCCCGACGCCGGGTCCGCCAGGAACAGGTCCGACGCCAGGCGGAAGTTGCCCGTGATCTCCGGCTGGTCGAACACCAGGCCCTCCGGCCCGAAGGCCAGGGCCCGCCCGCCGTTGCGCCAGGCCAGCTCCCGGGGTTCTCCGGTGCCGTCCAGGGGCCCCAGCAGGATGCGGGTGTGGTCGTGGGGGGTGCGGCTGCTGTAGGCCACGGTGCGCCCCCCCGGCGCCACCCGCGCCCCGCCGGTGCCGTACCCGGAGCGGGTCAGGCGCTCCGGCGCGGGCTCGGGGCTCGGGGACCCCAGGCCATCCCGCAGGCCCCGCTGCCAGCCGGGCCAGCGCAGCGTCAGGTCCACCCCCAGGGCCTCCCGGAAGTTGGGCTTCAGCAGGAACGGGATCAGGTTGTCGCTGTACGTCGCCACCAGCTCGAACGGCGCCTCGGGGCCCTCGGTGGCCGCCAGGTCCTCCAGGAACAGGCCGCCGTACAGGTAGGGGGTGAGGCCGCCGGGCCAGGTGTGGAGCGGGTGGTCGGCCTTCGACAGGGGCAGCAGCGTGCCGTCCGCCGCCTCGGCCCGGAGCACGCCCCGCGCCAGGCTGCCCCGCCCCCGGCCCCCGGCGGTGCCCTCCGTCTCCTCGTACACCGCCATCCCCTCCAGCATCCAGCCCGGGTTGAACAGGTTGGGGAACAAGAGCGGCAGGCGCCCGAACACCCGCCTGAGGCCCAGCGGGATGCCGTCGCCCCGGTCCAGGTGCAGGACGTGGGCGTACTCGTGCAGGAACAGCATGTAGAGCCAGCGGTCCACGTCCAGCATCAGCTCCAGGTCGCCGTCCGGCAGGGTGGCGTTCAGGACCACCAGGTCGTAGGGGACCACCGTGGTGAGGCCGTTGGCCAGGTCGGTCTGGTCGGTCAGGACCACGTGGGTGCGGCCCTTGGGGGCCCACCCGAAGCGGGGCGTCTCCCGCGCGTAGACCGCCTCCGCCACCCCCGCCAGGCGCTCGGCGAGGCCCTCCAGGCCCTGGTGGTAATGGATGTAGAAGTGGGGCGTGACCCGGGTGGTCCAGGTCAGGTCCGGGTCGTACAGGGTGGCGGCGCGGGCCGGGAGGGGGCCCAGGGCGCCGAGCACCAGGACGGCGGCCACCAGGGCGCCCCAGGGCCGGGCGTGGGGCCGGGGAGGGCGTACGGGGAGGCGCGGCGCCGGGCGCCTTCCCGGCAGGCCCCGGGCGGGGCCGCTCAGGCCGGCTCCAGGATCGCCCGCATGGAGCCGACGCTCCGTGCCAGGAGGGGGTCCGGGCCGAAGCCGTGGATCTGCTCCTGCTTCAGCTCGGCCCGCTCGCGGGTGGTGGTGAGCAGCACGGTGCGCCCGGTCTGGTCCACTTCCCGCGCGTGGGCCATGCCCTGGTCGGCGTCGAAGCCGAAGATGGCCCCCAGCATGCGGATGACGTACTCGTAGGTGTGGTCGTCGTCGTCCAGCAGGACGACGTGGTAGAGGGGCGAGAGGGCGTCGAGGGTGGTGGCGCTCTCCTCGCGCTGCGGCGTCGTGACCGCCATCGCCGGCCCTTCAGGTCAATAGCGGCCCGTGCGGGGCCGCTTGAAGAAGCACTCGTAGGGGTATTCGGCCGCCGGGTTGTGGAACACGGTCACCAGCTCCCACCCCTCCTTGCCCATGAAGTTGAGCTGGTTGGCCACCTGCACCTCGCTCAGGTGCTCCACGCGGTACTCCCAGGCGGTGACGGTGTCGTCGAACATGGCCCTCGAGGCCCTTTCGCGGCGGGGTTCCGGGGCCCCGAAGGGCCTCGTCCGGCCGGCACGCCGGCCGGCACCCCGATAGCTTACCGAGCGGACGCCCGGGGGTCCAGCCCCCCGAGCCCCGCGAGCCCCTGTGACCCGCGGCCGGTTGGCGCCGGAAACGTCGCACCCGACGCCCGAATGTCGTGATCCATACAATGTCGTCGGTTTCGGTGCGCCCGCCGGCACATTCGCCACGCCCGGGGGCCGGCCCCCGGCGCGCCCTTTTCCCGCGCCCCCGGTTTTGCTACAGTTGCCCGATCAACGGGTTTCCCCGGTGGGGACCCGGCCGCGCGGGACAGACGGGCCGGGTTGGCACGGAACTTGATCTTTACGCCGCCGATCGCGACAGCCGGTGGCGGCGTGCCCCGGGGAGAGCGTGTCCAGCCTGCCGGCGCGGGTACGGCCCGCGGGAGAGCCGCGCGACGTTTTCGGAGTATGTGGAAACAAGGAGCACGGGGAAGATGACACCGGACGCAGTTCTGAGAATGGCCCAGGAGAACGGGGCCAAGATGGTGGACTATCGCTTCACCGACAGCCGGGGCAAGTGGCAGCACATCACCGGCCCGATCCAGCAGCTCACGGAGGAGTCGTTCGACGACGGCTTCGGCTTCGACGGCTCGTCCATCGCCGGGTGGTGCAGCATCGACGCCTCGGACATGGTCTTCAAGCCGGACCCCACCTCGGCCCTGATGGACCCCTTCACCGAGGAGCCGACCCTCATCCTCACCTGCGACATCTACGACCCCTACACGGGGCAGCTCTACGAGAAGGACCCGCGCGGCATCGCCCGCCGCGCCGAGGCCTACCTGAAGTCCACCGGCATCGGGGATACCGCCTACTTCGGCCCCGAGCCCGAGTTCTTCATCTTCGACTCGGTGCGCTTCAAGGCCGACATGGCGGGTGCCATGTACCACGTGGAGAGCGAGGAGGCGGCCTGGAACTCGGAGAAGGACTACGAGGGCGGCAACCTCGGCCACCGCCCGGGCGTGAAGGGCGGCTACTTCCCGGTCCCGCCCGTGGACTCGGCCCAGGACATCCGCACCCAGATGGTCCTGACCATGCAGGCCATGGGCCTGTCCATGGAGTGGCACCACCACGAGGTGGCCACCGCCAACCAGGCCGAGATCGACTTCCGCTTCGACACCCTGGTGCGGACCGCCGACAACCTCCAGATCTTCAAGTACGTGGTCCACAACACCGCCAACCAGTACGGCCAGACGGCGACCTTCATGCCCAAGCCGCTGCTGGGGGACAACGGCAACGGCATGCACACCCACCAGTCCATCTGGAAGGCGGGCAAGCCCATGTTCGCCGGGGACGGCCCCGCCAACCTGTCCGACGAGGCGCTCTACTACATCGGGGGCATCATCAAGCACGCCAAGGCGCTCAACGCCCTGAGCAACGCCTCCACCAACTCCTACAAGCGCCTGGTGCCGGGCTTCGAGGCCCCGGTGCTGCTCGCCTACTCGGGCCGCAACCGCTCGGCCTCGATCCGCATCCCGGCCTCCCCCAGCCCCAAGGGCCGGCGCCTGGAGGTCCGCTTCCCGGACTCCACGGCCAACCCCTACCTGGCCTTCTCGGCCATGCTGATGGCGGGCCTGGACGGGATCGAGAACAAGATCCACCCGGGCGACCCGATGGACAAGAACCTCTACGACCTGCCGCCCGAGGAGCTCGCCGGCGTGCCCACCGTGTGCGCGTCCCTCGGCGAGGCCCTGGACGCCCTGGAGGCGGACAACGAGTTCCTCAAGAAGGGGGGCGTGTTCACCCAGGCGGCCCTGGACTCCTACATCGAGCTCAAGCGGGAGGAGTGCACGCGGCTCGACATGACGCCGCACCCGGTCGAGTTCGAGATGTACTACTCCGTCTGACGCGGGGCGCGTTCGATCCCCTTGCAGGGGAGCGGGGCCACGGGACCTCCCGTGGCCCCGTTTTGCTTCCCGCCCCGAGCGTTTCAAGGGCAATCCGCTGCTCACCCTCCTGGCCCCGGCCAAGATCAACCTCAGCCTGAAGGTGCTGGGGCGCCGCTCCGACGGCTACCACGCCCTCGACTCGGTGTTCCACACCGTCGGGCTGTACGACCGCGTCACCCTGGAGGACGGCCCCCCCGGCGTGCGCCTGACCTGCTCGGACGCCGACCTGGGGGGCCCGGACAACCTGGCCGCCCGCGCCGCCCGGGCCGTCCTGGAGCGGCTGGCCCCCGGGCCGGGGGTGCGCATCCACCTGGAGAAGGCCATCCCCGCCGGCGCGGGACTGGGGGGCGGCAGCAGCGACGCCGCCGCCGTCCTGACCGGCATGGCCCGCCTGCGGGCGCCGGACTGGCCCCCGGAGCGCCTCGCGGAGCTGGCGGCGTCCCTGGGCAGCGACGTGCCGTTCTTCCTTCACGGCGGCGCCGCCCGGGTGACCGGCCGGGGGGAGCGCGTGGCGCCCCTCGCCCCCCGGGAGGGCACCTGGTGCCTGCTCCTGAACCCCGGCCTGACCGTGAGCACGGCCGCCGTCTACGCCGCCTACGACCGCGAAAACCCGGCGCAAGTATTGACACCCGGCCCCACCCCCTCAATAATTGGCATCGCCCCTTCGGGAGCGGCGGCGAGGGCCGAGGCCCCGCCTGAGCGGGAGCCGGGAGCGGGGGGAGGCCCCCTGGAAGCCCCGGAGCCGGTCAACGACCTGGAGCAGGCGGCCTGCCGGGTCGCCCCCGGGATCGCCGACGCCCTGGCCGCCATGCGGGAGGCGGGCGCCGAGGGGGCGCGCATGACCGGGAGCGGCGGAGCCGTCTTTTGTCTCGCCCCGTCCCGCGCTGCGCTCGAGCGAATTCAAGAGCGGCTGGTCACGGCGCCTCGCTGGGAGGTGTGGTTGGTTCCCCTGACGGGTGCCGGCGTCCCTTGCTCGCGGAACGGTGTCTGAGCCACGACGGTACCGGCGATTGGGGCGTCGACAAGCGGTAAGTCACCAGATTTTGGTTCTGGCATTCCCAGGTTCGAATCCTGGCGCCCCAGCCACCCCCTGACCCGGGGTCGGCATCGGCACCCCGGCCCCCTCGAGGCGGCGGCCGGGGCCGGGGCAGCGGGCCCCTAGGGCCCGAACGGGCATACGACGGGCGGCCGCCCACGCGGCCGCATCAAGGGAGCGAAGGTGGACGACCGCCTGAAGATCTTTAGCGGAAACGCCAACCGCCCGCTGGCGGAGCGGATGTGCAAGGAGCTGGGCATCGACCTGGGCCTGGCGACCGTGTCGTCCTTCTCCGACGGCGAGATCATGGTCCAGATCGACGAGAACGTGCGCGGCGCCGACGTCTTCCTGGTCCAGACCCTGAGCTATCCGGTCAATCACCATCTCATGGAGATGCTGATCATGATGGATGCGTTCCGGCGCGCCAGCGCCAAGCGCATCACGGCCGTGATCCCGTACTTCGGCTACGCCCGCCAGGACCGCAAGTCGTCCCCCCGGGTGCCCATCACCGCCAAGCTGGTGGCCGACCTGATCACCACCGCCGGCGCCGACCGGGTCCTGACCCTCGACCTCCACGCTGGCCAGATCCAGGGTTTCTTCAACATCCCGGTCGACCACCTCTACGCCAAGCCGGTGCTGCTCGAGTACCTCCGCACCCGCCCCTACACCCGCCTGGTGGTGGTCTCCCCCGACGCCGGCGGCACCGAGCGGGCCCGGGCCTTCGCCAAGAAGCTCAACGCCTCCCTCGCCATCATCGACAAGCGGCGCGACGCCCCCAACAGCGCCGAGCTGATGAACATCATCGGCGAGGTGAAGGACAGCGACGTGCTCCTGCTGGACGACATGATCGACACCGGCGGCACCATCGTCCAGGCCGCCCACGCCCTAAAGGAAAGGGGCGCCCTCAAGGTGTACGGCGCCTGCACCCACGCCGTCCTGTCCGGGCCGGCCATCAGCCGCCTGAAGTCGTCCCCCTTCGACGAGGTCATCATCACCGACTCGATCCCCTTGAACGGCAAGGACAAGCTTTACGACCACTTCACCGTGCTGTCCGTCGCGGGCCTGCTGGGGCAGGCCGTGGCCCGGGTCCACACGGAGGAGTCGGTCAGCAACCTGTTCGTGTAGCGGGCGCCCGAAGGGGCCCGCCGCACCCAACGACTCGGATTCAAGCAACGGAGGTCCGCGCAAGATGTCCACGATGGCACTCAAGGCCACGCCCCGCGAGCAGACCGGCAAGGGCGTCGCCCGCCGCCTGCGCCGTGAGGGCTTCGTTCCCGGCGTGATCTACGGGGTCGGCGACCCCACCCCCCTGGCCGTGCCCTACAAGGCGGTCCACACGCTCATGACCCGCGAGGGGGGCGACCACGGCCTGATCGAGCTGACCCTGGACGGCAAGAAGCGCGGCGTGATCATCCGCGACTACCAGACCCACCCCGTCACGGGCCGCCTGCTGCACTGCGACTTCCAGGAGGTCCAGAAGGGACACCGCCTCACGGTCACCGTGGGCATCGAGCTGGTGGGCGAGACGCCCCCCGGCGTGCGCGAGCAGGGCATCCTCCAGCACCAGATGCACGAGCTGGAGCTGGACTGCATGCCCGACCGCATCCCGGAGGTGATCCAGGTGGACGCCTCCCACCTGAAGATCGGCGACTCGATCCACGTGGCCGACCTGAACCTCCCCGAGGGCGTGCGGGCGCACGCCGCGGAGGACGCCACCGTGGTCTCCGTCCTGCCGCCCAAGCTGGCGGCCGAGGCCGAGGAGGCGCCGGAGGGCGAGGCCCCCGAAGCCGAGGCGGCGGAGACCCCCGCCCCGGAATGACCCGGGCCGGGCGTTGAAGGTGGTCCTGGGGCTGGGCAATCCCGGCCCCCGCTATGCCGGCACGCGGCACAACATCGGCCACGTGGTCGTGGAGCGCCTGGCGCGGCGCTGGCACGTTGACCTGGCGGCCCGCGACACCTACGCCGGCGGCCAGGGCAGCGTGGCCGGCACCCCGGCCTGGCTGGCGGTGACCCGGGTGTTCATGAACCTGAGCGGCCAGGCCGCCCGGGCGCTGTGGAACCGGATGGGCCGCCGGCCGGAGAACCTGATCGTGGTGCACGACGACCTGGACCTTCCCCTGGGGGCCGTGCGCCTCAAGGAGGGGGGTGGCGACGGCGGCCACAAGGGGGTGCGCTCCGTGGCCGGCACCCTGGGATCGCCCGACTTCGCCCGCGTGCGGGTGGGGGTGGGGCGCCCCGTGGACAAGGCCGGGGTGGTGGACTACGTGCTGGAGCGCTTCGCCCCCGAGGAGGCGGCGGCGGCCGAGGAGGCCGTCGAGATCGCCGCCGGGGCCCTGGAGGTCCTGCTGGCCGAGGGCCTCACCGCCGCCCAGGCCCGGGCCCACGCCCCGCGCTGAGCGCGGGGCCGGACCCCGGGCACGAATTTCGGACGCCGACGACGAACGAGACCATCGAACGCACATGGCACTCAACTGTGGCATCGTGGGCCTGCCCAACGTGGGCAAGTCCACCATCTTCAACGCGATGACCGCGGCCGGCGCCGCGAGCGCGAACTACCCGTTCTGCACCATCGAGCCGAACGTCGGCATGGTGCCCCTGAACGACCCGCGCCTGAAGCGCCTGGCGGAGGTCTTCGGCTCGGCACGGTTGCTGCCCGCCACCGTGGAGTTCGTGGACATCGCGGGGCTCGTGGCCGGGGCCAGCGAGGGGGAGGGCCTGGGCAACCAGTTCCTGGCCCACATCCGCGAGACCGACGCGATCCTGCACGTGGTGCGCTGCTTCGAGGACAGCCAGGTGGTCCACGTGACCGGCCGGGTGGACCCGGTGGACGACATCCGCACGGTTGACACCGAGCTCGTGCTGGCCGATATGGAATCGTTGACCCGCCGCAAGGAGCGCCTCACGAAGAAGGCGCGCGCGGGCGACAAGCAGGCGGCCACGGACCTCGCCCTGAACGAACGTGTCCTGTCGGCCCTGGAGGCGGGAAAGGGGGCGCGGGAGGTGCCCCTCTCCGCGGACGAGCGCGAGGCGCTGAAAGAGGCGCACCTCATCACGCTCAAGCCGGTGCTGTTCGTCGCCAACGTGGCGGAATCGGAGCTCGGCGCCCCCGGACCCCTGGTGGCCCGGGTGGAGGAGCTGGCCCGCGAGCGGGGCGCCGAGGTGGTCGTCATCAGCGGCGCCATCGAGAGCGAGCTGGCGTCCCTGGATGCGGAGGAACGGCAGGCGTACCTGGACGAGCTGGGCCTGACCGAATCGGGCCTGGACCGGCTGGCGCGGGCGGCCTACCGCCTGCTGGGGCGGATCACCTACTTCACGGCGGGGCCCAAGGAGGCCCGGGCCTGGACCATCCAGGACGGGACGCGGGCGGAGCAGGCCGCCGGAGTGATCCACACCGACATGGAGCGCGGCTTCATCCGCGCGGAGGTGATGGCGTTCGAGGATCTGGACCGGCTCGGGTCGGCCCAGGCGATCAAGGAGGCGGGCCTCTTGCGCCTGGAGGGAAAGGACTACGTGGTCCGGGACGGGGACGTGATCCACTTCCGGTTCAACGTGTAACGGCAGACAATCACGACAAAGGGGAAGACGATGAGTTCCGGAGGATCAGGCAAGAGTTCGAGGCGGGGCGGAGGCCGGCGCCGGCCGCGCGGCCGCTCCGGCGGCGGGCAAGGGGGGGCGCCGCGCAAGGGCGGCGCCACGATGGCGCCGCCGCCCCGCAAGGGCAAGGCGTTCTCCACACCGTACGAGGTGCCCGAGACCGGCCGGATCGCGCCGTTCGACCTGTTCTGCGCCTGCCTGCTCGGGCTGATGCCCGACGGCACCTACCGCAGCGCGGGGCTGGGCGAGGTGGCCAAGCGCCTGCGGCGCTCGCCCAACGAGCTGCGCGACCTGCTCCAGTCCTACGGCATGGACCACGAGTCCCTGCGCGCCGTGGACTTCGACCTGGAGCTGGCCAAGCTCGACATCCAGGTGGCCCCGGAGGGGATCGATCGGCGCGAGCTGGCCCGCGGGCTGTTCGAGGAGTTCGTCGACGTCCACCCGACCCTGGGGGACCTGGAGCCGGCGGCCGTGCAGGGCAACGGCACCGGCGCTACGGCCGGGCCCGCGCCCGCCGCCGTGGAGCACCCCCACCGCCGCAAGGCCCCCGCGTCGCCCCCCAAGGCGGCGCCCCGCCCGGAGCCGCAAGCGCAGGCCCCCGAGCCCGAGGCGGAAGGCGGGGAGGAGGCGGCCGAGGCCGAGCCCGAGCCGTCCTTGGTGACGGCCGACGTCACCGCCGACGTGGCCGGCGGCCGCCCGGAGGCGGCCTCAGAGGAGGGCGCCCCCCACGCGGAGCGCCCGGTGCGGCAGATCCGGCGTTCCCCTGTGCGCCGCGGCCGGGGCGGCTAGCCCCAGACCTCGTCCGGCATCACCAGCCGGTCCACCGGCTTGCCGTCCACGATGTGCGACTGGACGATCTCCGGCACGTCGGCGGCGGTGACGCCCCGGTACCAGACCCCCTCCGGGTAGACCACCACGATCGGGCCCATGCCGCACGGCCCGATGCACTGGGTGCCGGTGACGATCGCCTCCTGGAAGAGCCCCTTGTTCTCGATCTCCATCATGAAGCTCATGAGGAGCTCGGGGGACCGCTTCTCGCCGCAGGAGCCGCGCGGGTGGCCCGGCGGCCGGGTGTTGGTGCAGACGAGGATGTGTCGGCTCGGCTTCGGCATGGCGTTGCGTATGCTCCGTCAGGTAGGGGTTGCGCTCGGGTCCGGGCGCCTGCGTGTCGCCCCCCGGCCCGACGGGCCGGCGGCGCCCCGATGTCGTGTCCCGCAAGGATAAGGGCCCCGCACGAAGCCGGTCAATCCGCGCCCCGCCGCCCCGCACGGCCCCCGTCCCGCGCCCTTCGTGCCTCCTTCCCAACCCCTTCGGGCCCCCTTTGTGACATGGACCGGCGCGCGGCGGGCTCCCTATAATCGGCCCGTGGCACCCCCTCCCGCCGATCCGTCCCGCTCCGCCGGGCCCGCGCCCGCCGCGGGCCGCCGCGCGGCCGTGCCGGGCCGGGTCGCCCTGGTGGCCACCCACCCGGAGCGCCACAACCGCCGCGCCCTCCACATGGCCGCCACGCTGGCCGCCGCCGGCCACCGGGTCACCCTCTACACGGAAACGGGCTTCGAGCGCCCCGCCGACCTGCCGGAGGCCGTGGCCCTGGTGCCGTGCCTTGCCGAGGGGCCCGACGGCGGCCCCGACCCCGCGGGCCTGGCGGCCGTGGACCTGGAGGCGGCGGACGTGGTCCACGTCGCCGGCCCCGCGGCCCTGCGCCACGTGGGCGGGCGTCTGGGGCCGAACTGCCGCCTCGTGTACGACGTCCCCGGCCTGGACGGCGCCGCCGCTGTCGGCGGGGCCCCGGCCGGCACCCGGGCCTGGGCGGGGGAGCTGTTCCGCAGCCTGGGGGAACGTTTTCGCGCGCCCCGCATCGACGCGGTGGTCTGCCCCGGCTACGTCTTCGGCCAGTACCTCCAGCGCGAGCTGAAGCTCGGCCGGGTGCCCGTCGTGCCCATCTACGCCGCCCACCGGCTGCGGGAGGCCGTGCGCCCGACGCCCCCCGCCTGCCTGCGGCCCGGGCGCCCCGCCGTGGCCGCCCTGGGCGCGGACCACGCCGACCTGGGTGTGGCGCTGCGGGGCATGGGGCGCCTGCGGCGCGGCGTGGACCTGGTGGCCGTCAACGGCACCGGGGACTGGGCGGCCCTCGAGGCCGGGGCCGGGGACGTGGGCATGGCCGGCCAGGTGCACCGGGTCGAGGCGGGCCCCGAGGCCCTGATCCCCACCCTGGCCGCCTTCCAGGCCGGGCTGGTGCTGCCCGTGGACGTCGCCCAGCGGGCCCTCTACGACCTGCCGGACGCCCTGTTCAGCTTCCTGATGGCCGGCGTGCCGGTGGTGGCGAGCCAGCTGCCGGGCCTGGAGCGGGTGGTGGGGGCCCACAACGTGGGCCTTTTGGTGGAGCCCCGGGACGAGGAGCAGGTGGGCGACGCCGTGGCGCGGATCTGCCTGGACGAGGCCCTGCGCGAGCGGCTGCTGCACAACCTGGCCCTGGTGCGGGAGAAGCGCTATTCGTGGGAAGCCCAGGAGGGCCGCCTGCTCGACCTGTACGACCGCCTCCTGGCCGAGGCCCCCCGGTGAGGGGGCGCGTGCCGGAGGTTTGTGGTAGGCTGTGAACGCCCGGAGGCGGGACCGAGGGGACCGAACGGCCCGTCCCGCCAGGGTTTTCCTTCGGATCCGAGCCCGATGACCGCACCGATCCAGACCGACCTGCCGCCGCTGCGCATCGGCCGCCACACCGCGCGCCTGCCGATCGTCCAGGGCGGCATGGGCATCCGGATCTCGGCCTCGCGCCTGGCCGGTGCGGTGGCGAAGGAGGGGGCCGTGGGGGTGATCGCCTCCGTGGCCCTGGGGCTGCGCTCCCCGTACTACAAGAAGAAGAGCGACTACTTCGCCGCCAACAAGCTGGCCCTGAAGGACGAGATCGAGCAGGCCCGCCGCACCGCGCCCGACGGCATCATCGGCGTCAACTGCATGGTGGCCATCACCGACCACGAGGCGATGGCCCGTACCGCCGCCGAGTCCGGGGCCGACGTGATCATCTCCGGCGCGGGGCTCCCCCTCAACCTGCCCTCCTATACCAAGGACCAGCCCGACTGCGCCCTCGTGCCCATCGTCTCCACGGCCAAGGCCGCCCGGCTGATCTGCCGCCGCTGGGAGCACGCCCACGGCCGCCTGCCGGACGCCTTCGTGGTGGAGAACCCCAACACGGCCGGGGGCCACCTGGGGGCCAAGCGGGTGGAGCTGGGCAACCCGGCCTACGAGCTGGAGCAGGTGATCCCAGAGATCGTCGCCTACCTGAACGAGGAGAAGTACGACATCCCCGTGCTCGCCGCCGGCGGCGTCTGGAACCGGGACGACATCGACCGCATGCGCGCCGCCGGCGCCTCCGGCGTGCAGATGGCCACCCGCTTCGTCTGCACCCACGAGTGCGACGCCGACGACAACTTCAAGCGCCAGTTCCTCAAGCGCGCCCCGTCCGACGTGGTGATCGTGGACAGCCCGGCGGGCCTGCCGGGGCGGGCCATCTCCACCGAGTTCGTGAACCGCCTGGCGCACGGCGAGGACGTGGAGATGCAGTGCTTCGCCAACTGCCTGCGCAAGTGCCTGTGCCGGGACGAGAAGGAGACGTTCTGCATCGCCTTCGCCCTGGACCGGGCCCAGCGCGGCGACACGGACCACGGCCTGTTCTTCACCGGCTCCAACCTGGCCCGTTCCGAGGCGATCGTCTCGGTGCGCGAGGTGCTCGAGGACCTCTGCGCCGCGCGCCGGGCCGTTCCCGTCTGACGGCGCCCCCCGCCCTTAAGTTGTCGCGAAGGTCCCGGTCCGGCCGGGCCGCCTAGGCCTGCGCGGTGCCGGCGGTGTCCCGCCCGGGGCCGAGGCTCTTGAGGAAGGTCTCCGCCACCCGGGGGCAGTAGGCCCGGCCGATCCCGGTCCGGATCTCCTCCGTCGCGGCGTCGCGGGTCAGGGCCCGGCGGTAGGGGCGGTCGGAGCGCATGGCGCCCCAGGCCCCCACCACGCCCACGATGCGCGCCCCGAGGGGGATCGCGTCGCCGGCCCGGCCGTGGGGATAGCCGCCCCCGTCCCACCGCTCCCGCTGGGTCGCCACAAGGGGCGCCGCGCCCCGCAGGGCCTCCACCCGCAGCAGCCGCTCCGCCCCCAGGGTGGGGTAGTTGCGCACCTGCCGCCACTCGGCCTCGGTGAGGGGCCCCGGCTTGCGGAGCAGCTCCGGCGCGAGGAAGGCCTTGCCCAGGTTGTGGAAGGCCACCGCCTGGCGCACCGCGCGCTGCTCCTCCGGAGCGCACCCCACCGCGCGGGCCACCCGGCCCCCGAGGTCCGACAGCTCCGCCAGGCGCGCCCCGGTGGGGTGGCCCGAGTCGGGGGGCAGCAGCGCGCCGGAGATCTCCACCAGGGCCCGGGCCGCCTCCGCCGAGCCTTCCGTCAGGCGCCCGTGGGCACCGTGGTGGTGGATGGCGATGGCCGCCTGCACCGCAAGCAGGCGGGCCAGGTTGCGCTCCTCGGCGCTGAATCCGTTCTCCGCCTTGGGTTGCGAAAGCACCAGCACGCCCAGCTGGCCGGCCCTTCCCGGCATCCTGAGGGCCAGGGTCTGCATGCCCGGCACCAGGTCGGGGGTGACCACCTCCCGCGCGTCGCCCCCCAGCACCTGCCGGGCCACGGCCACGTAGCCGGCCACGTGGGGCTGCTCCTCCGGTCCGAAGCCGTCCGAGGCCACCAGCTCCAGGGGCTGCAAGGAGTCCGGGGCCACGGCGATGAAGCCCTGGGTGGCGCCGGTCTGCTGCAGGGCGATCTTGAGGGCCGTGTTGAGGGTGGTGTGGAAGAGCTCCTCCTGGTCCGCCGTGAGGATCTCCTCCCCCAGGTGGATCATGGGCAGGTAGTGGTGCAGCAGCAGCTCGTTGCGGGTCGCCAGGGAGTGCTCCAGGGCCTTCTCCACCGCCACGAACAGCTCGTCGTAGAAGAACGGCTTGGTCAGAAAGCCCCGCACCCCCAGGTTGAGGGAGCGGAGCATGTTCTCCTGGGTCAGAAAGCCCGTGATGACGATGGCGGGCAGCCCCGGATGGGCGTCGTGCACCTGCTCGATGAGGGTCAGGCCGTCCATCCCGGGCAGGGTGATGTCGGCCACCAGGAGGTCCACCGGCTCGGCGTTGAGCACCGTGAGGGCGGACGGGGCGTCCGCCGCCACCGAGACGCGGTAGCCGCGGTCCTCGAGCATCTCCCGGCAGATCTCCCGGAAGAGCTCCTCGTCATCCACGATCAGGATGTGCCTGCGCATCCGTACACCCGCTGGCCTTGGCGCCCGGAAGCCCCCCGGCCCCCCTGGCGCCCGCTCCCCGCCATTCCCCTCAAGATAACAGACTTTCGCGCAAGGGACGGCCCGTACGCCGCAAGCGGCGTCAGGCGTGGGGCCCGGCGGGCAGGGCCAGGGCCTCGCCGATCGTGTCCCCCAGCAGAAAACCGCGCGCGGTCGGCCGGTATCCCCCGGACGAGGGCCGCACCAGCCCGGCCGCCGCCAGCCGCCCCAGGGCGGCGCGCTGGGCGGCGGGCAGGGGCGTGCCCGCCCGTGCCCGGATGCCCTCCAGGTCGATCCCGGCCGCGGTGCGCAGGCCGAAGATGGCCATCTCCACGGCCCGCTCCGGGGGCGTGAGCCGCTCCGCCTCGGCCGGGGCCCCCGGGCCCGCCAGGTAGGCGTCCAGGTCCTCCGTCTCCAGGGTGCGGCGCCCGGCCCGGTGGGAGCCCGCCCCGGCACCCACCCCCAGGTAGTCCCCCCCGGACCAGTACCCCAGGTTGTGGCGGCAGGCGCGCCCCGGCCGGGCGAAGCTGGAGACCTCGTAGCGCGCGTATCCGGCCCGCCGCAGCCGGGCCACGGCCGTACGGTACAGGCGCGCGTATTCCGCCGGCTCCGGCAGCGACAGGCGCCCGGCCGCCACCCGCTCCCCCAGGGGGGTGCCCGCTTCCGGGGTGAGTCCGTACACCGACAGGTGGTCCGGCCCCAGGGCCACGGCGCGTTCGAGGTCCCGCACCCAGCCATCCGGCGTCTGTTCCGGCAGGGCGAAGATCAGGTCCAGGGAGAGGTTCTCGAACCCCGCCTCCCGCGCCGCTTCGACGGCCCGGCCGATGCCTTCCGGGCCGTGGACGCGCCCAAGGGCCTTCAGGGCCCCCGCGTCGAAGCTCTGGGCCCCGATGCTGATGCGGTCGATTCCCAGGCCCCGCCAGGCCGCCGCCGCCTCGGGCGTGACCGTCTCCGGGTTCGCCTCGGTCGTGATCTCCGCCCCCTCGGCCACGCGGAAGCGGCCCCGCACCGTGTCCAGCACCCGCCCCAGGGCGGCGGGCGGGAACAGCCCCGGCGTGCCGCCCCCCAGGTAGACGGACCCGACCGTGTGCCCGGCCCAGACCGGCGCGGCCGCCTCCAGGTCCTCGACGACCCGGTCCACGTAGCGGCCCGCCCGCTCCGGCGTGTAGCGCCCGGCGGGGTTGGCGCAGTAGTGGCAGTGGGCCAGGCAGAACGGCAGCGCCACGTAGATGCCGGCCGTGGGGGGGCTCACGCCGCCCCCGCCGGGGCCGGGACCCCGAGGGCCGCCAGGACCTCCGTGGTGCGCGGCAGGGACGGGTCCCCCGCCGCCAGGTGCCGGAGCAGGGGACCCAGGTCGGCGGCCTCGTCCACGTCGTACCACGCCGGGGCCAGGGCCACGGCGAGGTCTTCCGCCAGCTCTTCGGCCCGGGCCAGGGTGCGGTGGAGCACGTCGCCGGCGCCCCACGGGATGTCCGTGAACAGCCGCGCCGCTACGTCGTCCCACCGTCCCAGGGCCGCCAGGGAGGCCCCCACCAGGTAGTAGCCCCCGTCGCTGCTCGGCCCCAGCACCAGGGCGGCGGTCTCCAGGGCGGCGGCGGCCGCTTCCAGGTGATGAATGGGCAGCGTGGGGACGTCTGTGCCGATCAGCAGGCACCCCGCGCCCGCCTCCAGGGAGCGGCGCAGGTCGTGCCCCATGCGGGCCCCCAGGTCGTCCCCCGCCTGGGGCCCCACCGGCAGCCCGAGGCGTTCCGCCAGGCCGCGGAAGAAGGGCGCCTCGGGCCCCGGGTCCGCCGAAATCCGCACCCGGAAGCCCGCCAGTCCCGCCACGCGCCCGCACAGGTCCTCCACGAAGGCCGCGTGCAGAGCGGCGGCCGCCTCCGGGCCCCCGGGCCCTAACGAGGCCGCCAGGCGGGTCTTCACCCGCCCCTGCACCGGGGCCTTGGCGAAGACCACCAGGTCCACCGGCGGGCCGCCGCTCACTCGCCCGCCGGGGGCACGCCGATCGTGGTGATGTAGGCCACCACGTCCTGGTCGGCGGCGCCGATCAGGCGGGTCACGTCGTTGTCGTAGAACCCGCCGATGCCCGAGGCCCCCAGGCCCAGCCCCACAGCCCCCAGGTTCAGGCGCTGCCCCACGTGGCCGGCGTCCAGGTGGACGTAGCGGTAGGCCCGGTCGCCGTAGCGGGCCTCGGCGGCGGCCAGGTTGGTGGTGTGGATCACCAGCACCGAGGCGTCCCGTCCCAGGTCCTGGTCCAGGCAGAAGTGGTGGGCCTCGGGCCGGAAGTCCCCCCCGCGCACCAGCCGCAGGGCGTGGCCAGAGGGCACGTAGTAGTACAGCCCCGGCTCCAGGTGGGTCACGTCGTGCACCAGGACGTAGGTGTACAGCAGGGAGGGGTCGAACAGCTGCCGCAGGGCCCCCGCGTCCCCCGAGGGCGCGGCGGGCTGGTAGGCGAACGAGAGCAGGGCCCCCAGCTGCTCCAGGGTCATGGGCCCGGGCCGGTAGCGGCGGGCCGAGCGCCGCTCCAGGATGGCGGGCTCCATGCCGCCCTCCCACGGGATCCACTCCGGGTCCAGGGCCACGACGTCGGCCGCGTCGGCGTAGGGCCGCTCCAGGGCCTCCGGGTCCGGCGCCGGCGGCGGCCCCTCCGGCGGCCGGGCGATGGAGGAGACCCGGTGCAGCTGCCGGCTCAGGTCCCCCTCCGGGGCCGGCTCCACCCCGTGGGAGGAGGGGGAGGGCCACGCCGTGCCGCCCGAGCCCGCCAGCGCGTCCAGGTCCACGGCGTCCAGGCGGGGCAGGGCCAGCAGGGCCAGCAGCGACTCCTCCTGCTCGTCGATCAAGAGCAGTTGGCTCAAGGGTCCGTCCAGGAACCCGCCCACCGGGAAGCCCGCCAGCCCCAGGGTGGGGGCCAGGCACACGGCCTGGCCCAGCACGTGGCCCGTGTCCAGCAGCATGCGGCGGTACGCCCGCTCCAGGTAGCGCCACTCGCTGCGGGCCCGCACGGCCGTGAACAGCAGCACCACCCGGGCCGCGTCCACGGCCCCGTGGCCGCCGGTGTAGCGCGCCAGTTGGTCCCAGCAGTCCCCCTCCCACACCGGCACCAGGGCGTGGTCCCGCACCAGGTAGCTGTAAACGCCGTCCGCCAGCCCCGGCAGGTCGCGCACCGCGGCGTAGATCTCGGTCGGGTAGAGCGCCCCGGCGCTGGGGGCGGCGCGGAAGTAATGGCGCGAGCCGTCCGGCAGGGGCAGGATCGCCGTCACGCCGTTGGTGAAGTAGAGCAGGCGCGACAGCTCCGCCACCCCCGGCGCCCCGGGCGGGGCCGGCGCGGGAGGCAGGGGGCCGCCGTTGAAGGGGTGGCGGTCGAAGGGGAGATACCCCACCAGGTCCACGGCCCGCTCCGCGTGGTAGTCCTTGAACGGGCTCGGCGCTGCCCGCCAGCCGGTGGCCACGTTGAAGCGCTCCATGGCGCCGGCCACGTACTTGGTCTCCTCGTGGAAGATCTCGCAGATGGTGGGGGCCGGGGCCAAGGCCGCCTCCCTACCGCACCGTGGTCCCGGGGGCCACGGGGCCGGCGGGGGCGAGCAGGGCCTCCACCTCCTCGGCCCCCGCGGCCAGGATCATGCCCTGGGACTCGACGCCCATGAGCTTGGCCGGCCGCAGGTTGGCCACCACCACCACCTGGCGCCCCACCAGGTCCTCCGGGGCGAACTTGCGGGCCAGGCCCGCCACGATCTGCCGCGCCTCGCCCTCGCCGATGTCCACCTGGAGCTTGAGCAGCTTGTCCGCCTTCTTGATCGGCTCGGCGGCGGTGACCGTGCCCACCCTGAGCTGCACCCGCTTGAAGTCGTGGATGCTCACGTACTCCGCCGGCGCCTCGGGGGGCGCGCCGGGGGTCTTCTCCGCCGGGGTCTTCTCCACCGGGGTCTCCGTCGCTGGGGGTTGAATCGCCAGGTCCGCCAGATCCGCCGGCACCGCGGCCGGGTCCAGGCGGGGGAACAGCGGCGCGGGCTTCGACAGGGCCGTGCCCGGCGCCAGGCCGCCCCAGTGGGAGGCTGCCGCCAGGTCGGTCTCCCCGGGGGTCACCCGGACGCCCAGCTGCTCCCACACGCGCTCCGCCGAGGCGGGCATGAAGGGGTACAGGTAGAGGGAGACGATGCGGATCGCCTCCAGGGCGTTGTAGAGCACCCGGTCGAGGGCGGCGTCGTCCCGCGCCTTGGCCAGCTCCCACGGGGCCGACTCGTGGATGTAGAGGTTGGCCGCCGAGACCACCGCCCACACGGCCGCCAGGGCCTGGTCGAACTGGAGGCCGCGCCCCGCCCGGTCCAGGTCGTCGAAGGCCGCCTCGAACGCCTCGTACAGCGCCCCCGCGGGGTCCCGCAGGGCCGCCGCGCCGGGGTCGTCCCCCCCCGGGGGCGCGGGCACGACGCCGTCCCGGTAGCGGTGCACCATCGCCACCGCGCGGGAGACGAGGTTCCCTAAGTCGTTGGCCAGGTCCGTGTTGTAGCGGCCCACGAGGGCCTGGACGGAGAAGTCCCCGTCCCGCCCGAAGGGCACCTCCCGCAGGAGGAAGTAGCGCAGGGCGTCCGCCCCGCCGCAGTGGGCCGCCACCCGGGCCGGGTCGATCACGTTGCCCTTGGACTTGGACATCTTTTCACCGGCGATCGTCCACCAGCCGTGGCTGACGATGCGCTCCGGCAGGGACAGCCCCGCCGAGAGCAGGAAGCTGGGCCAGTAGACGGCGTGGAACCGCAGGATGTCCTTGCCGATGATGTGCACCTGGGCGGGCCAGCGGCCCTCGAAGCCGGGCTCGGGGAAGCCCGTGGCCGTCAGGTAGTTCACCAGGGCGTCCAGCCACACGTAGACGACGTGCCCCGGGTGGTCCGGCAGGGGGATGCCCCAGCGCACCCCGGTGCGGGAGATGGACAGGTCCCTCAGGCCCCCCTTCACGAACTGGACGACCTCGTTGCGGCGGGAGGGGGGCGAGACGAACTCCGGGTGCCGGTCGATGTGCTCCAGCAGCCGCGCCCCGAAGTGGGACATGCGGAAGAAGTAGCTCGGCTCCGTGACCTTCTCCACCGGCCGGCCGCAGTCGGGGCAGTTCCCGTCCACCAGCTGGAGCTCGGTCCAGAACGACTCGCAGGGGATGCAGTAGAGCCCCTCGTACTCCCCCAGGTAGACGTCCCCCTGCTCCTTCAGGCGCCGGTACATGGCGTCCACGGCCCGGTGGTGGCGCGCCTCGGTGGTGCGGATGAAGTCGTCGTGGGAGATGTTCAGCTCGCGCCACAGGGCCTTGAAGCGCTCCGCCAGGCGGGCGGCCAGGGCGTTCGGGGCCTCCCCCCGCGCCTCCGCGGCCTTCTCGATCTTCTGGCCATGCTCGTCGGTGCCGGTCAGGAAGAACACGTCGTACCCGGCCAGGCGCTTGTACCGCGCCAGGGTGTCGGCGGCGATCACCGTGTAGGCGTGCCCGATGTGGGGCACGTCGTTGACGTAGAAGATCGGGGTGGTGAGGAAGAAGGGCGGGCGCATCGGCGTCGTGTCGGGTGGGGGGGCCATCGGCGGCGCCCCCTCAGGAGAGGGAGACCAGGGCGCGTTCCCCGGCCTCCGGCGCGTCCTCGTAGGCCAGGCAGCACATCAGCTTGCCGCACAGGCCCGTGAGCTTGGCGTGGGCGACCCCCGGGGCCGCCCGCCGCGCCTCCCGCGAGCTGACGCCCTTGGGCTTGCCCAGGAACGTCGAGCAGCACAGGTCCCGCCCGCAGGGGCCGATGCCGCAGGCCCGCCGGGCCTCCTCCCGGGTGCCGATCTGGTGCATCAGGACGTGGCAGCGCAGCCGGCCGCCCAAGTCCTTGACCAGCTGGCGGAAGTCCACCCGCCGGTCCGAGGTGAAGAAGCACGTCAGGTTCTTGCCCGACAGCACCCCCTCCATCTCCGTGACCTTCATGGGCAGCCCCAGGGCCTCCACCCGCACCCGGCAGAAGTCCAGGGCCTCGGCCTCCCGGTGCCGCAGCCGGGCCACGGCGTCCAGGTCGTCCAGGGCGGCGGTCCGGGTGAGGGTGCCCCGGGGGCGCTGGCAGCAGCTCAGGGAGGCCGGGGGGGTGCGGGCGTGCCCGACGGCGAGCCCCCAGGTGGTGCCCCGCTCCCCCTCCAGGATGACCGTCTCCCCGGCGGACACCTCGGCCCCCTCGGGGACCGCGTAGGTCACCGGGTTGCCCTGGTCCCGCAGGCGGACGCGCACCACCTTCACGGCCGGGACGCTCCCGTTTCCAGGCCGCCCCGCAGGGTCACGAGCAGGGCCTCGATGGCGATCGGTCGGTTCACGTTGCGCTCCAGGCGTGCCTCGGTCTCCTGCACCCCCGCCGCGAAGGCGGCCAGGAAGCCGGGCGCGAAGCGCCGTCCCCACGCCGCCGGGCTCTCGGCGGAAACGACTCCGGCAGCCGGCCCGTCGGACGCCGGGGCGGACGCGGCCCCGGCCGCCGGGCGCAGGGCCTCCGACACCCACATCTGCACCCAGCGCAGGAAGCGCCGGGTCCGGTCCCCGTCGCGCCCCCAGGCCTCGGCCGTCTCGAAGATCCTGGACGGGGAGTGTAATGCCTCCGGCGCCAGGGCGGCAATCGCCTCGCCCCACTCGGCGGCCAGGGCCTCGGCCTCCAGCCCCGCCGCCAGCACCGCCCCGGGAGCGCCCTCCGCCACCGCCGCCGCCAGGGGCGCGTGGGGGCCGGATACGCCGTGATCGGCCAGCACCGCCCGGGTGTCGGCCGGCCCCAGGCGCCCGAAGCGCACCCCCTGGCAACGGGAGCGGATCGTCGGCAGCAGCGCCTCCGGACGGGCGGTGACCAGCACCAGCGTCCAGCCCGGCGGCGGCTCCTCCAGGGTCTTCAGCAGGGCGTTGGCGGCATGGGGGTTGAGGGCGTCGGCCGGGTCGACGATCACCACCCCGGTGCCGGCCCCGAGCCGCTCCCGCAGGTCCCGCACCTGCTCGATCTTGATCTGGGCCCCGTCGGGGGTCACCTCGATCCGGTCGTAGGCGTTGCCGTGGACCCGCCGCAGGCAGGCGGGGCAGGCCCCGCACGGCCGCGGCCCCGCCCCCTCGCACAGCAGGGCCGCCGCCAGGCAGGCGGCGGTCGTGGCCTTGCCCACCCCGGCGGGTCCGTGCAGCAGCAGGGCGTGGGGCATCCGGCCCGACGCCAGGGCCGCCGTCAGGATGCGTACCGGCCCGGCGTGGCCCCGCACCCCGGCGAAGGCCTCGGCGTACGGCCCGGTGTCGGCCTGGGGCAGGGCGCTCACTGGGCCTCCCCCATCGCCGCGCCGAAGTCCGCCCCCAGTCGGGCGCCCAGGCGGTCCCGCACGGCCTGGAGCACCGCCTTCCGCACCTGCTCCACGGGCCCCGTGCCGTCCACGGTCACGACCCGCTCCGGCTCGGCCGCCGCGATGGCGAGATACCCCGCCCGCACCCGCTCGTGGAACGCCGCTTCCTCCCGGTCCAGCCGGTTGCCCGCGCCCCGCAGGCCGGCCCGGGCGAGGCCCGCAGCCACCGGCACGTCGATCAGCACGGTCAGGTCGGGACGGGGCCAGCCGGCCCACGCCACCAGCGTTCGCACCCGCTGCCGGGGCAGCTCCCGGCCGTAGCCCTGGTAGGCCAGGGTGGCGTCGGCGTAACGGTCGCACACCACCCAGCGTCCCCGGGCCAGGGCCGGGGCGATGCGCCGCGCCACGTGGTCGGCCCGCGCCGCCAGGTAGAGGAAAAGCTCGGCCTCCGCCGGGATGCCCTCGGCGGCCGTGTCCAGCACCAGGCGCCGGACCCCCTCGGCCAGGGGCGTTCCCCCCGGCTCCCGGGTGAGGGTGACGGCCCGTCCCGCCCCCTTCAGGGCGTCGGCCAGCAGGGCGGCCTGGGTGGTCTTGCCGCACCCCTCCACCCCCTCCAGGGTGATGAAGCCCCCGCCGGCCCGGCCCGCCGCCCCGGCCATTCGCTAGCCCTTGAGGCGGACCAGGTGGTCGCCGGGGGAGGTGAGGAACTGCTGGCAGGTGAAGATCACCACCTGCCGCTGGCGGGCCAGCTCGCGCAGGGAGTCGTACAGGAGGGTGCGGCGCTCCGGGTCGAGGTTCAGGAACGGCTCGTCCAGCACCAGAGGGAACCGCCCGGTGGGGTCCAGGGTCTCGATCATCGCCAGGTACTGGGCCAGGTAGATCAGGTCCACCATGCCGGCGCCGGGACGGCCCGAAGAGTTGGAGTCGCGCTCGGTGTGGAGGGTGGGGCGGTAGCTGCCGTTGACCGTCAGGCGGGTGAACTCGCCCCCCGTGAAGCGGGCCAGGTAGTCGCCGGCGCGGGCGCAGTAGCTCTCCCTGCGCTGGTCCAGGGCGCCCCGCAGGGCCGGCTCCGCCTCCAGGTGGGGCTCGATGGAGACGTCCACTCCGGCGGCGGCCTCGGCGGCCACGGCCTCGGGCCGCAGGGCGTGGCGCACCGAGGCCTGCTCCCGGCGCGCCGCCTCGGCGTCGGCGCCGCTGACCCGAAGGCCCGTGAGGGTGTCCTCCAGCTCGGTGATCCAGGCCTCGACCCGGGCGATCTCCTCGTGCAGGGCCTCGGGCGGGTCGCCCTCCAGCAGGTCGCGTGCGGCCGCCTCCAGGCGCTCTCGCTTGGCGGTGAGGACCCGGTGCCGCTCGCGCCGGCCAAGGAACGCGTCCACCGACGCGGCTCCGGTGGCGTGCACGGCGTCCAGGGTGGCGGCGTGGTCCCGCTCCACCCGTTCGGCCACGGCCGCGTGGTCGGCGCGCAAGACCGCGATGCGCTGCTCCAGGCCGCGCCGTTGCTGGGAGGCCGCCGCCGCCCGGTAGGCCACGAAGCCGGCCAGCAGCGTTCCCGCCCCCAGGACGGCGTAGGTCACCGGCTCCCACCCCACGGCCTGCTGGCACAGCGCGCCGGCGCCCCCCAGGAGCACGGCTCCGTACAGCGCCGGCTGACGCGACAGGCGCACCCGGGGCACGGCCTCCAGGTCCAGGGTGAGGTCCCCCAGGTCGGCCTCCAGCCGGTGCTGCTCCACCCGGGAGCCCGCCCGCGCCTCCAGGTAGCCCCGGGCCGCCAGGGCCACCTCGTCGGCGGCGGTCGCCGCCGGCTCCAGCTCGGCCAGCTCGGCCTCGGTGTCGGCCCGCTCCCGCTCCAGCTTGGAAAGGGCATCCAGGCGGGTCCGCAGGAGGGCGCGCCGGTCGTAGCAGGAGGCCAGCTCCGCCTCCCGGTCCTCCGCCTCCCGGGCCACCCGCTCGATGTGTCCCAGGGCCTCCAGGCGCCGCTCGGCGGCGGCCTGCCGGTCGGCGTCCGGGACCGGGACGAGCTGCAGGGTGCCGGCCCCCTCCGGGTCCTCCTCGGGGCCCAGCAGGGCCAGGGCCGGTGGCTGCTCCCGGCCGAGGGCCTGGGATCCCTGCCGCAGCCGGGTGGAGGGCATCCAGGGGGAGCCCCCCAGGCAGGCCGACCACAGGGGCGGCTCGTCGGCCCCCTGCGGGTCCACCGGGCCCCGCTCCCCCGGGGGCAGGTTCATCGCGACGAAGCCCTCGCCGTCCTCGTGGCGGGCCAGGCGCTCCGAGCTCTCCGAGAAGTGCCGCGCCAGGCAGTAGGTGTGGCCGTCGTCCCCCTGGAAGGTGAGGGCGGCGTGGCCCCACTGGCGCCCGTCGTCGGTGGCGGTCAGGGTCCGGTCGGGCACCAGCAGCTGGCGCAGCACCTGCCACAGGGTGGTCTTGCCCGACTGGTTCCCGCCCCAGACGGTGTTGAGCCCGGGCTTCAGGGGCACACGGGTGAAGCCGGAGAAGTGGCGGATGCCGCGGACGGCGAGTTCGAGCAGGGTCATGGCGGCCCGACGGGCAGTCCCTCCCCGGGGCGAAGCGCCCCGGCTACCTTTCTTAACGATACGGGAAGCGGCCGTTCCCATCAAGGCCAAGACCCCCGGGGGCCGCGCGCGGGGCCCCGCCGGGCGCCCTTGAGATCGCCCCGGGGGAGCCGGTATCATCTTCGCTTTCCACCCTCCCACCCGGGGGCCCGTCGCGGGGGGCCCCGAGCGAGTCGAACCGGTGCGCCTGAGATACCTGCTGCGACGCTATTTCGTCACCGGCCTGCTCGTCACCCTGCCCCTGGCCGGCACCTACTTCGTGCTCAAGGCCCTCCTCAAGGCGCTGGAGGGGGTGCTGGGGAACCTCCTGCGCGAGCACTTCGGGGCCCACTACTATCCGGGCCTGGGGATCGCCGTCCTCATCGTCGGCATCTTCCTGGTGGGGCTGCTCACGGCCAACGTCCTGGGCCACTGGGTGGTGGGGGCCTACGAGCGCCTGCTGCAGCGCCTGCCCCTGGTGCGGTCGGTCTACTCCGCCATCAAGAGCGTGGTCCACACGGTTTCGATGCAGGGCAAGCAGAATTTCCGCGGCGTGGTCCTGGTGGAGTTCCCCCGCCGCGAGTCGTACCTCCTGGCCTTCGTGGTGGCCGAGACCAAGGGCAACCTGGCCCGCAAGTCCAGCAAGAAGCTGCTCAACCTGTTCGTCCCCACCTCGCCCAACCCCACCTCGGGGTTCCTGGTGTTCGTGCCCGAGGACGACGTGACGTACCTGAGCATCTCCGTGGAGGAGGCCATGAAGACGATCATGTCCGGGGGCATCTACACCGAGGGCCTGCAGGCCGCCGAGGTGCTGGGCACCGAGCGGGTGCTGCCCTGACGTGAACCCCGGGGGTTCCATGGACGGCGGCTTCGTGGCCGTGCTCCTGGCGGCGGGCAAGGGCACCCGCATGCGCTCCGACCTGCCCAAGGTGCTGCACCCGGTCTGCGGCCGTCCCATGGTGCACCACGTGGCCGCCTGCGCCCTGGAGGCGGGGGCGGACCACGTCTACCCGGTGGTCGGCCACGGCGCCGAGCGGGTGGTGGAGCTGCTGAAGGCCACCTTCCCCGGCGCCCCCGTCACGGCGGTGGTGCAGGAGGAGCAGCTCGGCACCGGCCACGCGGTCCTCACCTGCGCCCCCCAGCTGCAAGGCTACGAAGGCGCGGTCGTGATCCTCAGCGGCGACGTGCCCCTGGTGACGCCCGCCCTGGTGCGGGGCCTGGTGGCCTCCCACCGGGCCGCCGGCGGCGGCCTGACCGCCCTCACCGTGGAGCTGGCCGACCCCACCGGCTACGGCCGCGTCCTCCGGGACGGCGCCGGCCGCCCGGTGCGGATCGTGGAGGAGAAGGACGCCACCGACGCCGAGCGCGCCGTGCGGGAGATCAACGCCGGCCTCTACGTGGCCGATGCCCCGCTGCTGCTGGAGGTGCTGCCCCGCCTGTCGAAGGACAACGCGCAAGGGGAGTACTACCTCACCGACGCCGTCGCCGCCTGCCTGAAGGAAGGCCGCCCGGTGCACCTCTATCCCTGGCCCGACCCGGAACAGGTCCTGGGGGTCAACTCCCGCGCCGACCTGGCCCGGGTGGGGCAGGTCCTTCGGCGCCGCATCGCCGCGCGCCTGATGGCCGAGGGCGTCACCCTGATCGACCCCGAGCGCACCTACGTGGACACCGGGGTGCGGGTGGGGCCGGACACGGTGATCCACCCCGGCGTGACTCTGGAGGGCCGCACCGTGGTGGGCTCGGGGTGCACCCTGCTGCCGGGCGTGCGCATCGTGGACTCCCTGCTGGGGGACGGCGTCACCGTCAAGGACAACAGCCTGCTCACCGGCGCCCGCCTGGACGGCGCCAACAGCGTCGGCCCCATGGCCCACCTGCGCCCCGGCGCCCACCTGATGGCGGGCGCCAAGGTGGGCAACTTCGTCGAGGTGAAGCAGTCCGTGCTGGGGGAGGGCGCCAAGGTGAACCACCTCTCCTACGTGGGGGACGCCACCGTGGGGGCCGGGGCGAACATCGGGGCGGGCACCATCACCTGCAACTACGACGGCACCCGCAAGCACCGCACGGTGATCGGCGACGGGGCCTTCATCGGCTCCGACACCCAGCTGGTTGCCCCGGTCACGGTGGGCGCCGGGGCCGTGGTGGCGGCGGGCAGCACGATCACGGGGGACGTGCCCGACGGCGCCCTGGCGATCAGCCGGGTGGAGCAGCGCAACCTGACGGACTGGGTGGCCCGGTGGAAGGCCCGCAAGCAGGCGGAGCCCCCGGCCTGACCCGGGGAGGCCCGCACCCAAGGAGGAACGGCATGACGAGCGGCACGACGCAAGGCGCGACGAATGGCACGACGATCAAGCGGGACGAGGTGCTCAAGATCGCCCACCTGGCGCGCCTCAAGCTCACCGAGGCCGAGGTGGACGCCCTGAGCCGGGACCTGAACGCCATCCTGGCCTACGTCGGCACGTTGAGCGAGTTGGACACCGAGGGGGTCCCCACCCTGGACCACGCCGCCGAGGCCGGCGACACCTGGCGCGAGGACGCCCCCCGGCGGCCTCTGCCCCGGGAGCGGGCCCTGGAGAACGCCCCCCGCACCGGGGACGGCTGCTTCGCGGTGCCCAAGATCATCGAGTAGCCCGATAGCCCGCCGCCCCGCGCGGGCGGCCTACACAGCGAGGCAGGAGCGCATTGGAACCCTTTGCATGGACCCTTCACGAGGCCCGGGAGCGCCTGGACCGGGGCGAGATCTCGGCCCGGGAGCTCACCGACGCCCTCCTCGAGCGGGTGGCGCGGGTGGAGCCCGGCATCCGGGCCTACAACACCGTCACCGAGGACCACGCCCGGGCCCGGGCCGCCGAGGCCGACGCCCGCATCGCCGATAAACAGGCCGGGCCCCTCACCGGCATCGGCATCGCCCTCAAGGACAACATGGCCACCGAGGGGCTGGAGACCACCTGCAGCTCCCGCATCCTCAAAGGCTACAAGCCCCCCTACGACGGCACCGTGCCCGCCCGCCTGAACGCCGCCGGGGCCGTGACCCTGGGCAAGACCAACCTGGACGAGTTCGCCATGGGCTCGTCCACCGAGAACTCGGCCTTCGGCCCCACCCGCAACCCGTGGGACACCACCCGCGCGCCCGGCGGCTCCTCCGGCGGCTCGGCCGCTGCGGTGGCGGCCGACATGTGCCTGGCCGCCCTCGGCTCCGACACCGGCGGCTCCATCCGCCAGCCCGCCGCCCTGTGCGGCGTGGTGGGCCTGAAACCCACCTACGGCCGGGTTTCCCGCTACGGCCTGGTGGCCTTCGCCTCCAGCCTGGACCAGATCGGCCCCTTCACCAAGGACGTGGAGGACGCCGCCCTGATGCTCGCCGCCGTCAGCGGTCACGACCCCCTGGACAGCACGTCGTCCTCCCGCCCCGTGCCCGACTACCTGGCGGACCTGAAAGCCGGCGCCCGGGGCCTCACCGTGGGGGTGCCCAAGGAGTACTTCGTGGAGGGGGCGGACCCCGAGGTCCTGGCCGCCGTGCGCGCCGGCATCGACGTCCTGGCCCGGGAGGGGGCCAAGGTGGTGGAGGTCTCCCTGCCCCACACCGCCTACGCCGTGGCGTGCTACTACCTGGTGGCCACCGCCGAGGCGTCCTCCAACCTGTCCCGCTACGACGGCGTGCGCTACGGCTACCGCGATGCCGACGCCCAGGGCCTCCTAGAGATGTACATGGCGAGCCGGGAGGCGGGTTTCGGCACCGAGGTCAAGCGCCGCATCATGCTGGGCACCTACGCCCTCTCCGCCGGCTACTACGACGCCTACTACAGGAAGGCCCAGCAGGTGCGCACGCTGATCCGGCGCGACTTCCTGGAGGCGTTCGAGGCCGTGGACGTGCTGGTCACCCCCACGTCGCCGACGACCGCGTTCCGCCTCGGGGAGCGCACCGCCGACCCCCTGAAGATGTACCTCTCCGACATCTTCACGATCTCGGTCAACCTGGCGGGGCTACCGGCGGTGTCCCTGCCGTGCGGGCGGGACGGGGAGGGGTGCCCCATCGGCCTCCAGCTCATCGGGCGGGCCTTCGACGAGGCCACGATGCTCCGCGCCGCCTGGGCCTTCGAGGCCGCCACGGACCACCACAAAGCGAAACCGGAACTTTAGGAATCGATACCGAACCCGCTTCCGTTACACGGATTTTGTCCCATGGACTATGAAGTCGTCATCGGCCTGGAGGTCCACTGCCAGCTCGCCACGAAGACCAAGATCTTCTGCGGCTGCCCCACCACCTTCGGCCAGCCCCCCAACAGCCAGACCTGCCCTGTGTGCCTGGGCCACCCCGGCGTGCTGCCGGTGCTCAACCGCCAGGCCGTCGCCTACACGATCATGGCGGGCCTGGCCACCCACTGCGAGATCAAGAGCCCCAGCGTCTTCGCCCGCAAGCACTACTTCTACCCCGACCTGCCCAAGGGCTACCAGATCTCCCAGTACGACCGCCCCATCTGCGAGCACGGCCACGTGGAGATCGTCCTGGACGGGACCCCCAAGCGCATCGGCCTGACCCGCATCCACATGGAGGAGGACGCCGGCAAGAA
>Ga0210144_1000033_pt1 | contig 77084 bp, 75 predicted proteins | sample Muzzi_PWA_D2_FD_185532 | JGI IMG/M metagenome (GOLD analysis project Ga0210144, IMG submission 185532) | Wetland microbial communities from San Francisco Bay, California, USA, that impact long-term carbon sequestration - Muzzi_PWA_D2 (SPAdes) | ecosystem: Environmental > Aquatic > Marine >...
TGGCGCGCGCGGTCCTCGACGCCCTGCGGCGGGGCCTCCCGACCCGCTCCGCCTGCGCAGCGTTCGCCTGCCGCCGCCCAGAACCAGAAGATGTTTGGAGAAGAAGGGGGCGGTGGCGTCCCCCGTCCCCCGCGCGGGGGATGGGGGATCGAGGGGGCAGGGGGCGATGTGTGGATTGCGGTCCTCGAGGCCCTCCAGCGGGGCCTCCCGACCCGCTCCGCATGCGCAACGTTCGCCACCTTCGCCCTGATACGGCAGGGTGTTGGAAGAAGACGGGCGGGAGGTGGCGTCCCTTGCCCCCCGCGCGGGGGGCGAGGGATAGAGGGAGTCGGGGGGCGATCTTGTTCAATCGGCGTCCCCCGTCCCCCGTCTTACAGCAGCTCGAGCTGGGCGGGGCGGAGCTGGTCGTTGACGGCTTCGAGGACGCGGTCTACCCAGAGGGCGCGCTCGGCGGGGTCGAGGTGGAGGACCGGGAGCTCGCGGCGGCGGAGCTCTTGCTCCAGGCGCTCGTCGACGGCGCGCTGGAAGGCCGGGTCGAGCGCGCGGATGCCGTCGGGGCTGGGCTCGTCGACGATCGGCACGTGGACGAGCAGGTCGTAGGTCTTCATCCAGGGCTCGAGCAAGGCGTCGAGGGCCGGCTGGGGGCCGGCGGCGAGAAGGAGATAGACGTAGTTGTCGAGCGCGCTCCGGTCGCAGAGCACCACCGGGTAGCGGGCGGCGGCGAGGATCTCTTCGGCGATCTGGGTGTGGAGGATCCAGGACTCGCTGGCGACGCCGGTCTCTTCGTTGATCGGCAGGGGGCAGCGGCGGGCGACTTCGTGGACGACCTCGACCGGCACGTCCCGGGCCTTGAGCCGCGCGGCGACGCCGTAGCAGAGGGTCGTCTTGCCGACGCCGTGGGTGCCGATGCAGGCGAGCTTGAAGTCGGGAGTGTCGGGCATCGGTCGGATTGTACGGGGTCGTGGCGCAGCCGGGCGGCGCCTTTCGGGCAGAGTGCGGGTAGAGAGCGCGGTCTCAGAGAGCCGCGAGGGCAGCGTCCAGGAGATCGAGCCCGGCGGTGAGCTGGGCCTCGGTGATGGTGAGCGGCGGCACGATCTGGAGGACGGTGCCGTCGGCGCCGCCGGCCAGCGCCAGCACGCCGCGTTGGAGGAGGCTTTCGGCCAGCCCCTTGGCGGTTTCCGGCCGGTCGAGCTCAATCCCCCAGAGAAGCCCGCGGCCGCGGACTGCACGCACCCGGGGGGAGCGCTCGGGCCATCCGTGGAGACGGCGGCCGACCGTCTGGCCGAGGCGGCGGGCGCGGCCGGGCAGGTCGTTCTCGGCGAGGAGGTCGAGCACCGCGAGGGCGGCGGCGCAGGCCGGCGGGTTGGCGAGATGGGTGGCGGTATGGAGCGCCTCGCCGCCACGGTCCCAGGCGGCCATGACCTCCCGCCGTCCGACGGTGGCGGCGACCGGGAGGCCACCGCCGAGCGCCTTGCCGCAGCAGAGGATGTCTGGCCGGACGCCGTCGTGGTCGACGGCGAACAGGCGGCCGGTGCGGCCGAGGCCGGTGAAGATCTCGTCGGCGACGAGGAGCGCGCCGTGGTGGCGGCAGGTGTCGGCGAGCGCGGCGAGCCAACCGTCCGGCGGCGGAATGACGCCTTCGCGGCCGACCACCGGCTCGGCGAGGATCGCGGCGAGGTCGGTGGTCGCGGCCAGGCGTTCGATCGCCCCCGGGTCGCAGCCGTAGGGCAGGCGGTGGAGGTGGTGGTGGAGATGGCGCCGGAACGGCTCGCGGAAGGCTGTGCGGGAGGTGGCGGCGAGGGCGCCGAGGGTGACGCCGTGGTATGAGGGGTCGAAGGCCAGGATGCCGGCGCGGCCGGTGGCGAGGACGGCGGTCTTCAAGGCGATCTCGACGCTGTCCGCGCCGGAGATGGCGAAGTGCACCCGCGGCTCGTCGACCGGGACCAGGGCGGTGAGGCGTTCGGCCAGCGCGATGCGCGCGGGGTGTGCCGCGACGTCGCCCAGGCCGTGGAGCAGGCGGGCGGCCTGGTCGGCGGCGGCCTGGACGACGCGCGGATGACGGTGGCCGACGGCGGCGACCCCGAAGCCGGCTGTGAAATCCAGGAACCGGTTGCCGTCGACGTCGAGGACGTTGGCGCCGAGGGCTTCGGCCCAGACCAGGCTGGGGGCGGCGCCGACGAGGGTGTTGACCCCCGGCGCCTCGGTGGCGGCCAGGGTGCGGGAGAGGGCGCGGGAGGCGGGCCCGGGCGGTGGGGTGACGATCTCGGGCAGGAGGTCGCCGCGGGTGAGCGCTGGGCCGGTGACCGGCAGGTCTAGAGCTCCCGCCGGCCGGCGATCGAGCGCCCGAGGGTGACCTCGTCCGTGTACTCGATGTCGCCGCCGACCGGCATGCCGAAGGCGAGGCGCGAGACCTTGATCTCCCGGGGCTTGAGCAGGCGCGCGAGGTAGAGCGCGGTGGCCTCTCCCTCGACGTTGGGGTTGGTGGCGAGGATCACCTCGGTCACCCCATCCAGCCGGTCGAGGAGCGCGCCGACCGCGAGCTGGTCCGGTCCGATCCCCCGCTGGGGGGAGAGGGCGCCGAGGAGGACGTGGTAGAGGCCGCGGTACTCGCCGGTACGCTCGATCGGGGCGATGTTGAACGGTTCCTCGATCACGCACAGGGAGGTGCGGTCGCGCTCGGGGTCGGAGCAGAACCGGCAGGGGTCGACCGCGGTGATGGCGTTACAGGTCGAGCAGTGGAAGAGCTGGTCCTTGACGTCGAGGAGGGCTCGCGACAGGGCCTCCGCCTCCTGGCGCGGTACGCGGAGCACGTGGTGGGCGAGGCGGGTGGCGGTCTTCGTCCCGATGCCGGGCAGGCGCGCGAGCTCGCCGACCAGACGCGCGAGGGGATCGGGAGTGGACATCGGCAGAATCGACCGGGAGGAATCTCAGAAGAGGTTGGGCATACCGCTCGTCAGGCTGCCCAGCTTCCCCTGCATCTCCTCTTCGACCTTGCGGGACGCCTCGTTGACGGCGGCCAGCACCAGTTGCTCGAGCATCTCGGGATCGTCGGGGTCGATGACCTCCCGGTCGATCTTGACGTCGACGAGCTGCTTGTGGCCGCTCATCTTGACGGAGACCATGCCTCCGCCGACGCTCGTCTCCACCACCATCTCGGCAAGCTCGCGCTGCATCTTCTCCTGCATCTGCTGGGCTTGCTTCATCAACTGGCGGATATTCGTCATCTAGCTCTCCTGGTCTTCGTCCACTCGTTCGACGGTGCCGTCGAAGATCTCCAGCACGGTCTGCACAGTCGGGTTGTCTTGCACCTGGTCCTGGGTGGCCGGCTCGTCGGCCGCGGGCTCTTGGCGGGGCGCGACGCTGCCGGAGCCGCGGGCGGTCTGCCAGCGGATCTTCGGACCGAAGACCTCTCCCAGCACCCGGTCGAGCAGCTCCCGGTTCCTCGGCTTGTCGAGTCGGCCGGGGAGCAGATCGTCGTCCGGGGAGATGACGATCCGCAGGGTTTCGCCGTCGAGGACGATCTCCTCGGCGTGGCGGAGGTGGCCGGCCAAGGCCGGCTTGAGGTCGGTCAGGCGCTCGAAGAAGCCGGCGACGGTGGCCGGCGCGCCGGCGGCCGGTGCGGGAGCGCCCTCTGCCGGCATGTCGGTGCCCGCATCGGCCGTCGTCTCCTCAGCGGCGGCCGGTTCGGGTCGCGCTGCCGGTGCCGAGGCCGAGCGTTTGCCGGCCTCTGCGCTGGCTGCCGGGGGCTGCTTCGGCGCGGGCAGGCTCGTCCGCCCCGCCAGCAGGTCCTCCACCCGGGTCAGCCGGGGCAGCTCGGCGGCGCGGAGCCAGGCGATCTCGAGCGCCAGGGCGGAGGCGTCGCTCCGCCGGACCGTCTCCTCGCTCGCCAGGAGCTGACGGAGCAGGCGCAGGAGATTCTCGAACCCGGCGGTGCGGGCGCGCTCGGCGAGGCGCTCGGCCTCTTCCGCCGGCAGGTCGACGGTCGCCGCGTCGCCACCGATCGCCAGGTGCAGACCGTCGCGGACGTAGGCGAGGAACTGGGCGAAGACCGACCGCGGGTCCCAGCCTTCGTCCTCGACGCGCGTGACGGCGGCGGCGACGGCCGGGCGGTCGCCGGAGAAGATCGCGGCGAGCACGCCTTCGAAGAGCGCGGTGTCCATGCCGCCGAGGAGGCGCAGGGCGTCCTCGTCGGCGATGGTTCCGGCGCCGAAGGTGGCGAGCTGGTCGAGCAGGGCCACCGCGTCGCGCACGCTCCCTTCTCCGGCGCGGGCGATCAGGCGAAGCGCCGTCTCGCTGGCGTCGATCTCCTCGTCACCGGCGATCTTGGCGAGAAGCGCGGAGACGATGTCGGAAGGAACCCGCCGGAAGTGGAACTCCTGGCAGCGGGAGAGGATGGTGGCCGGCACCGCGTCGATCTCGGTGGTGGCGAAGATGAACACGAGGTGGGCCGGCGGTTCCTCGATGATCTTGAGCAGCGCATCGAACGCCTGGCGGGAGAGGCGATGGATCTCGTCGATCACCACCACCTTGTAGCGGTCGCGCGCGGGCCCGTAGCGCAGGCTCTCGGTCAGCTCGCGAACCTGCTCCACCTTGGAGTAGGTGGCGGCGTCGACCTCGATCACGTCGAGGTCGGCGCCGGCGGCGATCTCTCGGCAGGCCGTGCACTCGTTGCACGGGTCGGCCGCCGGGCCGCGCTCGCAGTTGAGCGCCTTGGCCAGCACCCGTGCCGCCGTCGTCTTGCCGACGCCGCGGATCCCGGAGAAGAGATAGGCCTGGGCGATGCGGCCCTCGGTGAGGGCGTTGCGCAGGGCGGTGACGATCGGCTCCTGGCCGACCACGCTGGCGAAATCGGGGGGTCGCCACTTGCGGGCGAGAACCTGGTAGGTCATGAGAGAAAAACGGCCAGCGACCGGCGAAGGGTTCCGGCTGATCTGCGGCACTCGGCCTGCAGACCTTATCGCTGCTCCCTTCCGGGCCTGACGAGGTTCGGTCGCCGCCGATGCACAGGACCCGAACCCTTCGCCGATCGCTGCCCGTTCGTTTCCATGGTAGTGAGTCGCCGGATCGATGTAAAGGCGCTCGGCAGGGAGCGCGGACCGGCGACGCGGGACCTTCCGCGGGCGGGCGGCGGGGCCTCCCTGGGCAGTGGTTTGCCGCCGAGCAAGAGATCGGCTAAGATCGCGTGCTGCCCGTTGTCTCCACAACGGGACGGTGGTGCTGTGGAATTCCGCAGGGGGCTCCGTAAGAGCTCCGGGGCCGCCGGACGGCGACCGGGCCGGTGCGGGGCAGACCCCGCGCGGCAGCCGGTCGGAGCGAGCAGCGAGTGGACGACCGGGACTGGATGAAGGCGGCGCTCGCGGAAGCTCGGCGGGCCGGCGCGCTCGGCGAAGTGCCGATCGGCGCCGTGGTGGTCCGCGGCGACGAGGTCGTCGGGCGGGGCTACAACCGCCGGGAGATCGACCGCGATCCGCTCGCCCACGCCGAGCTGATCGCGATCCGGGCGGCGGCCGAAAGGGTCGGCGACTGGCGATTGAGCGGCTGCACGCTGTACGTCACCTTGGAGCCGTGCGCCATGTGCGCCGGCGCGCTGGTCAACAGCCGGGTCTCCCGGTTGGTGTTCGGCGCGAGCGACCCGAAGGCCGGCTATTGCGGCACCCTGGGCGACATCGTCCGGGACCCGCGGCTCAACCATCGGGTCGTGGTCGAAGGCGGCGTGCTGGCGGAGGAATGCGGCGCGCTGCTGTCGACGTTCTTTCAGGCGCTGCGGGCTGCCGCCCGCGGACCGGAAGCACCGCCGGACCCGCCGGACTCGGAAGGGGGCCCGGCCGACGTTCTTTGAGCAGCACCGACGGAGAGGTGTCCGAGTGGTTTAAGGTGCACGCTTGGAAAGCGTGTGTAGGGCCAAAACCCTACCGTGGGTTCGAATCCCACCCTCTCCGCCACACCCCCGATCCGCAACCGCCCGAGCGTGCGTGCTGAGCGCTCGGCGGCGGTGGCGCATCGGGCCGAATCTGTTGGAAAAGTAGCCCCGGAGAGGTGCCAGAGTGGTCGAATGGGGCGGTCTCGAAAACCGTTGACCGTGCGAGCGGTCCGTGGGTTCGAATCCCACCCTCTCCGCCAGAGCCTGAGTTTGTTCGCGGCTCCGCGGTGGCTCCGCGGAGGCCACAGTTTGCGTCGCGCCGTGCCGCGCCAGCGCGGGACGGCGGACATCGATTCACCCGAAGCTCGATGAGGCAAGGACAGTGAAACGCACCTACCAGCCCAACAACCGCCGACGCAAGCGCACCCACGGGTTCCTCGTGCGCATGCGCACCAAGAACGGCCAGAAGGTCATCGCCCGCCGTCGCAAGAAGGGTCGCAAGCGTCTGAGCGTGTGATGCCGCTCACTGCGGCCCCCCGTGTCGGCGAACGCCTGCCGCGCGCAGAGACGCTGCGCCGGAGCGCGGAGTATCTCCGCTGCTATCGGCGGGGCCGGCGACAGGGCGGCGCGCTGATGCGGCTCCACTGGGTGCGCAACGACCTCGGTCACCCGCGGCTTGGAATCACCGCCAGCCGGAAGGTCGGCAATGCGGTGGTGCGGAACCGGCTCAAGCGGCGGACGCGCGAGATCTTTCGGCGGTGGCCGGGGCGGCACGACCTGCCCGCGGTCGACGTCGTCGTGCATCTTCTGCCGGCAGCGGGCCCGTCGGACTTCCCGGGCTTCCGCGAGGAGCTGTTGCACCTCTTCGGACGCCTGGCGCGACGGCAGCAAGGGGCCCGAAGGGAGCAGGAGTCCCGGCGGTGAGGCCCGGTGTCCTGGCGCGCGGCGTGGCCGCGTTGCTCCGCGGCTACAAGCGGTGGATCTCCCCGGCCCTCCCCCGCTCGTGCCGCTACTCCCCGACCTGCTCCGAGTACGCCCGGCTGGCGGTGCTGCGCCACGGCTTCCTGCGGGGGTGCTCGCTGGCGGTCTGGCGAATCCTGCGCTGCCAGCCGTTCGCGGCCGGCGGCATCGACCTTCCCTGACGCTGGATCCGAGCTCCATGACCCTTCTCCGCGGGGACAGCAGGCGTGAGCGTGCGGGGGCTCGGAGGGTCGGCGCGCTCGGCCCGAAGCGGTGCCGCTGCGGGGCGCCGCTCCCGAAAAGATAGAAGAGATAGAAAGCTACGAGAGGAAGCGACAGAGTGGACAACCGACGCGTACTGATCGCGGTGCTCCTGTCGATTGTGGTGATCGTCGGCTGGCAGCTCCTGTTCCCGCCGCCCAAGCCACCGGAGCCGCCGCCGGAGAAACCGGCCGCCGAGGCTCCGGCCGAGGGCGCACCGGGCGCAGCTGAGAAGGCGACCGAGAAGGGGGCGAGCGAGGCTGGAGAGGCCGCGCCGGCCGCCGCACCGGCGACCGAGACCGAAGAGGGTGCCGAGCCCCCGGCCGAGGCGATCGCCGCGGAGCGGGAGGAGCGAATCACGCTCTCCAGTGACACCTTCGAGGCCGAGCTGTCGAACCGGGGCGCGCAGCTCGTGTCGCTGAAGCTTCCCCAGTACATGGGCCCGAAGGACAAGCCGGTGGATCTGGTCCGGGACCGGCAGGGCGATCTCTACCCGTTCGGCTTGGTGGACGAGGCCGGCAAAGAGCTGGCGGTCGACGCAGCGCTCTTCACCGTCGACCACGTGTCCGGCCGCGACGGGCTCCCGGCCGTCCGGTTCCGCTACTCCGGACCGGAGGGCAGCGTGACGAAGGTCTTCACCGTGCTGCCGAAAGGGCTCCTGGGGGTGAGCATCGAAGCCCGGGGCGTCGGCAAATGGGGCACGGTCCTCGGCCCTGGCCTGCGCAACCCGAGCGCCCGGGACGAGGAGCGGCGCTTCAAGTACCGTGGGTCCGTCTACCTGAGCGGCGACGACATCGAGACCGTACGCTCCGACAAGGTAGAGAAGACGCGCGTAGTGAGCGGGACCGGGCTGCACTGGATCGGTCTCGAGGACACCTACTTCCTCTCCGCGCTGATTCCCGAGACACCGGTAGCTCAGGCGGTGATCGAGCCGTTCGTGGTCGATTCGAGCAAGGAGGGCCTTCCGAAGATCGCGCCGCTGCCGCCGGAGGGCGTCGAGGGCGCGGATTCGCTCCGGCACGAGCTGCGGGTGGCGGTTTACCCGGAGGGTGAGCAGCTCGACGGCGAGGTCTATCTGGGGGCCAAGGACCTGGAGCGGTTGGGCGCCCTGCCGTGGCGGCTGAGCGAGACCGTGCGGCTCGGCATGTTCGGCTTCTTCTCGAAGGGTCTGCTCGAGGGCCTGAAGTGGATCTACCAGCACGTGGTACCGAACTACGGCTGGGCGATCGTGCTGATGACGATCCTGATCAAAGTCGTGCTCCTGCCCCTGACCCACAAGAGCTACATGTCAATGCAGAAGATGCAGGAGGTGGCGCCGCGGATCAAGTCCATCCGGGCGAAGTACAAGGGCAAGCTGCGCGACAAGAAGGGCCGGCCGGACATCGAGCAGCAGCGCAAGATGAACGAGGAGATCCAGGCGCTGTACAAGTCCGAAGGCGTCAACCCGGCCGGGGGATGCCTGCCGATGCTGATCCAGTTCCCGGTCCTGATCGCGTTCTACCGGTTGCTGGAGAACGCCGTGGAGCTGCGGGACGCCCCGTGGACCCTGTGGATCCACGACCTGTCGATGCACGATCCGATCTATGTGCTGCCGATCGTGATGGGCGCGACCCAGTTCCTGCAGCAGCGCCTGGCGCCGTCCAGCGCTGAGCCCATGCAGCGGCGCATGATGATGGCCATGCCGGTCGTCTTCACCTTCCTGTTCCTCGGCTTCCCCAGCGGGCTGGTTCTCTACTGGCTGACGAACAACGTGCTGACCGTGATCCAGCAGTGGATCTACCACCGAACGCGGGCCAAGCAGGCAGCAGCAGCTTGAACGAGGCGAGTAATCGACGAGGCGAAGGAGCGAACATGTCGGACAAGAAGCGGAAGTTTTTTTCTGGACGATCGATCGAGCAGGCCGTGATGGCGGCAGCGAGCTACTACGGTCTGGTGCCGGAGGAGTTGGCGTACCGGGAGATCGAGAAGAAGCACGGGTTCGTGCGGGTCCGGCGCAATGCCGTCATCGCGGTGGACCCGGAGAACCCGCGGAAGAGCGCCGCCGCGCCGAAGTCGGAGGCCGCAGAGCGGGAGGCGGCGCCTTCCCGCCAGGAGCGTCGGGAGGAGCCTCGCGAAGAGAGGCTGCGGCGCGGGCGTGGCGGGCGGAGGGACGAAGGGGCCGCGAAGCCGGAAACGGCAGCGCACCGCGAGCCGGAGCCCGCGCCAGAACCGGAGATCGAACCGGAACCGGACGAGGCGGAAGAGGAGGCTCGGGAGACGGAGTCGGCGACGCCTGGATGGTGGCACGCGCCGAAGGTTGGTCGAGCGGGCGAGGACGAGGACGGGGACGTTGATGAGAAGGATGAAGCCGCCGACGAGCGGGAGCGCGCACGCCGGGTGGACCGCTCCGAAGGGCTGACGCGCCGCCGGGACGAGGGTGGCCGTGCGGACGAATCCCGGCCCGCTCGCCGAGGTGGTCCGGATCGGGGAAGCAGCTCACAGGGGCGGGGAGGGGAGGACGAGTCCCGCCGCTCGCGCAAGGGGCGCGGCCGCGGCCGCCGGGACCGGCAGGAAGAGCCGCCGCAGCCGGAGCCACCGCGGGAGCGACCCGCGCCGCGAAGCGAGCGCCTGCCGCGCCTGGCGGACGAGGAGCTGGAGGACGCGGTGCTCGATGCACTGGACCTGCTGCTCGGTTTCGTCGACGTGGAGGCCGAGGCGGAGCTCTTCCGGAACGACGAGCGGATCGAGGTGGAGCTCTACGGTCCGGATGACCACATCCTGCTCGAGGATGATGGGCAGCTCCTGCTGGCGATGGAGCACCTGCTGCCGCGGATGCTCCGCGGCCTCTACGGCGACGCATTTCCGGTGCGGGTCGACTGCGCGGACTTCCACTTCGAGCGCGAGGAGCGGCTGCGCGAGGTGGCGCGGCGGGCGGCGGACGAAGTCCGGCGGCGGGGCAAGCCGCGGACCCTCGACGAGATGGATCCGGCCGAGCGGCGGATCGTCCACATCAGTTTGGCGGACGATCCGAGCGTCGAGACGGAGAGCGTCGGCAGCGGCTACTACAAGCGGTTGAAGATCATCCCCCGCTGAGCCGCGCAGAAAGGGGTTCGAGCCCGAGAGGCCGGCGTGCCGGAGCAGACGCTCCGTGCGCCGGCCTTTCCCTTTTTTGGAGCCGCGGCCGGGCCCGACGGAGCGGGCCTCTCTTGCGTGGATTCGGATCAGGCAGCCGTCGTCGAGGTCGGACCGAGGGGTCGCGGAATTGTTTCCCGTGAAACAGGGTGGGGTTGGGGTCGCGGTTGTCTTGCCGCCAGGTTTCACGTGAAACAGGGCGCCTGGAAGGCGGCGGTCTCACTGCCCCATAATCGGAGCCATGGCAGCCGAGCTCCCCGACCTGGACCTGGACGCCTTCCGCGCGCGCCTCCTCGCGGCCACGGACGTAGCCCTCGATGATCCAGCGGTCCGCGCCCTGCACGCCCACTACCAGGAGCTCCGCCGCTGGAACCGGTCGCTGTCCCTGGTCGGGCCCGCGGCGATCGACGACGTGGTCGAACGCCACTATGCGGAGGCGCTCGAAGGGCTCGCGCTCATCCCCTCGACCGCGGAGACCCTCGTCGACATCGGCTCCGGCGCCGGATTCCCCGGCGTCGTCCTGGCTGCCGCGCTCCCCCACCTCGAGGTCTTCCTCGTCGAGCCGAGGGAGCGCCGCTGGGCCTTTCTCCGGTCCGCGTGCCGCCGCGCCGGATTGCCCTGCCGCTGTCTCAATGCTAGAGTCGAGCGCCCGTTGCCCGAGGGGCTACCCATACGAATCGACGTGGTGACGTTTCGCGCACTGAAGCTTCCGCCCGAGGCCCTCGCGGCGCTGGCGACACGCTTTTCGGCCGCCAGCCGCGTGCTGATCTGGGCCGGTGAGGCCGACCCGGACCTCCCGCCTGGCCTCGAAATGGACCGCGCGCGGAGCCTCGCCGGCTCCCGTCACCGGAGGATTCTCGAGCTCCGATCCGTCGCCGCCGGCGACTGACCCGGGGCCGCCACCCCAGAACCGAGGTCCGCATGGCCAAGATCGTTGCAATTGCCAACCAGAAGGGCGGCGTCGGCAAGACCACCACCGCCATCAACCTCGGCGCCGCCCTCGGTGCCTTCGAACGACGCACCCTCCTGGTGGACTGCGACCCCCAGGGCAACGCTACCCGCGGCCTGGGGCTGGTCGCCTCCACGCCGCACCTCTACCAGGTGCTGGTGGGCGACGCGCCGATCCGCGACGCGATCCGCGAGTCCGGCTTTCCGAACCTGGACGTGCTGCCGTCGGACCGGGACCTGGTGGGCGTCGAGGTGGAGTTCGTCGGCACTGAGAACTGGCAGCTCCGCCTGCGCGGGGTCCTCGAAGGCATCGCAGACGACTACGACATGATCCTCCTGGACTGCCCACCATCCCTCGGCCATCTGACGGTGAACGCGCTCTCCGCCGCCGACGGCGTTCTCGTGCCGCTCCAGACCGAGTACTTCGCCCTCGAAGGCATCAGCGAGCTGATGGCCACCGTCCGCAGGGTCCAGGGAACGATCAATCCCGGCCTGGACATCGCCGGCATTCTCCTGACCATGTACGACGACCGTACCAACCTCTCCAAAGACGTCGCGGCAGAGATCCGCCACCACTTCCCGGGCCGGGTCTTCGACGCCGTCGTGCCGCGGAACGTGCGCCTGGCCGAGGCGCCCAGCCACGGGCTGCCGATCTTCGAATACGACATCAAGTGCCGCGGCGCCGAGGCGTATCTCGACCTCGCGCGGGAGTACATGCGCGGGGCCGCGGCGTGAGCCCGGCGAAGAAGCGAGGGCTCGGGCGTGGCCTGGACGCCCTGCTGCAGGACGAGCCGGCGCGCACTCTGCCGGTCGACCAGCTCCACCCGAACAAGTACCAGCCCCGGACGGCGTTCGACGAAGAGAAGCTGGAGGAGCTGGCGCAGTCGATCCGCTCCCAGGGCCTGATGCAGCCGATCGTCGTCACTCCGGACGGCCGCGGCACCTACTCGATCATCGCCGGCGAGCGCCGCTGGCGCGCCTCCCAGCGTGCGGGCCTGACCCAGGTGCCGGTGGTCGTGCGCGAGGTCGCCGACGACCGGGAGCTGCTCGAGCTGGCCCTGGTCGAGAACCTCCAGCGGAGCGACCTGAACGCGGTCGAGGAGGCCGAGGCGTACCGGACCCTGGCACTCAAGTTCGACCTCTCCCAGGAGGAGATCGCCGCCCGGGTCGGCAAGGGCCGCTCGACCGTCGCCAACGCCCTCCGCCTGCTCAAGCTGCCGGAAGAGATCCAGGACCTGATCCGCTCGGGCCAGCTCACCGCTGGACAGGCCCGGCCGCTGCTCGCGATCGAGGACGCGAGCCAGCAGCTCGCCCTCGCCACCGAGGCGGTGGACGGCAGCCTCACGGCGCGCGACCTGGAGCAGCGGGCCGCCGGCGCCAAGGCGCCCCGCGCCGGCGCGCGCAAGAAACGACCCGCCGCCCAGGAAGAGCCGGAGGTCTTCGCCGCCGCCGCCCAGGAGAAGCTCACCCGCAAGCTTCAGACCAAGGTCGAGATCCAGCGGCGGGGCGGCGGTGGCGCGATCCGGATTCACTTCCACTCCGAAGACGAGCTGATCCGCCTCTACGATCGACTCATGGAGTGAGCGGCTGTGACACAATTTCCACCCACGCCCCGAGGAGAGACCCCATGATCTTCAGGAACGACCATCCGGAGGCTGAGCTCAACGGCTTCGTCGACGCCGGCAGCCACTTCCGCGGCGAGCTGCGGTTCGATGCCTCCTTCCGGGTCGAAGGCAAAATCGAGGGAACCATCGTCTCCGAAGGCGTGCTGGTCGTCGGCGAAGGGGGAGAGGTCGACGGGGACATCCACGTCGGCCAGATCTACATCTCCGGCACGGTCCGCGGCACCCTGAACGCGACCAAGAAGGTGCAGCTCTGCCGGCAAGGCCGGCTGTTCGCCGATCTCGAAACGCCGTCGCTCGCCATCGAGGACGGGGCCGTGTTCGAAGGGCGTTGTGTGATGAACCGCGAGCGCGCCGAGCGGGAGATCTCCGGCGAAGGCAGCGGGTCTCGGCCCAAGTCTGCGGAGCCGGTTCCCCTGAACGCAGCCAAGGCCGCCAAGAAGGCCTGAAGCCGGGCCTTCGGGTCAGGCCGGTCAGCTCTCCGGCTGGCCGTCCTCACCCGCGGTGTCCCCCTCGGCGGCGGCGCCCCCCTCGGCCAGCGATCGGTCCTCCTCCGCCACCCCCGCCCTGTCGACTCTGCCGAGGGTCTCGTACGACGGCACGAAGGTCAGCGGATGGGAATCGAGGAACGACCGCTCGAACACCTCGGCTAGCACTCTCCCGTCCAGGTCCCGCGCCACCGGCAGGCCGAGCCCGTAGAGCAGCGTCGGCGCCACGTCGACCAGCGAGGCGCCGGTCACCAGCGTGTCGGAGCGGATGCCCTCCCCCATCAAGCAGAGAATGCCGTCGGCTCCCCGGCCGAGGTCGCCGCGCAGCCGCGAACCGCGCCGGAAGCCCTCCACGAACCGCTCGACCGCGGTCGGTTCCTCGACTCCGGAGGAGGAGACCACCGCCAGGAGCTTCGGGCCGCTGACCTGGTTCCAGAGGGCGGCGAGGAAGCTGTCGAGCTCCTCGTAGTACCCGCCGAGGATCTCCACGGCCCGGTCGAGCTCCCGTCCCTGCCGGCCGGAGAACCGGCGCAGCGCGTACCCGCCGAAGTACCGCTCGGACGCCTCCGACAGTCCGGGCAACCGGACGAACACCGCCTGGCCGGCGCTCTCGGAGAACAGAAAGCGGGCCAGGCTCTGTCGCCACACGTCGCCGGCCATCGCACGCAAGATCTGTCGTGGCACCGCGCCCACGAACCGGCCGAGGTGCTGTGGGTCGAGCTCGCCGACTCCCAAGCGGAACATCCAGGCGCGCTCGGTCAGCGCCTCGGGCCGGCCGGCATCACGGTCGAGGCGGCCGCTGAAGAACCGGTCGGCGAACGCGAACTCGACGCCGGGAGCGTTCACGTCGGTCGCCGGCCAGCCGATGGCGCCGGTCGGGATGCCCAGCCGCGGAAGGACCTCCCAGAGGGTCCGCACCCGGCGGACCTGGGCCCACTCCTCGGGCTGGCCCCGGAGGCCGGGAAGCCCCCAGGTGGCGAAGCCCATGCCGACGGGAATAAGGCGTAATCGCGCCCCTCGCGCCAGGAAGCCGGCCGGGTAAACGGACGACCCGAGCACACCGTGCTTGTAGGGGTACTTGCCCGTTGCGACAGTCGTCCAGGTCGCCGCCGGCCGGGACGGCGCGAAGCTCGACAGCCGGCCGTAGGCGCCCTCGCGCAGCATGCGCGAGAGGAACGGCAGCCGGCCCTGCTCGGCCATCGGCAGGATCGCGTCGAGCGTGGCGCTGTCGATGCCCACGACCATGAGCACCGGCCGGCTCTGCGCCTCGATTCCGGTCGGCCGGGCCCGCTCCGGTCGCGGCGAGAACGCTTCGCGCCGCTCCACCATCAGGTAGATCGAGGCCAGGGCGAACAGCCAGAAGGCGAGCCTGGACCGGACGCCGTAGCGCCGCCGGTGCAAGCTGTGGAGGAGCGCCGTGTAGAACGAGATCAACGCCCCGGCGGTGAGCCACGCCGAGGCCTTGAGCAGCCGCTCGTTGATTCCCGGCGGCAGGTAGTACGCGAAGTAGGAGGCGTGGGCGGAATCGAGCAGCGCGGCGAGGCCGAGAGCGATCGAGATGCCCCACGGCAGGTAGCGCAACGCACGCCGCGGCCGTTTGCGGACGAACGGCAGCGCGACCAGGCCGAACGGTAGACCGACCAGCAGGCCGTAGAAAGCGGCCGCGCGGGCCACCGGCTCCGGTGCGAAGGGCAGGTCCGGATTGAGGAAGAAGAGCAGACCGCCGACGTGGACGCCGAGCAGGAATCCCGGGAGGAAGACGACGAGCGGTGCCAGCCGCTCGGCGAGAAACCGTCCCGCCGGTGGGGTCAGCCTGCCGGCGGGTGCATCAGCCATGACGGGGCGCTCCGCCGGCCGTCAGACGACGAAGATCGGTCGGTCGATGTGGTGCTCGAAGTGCCACTCGTAGACGTAGCCGCCCGCGAACTTCACCGGCACCGTGTACTCGGCATCCATGTAGATGTAGTCGCCCTTGCGCTCCACCTTGACGTCGGCCGCGTCGACCGGAAGCTTGAGCTCCTCCGCTTTCGCCAGGATCGCCTTCTTGATCTTTTCCGGAGATCGGTGCTCCGCGAACTTGGCCTGGTCTTCCATGAAGTCGCTGAGCTGAGCGCTGGCGATCTTGATCGGCACCATCGTCCAGGCGACGTAGGCGACCACGGCGAACACGACCGCCCAGAGGATGCAGCCGAGATTGCCTTCGCCTCGTTGACCATTGCGCACCATCATTTCGTCCTCCCCTTCATGTCAGTCCGCGGGCCGAACAGTCTACCCCAACCCGCCGAGCGATCCACCGAGCGCGCGGCCGCAGCCACGCATCAGCGAACCAGCCGGAAGGTACGCCCCCAGCGGGTCCGCGAGCCGATCAGACGCGTCCGGTCCAGCGTCCTCTCCCACCAGGGCTCCTCGGCGATCTGCCGGTTGCGGCGGGCCGGTACGTCCACCGACCAGTACACCAGCAGCGCACGGCCCCGGACGTACGTCGCCGGCACCGTCCCCCAGAACCGGGAGTCGTGGGAGTTGTCGCGGTTGTCCCCCATGCAGAAGTACTGGCCCGGCGGCACCACGAACGGGCCGAAGTTGTCCCGGTCCCGGTAGTGCTCCGGGACGAAGGGCGACTCTGGGTAGGTGGTCGGGTCCGTAAAGTAGGTGTACGGCTCCTCGACCCGCCTGCTGTTGATGTACAGCACCTTGTCCCGGAGGTCGACCTCGTCCCCGGGCAGGCCGACGCAGCGCTTGATGAAGTCGCGCGACGGGTCCTCCGGGTACTTGAAGACGACGATGTCCCCACGGCGGATAGGCCGCTCCGGCAGCAGCGTACGCTCCAGGCGGTCGAGCGCCGGGCCGTAGACGAACTTGTTGACCAGGATGTGGTCGCCGACCAGGAGGTTCTCCTCCATGGAGCCGGTCGGGATCTTGAACGCCTGCACCATCCAGGTGCGGGCGAACAGCGCGAAGATCAGGGCGACCAGGAGCGCCTCCCCGACCTCCTGGAGCCACGGTTTGCGGGCGGGCATCAGCGGATGATGTGGAAGGTCCGCCCCCAGCGCGTCTCGGTCGGGAACCCGATCAGAGTCTTGCCGATGTGGGCGATCTTGTCGCCCCAGCCGTGCCACTCGCCGTCCGGCGTCTCCCCGGCGTAGGACCAGTAGATCATCACCGCGCGGCCCTTGACGAGCTGGTGGGGCAGCGGCCCCCAGTAGCGGCTGTCATACGACTCGTCCCGATTGTCCCCCATGCAGAAGTAGTGGCCCTCCGGCACGGTGTACGGGCCGAAATAGTCGCGTGGCGGCCGCAGGGTGGTCCGCGGGTCGCGGTGGATGGTGAACGTGCTGTCGTTCGCCGGCTTGCCGTTGATGTAGAGCTGCTTGGCCACCACCTCGATGGTGTCGCCGGGCAGCCCGATGCAGCGCTTCACCAGGTCCATCGTCGGCTCCTCCGGCGAGCGGAAGATCACGATGTCCCCCCGGCGGATGGAGCGCTGGGGCAGCAGCTTCTTCTCGAGCGGCGAGGCGGTCGGCCCGTAGATGAACCGGTTGACGAACAGGTGGTCGCCGACCAGCAGCGTGTTCACCATCGACTGGCTGGGGATGTAGAAGGTCTGGACGACGAAGGTGTTGGCGAAGCGCAGGAAGAGCGCCGCGATCAGCAGGGCCTCGAGGGTTTCGCGGAGAGGCCGTTTCATCGGTTGGGCCATGGCCGCAGCACTGTACCGCAAAACGTCGCCCCGCGCCCAACACTAGGTGCGCCCGGGCCCGTTCACCCTCCGCCAGCGGCCCATGAACGGGCCGCTTCCTCGCCTGCTGCCGCGCGGCGGGCGCCAAGGAAAAAGATCTGGCGCCCGTCCAGTTCCTTGGACACCCACTCCTGAAGCGCACAGCCCCGGCCCCGACGGGCCGCGCGGCGCGCCGCCCTCCATCCGGCGCCCGATCCCTGGACATCGGCGGCCGCGCCCCCACATCCAGAGATCCGCTCAACCCCATTGTTTCTGGTGACTTACGCAGTTCTGGCACACGTGGTCCGGAGCCTGCTCTCTCAGGGGGCCAGAACCGAGAGAGGAGGTGAGAGCCGGACGACGAGACCCGCAAGCGAACGACAAGGCAAGGCAACGGGCCCCCACACGGGGGCCCATCCATTCCAGCGACAGAACCATCCAACAACGACGACAAACCAAGGAGAAACGAACCATGACCCATCACACCATCCACCCGACCCTCCGTCCCCGACTCCTGGCCGCCCTGGCGGTCTTCGCCCTCGTCCTGCTCGCCGGCCCGGCGCTGGCCGCCACCGGCGTCGTCAACATCAACACCGCGAGCGCCGACCAGCTCTCCATGCTGCCCCGCATCGGGCCGGCGATCGCCCAGCGCATCGTCGACCACCGGGACGAGAACGGCAAGTTCTCCGACCCGGAGGATCTGATGCTCGTGCGCGGAATCGGCGAGAAGACGTTCGACCTCATCGCGCCGTGGATCACGGTCGACGGCGACACCACGCTTTCGGGCAAAGTGAGCAACGCGGAGGCCCGCGAGCGTCTCGCCGACGGCGCGGACCGCGCCGACCAGCCGGCCGGGGACCAGGGGTGAGAGAGCCGGCGGCGGAGCCGGCCCCATGCCGCTCCGCCGCCGCCTCGCCATGGGCCGTCGAGACCTCCCCATGCCTGCTTCCCGCCGCCACTCCCGCTGCAGCTCCCGCCCGGCCAGAGGCTTCACCCTGATCGAGCTCCTGGTCGTCCTCGCCATCGCGGCGCTCACCCTGGCCATCGGCCTGCCGCCCTTGATGAGCGCCACCACCCGCGTCCGGCTCCGCCTGGCAGCCGGCGAGCTGACGAGCGCGCTCCGTCAAGCTCGCATGCGCGCCGTCCGGCAGAACGCCCACGTGGCCCTCCGCCTGACCCGGACGGGCGACGGAGCGGTCACCTGGGCGCTCTACGCCGACGGGGACGGCGACGGCGTCCGGACCCGCGACATCCGCCGCGGCGTCGACCCCCAGCTCCAGGCCCCCCGGAGGCTCCGGCGGATCGACGGCTCGATCCGCCCCGGCTTTCCCCCGGGACCCTTGCCGCGGGACCCGGCCGATCCGCACCGCAGGCTCCACCGGAGGAAGGACCCGCTCCGCTTCGGCCGCTCGGACCTGGTCAGCTTCAGCCCCCTCGGCAGCTCGACCTCGGGCACGCTCTACCTCACCGCCGGTGAGCGGTGGACGGCGGCGGTCCGGGTCTACGGCACCACCGGCAAGGTCAAGGTCCTGCTCTACGACGCGGAGACGGAGGCCTGGCGATGACCCCGGCGCCCCTCCTGTCCCCGTGGGTCCTTCGGCGCGGCGCCGGGTCGTTTGACCGCTTTCTCGGCGCTGGAGTACGCTCCGCGCCGATGGGCGCCACCGTCGTCGTCACCACCGTCGGCACAGAGGAACAGGCCAACACAATCGCCCGGGAGCTGGTCGCCCGGCGCCAGGCCGCCTGCGTCAACATCATCCGCGGCGTGCGCTCGGTCTACCGCTGGCAGGGGAAGATCTGCAACGACGGCGAGCTGCTCCTGGTCGCCAAGACCATGGCGGGTGAGCTCGACGCGATCACGGCCACGATCCAGGAGCTCCACGACTACGACGTGCCGGAGATCCTCTGCTTCGACGTCGCGGGTGGCGAGCGGACCTTCCTCGACTGGATCGCCGCCAGCGTCGACAAGAGCATCCCGCTCCCCGACGAGGACGACGACGACGGCCCTCCCTTTCCCGACACGGACTGAAGATCTACACGGCGTCGAGGCCCTGCCCCAGGTCCTCCAGCAGGTCCTCCACGTTCTCGATCCCCACCGACACCCGGACCATCCCGTCCGTCAGGCCGAGCTCGCGGCGGATCGCCGCCGGCACGGAGGCGTGGGTCATGGACGCCGGGTGGGAGATCAGAGTCTCGACGCCGCCCAGGCTCTCCGCCAGGCTCAGCACCTCCAGGCGGTCCAGGAGCCGCTTGGCCGCCTCGTAGCTGCCCACGTCGAACGTGATCAGGGCGCCGAACCCGGTGGCCTGGCGTTTCTGGACCTCGTGGCCCGGATGGCTCGCCAGGCCGGGATAGAGCACCCGGTGGACCTTCGGGTGGTCGTCGAGCATCGCCGCCACCGCCCGGGCATTGGTCTCGTGGCGCTCCATGCGCACGGCGAGGGTCTTGATGCCGCGCAGCACCAGGAAGCTGTCCATCGGGCTCAAGATCGCCCCGGCCGACTTCGAGACGAACCGGAACCACTCCGCGTCCTCCTCCCGCGACGTCACCAGCGCGCCGCCCACGGAGTCGCTGTGACCGTTCAGGAACTTGGTCGTCGAGTGGACCACGATGTCCGCCCCGAGGGAGAGCGGCCGCTGGAAGTAGGGCGACAGGAACGTGTTGTCCACGACCAGCAGGGCGCCGGCGCCGTGGGCGATGCCGGCGAGCGCGGCGATGTCGCTCACCTCCATCAGCGGGTTGGTCGGCGTCTCTGCGTAGACCATCTTGGTGTCCGGGGTGAGTGCGGCCGCGACCTTCGCCGGCTCGGTCGTATCCACCCAGGTGAACTGGATGCCATACCGTTCCAGCACCTGGTTGAACAGCCGGTAGGTGCCGCCGTAGACGTTGTGGGACGCCACCACGTGGTCGCCCGAACGCAGGATGGTCATGAGCGCCTGGATCGAGGCCATGCCAGAGGCGAAGGCGTGGCCGGCGAGGCCGCCCTCGAGCGAAGCGACGTTCTCTTCGAGCGCCTGGCGGGTCGGGTTCTGGACCCGCGCGTACTCGTACCCCTTGTCTTCCCCGAGGCCGTCGAGGACGTAGGTCGAGGTCTGGTAGATCGGCACCGCCACGGACCCGGTGAGCGGGTCCAGGTGCTGGCCGGAGTGAATGGCTCGGGTGGAGAAGCCGCGCTTCGTTGGATCGCCTTTCACGGAGACTCCTCGTCGCAATGACCGCCGGACCCGGGGGACCGGCGAAGGAAAGGTCAGCTGGAAGACCGGGGTCGGCGCGCCTGGCGCCTGCCGTGTCGCGGAGCGGATTCCGGCGGCCGGTCCGCGCCGTGACCGCGCGCCCCGCGGGGCTGGGACACCGCGACGGCGCGCCGAACGCTGGCAAAGGGTACTAGACTTCCCCCGCCATGACCAAGAACGAGCCGTTCTCGCCCATCCGCTGGCAAGACGACCATCTGGAGCTGATCGACCAGACCCGCCTGCCGGTCGAGGAGACCTGGATCGCGTGCACCCGCCCGGAAGAGGTGGCCGACGCGATCCGCCGCCTCGCCGTCCGCGGGGCACCGGCCATCGGCGTGGCCGCCGCCTACGGCCTGGTGGTCGGCCTCTCCGTCGAGGAGCCCGCCGAAGCCCTCCGCCGCCGCTTCGACGAGGTTTCGGAGCTGCTCGGCGGCACCCGGCCGACGGCGGTCAATCTCCACTGGGCGCTGGCCCGGGGCCGCGAGGTCTTCGAGCGCCATGCCGGCGAGGACGCGCCGGCGGTCCGGGAGGCGCTCCTCGCGTGGGCGCAGGACCTCCATGCGCGCGACATCGAGACCAACCGGCGGATCGGCGAGCACGGGGCGGCCCTGTTCACCGCCGGGGACCGGGTGCTCACCCATTGCAACGCCGGTGCCCTGGCCACGGCCGGCTACGGCACGGCCATCGGGGTGATCCACTCGGCCTGGGACCGGGGCCGGGTCGGCCAGGTCTGGGTGGACGAGACCCGGCCGCTCCTTCAAGGGGCGCGGCTGACCGCCTGGGAGCTCCAGCGGATCGGCATCCCCCACCGGCTGGTGACGGACTCGAGCGCCGGCTCCCTGATGACCCGCAGCCTGGTCGACCGGATCGTCGTCGGAGCGGACCGGATCGCGGCCAACGGGGACACGGCCAACAAGATCGGGACCTACGTCCTGGCGGTGCTGGCCCGGCGCCACGGAGTGCCGTTCTACGTCGCGGCGCCGCTGTCGACCGTCGACCCGGACACCGCGACGGGCGACGCAATCCCGATCGAGGAGCGCGCGGCGGGGGAGGTGACGAGCGTGTTCGGCACGCGGGTGGCTCCGGAGGGAGTCGAGGCGGCCAACCCGGCCTTCGACGTCACCCCGGCGGAGCTGATCACCGCCATCATCACCGAGGTCGGCGTCCTCGAGCCCCCCTACACCGAGAGCCTCGCCGAGGCGCTGCGGAAGGGGTCAGAAGGCTGAGTCCCCCCCAGATACACCAAAGCCCGGGCTTTGCCCGGGCGGAGGTAGCACTTCTTGTCATGGTGGAGGCGGTGGGAATCGAACCCACGTCCGAGAAACACAATCCGAAAGCCTCTACGTGCGTAGCTCCCTCTGGGAAATTCGCCGTCGCGCCACAGGAGGAAGCGTCCGCGCGCGAGCGACTAGACTCGTGAGAAATCCGGATCCGTCACGAGCCCTACCCGGATCCTTCGATCTACTTTAGCGGCGCCCCGGAGCCCGCCGTAGATCAGGGCATGGCTCCGGCGCGTCACGACCTATGGTTAGGCCGCGAGTGCGAAGTTGTCGTTGGCAACTATAGTGATTCCGATTTTACGAGTGGATCACTCGGCACGCAGCCTTCGGACTGCCTTGTTCCCCGTCGAATCCAGTGCGCCCCCATAGAGGTCTTCAGACCTTCGGGCCTCGCCCCGTCGATCTTCGGGTCGACCCCAACGATCTTCGGGTGGTTCGAGACGGAGCCAACGACTTCGTCGATCCGTTGTGAAAGAGCGTCCTTCTCACTCCGGTACAACCGGTCAGCGGACCTCCCCATTCCACCGCCCGGGGAGCTCGCCGGGGACCGTGCCCGAGAGCCCCGCACCGTCCTCCGGGGGCTCCGGGGCCGGCTCGGGCTCCCCATCAGCATAGGCGCCGACCATGTTCAGGAAGTCGTCGGCGCCTTCGTTGCGCAGGCGGGGGACGATGAGAAACCAGGCGGAGAACGCGAGCACCAGCCCGATCGGCACGTACTGGAGCAGCCGGGGCCAGAACGGCCAGAGGACGGAGACGATACCGCCCCAGGCGGCGACCAGGAGGAGCGCGATGGCGGGCTTCCAGAGGCGGTAGCTCTGGCGCTCGACCTGGAAGCGCACCGCACGGCCAGCGCCGTCCGCCGCCCCCTCGACCGTCACCCGCCCCTCCTGGAAGCCCCGCCGCAGCCCGGCGATCACCGGCAGGTGGAGTGTGCCCTCGGCGGCCGCCCCGTCGTCGGACGGCTTCCACGTGGCGCCCCAGTCCTCGGCGGCGTCCTTGATCGCCGCCAGGACCTCCGGGGCCTCCGCCGCGACGTGGGTGGTGAAAAGAGGGGTGGGCTCGGACACGGCCGGGATCTTACCCTCCGCCGTCGAGACCGGGAAGCACCAGGTGGTGCATGCCGGCACGAACCGCGAGCCGTCCCCGGAAGTCGCTGACGCTGCCCCGGCACCGGTCGAGGACCTGGCGGTCCATCAGGTGGATCAGCTCGCCGTCGACCGCGGCGACCACGGCGGGGAGCACGCCGCCGGCGGCCTCCGCCAGCTCGGAAGAGACCTCGTTCCGGTGGACGTACTCGACCGGCACGCCGATCTCCTCCCGGCAGTCCCGCCAGTCGGACTTCTCGCCGGTCAGGCCGTGGGTGATCGAGCACAGGGCGCAGCCCCCTAGCTTGAGAGCCTTCCGTGCGCTGTCGAAGAAGGCGCTCAGGGTGCCGGAGTCGGCGTCGAAGACGAAGATCAGCCGCTCGATGGTGCGTCGCTCGCTCATGGGGTCCTCCCGGGGGAAGCCGGCGCCTCCGGACGGAGATGCGCGTTCTTCCATACGACGGTGGCGCCGCGGCAGATTGCCGGGCCCCCTCCGCCCTCGCCGTTGCGCGCTCGTCGGCAGAAGGGGCTCAGGCGGCCGCGTCGAGCGCCCGCTCGGCGAAGAAGCGCTCGACGGCCTCGAGGAAGCTCTGCGGGTCCCGCAGATCGTTGATCTGACGGCGGAGCGCCTGGCCGCCGGGTAGCCCGTGGCTGTACCAGCCCGTGAACCGCCGGAGACGGTCCAAGGCCTCGCCGGGCTCGTCCCGGCCGACGACGGTACGGAAGTGGCCGAGGATCAGGTCGCGCCGGTCGTCCAGGCTCGGTGCGGGGAGGTCGACGGGGGAGCTGGCCGCGCCTCCTCTCCGGGCCCTCTGGGCCAACCGGGCGGCCGCCTGCTGGAAGATCCACGGGTTGCGGGTGGCGCCGCGGCCGATCATGACGCCGTCGCAACCGGTCTCGGCCATCATTCGCTCGGCCTCCTCCGGCGTGCGCACGTCGCCGTTGCCGATCACCGGGATGTCCAGGGCCTCCTTCAGGTGGGCGATCGGCGCCCAGCGCGCCGAACCCCGGAAGCGCTGGCTGGCCGTCCGGCCGTGCACGGTCACCGCGTCCGCGCCTTCGCCCTGGCAGATGCGGCCCAGCTCGCGGTAGTTGCAGCGGTCGTCGTCCAGGCCGAGCCGGAACTTGACCGTCAGCGGTATGGAGACCTCCCGCCGGACCCGGCGGACGATCTCCTCAGCCAGCGGCAGGTCGCCCATGAGCGCCGCGCCGGCGCAGCTCTTGAGCACCTTGTTGGCCGGGCAGCCCATGTTGATGTCGCAGACGTCGGGCTGGAGAGCCTCCACCTCCCGAGCCGCCGCGGCCATGGTCTCCGCGTCGGAGCCGTAGATCTGGATCGAGAGCGGCCGCTCGGCCGGGTCGAACGCCAGCCGGGCGCGCTCGCGCCGCCGGTGGGTCGGCTGGCCGTGCACCAGGTTGCGCGACGAGATGAACTCCATGGCCACCAGGCCGACGCCGCCGATCCGGCGCACGATCAGGCGGAAATCCCGGTCGGTGACGCCCGCCATGGGCGCCAGCAGCAGCGGCGGGTCCACCGCCAGAGAGCCGATCTTCAGCATGTCGCTCACGTCCCCTTGACCATCCGCCCGATCAACCAGGAGAGGACGCCGCCGATTCCCGCCCACCAGGCGCCGCCGACCACAAGGCTGAGGATCAAGAGAAGGCCGCTCCGCGCCTCGAAGAACAGCAGGGAGACGGGGAAGTCGATCCACACCACCCAGCCGCCCCGAAGCCCGGCCTCCCAGGTGCTCCAGATCCACAGGATCGCTCCGGCGTGGAGGAGGAAGCCCAGCACCATGGCGATGCGCACGGCGGGGAGCAGTCGCGCGGGGCGTGGCCGGTGGTCGTCCCGGGGGGTCGTCACGGTGCCTAGTCTACCGGCCGCGCCCGGGCCACCGTCCCCGGGCGCCCGAACGCCGGATGTATCATGACCTTTCATGGCCTGGTACCGGGAGTGGTTCGGCGAGGACTACCTCGAGCTTTACGCGCACCGGGACCGGGCGGAGGCGGAGCGCCAGGCTGATTTCGTCCAGGCGCAGCTCGGCGAGAGCCGGCCGCGGGCCGCCCTCGACCTCGCCTGCGGCGCCGGCCGCCACACGGACGTGCTGCGCGAGCGGGGTCTCCGGGTGCTCGGGATCGATCTCTCGCTGACCCTGCTCGCCCAGCGGCCCGATCTGCCGCGCGTCGCCGGCGACATGCGCGCGCTGCCCTTCGTGCCGGGGGCGTTCGACTGGGTGCTCAACTTCTTTACGTCGTTCGGCTACTTCGAGAGCGAGCGTGAGAACTTCCAGGTGCTCGAAGAGGTCGTCCGGGTGCTCTCGCCCGGAGGGCGTTTCCTGATCGACCTGATGAACCCTGAGCCGGTGATCGAGAACCTCCAACCGAAGGACGCGTACACAATGGCGGGCCGCAAGGTGAAGATCGAGCGCTGGTACGACCCCCACACCAAGCGCGTCAACAAGCGCATCCGGATCGCCCGCCCCGGCAAGCCCGAGCAGACCTTTCTCGAGAGCGTCCGCGCCTACCGCAAAGAGGAGGTCGTCAACGGCCTCCAGTGGGCGGGCATCCAGGTCACCGGCGTCTTCGGCAACTTCCACGGAGATCCCTACTCACGTGACAGTGAACGACTCATTCTCGTCGGCCGCAAGCGCGGCTGACCTCCTCGCCGTCGACCTGGCGGCGGAGGGACTGGTCGCGCCCCTGCCCCGCGCCTACCTCCGGGCAGCCGACCGCGACCTGTTGGCGCCGCTCCGCTTCCTGGAGCCGGGGACCCTTCCCCCGGCCGCGGAATCCCCCGCCCCCGCCGTCGACCGCACCGCCGTGGCCGCGGCGCTCCGCCGGACGAACCGCGCCTACGGCCACCCGGGCGCCGACCGCCTGGCGGACCGCCTCGCCACGCCCGGAGCCCGGGTCGTCGTGACGGGCCAGCAACCCGGTCTGTTCGGCGGGCCGCTCTACACCCTGTCCAAGATGGTGGCGGCGGCCCGCTGGGCGGCGGCGATCGAGGAGGCCGGTACGCCGGCCGTGCCGGTCTTCTGGGTCGCGACGGAAGACCACGACTGGCACGAGGTGGCCCGGACCGCCTTCCTCTCGCCCCAGGGCCTGCGGCGGTTCGACCTCGGTGACGACCCGGATCCGCTGCTGCCAGTCGGCATGCGCACCCTCGGTGACGGAGTGGGCCCGATCCTGGAGGCCCTCCACGAGCTGCGGACGTCGGACAGGTTCGGCTCCTGGGTGGACACCCTGGCCGGCATCTACCGGCCGGACGCCCGCTTCGGCGAGGCGTTCTGCCGGCTCGCGGTCGAGCTCCTGGGACCTCGCTGTCCGCTCCTCCTGGACGCCATGGACCCGGAGATCAAGGCGGCCGAAGCCCCGTGGCTGGCGCTGCTGGTCGAACGCCGGGCGGCTTGGGAAGAGGCCTCCGAGGCGGCGGACCGGACGATCGCCGCGCGCGGCTACGACCTCCAGGTGAGCCCCCAGCGGGGCGCGAGCCCCCTGTTCGTCCTGCGCGGCGGAGAGCGCCGGCGGATCGAGTGGCAGGGCGGCGGCGGCGCCCTCGGCACCGACGCCGACCGCTACCTGCTCCGCGGCGCGGACGACGACCCACGACCCCTGGACGACCTGCGCGAAACCCTGGAGGACAACCCGGGCGCCGTCAGCCCCGGTGTGCTCGCTCGCCCGGCGATCCAGGACGCCCTCCTCGGCACCACCCTCCAGGTGCTCGGCCCCGGCGAGATGTCTTACATGGCCCAGGCGGCACCCACCTACCAGGTGCTCGGCATCGAGGCGCCGTGGGTCGCGCTCCGCCCCCAGGTCCTGGTGCTCGAGGAGCACCACCGGGCGAAGGTAGAGGAGATCGGCCTGCCGCTGGCGGCGCTCCTCGGCAGCGAAGCGGACCTCGAGCGCCGCCTGGCCGGCGACGGCGGCACCCGCTTCGTCGACCGCGCTCGGGAAGTGGTCGACCGCGCCCTCGACGAGCTCGCCGGCTCCGCCCTGGCGCTCGACGCCAACCTCGAGCGTCCGCTCGAGAAGACCCGCCAGAACATGCTCCGCGCCCTCGAAACCTTCGGCGGCAAGGTGACCACGGCCGCGGCCCACCACGACCAGGTGCGCGCCCGCCGGGTCGAGCGCCTGCGCGCCGTCTGCCTGCCGGAAGGAACGCTCCAGGAGCGGGTCGTCTCTTCCAGCCACTGGCCGGGCAAGTACGGCGAGCGGTTCATCAAAGCTCTGTGGGACCAGATGGAGCTCGACGGCTCCCGGCTCCAGGTGGTGCAGCCATGAGCGGCGCGGCCGACCGGAAGCTCGCCGTGCTCGCGATCGGTGCCCACCCGGACGACGTCGAGCTCGGCTGCGGCGGCACCGTCGCCGTCCTCGCCGCCGCCGGCCACCGGGTCGGCATCCTCCACCTGACCTGCGGCGAGGCGGGCACCCGCGGCACCGCCGAGCGGCGTCGGCGGGAGGCGGAGGCCGCGGCGGAGGCCCTGGGCGCGGCGGAGCTCCTGTTCCTCGATTGCGGCGACGGCTCCTTCCGCCGGGGGCCCGCCGAGGAGGACGCCCTGATCGAAGTCCTCCGGCGATACCGCCCCGAGGTGGTCCTGGCGCCGACCCCGTCGGACCGCCACCCGGACCACGGCCGCGCCCACCGCCTGGTCGGGGACGCCTGCTTCTATGCCGGCCTGGCGGCCCGTTCCCCGGCCGCTGCGGGCGGGTCCGACCAAGCCCCGCCGCCCTACCGGCCGGCGGCGGTCCACGCCTACATGCAGCACGATCTCTTCGAGCCCTCGTTCATCGTCGACGTCACCGCTGGCTGGGACGCCAAGCAGGCGGCGCTCGACGCCTACGAGAGCCAGATCTACCAGGGTGGGGACGACGACGGCGGCGAGGACGGCCGGGACGGGGAGCCCAAGACCAAGGTGGCGAGCGCCGATTTCCGCGCCGCCGTCGAGGGCCGGGCGCGCCACTTCGGGCTGCTGATCGGCGCCACCTTCGCCGAGCCGTTCCTGAGCCGTCTGCCCCTCGCCGTCCCGCGGGGCGACCTCCTCCTCGACCTGGTTCCCCGAGGCATCCGATGAAAGGCATCCGATGAAGATCGGCATCGTCTGCTACCCGACCTTCGGCGGCTCCGGCATCGTCGCCACCGAGCTCGGCATGGCCCTGGCCGGCCGGGGGGACGAGGTCCACGTGGTCAGCTACGCCCTGCCGTCGCGCCTGTCGCTGGCCTCGCCGCGCGTCTTCTTCCACGAGGTCCAGGTCCCCCACTACCCGCTGTTCGAATACCCGCCCTACTCGCTGGCACTCACCACCAAGATGGTCGAGGTCGCCCGCCACCAGGACCTGGACCTCTTCCATGTCCACTACGCGGTGCCCAACGCCGTCTCCGCGGTCCTCGCCCGGCAGATCCTCGCGCCGCGGCCCCTGCCGGTGGTGACCACGCTCCACGGCACCGACATCACCCTGGTCGGCAACGACCCGAACTACCTGGAGACGACCCGCTTCGGCATCCTGGAGAGCGACGCGGTGACCACCGTCTCCCGGGCGCTCCGGGACCAGACCCGCCAGCAGCTCGCCATCGACAAGGCGATCGATGTGGTGCCCAACTTCATCGACCCGGTGCGCTTCGCCGAGGCGCGCCAGGGGCCCGGGGCCCGGCGCTGGGCACGGCCCGGCGAGAAGATCGTGGTCCACATCTCGAACTTCCGGCCGGTCAAGCGGGTGCCCGACGTGGTGGAGACCTTCCGGCTCATCCTGGAGAAGGTCAAGGCGCGGCTGCTCCTGGTCGGTGACGGGCCGGACCGGGCCAAGGCGGAGCTCATGTGCCGCGAGCAGGGCACCTGCCACGCGGTCACCTTCCTCGGCAGCCTGCCGCTGATCGAGGAGGTCCTGGTCGGCGCGGACCTCTTCCTGCTGCCGTCGGAGAGCGAGTCCTTCGGCCTCTCCGCGCTCGAGGCGATGGCCTGCCACGTGCCGGTGATCGCCACCGACGTCGGCGGGCTGCCGGAGGTAGTCGTGGACGGGGAGACCGGGTTCCTCTCCCCGGTCGGAGACGTCCAGTCGATGGCGGACGCCTCCGTCCGGCTGCTCCGGGACGACGCGCTCCGAGAGCGTTTCGGCCGCGCCGCCCGGCGCCGGGCCGTGGAGCACTTCGACCAGGACCGGATCGTCGGCCGCTACCGGGACATCTACGAGCGGGTGCTCGCGGGAGCGACCACGGCGCGCACCGCGCAGGCTCCTTGACCGTGACGGAGACCTCGCCAGCCGGCGCAGAGGAGGGCTACCTGGCCCCGGCGGGCGAAGCCCGGGCGGAGATCCGGGACCGGGGCTCGCGGTTTCTCGCCGTCGTCGGCCCCGTGGCGGACGAAGACGAGCTCAAGCGGGGCCTCGAGGCGGTCCGGGCCGAGTACCCGGAAGCCACCCACCACTGCTGGGCTGCCCGTCTCGGCGAGCCGGCCCTCGAACGGAGCGCGGACGCGGGTGAGCCGGCCGGTACCGCCGGCGTGCCGATCCTCCAGGTGCTGCGCGGGGCCGCGCTCTCGGACGTGCTGGCGGTCGTGGTGCGCTGGTTCGGTGGCACCAAGCTGGGCAAAGGGGGCCTCGCCCGAGCTTACGCCGGAGCGACCCGCGAGGCCCTCGCGGCCCTGCCGCGGGTGCGCAACGTGCCGGCGGTGGAGCTCCTCGTCGAGCTGCCCTACGACCGGATCGGCGGCGTCAAGCGGCTGCTCCAGCCGCCCCGGATCGAGCTGCTCGAGGAGAGCTACGGCGCCACGGTACGCCTGCGGCTGTCCGTCTTCCTTTCCGAGCGCCCGAGCTTGGAGGCCGCGCTCGCCGACCTCGGCCTGGCCGCCATTGAGCGCGGCGGCGGTTGACGAAACACTTCTTGTGACGGCGCAACCTGTTCGCTAGACTCCCGCAAGACTTCGAGACAGCGACCACTCTCAGCGCTCCAAGAAAGGAGTCCCCCGGATGAGCGACGAGAACCGTCCTTCTACCCCGCCTCCCCCGTCGGAAAACAGCGCGTCGGCCGGCTCCGGAAGCCCTCCGCCTCCACCCGCGGGCGGCGCCACCGGCGGCGGCGCCCCGCCGCCACCCCCGTCAGGTGGAGCGGGCGGCGGCTCCGCTCCGGCCGGGCCGGCGAGCCAGAACCGCGGCCTCATGCTGGTGCTGTCCTATCTCTGGATCCTCTCCCTGGTCCCCTACTTGACCGAGAGGGACGACCCGGAGGTCAAGTGGCACGCCCGGCACGGCCTGGTGCTGCTGATCGCCGAGGTCATCCTCGGCGTGGTCATCTTCATCCTCAGCCTGATCCCGGGGCTCGGCTGCATCATGCCGATCCTGTCGCTCCTGATCTGGCTCGGAGTGATCGTGCTGCACGTCCTCTGCCTCGTGAAGGCGCTGAACGGGGAACGCTTCATGATCCCCATGATCAGCGACTACGCGAACCAGATTCCTTGACCCCTCTCCCGCGGGAGAGACGCGCGGCGGGCGGGGCCGTCCAGGCCCCGTCGCCCGCATCTCCCCCTTCTCGTCACCCGGGCCGCCGCCGGAAGCTCCTCGCGGCGGCCCTGGTGATCGGCGCCCTCCTGGCCCTCGACTGGAGCCGCGCGCCGGCTGACCAGCTCACCGCCCGTGCCCTGCTCACCGCGATCCACACCTACCAGGCGACCCTCTCGCCGCTCCTCGGCCGGGCCGGCGTCCGCTGCCGCTTCCACCCGTCGTGCAGCCACTACGCCGAAGGCGCCATCGAGAAGGACGGCGCGCTGATCGGCTCCCTCCGGGCAGCCTGGCGCGTCGCCCGCTGCGGCCCGTGGACCCCGGCAGGGACGTACGACCCGCCCTGACAGGATCGCCGCGGAGACGATCAGGCTCCTCCTCCCGCGCAATACGAGAAGCGCTTCCAGAGCTCGGGAAAGAGGAGGATAGCGAGCCCCCGCGGTCTCGGACCCGGGATCGCCGCCGGAGCCTGTCGGAGCCTTGCCGGACGGCCTTCCGTGCTAAGGTTCCCGAAACCGGTAACACCGGATGTAGAGGAACTGGGCCTTGTTCTCCAGCCGGGCCGCAAGACTGACAATCGCCGCCGTGCTGACCGTCGTCATCGCGGCGTTGTTCGCGATCCAGGCGCGCGAGGCGAAAGTGCGTTCGGACCGCATGGTCGGCGTGCTCCTGGGCCGCGGCGAGAACGCCGTCCGGGTCGACGAGGTCGCGCCCGACATGCCCGCGCGCCGGGCGGGCCTCAAGGTCGACGACGAGATCCTCGCCTTCAACGGCCGCCCCCTCGACAATCTGATCGACTACGACGTCGCCGCCCAGAACCTGGAGCGCGGCCACCCGGTCGTCTTCGAGGTGCGCCGCGGTGGGAAGACCCTGAATCTGACCGTCGTGCCGGGCGTCGACTTCCCGGTCTTCCAGTTCACCCTCGACACGCTGGCCCTGTTCGGCTATCTGGGCCTGGCGCTCCTGGCCCTCTTCCAGGGCCCCGGCGACGTGCGCGCCCGACTGCTCTTCCTGTTCGCCGCCGCGGTCAGCGTGGAGCTGGCCCTGCCGTACGAAGCGATCGGAAACCCGTTGCTGGTGCTCGTGTCGATGACCGTCTACTACCTGATCTCAGGTCTCGAGATGGGGTTGGAGCTCCACCTCGCGTCGGTCATCCCGCGGCGCTACGCCTGGCTGGAGCGCCGCCCCTGGCTGGTGCCGCTCTACTACGTCGCCGGCCTCTCCCTGGGCGGGATCAGCTCGCTCACCTACGTCATCGAGGAGGGGCTCGGGCGCGACATTTTCCCCTGGACCTCGCTCCAGACCGACGCCCTGATGCTGGAGGTCGGCCTGCCGCTCTGGGCGATCGGCGTGCCGCTGATTCTCGCCCTCCAGACGGCGCGGGCGGAAGAGCCCCAGGGCCGGCACCAGGCGGGCCTGGTGCTCGCCGGGGTCATGCCGTGGACGATCTACGTCCTGCTGCTGACCGCCTTCACCCTCCAGGGCCGCCAGGTGCCGGACGACTTCCTGGCGGTCGAGACCCTCACCCTGCTGGTCTACCCGCTCGCCATCTTCGTCGCGATCTATCGCTACCAGCTCTTCGACATCGAGGTCGTGGTCCGCCGGGGGCTTCTCTACACCTCGGTCACCGGCGCTCTGGTGCTGACCTTCTACGCCGCCCTCGGAGCCGGCAGCGCCTTCTTCTCGAACCTGGTCGTCTACGGCCGCTCGGTCTGGTTCATCTCCGCGGTCACACTCATCCTGGGCCTGCTCTTCGCTCCCCTGCGCCGGGCGCTCCAGTCGCTGATCGACCGCCGCTTCTTCCCGGAGCGCCACGCCTTGAGAGAGCGCCTGGTGGCGCTGGCCGGCGAGCTGCCCGGGCTGGGCAAGCTGCCGCTCATGGGGGAGCACCTGGTCGGGCGGCTGCGGGTGATCTTCGCCACCTCTTCGGCCACGATTCTGCTGGCGGATCCGGAGAGCCGCCTGCTTTCGCCCGTGGCGACCACCTTGCAAAACACCGACGGGCCGATCGCGTTCCTGGTCGAGCGGGACGATCCCGCCATCGAAACCCTCCAGCAGGCCGGGCGCCCCCTGCTGGTAGACCAGATCCGGGACACCGCCGGGGGCGCGGGACGGAGCCACCTGGCCGCGCGGCTGCCGGATATCGAGGCCGCCGTGATCGCCCCTCTGCTGGTCCGCTCCGAGGTCACCGGATTGCTGGTCCTCGGCCCCAAAGAGAGTGGGGAGCGCTTCCCGGCCGAAGAGCTGGAGCTGCTCAACCTGCTCACCCACCACGTGGCGACCGTCTTTCAGAACGCCCGACTGTTCGAGTCCGCCACCTACGAGAGCCTCACCGGCCTGCTCCGGCGGGAGGCGATCCTCGAGGCCCTCGACCGGGAGCTCGACCGCGCCCGCCGCTACGACCGCCCGTTGACCGTCGGAATGGCCGACCTGGACCATTTCAAGGAGGTCAACGACCGCTACGGCCACCTGGCCGGCGACGGCCTGCTCAAGCGGGTGGCGCAGGTGCTCACCAGCGGTCTGCGCTCGTCGGACTCGGTCGGGCGCTACGGCGGAGAGGAATTCCTGCTGGTCCTGCCGGAGACCGGGCTCGTCGGCGCGCGGGTGGTCGCCGACAAGCTGCGCCGTCTGGTCGAGGAGGTGCGCACGCCGATGGAGGACGGCGAGCAGGCGTCGGTGACCGTATCGATCGGCCTGGCCAGCCTGGAAGCTGCCGGCCTGCCGCCCGAACCGACGGCGCGCGACCTGATCCGACTGGCCGACCAGGCGCTCTACCGGGCCAAAGAGGACGGGCGCAACCGCATCCACCCGCCGCTGATCAGCCGCGTCGGCTGAGCGGCGCCTCCCCCTTGCCGCCCCTCTCTGCTCGGGCCGGTTCTACCAGGCGAAGATCAAGCCGACCGACGCCTCGCCCTGGTACAGCGTGCGGTTGTCGTCGCCGTAGTGGTAGCGGTCCCCGTTGTCCTCGAAGTCGGTCCAGAAGCCCCGCCCCTCGAGGCGCACGCCGACATGCTCGGCGAAGAAGACCTTGACCCCACCGCCGAGGCCGAGCGACAAGCGGGTCTCCGAGTCCGCGCCGGGGAAGCTCGGGTCGAAGATCGTTCCGCCGATGCTCCCGACCACGAACGGGACCACCTCGCCGACGTCCCACTGGTAGAGAACGCCGACGTGGGCGTAGGTCACGTCGATGTCGCCCAGATTCGTCGACGGCTCGAACAGCCCGTTGTCGAACTGGGCGCTGGTCTGCTGGCGGCTGACCAGGAATTCGAGGGCGAGGCCGGCGGGCAACGGGATGTCTAGGGTGACGCCGTAGGCCTCGGTCTCGTCGATGTCGGTCGAATCGTTGCGGTCGTGGTAGTAACCGTTGTCCTGGACCTCGCCGCCGAAGCGGTAGGAGACGTAGGGCGTGAGCTCGATCTGCCCGGTGCGCGCGTGCGCGGCCGGCGCGACGACGAGAGCGAGCAGGAGCAGGACGAAGACGGAACCGGCGGTGGTGCAGCGGGTGGGTCGAGCCATGGTGAGCCTCCTCCCCGGGGTGCGCAGCCGAATGCTAGCATCGCGTTGCCGACCGAAGGACCACCCCATGAGCCAGGCCCCGACCCAAGATCCCCACCCGACCGAGGTCCGTCGTCTCCCGGAGGAAGGCCGCCTGCGGATCACCTGGACGGACGGCCACGTGGGCGAGTACGAGTACCGTTACCTGCGCGGCTACTGCCCGTGCGCCGCCTGCCAGGGGCACACCAACGAGGCGATCGCGTTCTATCCGCCGGCCGGCGAGGTCCATCCGCTGGAGATCGCGCCGGTGGGCAACTACGCCATCTCGTTTCACTGGTCCGACGGTCACGGCACCGGGATCTACCGGTTCGACTTCCTGCGCCGGCTCTGCCCGTGCGGCGCCTGCGGCGGCGACCCGGTGAACACGCCGCCGATCGGCCGCCAGGACCGGGGCTGAGCTGGGATCAGCCGTTCCGGTCGAGCTCCGCCTGCTCAGCCAAGTCCTCTGGCGTGTTCAGGTTGGCGAACAGGCGTTCCGGCTCGCCGTGGCGGGCGAGCGCCGCACCCTCGATCACCTCGACCGTCAGATCGTCCCGGGTAAAGAGCTCCCGGAGGGCGTAACGGCCGCCGCGGACCTGCTCGGCCAGCGCCGCCAGGGCGCGCGGGCTGTAGCGCGCGACGAGCGGCTCGAAGCCCCGGGCCGTGCGCGCGAGGACGCAGTCGGCGCGGCGCGTCTCCCCTCGCCGGACGATCTCCACCAGGAGCGACTCCGGCACGGCGGGCAGGTCGCAGGCTAGTGCCAGCACGGCCCGCCCCGGCGCGGTCCGGGCGGCTCCCAGAAGCGCCGCCGCCGGTCCCTCCCCAGGACCGTCCTCGACCGAGCGCACGCCGGGGACGACGCCCCGGCCACGGTCGGCGACGAACACCTCGGCACAGACCGCGGCCAGCCGCTCCGCCGCCCGCTCCGCGAGCGTGCGGCCGTCGAGGCGAAGCCGCGCCTTGTCCACGCCCATGCGCGACGAGGCGCCGCCGGCCAGGACCACGCCGAGCGTCGCGCCGCCGGCCGCCGTGCTAGCATTTCTCTCCCCCCGTTCATTCATCGAACACCATTCCACCACCGGAGGATCTCATGCAGCTCGCCCTCGCAGTCTTCACCATCGGACTGTTCGCCCTGACCGTTCCCGCATCCGGAGCCGACAAGCCCGCCGACCAAGGCGGCGCGCCCCGGGTTTCCCTCGAGACCTCCATGGGGACCATTGTCGTCGAGCTCACTCCGGACAAGACACCGAAGACGGTGGAGAACTTCCTCACCTACGTGCGCGACGGTTTCTACGACGGCACGATCTTCCACCGGGTCATCAAGGGCTTCATGATCCAGGGAGGCGGGTTCACCGCCGACATGAAGCAGAAGTCGACCCGGGCGCCGATCGAGAACGAAGCGGCGACCGGACTCTCCAACGAGCGTGGCACCATCGCCATGGCGCGCACCTCCGACCCGAACAGCGCCACCTCCCAGTTCTTCATCAACACGGAGGACAACGGCGCGCGCGGCCTCGACTACCAGGGCGCGCGGAACCCCGGCTACACCGTCTTCGGCCGGGTGGTCGAGGGAATGGACGTGGTCGACGCGATCGCCGGCGTCCAGACCACTCGCCAGGGCATGCATGCCGACGTGCCGGCCAAGCCGGTGGTGATCGAGCACGCCCGCGTGGTCGGCGACAAGTAGTCCGGGCCCGGATCCGACCTGATCGATCCGAGCGGGTCCCGGCCCGGGAACCTGCCGCCGAACGCACGAACGCCCCGCTGGCCGTCCGCCGGCGGGGCGTTCGTGCGTTCGGGAGCGGCCGCTGTCGCGCGTCTACTCGCGCGAGACGTTCCTCGCCTGGAGACCCTTGGGACCCTCGGTTGCCTCGAAGACCACCTGCTCACCCTGGGTCAAGGTGCGAAAGCCCTCCATCTGGATGGCGGTGTGGTGGACGAAGACGTCGGCGCCGCCCGTGTCCGGCTCGATGAAGCCGTAGCCCTTGGCGTTGTTGAACCACTTGACGGTTCCCCGCTGCGTCATGGGAACACACTCCTTTCAAACGCTCTGGGACTGCTGCCGCACGCCGCAGGCAGGCGTGGACACCCTATTCAACTCTCCCCTCCATCGGGGGTCCGAGCCCCCGCAAACTCCAGCTTGTCTGGACCGCGGATTGACCCAAATTTTGGCATGAACCGTCCCGGTGCGCAAGGAACGGCTCCAGGACGCCGCAAACGGGTCCGCGCGAGGGGACCGACGGGGCGGCCGAAAGGGGGACCTACACGGGGAACGACAGGGAGGAGTTGGGGGGAGGGAAGGGTTGGTGCCGAAGGCCGGACTCGAACCGGCACGGATTGCTCCACACGCCCCTCAAACGTGCGCGTCTACCAATTCCGCCACTTCGGCACGGTGCTCATTCTAGCAAGAACCGCGCGGCCGCTCCAGAGGGATTCGAGCGTGCCGCCGGGCGCCGTCCGAGCCCGCGGGGACGGCGTTTGCGCCGCGGTTTACTGGCCGCCGCCGTCGCCCTGGTCGCCGCCCTGATCACTGTTCGGGGCGGTGTCGGCAGCGCCCTGATCCGTCGCCGGGGTGCTCTGCTCGTCGGCCTTCTGGTCGTCCGCCGCCTTCTGCTCGTCGGCCGGCGCGGTCTTTTCGACCTGCCCACCCATGACGTCGCTCATCAGCGTCGAGCGATCGGCGCCGCCCTGCATGATGCCGATCAGCAGCGTGGTGAAGATGAACAGCACGAACGAGGTCACCGTCAGCTTGTGCAGCAGGGTCGTGGCGCTGCGGGCGCCGAAGGCGGTCTGGGTGCTGCCGCCGCCGAACACCGACAGGTCGGCGCCCTTGCCCTGCTGCAGGAGGACGACCAGGATCAGGAAGATGCAGACGATGACGTGGATGCCATAGAGAACGTAGATCACGGTTGACCTCTGCTTGCCTCGGGTTCCTCGATGCGTGCGACGACGCGGTACCTTCCGGGCGACCTGTGCCGGGCGACTCACCGCCCGGCTGGGCGCAATGCGGCGGTTCCGAGGAACCTGCCGCGACCGTCTAGCAACAGCCGATGATAGCCAGGAATTCCTCCGCGTCAAGGCTCGCGCTTCCGACCAGGAATCCGTCCACGTCCTCCTGGTCTGCCAGCTCCGCTGCATTGTCCGGCTTGACCGAGCCGCCGTAGAGCACCCGGGTCGCCTCGGCGACCTCATGGCCGAAGTGATGGCCGATGCGCTCCCGGATCGCCGCCTGCACCTGTTGCGCGATCCCCGGCGTCGCCGTGTGGCCGGTGCCGATCGCCCAGACAGGCTCGTAGGCGACCACGAACGGCGGCGGCGGTTCGGGCGCCTCCGCCACCGGCGCCAGGGCCAGCTCGAGCTGGCGGGCGACGATCTCCAGGGTCTCCCCCGCGTCGCGCTCGGCGGCGGTCTCGCCGACGCAGATCAGCGGGGTGAGGCCGTTGCGCAGGGCGGCGGCCACCTTGCGTGCCACCAGGCCGTCGCTCTCGGCGTGGCCCTGGCGCCGCTCGCTGTGGCCGACCAGCACCCAGGTGCAGCCGGCGTCGGCGAGCTGCGGCCCGGAGACGTCGCCGGTGTGGGCGCCGTCGTCCTCCGGATGGAGGTCCTGGCCACCCCAGGCGATCCGGGAGCCGTCGAGCTCGGCGGCGACCGGCGGGATCAGCACGTGGCTCGGGAAGACGACCACCTCCGCGGTCGCCTCGCCCAGGTCCGAGACCACGGCCCGGCAGGTCCCCACGGCGCTCTCGCGCTGCAGGTTCATCTTCCAGTTGGCGGCCACGATCGGTACGCGGATCTTGCGTTCGGTCACGATGTCTTCTCCTTTTGCAGGACGACGACGCCGGGCAGGGCCTTGCCCGCCAGGAGCTCGAGCGAGGCGCCGCCGCCGGTCGACACGTGGTCGATCTGGCGGAGCACCCCGGCCCGTCCGGCCGCGGCGACGGTCTCGCCGCCGCCGATCACGGTGTAGGCCTCCACGTCGACCAGGGCGCGGGCGACCTCTTCGGTGCCGGCGTCGAACGGCGGCGTCTCGAAGACGCCCATCGGGCCGTTCCAGAAGAGCGTCCGGGCCCCGGTCATGTGCTCGGAGAACCGCCGGCGGGTCTCCGGGCCGATGTCCAAGGCACGCTGCCCCGCCGGCACACCGGCCTCGACCGACACGGTCTCGTGGGCAGCGTCCTCAGCCAGCTCGGCGGCGACCACCAGGTCCACTGGCAGCAGCAGCTCGACGCCCGCGCTCTCCGCCTTCTTGAGCAGCTTCCCGGCCAGCTCGATCTTGTCCTCGTCGACCAGGGAGTCGGCCATCTCCACGCCTTGGGCGGCGAGGAAGGTGTTGGCGATGCCGCCGCCGACCAGCAGCCGCTCGACCCGCTGGATCAGGTTCTCGATCGTGTCCAGCTTACCGCTGATCTTGGCTCCGCCCAGGAGCGCCACGAACGGCCGCTCCGGCGCGGCGAGCAGGCGGCTGAGCGCGTCGACCTCCCGCGCCATCAGGCGGCCGGCGGCGCGAGGGGAGAGCCGCTCGGCGACCCCGACCACCGAGGCGTGTGCCCGGTGTGCCGTGCCGAAGGCGTCCCCTACGTAGACCTGGCCCAGGCGCGCCATGCCGGCGGCGAGCTCCGGGTCGTTGGTGGTCTCGCCGGGGTGGAAGCGCACGTTCTCGAGCAGGCAGATCTCGCCGTTGCCGAGCTGTGCCACGACCTTCTCCGCCTCCGGGCCGACGCAGTCGGAGGCGAAGCGCACCGGCTTGCCCAGCAGCTCGACCAGCCGGTCGGCCACCGGGCGCAGGCTGTAGCGCGGGTCCCGCTGGCCCTTCGGCCGGCCGCAGTGGGAGGCCAGGACCACGCGGGCCTTGCGCTCCATCAGCTCGCGGATGGTCGGCAGGGCTTCGGTGATCCGCGTGTCGTCGGTCACCTTGCTGCCTTCCATCGGCACGTTGAAGTCGACCCGCACGAACACCCGCCGTCCGGCGAGATCGTCCAGGTCGTCCAGGGTCCAGAGGTCGGTCATCGTCGGTCTCCTCGTCGTCGTCGTTCCGGCCCAGAGGTCTACCGCTCTCGGAGATCGTGCAAGAAAGCGACCAGATCGGCCAGCCGGTTGGCATAGCCCCACTCGTTGTCGTACCAGGCCACCACCCGGGCGCTCTGCTCGCCGGTGGCGCGGAGCAGTGGCAGGTCGACCGTGGCAGAGAACGGGCTGTCGATGAAGTCGGTCGACACCAGCTCCTCGTCGGTCACGGCGAGGATCGCCGCCAGCTCGCCGGCGGCCGCCTGGCGGAACGCTTGCCGCAGGGCCTCGGTGCTCGCCGGGCGCTCGAGGCGCACCGCCAGGTCGATCAGCGAGCCGTCCGGCACCGGCACCCGGTAGGCCAGGCCGTCGAACCGGCCGGCCATCTCCGGGATCACCTGGGGCAGGGCGGCGACCGCGTCGCTGGTGGTCGGGATGATGTTGGTCGCGGCGGAGCGGGCGCGGCGCGGGTCCTCGTGGGCCATGTCCACCAGCCGCTGGCTGTTGGTGTAGCAGTGAACCACCTGCATCTGGGCGTGCTCGACGCCGAACGTGTCCAGCAGCACGCGCAGAACCGGCGCCACGCAATTGGTGGTGCACGAGGCGTTCGAGACCACCCGGTGCCGCGCCGGGTCGAAAGTCTGGTGGTTGACGCCGTAGCAGAAGGTCGCGTCCACCCCCTCGGCCGTGGCGGAGATCACCACGCGGGAGACGCCCTCGCGGAGGTGGGCGCCCGCCGCCGCCCGGGAGCGGAACCGCCCGGTGGCCTCGACCACGATCTCCGCGCCGGTCTGCTGCCACGGGATGCGCGCCGGGTCCTCCCTTCGGAAGACCGGAATTCGGCGATCGTCGATCCGAAGCCCGTCCTTCTCGGCCACGACCGTGCCGCGGAACCGGCCGTGCAGCGTGTCGTGGGCCAGCAGGTGGGCCAGGATCTCCGGCGGCGCCGAGTCGTTGATCGCCACCACCTCCAGGCCGGGGCGCCCGTGGGCGATCCGGAGAAGGGCGCGGCCGATGCGGCCGAGGCCGTTGATGGCGATCGGTGCGGTCATGGAGAGGGCGCGGTCGAGGGAAGAGGGAGCGGCCGGGTTGTCCGGGGGGATCGGCACCGCGGGACGGCTCGCGCCGGGCACCGCGCGGCGGCGCAAAGTCTACCATCGGCAACGCCACGCTACGATAGCGCCCATGGCAGGTCCCCCTCCCCTCGTCCTCGGCATCGAGACCTCGTGCGACGACACCGCGTGCGCCGTGGTCGACGGCGCCGGCGGCGTCCGCTCGTCGGTGGTCTCCTCCCAGCTCGCCGCCCACCGTCCGTACGGCGGCGTGGTGCCGGAGATCGCCTCCCGCGAGCACCTGGCGAACTGGCTCCCGGTGTCGGCCGCGGCGCTGGAGCAGGCGGGGGTCGGCCTGGACGGGATCGACGTGGTCGCCGCCACCCGCGGCCCGGGGCTGGTCGGCTCCCTGCTGGTCGGCCTCTCCCTGGGGAAAGCGATCGCCTACGCCCTCGACCGTCCGTTCCACGCCGTCCACCACCTGGAAGGGCACCTGTACTCGCCGTTTCTCGGGCCGCCCGGGGAGGCGGCGCCGGCCGAGCCGGTGCCCGAGCGCTTCACCGGCCTGGTCGTCTCCGGCGGTCACACCAATCTCTTCGCGGTCGCCGGCGGCGCCGTCGAGACCCTGGCGGAGACCCGCGACGACGCCATGGGCGAGTCGTTCGACAAGGTGGGCAAGCGCCTCGGTCTGCCCTATCCCCAGGGCCCCAAGGTAGACGCCCTCGCCGAGCACGGCGTGGCGGAACGGTGCCCCTTCGCGGTGCCCAAGGTGCGAGCGGAGCGCCGGCCCGACCGGGTGGACGACGGGCGCCAGAGCCTGGACTTCTCCTACTCCGGGCTCAAGAGCCAGACCCTGCTCGCGATCGAGCGCCTGGAGCGGAGCGGTGTGCCCACCCGCCCGGACCCGGCGGCCGACGCCGCGGGCGAGCCGCCGTTTTCCCAGGGTGTGCTGGACCTGATCGCCGGCTTCCGCGAGGCGGCGGTCGGTCAGCTCCTCGACCGGCTGGAGCGCCTGCGCCGCGAGCACCGCCTGGCCCGGGGCGAGACCCTCGCCGTCTCCGGCGGCGCCGCGGCCAACCGATTGCTCCGCCGGCGCCTCACGGCCTGGGCGGCCGCGCACGGCATCGACCTCCGCCTGGTGCCTCTCGCCTATTCCGGGGACAATGCCGCGATGATCGCCCACGCCGCCCTACTGCGCGAGCGCCGGGGGGAGCGGGACGATCCGCTCGCCGCCGAAGCCGCCAGCCGCATCCCGATCTGAGCCCGACGCCCCGCAAAGACCCCTTCCCCGCAAGTCGCCACGGAGACAGAGCCATGAACTGGTCCAATCTCGAGCGCCACCGCCAGTGGTCCGGCGCCATCTCGCACCGGGAAGAGAAGGAGGCGGTCGCCGCGCGCGTCGCCGAGCGGGTGGAGAGCGGCGACGTGCTGGGCGTCGGCTCCGGCTCCACCGCCTACCTCGCCATCCTCGCCATCGGTGAGCGCGTCGCGCGCGAGGGCCTGACGATCACCGCCGTCCCCACGTCGCTCGAAGTGGCCCAGGTTTGCGCCGCCGTCGGCCTCGCCACCGCCGACCTGGCGGAGCAGCGCCCGCGCTGGGGCTTCGACGGGGCGGACGAGGTCCATCGCCGGGGAGCCGTCGTCCGCCTGATCAAGGGGCGCGGCGGCGCCATGTTCCGGGAGAAGCTGGTGATGGCGAGCCAGGAGAAGACCCTGATCCTGGCCGACCGGTCGAAGCTCGTCGACCGCCTGGGCGAGAAGTTCCCGGTGCCGGTCGAGACCGCCCCCTCGGCGGTCCACCTGGTCGAGGAGCGGTTGCTGGGCCTGGGTGCCGAGGAGGTCACACTGCGGGCCGCGGGCGGCAAGGACGGACCGGTGATCACCGAGCACGGCAACCTGATCCTGGACGCCCGCTTCTCCGACATCGCGGACCGCCTGGAGGCGGACCTGGCGGCGATCCCGGGGGTCGTCGAGAGCGGCCTGTTCGTCGGCTACCCGGTCGAGATCGTCACCCCCTGAACCCGGCGCGGCGCCCCGGCTGGAAACCGCTTGCTTGGCGGGATCTGCGCTCTCCCGGTATACTGCCTGGCCGTCTGCTGTCGAAAGGGCCGGAAGTCGATTCACCGAGCCCCGACCGGGGCACGGTGCCAGTGGGAAGGTGCGCGATCCGGTCCGCCAGACGGCGACTCGAATTTGACGATTAGTCGCTAGTAGTTGAAGGGTTTCGGGGGACTTCATGCAGTCGACGCGCGGAGCTCGACCAGTGTTCCGTGCGGCCGCTATGCAGGCGGCCGCGGTTCTCACCTTGACCGGCACCGTGTTCGCCGGGGCGCCCGCCCGTCCGGCGATCACCCCGAGCCTCCGGCCGACCCCGGCCTCCCTCGACCGCCAGAACGCCCAGGCCCACCGCCAGCGATTCAGCTACCTGGAGACCGGCGCCCAGGTCCGCCGGTTCGTCGAGCTCGGCTACCTGGTGCCGATCCGGGGCAACGCGGACTACACGGTCAAAGAGGGCATCCAGTACGCCTACGCCCGCCCCGCGGTCAAGACCTTCCTCGAGCGCTTCAGCCGCAGGTTCCACGAGGTCTGCGGCGAGCAGCTCGTCGTCACCAGCCTCACCCGGCCCCTCGCCCAACGCCTCCGCAACTCCTCCCCCCGCTCGGTCCACCCGACGGGCATGGCGCTCGACATCCGCCTGCCCTGGAGCCGCGCTTGCCGCGGCTGGGTCGAGGGCGTGCTCTACTCCCTGGAAGCCGAGGGCCTCGTCGAGGCCAACCGGGAGCACCACCCGCCCCACTACCACGTGGCCGTCTTCCCGGACCCGTACCTCGAGTACGTGGCCAGGGTCGAGCGCGGCGCGGCACCGCCCGAGGACCAGATCCGGCCCGCGGTGACGCCCTACCGCGTGCAGCGGGGAGACACCCTCTGGCGCATCGCCCACCGCCACGGCATCAGCGTCGACAAGATCAAGGCGGTCAACGCCATGGGCACCGACCGCATCCGGCCCGGCCAGGTCCTGGACATCCCGGCGAACTAGGCCTCAGGCCCGCGAACCGCTCCGGCGAACCCCTCGCCGAAGCACCTCCCCCACCTCCCCGGGTCGCCTCGCTCTCGCGCGCCTCTCCTAGAATGGTCCGGCACTCCCCTCGCCAGACCAGACCGACCACGAGAGGTTCCGCCATGCGATCCAGGCTTCGCCCCACCTCCCTGCCCGCCCTCGCCCTGACCCTCCTCCTCGCCCTGGCCCTGTCGACCCTCCCGGCAGGCGCCGAGGACGCCCCCGCCCCGGCGGCGACCGCCCCGTCCCCCCACCACTGGACGGTCCTCATCCAGGGCCACGAGGCCGGCGAGATGACCCGCAAGGAGGCGGCGGACGGCGAAGAGGTCTGGACGTTCACCTTCAACGACCGCGGCCGGGGCCCGGAGCTCACCACCACGATCCGCTACGGCGCCGGAGCGATCCCCGTCTCGGTCACGACCACCGGCCACGACTACTTGAAGGCGCCCGTGGAGGAGACCTTCACCCGGGATGGCGCCCCGGGTTCCGGTACCGCCCGCTGGTCGACCACCGACGGCGACGGCAGTGCGTCCCTCACCGGCCCGGCCTACTACCTGAGCGCCGACTCCGCGGCTCCCGAGCTGGCCCTGCTCGCCCGTGCCCTGCTCCAGACCGAAGACCACACCCTGCCGGTCCTCCCCGGTGGCACCGCCCGGCTCCAGGTTCTCGGCACCCGGACGGTGAACGCGGGCGAGAACGCGGCGACCCTCTCCCACGTGGCGGTCTCCGGCCTCGGCTTCACGCCCGAGACCGTGTGGCTCGATGCCGGCGGCGGCTTCTTCGCCGTGATCTCCGGCTGGGTCGCCCTGGTGCCGGACGGCTGGATGGACGCGGTGCCCAGCTTGCGCGAGGCCGACGATCAGTCGGAGAAGGCCTACTTCGCGGCCCTGCCCGGCAAGCTCGCCCGCCGCCCGAAGGCGCTCGCCGTGACCGGAGCCGCCGTCTTCGACCCGGCGCAGAAGGTTCGGCACACCGGCTGGACCGTCGTGGTCGAAGGCCACAAGATCACCGCGGCCGGACCGGACGGCGAGGTCGCCATCCCCGAGGGCGCCGAGCGGATCGACGCCGCCGGCAAGACCCTGCTCCCCGGCCTCTGGGACATGCACGTCCACCTCTCCCCCGCGGACGGCCTGCTCGACCTGGCGTCCGGAGTCACCACCGTGCGCGACATGGCCAACGACGTCGACCTGGTCACCGGTCTGCGCAAGGCCTGGGACGAGGGTAGCGCCCTCGGACCGCGGGTGGTCCTGGCCGGCATCCTGGACGGCCCGGGCAAGTACGCCGGCCCGACCAAGGCGCTGGTCGACACGCCGGAGGAGGTCCGCGCGTGGGTCGACCGCTACGCGAGCCTCGGCTATGAGCAGATCAAGATCTACAGCTCCGTCGACCCGAAGCTGGTGCCGGTGATCGTCCAGGCGGCGAAGGCCCACGGCCTCCGGGTGAGCGGCCACATCCCCCAGGGCCTGTCGGCGTCGGAGGCGGTCGACCTGGGCTACGACGAGATCCAGCACGTCAACTTCCTGTTCCTGAACTTCTGGGCCCACGAGGAGGGGCTGGACACGCGCACCCCGGCCCGCTTCACCACGGTCGCCGAGCGGGCGGCGGGGATGGACCTCCAGTCGCCGGAGGTCCAGGGGTTCATCCACAAGCTGGCGGAGAAGAAGATCGTCATCGACCCGACCGTGGCGGTCTTCGAGTCGATGTTCACCACCCGGCCCGGCGAGATCCAGACCGCCTACCGGCCGGTGGCCGACCGCCTGCCGCCCCAGGTGCGCCGGAGCCTCATCGGCGGCGGCCTCGAGCCGCCGCCCGACCAGGTGGCGACCTACGCCGCGTCCTACCGCAAGATGCTCGACCTGATCGCCGCCTGTTACCACGCCGGCGTGCCGATCGTCGCCGGCACCGACGCGATGGCCGGGTTCACCCTGGACCGGGAGCTGGAGCTCTACGTCGAGGCGGGCATCCCGGCGCCGGAAGTGCTCAGGATCGCCACCCTTGGCGCCGCCCGGGTGGTCGGCCTGGCGGACGAGGTCGGATCGATCGAGCCCGGTAAGCTGGCCGACCTGATCCTGGTCGACGGCGACCCGACGACGAACATCTCCGACATCCGGAACGTGGACGTGGTGGTCAAGGACGGCATGGTGATGGACCCGGCGGCGCTGGACCGGACACTGGGCGTCACGCCGCGGTAGAGGGATACGGCCGCTGAGAAGGGCGCTCCGGCGAGGGGGTCGCCGGGGGCGGTAGGCGTCTCGCCACCGGGAGGTCCGCCGGGGGCGGTGCGGGCGGCGCCGGCTGCCGGGACGCCGCGCGTCCGATGCCGGCTGAGAGCTGAGCGCGCGGCTCGGCATGGCCCGCGTCGGACCGGGTCTATCACGCGAGGGCTGACGCGGACGCGGTCCATGACGCCCTCCACCGTCACCGCCCGGACCGCCCCACACGCGCAGCGTCCGTAGCAGCACCGAGCCAGAAGTGAACGAGATGCTGGGAGGGGGCTAGCCGTGGTAGGACCAAGCTACAGACGGGCGAAATGGTCTGGAGCTGCAGGGAAGGGGACCGAGGGGATTGGGGGGCGATCTGACCGGTCGGGCGGTGGCGCCCTCTCCTCTCCCTGGGGATGAGGAGAGGGTCGGGGTGAGGAGAGGGGTTCCCGGTCGGGCGGTGGCGTCCCCTGCCCCCCGTGCGGGGGGAAGGGGACCGAGGGGATTGGGGGGCGATCTCGCCTACCCTCCGATGTACGACATCTCGACCTTCGGCCGGCCCCGCGTCTCTTCGCTCCGGATCTCCGAGTAGCGGTCGTCGCGCCGGCTCCAGACGCCTTCGATCAGGGCGGCGAGCTCGTCGTCGCTGGCGCCGTCCCGGAGCGGGGTCTTGAGGTCGATGCCGTCGACGGCGAAGAGGCAGGTGTAGAGGCTGCCTTCGGACGACAGGCGGGCGCGGGTGCAGCCGGCGCAGAAGGGTTCGGTCACCGAGGTGATGACCCCGACCTCGCCGCCGCCGTCCCGGTAGCGGTAGCGCGTCGCCACCTCGCCCGGGTAGCGCGGCGGCAGCGGCTCGAGCGGCAGCGCGGCGTCGATCCGCCGGACGATCTCGCGGCCGGGCACGACCTCGTCCATGCGCCAGCCGTTGGCGGTGCCCACGTCCATGAACTCGATGAACCGGAGCGTGATCCCGGTGCCGTGGAAGCGCCGGGCCAGGGCGACGATGCCGTCGTCGTTGAGCCCCCGGCGGACGACCGCGTTGATCTTGACCGGTGCCAAGCCCGCCGCGACCGCCGCGTCGATCCCGGCCAGCACCCGATCGACCGGCACCTTGGTGTCGTTCATCCGGGCGAAGACCTCCGGGTCCAGGGAGTCCAGGCTCACCGTCACCCGGTCCAGCCCGGCTTCGGCCAGGGGCGCGGCCATGCGGTCGAGCAGGGCACCGTTGGTGGTCATCGCCAGCTCGATCCCCTCCACCTCCCGGAGCATGCGGACCAGCCGCGGCATCTCCTTGCGGAGCAGCGGCTCGCCCCCGGTCAGCCGCACCTTCTGCAGGCCGAAGCGCCGGATCACCTGGACGAGCTGGCGGATCTCGCCGAAGTGGAGGATCTCCCTCCGCGGCAGGAAGGCGAAGTCCGGCCCGAAGACCTCCCGCGGCATGCAGTAGCGGCAGCGGAAGTTGCACCGGTCGGTCACCGAGACACGCAGGTCCCGCAGCCGCCGCCCGAAGCGGTCGGTCACGGTCGCCAAGTTGTCAGCATCTGCGGCACCCATTGCGTTTGCGCTCCAGGCAAGACTCTATCAACGGGTCTCCCTCTTCGAGGGCCGGTCCCCGGCGGAACCTCCCCCGCGCGGCCTTGGCCGCCACTACTCCCCGAACGCCAGCTCCAGGTGGTCCGCGATCCCCGCCGCGATCTCCCGCTTGCCGACCAGCTTCACCGCCTCGAACCGCGGTGGCGCGATCAGGTACGCCACGTGCTCTCCGGTGCCCTCGTCGCCAGCCCCTGTCTCCTCGCCCCGGTTCGCCACCACCGCCTGGTACCCCTCCTCCAGCCGTCCAGCCGCGGTGTCCAGCAGCTCGTCGTGGCTCACACCCTCCTCGAGCTTGAACACCACCATGTGGAGATCCGGGCTCGCCTTCCGCACCTCCCGGATCACCTTGACCGTCGGCTCGAGCTTGATCGTCCACGGCTTGCCGCTCGGCATCTTGCCCTCGTGCACCTCCTTGGGCTGGTAGTCCGCCACCGCCGCCGTGAAGACGCCGAACCGGCATCCCTTCTCTCCGGCCAGCTCGACCACCCGCTGCCGGTACTCCTCGTAGCTCTTGATCAGGGTCACCGGCAGGTACTCCGGCGGCTGGAACGCCCCCTGGCCGTGGACCAGCCGCACGTCCGCTCCCCGCAGGTAGAGCTCCTCGGCTACCATGGAGCCCAGGCGGCCGCTGAACCGGTTGGTGATCCGGCGCACGCGGTCGATCGGCACCGGCGTCGGCCCGCCGGTCACCAGGCCGCAAATCCCGCGGAGCGGCGACGCGGACACGGCACGGCAGACCTCCGCCACCAGGGTCTCCTCGCTCGGGATGTTGTGCTTGCCGTAGTCCTCCCGGGGCGGAATGACTCGCACACCGAGGGCGTGGAGCCGCTCGAGGGACGCAGTGAGGATCGACGTGTGCAGGCTGCCGTGCATGGTCGGTGCGACCAGGAGCGCCGCCCGGCCCTGCTCGACTCGGCCGAGGGCGGATGCCAGGGCCGCCGTGACCGGTGTGTCGGCGATGCCCGCGGCCAGCTTGTTGAGCGTGTTGTAGGTGGCCGGGGCCACCAGGTAGGCATCGAACGGCGCCTCGTCCGAGAGGTGCTCGGCGTGGGGCGTGAGCCGGTCGATCACCGGGTTGTGGCTCGCCCACTCGAGCGCCTCGCGGGCGACATAGCGTAGGCCCTCGGACGAGGCGAAGACGATCACCTCCGCGCCCTGGCGCCGGAGCGCCCGCGCCAGGGACGGCGTGCGGTAGGCGGCGATGCCGCCGGTCACCACCAGGGCGACCCGCTTGCCGGCCAGGTGGTCGCCGTCCAGGGGGACCTGGCGGTCGCCCAGGTCGGAGGCGGGGGGTGGGCTGAAGTCCCAGCCGGCGGAGGCGGGAAGGTCACCCTTGTGAGGACGGTCGCGCTTGTCAGCGCTGTGGGGTGCTTCGGATCGTTTGGACATGGGATTCGGCGAGTCTACCGAAAGAGGTGCGCCAATCCGGCCCCGACGAGACCGCCCGTGCGCGCACGGGCGGCCGGTCGGGAGCCGTTCGGGGAAGATCCGGGCCCCGCGGGCCGTTGCAATGGCCGGATTCCATCCGCCCCGGAGATCCTCTCTCCGGCGATCCACCCGAAGCGAACCCGACCGAACCCGACGAGGTCAATCCCGACGTGCCACCCCGCGAGCGCATCCGCAACTTCTCGATCGTCGCCCACATCGACCACGGCAAGTCGACCCTGGCCGACCGCCTGCTCGAGCGCACCGGCTCGGTCTCCGAGCGGGACATGAAGGAGCAGCTCCTGGACGACATGGACCTGGAGCGCGAGCGCGGCATCACCATCAAGGCCCACGCGGTGCGCATGACCTACCGGGCGCCGGACGGCCAGGAGTACCTGTTCAACCTGATCGACACCCCCGGCCACGTCGACTTCTCCTACGAGGTCTCGCGCTCGCTCGCCGCCTGCGAGGGCGCGCTGCTGGTGGTCGACGCGGCCCAGGGCGTGGAGGCCCAGACCCTGGCCAACGCCTATCTCGCGGTCGAGGGCGACCTCGAGATGGTGCCGGTGATCAACAAGATCGACCTGCCGGCGGCCGATCCCGACCGGGTGCGTGAGCAGATCGAAAATGTCATCGGCATCGACGCGTCCCAAGCGATCCTCACCTCGGCCAAGAAGGGCCTGGGGGTGGACGAGGTCCTCCAGGCGATCGTCGAGCGCATCCCGCCGCCCGCCGGCGATCCGGACAAGCCGCTCAAGGCGCTGCTGTTCGACTCCTGGTACGACCAGTACCGCGGCGTCGCCTGCCTGATCCGGGTGCTCGACGGGACCCTGGCGACCGGCGACATGATCCAGTTCATGGCCTCCGGCCGCAAGTACGAGGTCGACGAGCTCGGCGTGTTCGAGCCCAAGGCGAAGGTCGTCGAGCGGCTGAGCGTCGGCGAGGTGGGGTACGTCTACGCCGGCATCAAGGACCTGATCCAGGCCCAGATCGGCGACACGCTCACCCACCCGAGCCGGCCGACGGAGGAACCGTTCCCCGGGTTCCAGGAGGTCAAACCGATGGTCTTCGCCGGCCTCTACCCGGTCGGCGCGGACGACTACGAAGGCCTGCGCGACGCGGTGGAGAAGCTTCGCTTGAACGACGCCTCGTTCACCTACGAGCCGGAGAGCTCGACCGCCCTCGGCTTCGGCTTCCGCTGCGGTTTCCTGGGGCTCCTCCACATGGAGATCATCCAGGCGCGGCTGGAGCGGGAGTTCGATCTCGATCTCATCACCACGGCGCCGGGTGTGCGCTACCTGGTGCATCTCGAAGAGCGGGCGAAGAGGGCCCGCGCCGACAAGCTGGCCCAGCGGCTGGACGAGGTCGCCACTCTCGAGATCGACAGCCCGGCGAAGCTGCCGGAGCCCCACGAGATCGACCATCTCGAAGAGCCCTACATCAAGGGGACGATCATCACCCGCTCAGACTTCGTCGGCGGCCTGCTCGGCCTGCTCGAAGAGCGCCGCGGCGAGCAGAAGACGCTCCAGTACCTGACCTCGGACCGGGTGCTGATCGAGTACGACCTGCCGCTCGCCGAGGTGATCCACGACTTCTACGACCGGCTGAAGACGGTCTCGCGCGGCTACGCGTCGTTCGACTACGAGCAGATCGGCTACCGCCGGAGCGACCTGGTGAAGCTGGACATCCTGGTCAACGGCGACCCGGTGGACGCCCTGTCGCTGATCGTCCACCAGGACAAGGCGTACGAGCACGGCAAGCGGCTGGTGGAGAAGATGAAGGACCTGATCCCGCGGCAGATGTTCGAGGTGGCGATCCAGGCCGCCATCGGCCGGCGGGTGATCGCGCGGGAGACGGTGCGCGCCATGAGGAAAGACGTCACCGCCAAGTGCTACGGCGGGGACATCAGCCGGAAGCGCAAGCTGATCGAGAAGCAGAAAGAGGGCAAGAAGCGCATGAAGCGCGTCGGCCGGGTCGACATCCCCCAGGAGGCCTTCCTGGCGGTGCTGAGCGTCAACGACTAGGGCGGTCTCGAGGCGAAGGGTCTGCCGGGAGCGGGTCGGGAGGCCCCCGCCTCCGGGACGCCGCACGAACTGGGCGGTTGGGGGCTCAACGCGCGGCTCGGTTCGGAGCGCGCCGGGCCTGGCTGCCTGCTCAAAGGACTTCGCGGGCGCGCTCCTCAACGCCCTCCAGCGGGGGCCTCCCGACCCGCTCCCCATCCGCAGCGATCATTGCCGTTCCCAACCAAGGAGTCGTGCTGCGGAGCTCCTCCGTCCGAGCCGGCCCTGGCGCCCTCCCTGTCCCTCGCTCCCGGCAGGCGCCTACTACTAACACTCGCCTAGTGTTTCGCGAACCCCGTGACGATGTACGTCCCGGACCGCTGGTCCTTCTTGAGCTTGAGGATGCTCTTCTTCTCGGCGTCCTCGAGCAACTCCGAGAACGACCCGTAGCCGTAGTAGCCCTCGTTGAAGCTCGGGCGCTTCCTCTGCATCGTCTGCTTGATCATCGACCCCCAGAGAACCTCCTTGTTCTCCCGGATCAGCGCCTGGATCGCGTCGATCATCAGGCTGAACGCCTCCGACGCCTTCTTGTTCAGGCCAGCCAGCTCCGGCGCCGCCTGCCGGTCCCGCCAGATGTCCTCGTAGAAGATGAACTCGTCACAGTTGTCCACCAGCAGGGCGGACGAAGAGTTCTTCACCCCGATGCCGATGACGTACTTGTCGTTCTCCTTGAGCTTCGACACCAGGGGCGAAAAGTCGCTGTCGCCCGACAGGAGCACGAACGTGTCCAGGTGCTCTTTCGTGTAGCAAAGGTCCAGGGCGTCGACCACCATCTTGATGTCCGCGCTGTTCTTGCCGGAGTAGTACTTCTGGGGGATGTCGAGCATCTCGATCGCGGCCTCGTGGAAGGCCCGCTTGTACTCGCTGTAGCGCTCCCAGTCGCAGTAGGCGCGCTTGACGATGATCTTGCCCTTCTCGAGCAGGCGCTCGAGCACCAGGTTGATGTCGAACTTCTTGATGTCCGAGTCGCGGACACCGAGGGCGATGTTCTCCAGATCGCAGAACATCGCGATCTTGCGTTCGTCGTTCACGGAGCTAATCCTTTCGGGCACGTGGTCACCATCGCCGCCGGGCGTGTGGAACAGCTCCCGGTTGATCTCCGCGATGTCCTCGGCCGTGATGTCGTGGGGGGCCGGGCCGCGGTCCGGCTTGCGCTCGCGCCCCTGCCGCTCCTTCTTCGGAGCCTCGTGCTTGGGCTCCTTGGGAGCGTCGGACGGCTCGTCCTTCGGCCTCGGCTTCGGCTTGGATCGCGTGCCGGAGGAGGAGCGGTCCGTCGTCTTCTGATCTTTCTGGCTCGGTTGGTCCTTCTGACTCTTCTTGTCGGCCCCGTTGTCCTTGGGCTCGTCCGAGCGCCGGGAGCGGCCCGAGCGCCGGCGGCCATCCTTGCTGTCCTTGCCGTCCGAGCCACCGGGCCGCCGGTCCTTCTCGGGCTCGTCTCCGCCCTTCGCCTCACTCCGGCCCGCGCCCTTTCCCTCGCCCTGCCCCTCTCCCCGGCTCTGGCCGCGGCCCTCGCTCCGGCCTCCTCCCCCTCGGTTCGGCGCCCGGTCGTCGCGGGGCGCCTCGGCGGGCTGGGGCGCCGGGGCGCCCTTCTCGCGAGCCGGCTCGGTGTCGTCTTTGCGGTCGTCGGACTTCTTCTTCTCGCTCTCGGCCGTAGGCCTCAACCACCAGGGTGTCACGCTGGAACTTCCTTTCTCTGGGGGGTACCGGAATCCGCCCGGAGTGGGGGCCCTGAGTCGGGCGAGGCGGGAATGGACTCCGGGGAGTCAGTATACCGAACGGAAGCGACGGCGCCGGGATTCCGGCGGCTCCGTCGAGCACGCTGCGGCGGCCGGATCAAAGGTGGCCGAGCTTGACCTGGGCGCCGGTGGTGTCGCGAAGCTCAATCAGCTGCTCGCGGTCCAGGTTGTACAGGAAGCGTGCCACGCGCTCGCCGGCGGGCTCCACCGCTTCGCCGAAGGCCTCGCGCAGCGCTTCGGCCAGCTCCTCGGCGGTGCGGTCGCCGTCGATCCGGCGCCACAGGAAGGAGCCGCGCTCGTCGAGCCGCAGGCGCTTGGCGCCGGTCAGCGCCGAGATGCGCGCCAGCAGGCTGCGCAGGCCGCGGACCGGCGGCATCGGCCGCTCGATCATCACCCGGCTGGCCGGCCCGGTCCCGGCCCCCCGCGCGGCCCCGCCCGGGGCCGCGTCGGAGGCGGAGTCCTCGTTCGGCCCGCTCGCCTCCTCGACCCGGTTCGGCGCCTCGCCCTTCGACGCCTCCTCCGGCCCGCTCTCGGACCACTCGGCCAGGCGCACCGGCCGCAGGGCGAGCACCTCGCTCTCGCTCAAGCCCCGCTTGGCCATCGAAGCTCCGTTCTCTTCAAGGGATCAGCGGTGCGCCGGTCGCTCGGATCCGAGGCCGGCCGGCGCACCGCAAGCTGTGACGTCAGTCGATCTTGGTCGCCGGCCCGCCGCCCGCCCGGGCTCGCTTGATCGGCAGCCAGGCCAGCAGGTAGAAGAGCACCGGGTAGATGATCAGCCCCAGCCAGAAGACGGGAGTCTCGAGGGAGAGGCTGTGCATCACGCCGGAGCACCAGCCCGCGACCGGGACGACGACGCTGGTCAAGATCGTGCCCACGATCGGGATCGTGAGGAGGAACTCGGGTGGCTCGGCTCCCAGCACGATGAAAGCGAGGATCACCGCCATCAACGCCTCGCCGGCGATGAAGCCCGACGAAAGGAGCACGCCGGTGTTCTCTGCCCGAATCCTGCCTTCCGGGTTGAGCTCCTGGCGCTCCACGCGCTTGTCGAGTGCCCACCGGATCACGCCGCCGACGAAGATCGCGGCGGTGGAGAAGAACGGCAGGTACATGCCGACCGCGATCAGCATGGGCGACGGCGACTTGATCAGGATCAGGCCGACGGCGAGGAACATGCCGACGACGACCAGTGGCCAGGCCATCTCGCCGCCGACGATCCCCTTGGAGAGCAGCGCCATCAGCCCCGCCTGGGGCGCGGGCAGCTCGGCCGAGCCGAAGTGGTAGACCTTGTTGAGGGCTCCCAGGATCGGGGCCAGCGCCAGGGCGGCGAAGATGACCCCGATGATCTCGGAGATCTGCATCTTCCAGGGCGTGCCGCCCAGGATGTGCCCGACCTTCAAGTCCTGCATCATGTCGCCGGCGACCCCGGCCGCGCAGCAAACCACACCCGCCACGCCGAGCACCGCGGCGACGCCGTGGATGTCGGTCAGGCCGATCGCCACCATCAGCACCGCGGAGATCAGCAGCGCCGAAAGCGTCAGCCCCGAGATGGGGTTGTTCGAGCTGCCGATCAGGCCCACCAGGTAGCCGGCCACCGCGGCGAACAGGAACCCGAGGACGATCATCACGACGGTGAGGATCAAGGAGCCGGCCCAGTTCTGGGCGAAGAACTCGTAGAGGATGAACACCGGGATCGCCATCAAGGCGATGGTGGCGAAGACCTTCTTGAAATTGAGATCCTTCTCGGTCCGCTCCGCCGCCGCTGCGCCGCCGGCGACGCTGCCGCCGAACGCCTGGCTGATGCCCTTGATCAGCGAGCCCCGGAGGTTCCAAAGGGTGTAGAAGGCGGCCACGATCATCGTTCCCACCGCCAGCGGCCGGACCTGCTGTTTCCACACCTCGTAGCCGATGTCGACCATCGAGTGGTCGGCCGAGAAGGTCTGGGCGACCGCGGGATTGAGGAAGACCGCCAGTGGCACCAGCAGCAGCCAGCCCATGACCGCGCCGGCGAAGAGCACCGCCGAGACCCTGAGGCCGACGATGAATCCAACGCCCATGAGCGCTGGCGAGGCGGCCGGGGTCTCGAGCAGCAGGCCGCCCTTATAGCTCGTCGGCTGCTTGAACAGCTCGATAGTCGACTTGCCGAGGGAGAACACGCCGTTCGTATAGTCCTTGATCAGGTGGATGCCGTTCGAGTTCTTGAACAGCTCCCACAGGGCGGCGAAGCCCATGGCCCCGAACACGTACTTGGCCCCCGTCTGGCCGCTCTGGCCCGCCTTGACGATCTCCGAGGCCGCGACGCTCTCCGGGAAGGGCAGGTCCGCCTCCACCACCAGGGTCCGGCGCAGAACGATGACGAACAGCACGCCGAGCACGCCGCCGATCATCATGATCGCCGTCGACTCCAGGTAGTGGACAGAGTCCCACGCCCCGCTGAGGACGAACGCGGGAATGGTGAAGATGGCGCCGGCGACCAGCGCCTCACCGACCGACGCCGTGGTCCGGGCGATGTTCTCTTCCAGGATCGTGCCGCGCATGAACGGCAGGCGGAGCGCCGCCATCGCGACCACCGCGGCGGGGAAGGTGGCGGCGACCGTCAGGCCGGCTTTCATGCCCAGGTACGCGTTGGCGGCGCCGAGCACGATCGCCATCACCACGCCGAGGAGGACCGACTTGAGGGTCATCTCGGCCATGGTCTGAGACGCCGGGACGAACGGCTTTTCTTGCTTGGGAACCTTGGGCTCCATGGACTCTTGCCCTCCGGATCGTTGCAGTCTCTGCGTGTAGGATTTGGGAAACCGCGACGGATTGTAGCAGTGCAGCACACCGGTCCAGCAATCCGACCGCATTCGTGCGCCGCCGCATCCACACCCACGGCGTTGCGCTCCGTGCGACAGACAGCGGGTATGCCGCGCTCGCGCGCCTCGCGGTGGCGGCGCGGCGACGCTCTCGGTGCTGGCCCGCCAATCCCCCCGTGCTACGCTCTTGAAGGAGTGCCGGACCGTTTCCTCCCCGGCGCTCCGTCATCCAGAGATCGACACCAGCAAGAGCTGCACGTCCCGCACAAACCCTCGACCCCACGAGGAGGTTCCGGCATGACCTTCGTCTCCGACCTCGAGCCGCGCGCCCTCTGGCGCCACTTCGACGAGATCCTGTCCATCCCCCGGCCCTCGAAGCACGAAGAGGCCGCCCGCAACTACGTCCTCAAGGTGGCAAAGGACAACGGCCTGGACGCCACCACCGACGGCGTCGGCAACGTGGTGGTCAAGGTGCCGGCCACGCCCGGCCACGAGAACGCCCCGGCCGTCGCCCTCCAGTCCCACCTGGACATGGTGCCGGAGAAGAACTCCGACGTCGATTTCGACTTCACCAAGGACGCGATCCGCCCCGAGCGCCACCCGGAGGAGAACGACTACCTGACCGCCCAGGGCACCACCTTGGGCTCCGACAACGGCATCGGCGTGGCCGCCATGGTCGCCCTCATGGACACCGGCGGCCTGGAGCACGGCCCGCTGGAGCTCCTCTTCACCATCGACGAGGAGACCGGCCTGGTCGGCGCCAGCAACCTGTCCAGCGACCTGCTCAGCGCCAAGCGCCTGCTCAACCTGGACTCCGAAGAGGAAGGCTCGGTCTACGTCGGCTGCGCCGGCGGCGTCAACAGCGAGGTCTCCGTGCCGGTCGCCACCGCGAGCCTCGACGCCTCCTGGACCGGCCGCAAGCTCGCCGTCTCCGGCTTCAAGGGCGGCCACTCCGGCGTCGACATCCACCTCCAGCGGGCCAACACCATCCAGGCCCTGGCCCGGTCGATCTACGCGGCGGCCGTCGACCACCCGGTGCGCATCGTCTCGATCGCCGGCGGCTCGGCCCACAACGCCATCCCGCGCGAGGCCCACGCCGTGATCGCCTTCCCGTCGGACGTGGCGGGCGCGATCGAGAAGGCGATCAAGGACGAGTTCGCCACCGTCCAGGCCGAGCACAAGCCGGAGCCGGACGCGGCGCTCGCGATCTCCGCCGCCGACCTCCCGGGGACGGCGCTCGACTCCGCCTCCAGCCACAAGGCGCTCGAGCTGCTGGTCGCCCTGCCCCACGGCGTGCTCGCCATGAGCAAGGACATCCCGGAGCTGGTCGAGACCAGCGCCAACATCGCCACGGTCGGCCTGAAGGACGGCACCCTGGAAGTCCTGGTCTCCATCCGCAGCTCGGTCGACTCGGCCAAGTGGGCCCAGTACCGGCGGGTCCTCGCCATGGCGCGCCTCGCCGGCGGCTCGACCGCGGAAGAGGGCGACTACCCCGGCTGGAACCCGAACATGGACTCCGAGCTCCTCCACGTCGTCCGCGAGGTCCACGAGAGCGCCCTCGGCAGCGAGCCCGAGATCAAGGCCATCCACGCCGGCCTCGAAACCGGCATCATCGGCGAGAAGTACCCCGGCATGGACATGATCTCCTTCGGCCCCCAGATCGAGTTCCCCCACTCGCCGGACGAGCGGGTCCTCATCCCCTCGGTCGACCGCTTCTGGACGCTCCTCACCGGCGTCCTCGCCAAGCTGGCGTAGGCCCCATCGACTCGCCCGGCCGGCGCGTCACTGCCTGCTATAGTTCTGCGCCGTGCCGGGCGACCTCCTCCCCTACAACTACATCGCCGTCGACGGCCCGATCGGCGTCGGCAAGACCACGCTCGTCGAGCTCCTCACCCAGCGCTTCGAAGGGGTCAAGCTGCTCGAAGACGTCGACAACCCCTTCCTGCCCGAGTTCTACAAAGAGAAGCCCGGCAGCGCCTTCCAGACCGAGCTCTACTTCCTGCTCACCCGCTTCAAGCAGCAGCAGGACGCCATGCAGCGGGAGCTGTTCGACCGGCTGATCCTGGCGGACTACACCTTCCAGAAGAACCGGATCTTCGCCTACCTCAACCTGGACGACACGGAGCTCATGCTGTTCGACAAGCTCTACGAGCTGCTCGAGCCGCAGATCCCCGGGCCGGACATCATCCTCTACCTGGTCGCCGACGTGGAGACCTGCCTCGGCCGGATCAAGAAGCGCCGGGCGGCGAGCAAGGCCCGCGGAGGCCCGCGCTACCTGGACGATCTCTACGAAGCGGAGAAGGAAATTTCGCCGGATTACCTGGCGGAGTTGATCGACGCGTACAACCACTACTATCATTACTACGAGCGGTCCCCGCTGCTGGTGGTCGACACGCGGCACCTCGATTTCCCCCAGCGGCCCGAAGACCTGGACGAGCTGGTGCACCGCCTGTCCAGGCCGATGAAGGGGACCGAGTACTTTGTACCGCTTGGATCCCGGAAACCCCGGTAGAGCACCGGGGAGGGACCGAGACGGAGCAGAGCGCCACGCCGACCGGCGCGCCGGTCGGGGAGCTCGATCCACTCGCAGGACGGGCACCCCAGCGACCACCGCGCCGGCCTGACAGGGCGCACGCCTTCCGCCTGCCCGGCGTCCGCCGGGTCTCGGTTCCACGTTCGTCATCCAGCGGTACTCGAACGCGAGCGCTCCCGCACACCGGGTGCCCCGCGAGAGGAGATCGAGATGACGCGCGAGGTACCGACAGCCCCTTCCGCCCGTCCGAAGAAGATCACCGCCCCCTGGGTCGCCGCCGCGGCCGAAGCCAATCGAGCGGGCGCCGATCGCCGCCTGGTGGTCGTCACCGCCTACGACTTCCAGCAGGCCCGCGTGGCCGACGCCGCGGACGTGGACGTCGTCCTGGTCGGCGACTCGCTGGCCAACGTCGTCCTCGGCTACGACGACACCCTGTCCGTCACCGTGGACGAGATGCTCCACCACGTGAAGGCGGTCCGCCGCGGCCTCTCCCGGGCACTCTTGGTGGCGGACATGCCCTACGGCTCGTTCCACCTCAGCCCGCAGAGCGCGGTCGAGAACGGCATCCGCTTCGTCAAGGAGGGCGGCGCCGAGGCGGTCAAGCTGGAGGGCGCCCGGCCGAAGGAGATCGCCGCCCTGGTCGACGTCGAGATCCCGGTCATGGCCCACCTGGGGCTGACCCCCCAGTCGATCCACAGGTTCGGCGGCTACAAGGTCCAGGGCCGGGGCGACGCGGCCGACGCGCTCCTCGTCGCCGCCCGCGAGGTCGAGGAGGCCGGCGCCTTCTCCCTGGTGCTCGAGTGCGTGCCGGCAGGGCTGGCCGCCGAGATCACCGCGGCCCTCTCCATCCCGACCATCGGCATCGGCGCCGGCGCCGGCACCACCGGCCAGGTGCTCGTCTACCACGACCTGCTGGGCATGGAGGAGCGGATCGCACCGCGCTTCGTGCGCCGCTACGCCGAGCTCGGCCGCGCCTCCCGCGAGGCGCTCGAAGCCTACGCCGCGGACGTGCGCGCGGGCCGCTTCCCGAGCGACGACGAGAGTTACGGCGACCCGTCGCGGCCCACGCCGAGTGACACCGAGCCGCTGACCAAGCTCTACGGCGCCTGACGCACCGCACCGGAGAACCCGCCATGAAGACGGTTCACGACCGCGCCGGCCTGCGCCCGGTGATCGACGGCTGGCGCCGCGACGGCAAGACCATCGGCTTCGTTCCAACCATGGGCGCCCTGCACGAGGGGCACCTCTCCCTGGTTCGCCGGGCGCGCGACCTGACCGACCAGGTGGTCGTCTCCATCTTCGTCAACCCGACCCAGTTCAACCAGGCGAGCGACCTGGAGGGCTACCCGCGGACGCCGGAGCAGGACGCCAAGGTTCTCGAAGACGCCGGCTGCCACCTGCTCTACATGCCGGCCGAGGAGGACGTCTACCCGGGCGGCACTGCGGCCAACGCCACCTGGGTCGTGCCCGAGGGCGCGGCCGAGGGGTTGGAAGGCGCGTTCCGCCCGGGCCACTTCCGCGGTGTCGCCACGGTCGTCCTGAAGCTGTTCCAACTGGTCCGGCCGGACCTGGCCGTCTTCGGCGAGAAGGACGCCCAGCAGCTCGCGGTCATCCGCCAGATGGTCCGCAATCTGCTGGTGCCGGTGAAGATCATCCCCGGGCCGACGGTGCGCGAGCCGGACGGCCTGGCGCTCTCTTCGAGGAACGTCCGCCTGAGCGAGGAGGAGCGGCAAGACGCCCTGGTCCTCCACCGGGCGCTGGAGGCGGCCGCCCAGGCCGTGCGCCGCGAAGGCCCCGGCGGCTCGGCCGACGCCGTCCGCGACGCCATGGGCGAGGTCCTCGCCACCGTCGCCACCGCCCGCGTCGACTACGCCGACGTGGTCGACGCCACCACCTTCCAACCCATCGACCGCCTCCCCGATCGAGCCGGTGAGATCGTCATTCCCCTCGCCGTCTGGATCGGAGAGACCCGACTGATCGACAACATCCGGACAAGGCTCACCTGATGCGACGCACACTGCTCAAGTCCAAGATCCACCGCGCCACCGTCACCGGGGCCGACCTCGACTACGTGGGCTCGGTCACCGTCGATCCACTGCTCCTCGAGGCGACCGACATCCTGGTCCACGAGCGGGTGGAGATCTACAACATCACCAACGGCGAGCGCCTGGCCACCTACGCCATCCCCGGCACCCCGGGCGCGGGCGAGATCTGCCTCAACGGCGCCGCCGCCCACAAGGTCACCCCCGGCGACCTGGTGATCATCGCGAGCTACGCCGAGTACGACGAGGCGGAGCTGGCCGGCCACCAGCCGAAGGTCGCCTTCGTGGACGAGCAGAACCGGCTGGTCGAGATGGGCTCCGAGGTCCAGCCGGGTCCGGCGGCCCTGGCGCCCTTCGCCGCCACCGGCGGCTGAGGCCGTCGCAGGGCATCGGGCACAGGGCGCCGGCGGAACCGTGCCGGCCGGTTGGCCTGCCTCCGGCGAAATGGTTAGGCTCTTCTCGAGCACCTCTGGAAGAACCGACCGGCCGGGAGGCTAGATGTCCAGGAATCCGACGCCGCGCTCCGTCCCAGCGCCTGCTTCCGCACCGACCGCGGGCGCGACCACCCACCGCCAGCTCGTGCGGGTCCCCGGCGCGCTCCTCGCGAGCGTGCTCCTCTTCGTGCTTGCCGCGGTTCCCCCGGCCGCGGCCGTCGCCTCCCAGAGCGCTGCCCCTCCGGCCGACACCTGGGTATCCGAGAGCGCGGCATCCAACAAATCGGTATCGCCTGCCCCGATCGGCAAGGCCGACTACGACCGCCTGCTCCAGTGGCGCTTCGCCACCACCGCCCAGCCCCTCCCTGACGGCGGGGTGACCTTCTCCCGCGGTCCCGCCACCTGGACGCTCCAGTCCGGCACCATCCGCCTCCAGGAGCCGATCGGCGATCCCGCTTCGGGTGCGGTCACCGGCGCCGTCTTCGAGGGCACCGGGCAGTTCCGGCTGGACGTCGACGACCCGGTCGAGCGCGAACAGGTTCAGCGCTTCACCCAGCTCACCCCGGACGGCGCCTACGAGGCCACCTTCCACCGCATGGTCCTGCGCCTGCCCGGCGGCGCGGCGGAGCTCCTCGGCGTTCCGCCGGCCGGCGAGCAGGCGAGCTACGCCAAGAACGACCTGGCCGCCGATCGGGAAGAGCACTGGCTGGAGCACCTGGGCTTCGACGTGGACGCCCGGGTGATCATCGCGCTCCTCACCCCGGGGAGCGAGTACCTGGCGTCCGAGCTCGAGAGCGAGGACGACGGCTGGCTGTTCTTCGACCTGGACCCGCGCCGGCGGGAGGCGGCCCAGCTCCGCCACTGGGAGAAGGGCGCGCTCGAGAGCTGGCTTTCGCTCGAGCTGAGCGGGGAACAGGCCCGCGCCGCGCGGGCGGGCGCCGCGGGCACCGATCCGCTCGTCATCCACCGCGTCGACATCCGCGCCGACCTCACCGAGCCGGGCCGGGGACCGGCCCGCGGCAGGACGGAGACCCGCCCGCGGATCGGCCAGTTCACGGCGGACCTCGACTGCAACGCCCGGGTCAGCGGGCCGCAGGTCCTGGCGCTCCAGCTCCGCGGCGACGCCGAGGTCAAGGCGGTGCGCGTGGACGGGGAAGAGACGCTCTTCCTCCGCAACCACATCGGCGGGCGCAAGTTCGGCATCCACGACAAGGTCTACGACGACGACCTGGCGGTCCTGCTGCCGGGACCGCTCATCGAGGGCCAGAAGCTCGCCCTGTCGGTCGACTACCAGATGGAGATCTACAACTACCTGGGCGGCCGCGGCTGGTACCCGGACGACTACGGCCGCGACATCCTGGAGCGCCACACCGGCACCATCGACCTCACCATGCCGGACAAGCTGGACGCCCGGGCCATGGGAAAGAAGGTCGAAGAGACGGACGAGGGCCGCGTGCGCCACCAGCGCTGGGTGATCGACAAGCCGACCTTCATGCTCACCTTCTCCTGGGCCGACCGGCCCTACAGCTACGAGCTGGACGTCAAGGGCGCGCCGCCGATCGAGGTCTTCGGCCCGGGCATGGACAGCGAGGCCAAGTTCCACAACGTGGCCGCGGACACGGCGAACAGCATCCGCTTCTTCACCGAGCTATTCAAGATGCCGCTCGAGACCGACCACATGGAGGTGGCGAGCATCGCCGCCGGCCACGGCCAGTCCTTCGACGGCTTCATCCACATGAGCGAGGGGACCTTCTACCTAGAACGGCCGGGGGCCTCGGAGCTGTTCCGGGCCCACGAGGTGGCCCACCAGTGGTGGGGGCACCGGGTCTCCTGGGCGACCTACCGGGACCAGTGGCTGTCCGAGGCCTTCGCCGAGTACTCGGCCATGATGTACGTCCAGACCACCATGGAGGACGGCGAGCACTGGTTCGGCGAGATCCTGGACACCTACAACGACGAGCTGAACGGCTCCATCCAGAGCTTCCTCAGCAAGTTCGCCCGCCCGGGCCTGACCCCGCTCAACCCGAACGAGCGCGCCAAGATGGGCCCGATCGGCCTGGGCTACCGCGCCTACTCGGAGCTCACCCCCGGCGCCTACTTCGCCCAGACCTACCAGAAGGGCGCCCTGGTGCTCCACATGCTGCGGGTGATGCTCCGCAACCTGACCAAGAGCGACGATCTGTTCGTCAAGGTGCTCTCCGACTTCCTCCACGAGTACGACGGCAAGGCCGCCTCCACCCAGGACTTCATCAACGTCCTCAGCCAGGACGCCCCCGGCCACTGGAAGTGGTTCTTCGACCAGTGGGTCTACGGCACCGCGATCCCCACCTACAAGTGGGACTGGAAGACGGTCAAGGGTGGAGACGCCAAGCACCCCTACGTGCTGCACCTGACCGTCCGCCAGGAGGGCGTGCCGGACGGCTTCCGCATGCCCGTGCCGATCCGGATCGACTTCGGCCGCGCCGGCAGCGGCCAGGCGGTCGTCCTGGTCGACAAGCCGGAGGAGACCTTCCAGCTCCCCCTGCCCGCCCAGCCGAAGGACGTGGAGCTCAACCCGCGGCACGCGGTCCTCGCCAACATGGGGAAGCTGTAGCCGCCGCCGTTTCGTTGGTAACCTAGACGACAGCTCGATCCGCCGCCGCGGATCCACCGAAGAACCACACCCCACGACCGCGGCGCGATCCCCCAACCCATCCGACCGGAGACGTTTTCCATGCTGGACACCCAGACGCCCTCTTCGACCGCGACCGCGGTCGAGCCCCTCACCATCGCCGACCGCACCTTCACCTCCCGGCTCATCTTGGGCACCGGAAAGTACGCCGACTACCCGACCATGCAGCAGGCCCACGAGGCCGCCGGCACCGAGCTCGTCACCGTCGCCGTCCGCCGGGTGGATCTCGCGGACACCTCCAAGGGCTCCATGCTCGACTTCATCGACACCGAGCGCATCCAGCTCCTGCCCAACACCGCCGGCTGCTACACCGCGGACGACGCCGTCCGCACCGCGCGGCTGGCGCGCGAGATCGGCGGCTGGAGCTGGATCAAGCTCGAAGTGATCGGCGACGAGAAGACCCTCTTCCCGGACACCATGGAGCTGCTCCGCGCCACCGAGACCCTGGTCGGCGAAGGCTTCACCGTCCTCCCCTACACCAACGACGACCCCATCGTCTGCCGCAAGCTCGAAGAGCTCGGCGCCGCCGCCGTCATGCCCCTGGGCGCCCCCATCGGCTCCGGCATGGGCGTGCGCAACCCGGCGAATCTGCGGATCATCGTCGAACAGGCCACCGTCCCCGTCATCGTCGACGCCGGCGTCGGCACCGCCTCGGACGCCGCCATCGCCATGGAGCTCGGCGCCGACGGGGTGCTGATGAACACCGGCATCGCCGGAGCCAAAAACGCCGTCCGCATGGCCCGCGCCATGAAGCTCGCCGTCGAAGCCGGCTGGCTCGCCGCCCACGCCGGGCGGATCCCCAAGAAGCTCTACGCCACGGCGTCCAGCCCGCTCGAGGGTCTGATCGAATAGACCGGATCGCCCCTCCTCCTGACTGGATCGCCCCGCCTCACCCCGACCCTCTCCGCCCCGCGCGGGGCGAAGAGGGCGGCCCCTCCCGCCCCGTGCGGCGAACCCTCCCGGAGGCTGGAATTCGCGGCGCCCCACCCCGGTTGCCATGCCCGGCAGCGATCCGCTAAGATCCCTGCTCGCGCGGCGAGCGCGACCGTGCGCCCATAGCTCAACTGGATAGAGCATCTGACTACGGATCAGAAGGTTGGGGGTTCGAATCCTCCTGGGCGCACCACCAACCCCCTGAAAATACTGGCTTCTCGCGAGCTCGTCAAGTAGACGGAATGCTATCGGTCTGTTTGACGACACATCCACGACACACTACCGTCGGCGCATGTCGACGGCCTACGAGAAGACCCGATATCCGGGCATTCGTCGCCGTGTGAACGACGACGGAAGCACCACCTACGCCATCCAGGTCCGCCTCCGCGGATTCCCCGCGGTCTACGAGACGAAGCCCACCCTCACAAAGGCCGTAAGCCGGCGCGAGGAGATCAAGCGCGAGCTGCGCGAAGGTCTCCACCGGCAGCAGACCGGCGAGCGCACAGTGGGCCAGCTCATCGAGCGCTACAAGAAGTCACCGGCCTGGAAGGACCTGGGCAAGGCGACGCAGCTCAACCGCTCCGCACGCCTCAAGTGGTGGACTAAGCAGCTCGGCGAGCACACCTTCCTCCGGAACGTCACCCCGGAGGTCATCGCCAAGCTTCGCGACGACATCGCGACCGGCAACACCGTCTCCCGAAAGCCGGGTAGCCCCGCGACGGTGAACCGCTACCTGGCGACCCTCTCCGCCGTCTACAAGTGGGCGGCCCAGGACCTGCGCTCGTGGGTCCGCTACAACCCGGTCCGGGGTATCTACCGCCCCCGCGAGCCGCGAGGCAAGGAGCGCATCCTCACCGACGAGGAATGGAAGCGCCTGGACGAGCAGCTCGCGAAGGTGGACGAGCGCCTCCGCCTCATGGTCCTCTGCAGCCTGTCGAGCTCGGTCCGCCAGGGCGAGCTCCTCACCTGGGACTGGCGCCGGATCCGCCTGGAGGACGAGCTGGCCCGGATCGAGTCCCCACGGAAGGGCGGACCGCCTCGGATCGCCTACGTCTCGGGCCTCGGCCTCGACGCGCTCCGGCGCGCAGGCAAGGTCCGCCACGCGAGCGGCAAGGTCTTCGCCGACGAGAAGGGCAAGACCAACTTCCCCCGCACCCGCTGGGAGAAGCTCCGGAGCGACGCCGGCCTCGACGGCTTCCGCTGGCACGACCTGCGCCACACCGCCATCACCTGGATGGCCTCCCTCGGCGCCTCAGAATCCGAGCTGATGCTCTTCTCCGGCCACCTCACCCCCGAGATGGCGGCCCGCTACACCCACCTCGGCCAGGCGATCCGGTCCGAGGTGGCGCCGTTGTTTGTACGACGGTTGCTGCGTGTGGCGTAGGTGAATCACCAGTCTTCACGGGAGAGTGGTCAGCGGTGCAAAGCTCACTCTTCAGGTTGACATCCCTCGCGGTGGAGGCGGCGCACGGGTGATTTTCCGCGGATCCGGCAGGGGAGTCGCTCCTCTCACAGAAGCACTGTCCCGAAACAGGCAAAGTACCTTCCCGCGTCGTCGTGCAGCACTCGGAGCAAGAAGGCCAGGCCAGCCTTGCCTCCAAAGCTCCTCGCCGATCTCCTGAAACGCCGACCACTCAGCTCTACCAGGGGTCGGAAGGGCGAGTCCGACTCTCCTCAGCCGGTCTTTGTCGCTGAGATCAGCTGCTTCAACGACGATCTTCCATCTCCAGAGATACGCGGGTAGCCAACTGTCTGGAGGGGCGGCGTGTTCGGCCAAGTGGCGATACCACTCGGCCCAAGTCGTTGCCTCCTCGTCGGCCAGGTAAAGAGCGTCGACAACTTCTCCTCGCTGCCATCGATTGTTCGGAGGAGGATTCCGCCTTGGGAGAGGCTCCCCGCCAGACCGCGCCACACGAACCCAAACGCCTCTTACAGGTGCTGCGTCGACATCGAGCGGCACGACTCAGACTGCTCCAGGATCCTCGATCTCGGAGATGACTCGCGCTACGCGCCGGTACTGGCCGGCGGCAATCACATCGAGAGGTTTGTCGAAGTCCAGAGCTTCGATTGGCTTGGTCATCCAGAGTGGAATGTAGCTGCTCGGCATGAGCCTCTCCAGACGCTCGACAATGGCGAGCAGCTCGGCGAGACGCTCCGCACGTGTGCCTGTCGGCTCCGACTTTCCAGCGGTCCAAGCACGGACTGTGCTGGAGGCAGTTCCGGTGGCACGGGCGATCTGTTCTGTGGAGAGTCCGGAATCTTCCCGCAAGCGCGTGATCTCGCCAGCATACGCTGCTACAGCAGGCATCGGCATCGTGTAACTCCTTCGCTTTCTCCGTTCGTGATGCTCCGTTGGGCCACACGGTGACCGTATCACTTCATCGAGATCATGTCAATAAACTGGCGATATAATGTCGTGATACTGCGCACAAGTTGTGCAAGCTGATTCCCTCTGGACGGTCACGCACGCGGGGACCCACACACCCTTTCAATCCAACTGCGACGCCAACCACCGGTCGAACCGCCCCCGGTGCAGCCGCCATCGCCTCTTCGCTCGACTGACGGCACCCATGGCAAACAGCCCGTTCCGGTCCCCCTCATAGAGCAGCCGGTAGACCTGGTGGATGGATCGGGAGGAGTGCTCGGCCGCCTCCTTGACGGTCATCCATCCGGTGGCTTCCCGGAGGTCCGCCAGCTCGCCGTTCACCTCGGTGAGCTTGGCCTCGAGCTCGTCGACCCGACTCTCAAGCCTGACCAGGAGGTCGGCCGCGGTGTCGAACGGATTCGCTGTGCGCGCGGTGTCCATGGCGCTGCTTCCTAGGAGAGCTGGTCCGCGGCCGAGGTGGAGCCGACCGTGCGTTCGTCGAGCCAGGCGCGGAGATCCTGGATCCGGTAGCGGACCCTCCGGCCGAGCCGGACGAAGCGCGGGCCACCGCCGCGGCACCTCCAGCCCTCCAGGGTCCGGGGGCTGACCTGGAGGAGCTCGGCGGCCTGGGCCTGGTCGAGGAGGCGGAGATCGTCGGGGCGTTCGGTGGTGCGGGACATCGAGGGTCCTTTCGAAGTGGGAAACGTGGATGGGGAGTGGTGCTCGGCCGGAGATGGCCGAGGCGAGGAGAGCGAGCTGGAAGAGCCAGCTTCGGGTGCCTGTCGTTCGGTGGTGCCGGTCCTCCGCGTGGTCGTTCGTGGTGGGTGGTGGTAGGTAGCTCTGTCGCCGTGAGCGAAGGTAGGGCGCACCCTCGCGGGCGTCAACCGGCAGAGTCCAGGCGCCTCTCCGTTCCCCGGTCAGGGGCGAGTTCCTGGGTCAGGGCGAAGCGAGCACCGTTCGCTTCCGGTCCTAGAGGCAGCGCCCCGGCTCCTGCGGAACCGGGGCTTCCCCCCGCCCAGGAGGGCCGGCAGACCGAAGCTCCGCGCGGGCGCTCCGCTCCGGACTGCCACCCCCTCGGAGTTTCCCCCGGACCACAGGCTTCGCCCGTGCCCCGTCCCCCACCCGGCGGACCGGCAGCTTGGCTCGGGGCGTTCGCCCCGTCGCCAAACTGCGGGCTCTGCACCTCTCCCACCAAGCCCGACCGAGCCGCACTGAGCCGGGCCGAACCCGACCGACCCGACCCGACCCGGCCTAGCCCAGGCGAAGCCAGCGAATCCCATTCGCTTCCGGTCCACCGGTGCCGAGAGCGCACCTTCCGAGATCCCTCCGCTCTGGTCTCCGGCGGGTTCCGGAGCGCCCCGGCGGCGTCGGGCGCGAAGCCGAAGATACCCATGGACCCCGGTAGAGATTCTCCCTGGCAATGGCCGGCGATCTCTGGTTCCGTCTGCTCCGGAGATCAACACCAATGCCTACTCAAAGAGCAGTACCCCACCCCCGAACCGTTACGGACCCGCCCACCTACACCGTCGACGCGTTCTGCGAAGCCCACCACATCAGCCGTTCGTTCCTGTACCAGCTCTGGAGTGAGGGGCGCGGCCCGGACAAGACCAAGCTCGGCCGTCGGACATTCATCACCGGCGGAGCTGCCGCCCGGTGGCGCCGCAAGATGGAAGACGCGACCCCTCCGCTCCATCCATCGACAGGCTGCGGCGAGTAGTCCCATGGCCGACAACGTCGTGCCGTTCGACGGGCCGCCCATGGCCCTGTTGGTTCACTGCCGCTCGTGCCGTCGCCGGACGCTCCATGTGGAGCCGCCCGGCCCCTCTGGTATCTCCTACGCCTGGTGCGAGCACTGCGGGCACGAGGAGGAGGTGCCGCGGACAGATCGCGTGGTCGAGCTCGAGGACTTCCTGCGCTGGGATCTGCCGCCGCGGGAGTGGCTCGTCGAGGGTCTCATCCAGGAGCGGGACGCGGTCATGGTGCACGCCTTCCGCGGGGTGGGCAAGTCCCGGTTCGTCCACGGGCTGGCGGTCGCCCTGGCCGCCGGCGAACCGTTCCTGCGGTATGGGTGCCCGGATCCCCGCGGTGTGCTCCTGGCCGACGGCGAGCTGCCCCGCGAGGAGCTTCAGGCCATGCTCGCGGCCCAGGTTGGGGGCGAGCCCGAGCGCCTGAGCGCGCCGTTCAAGATCCTGGCGGCCGATCTCTTCGACCAGCCGCTCCCCAGTCTCGCGCAGCGCTCCGGCCAGGATCTGGTCGAGGCCCACCTTGAGGGCGTGAGCCTTCTCATTCTCGACAACGTTTCGACCCTCTGCGGCGGCACCGGTCCCGAGAACGAGGCCCGGTCCTGGGAGCCGATTCAGTCCTGGCTCCTGGAGCTGCGGCGCCGTGGCCTGGCCGTCCTCCTGGTCCACCACGACGGCAAGGGCGGAGCCCAACGGGGGACGTCGAAACGGGAGGACATCCTCTCCCAGGTCGTCCAGCTCACCCGGCCGGCGGAGTACTCGCCCGCGGCGGGGGCGCAGTTCGAGGTCCATCTGCGCAAGGCGCGGGGAGTCTTCGGGGAGGAGGCCCGGCCGTTCGAGGCCGAGTACCGGACCGACAACAACGGGCGGGCGGTGTGGGCTTGGAAGCCGATCGAGGACGACATCACGGCCGAGGCTCTCCGGATGGCCCAGGAGGGCGTCGGGCAGCGTGAGATCGCCGAAGTGCTCGGGGTGAGCGCCGCCACCGTCAACCGCCGGCTCCGGAAAGGCCGGAAGGAGCAGCCGTGACGGACCGACGATCCCAGAGGCGCTCCGGCAGTGCCTGTTTCACCGTTTCATCCCTAAGGCCTGAAACAGTGAAACAGGCGAAACGCCGGCTGAAACAGAGGCGAAACAGGACGGGCGTCTCGGCTCCGGACACGTCTGCCTTCACCGGGCCTTCGGGCGATGCACCGTCTGAAACACGTGGCGGAGCAGGCCAGAAACAGGCTGTTTCACCCGGTTCCGATGGGAGACCCCCGAGTGAAACAGCCCCGGGGCGCCTGCTTCGACGGTCCTGGGACTCTCCCCGGAGATGGTCGATCGAAAGGTCCGGGTGGTGGAACGGGCCGAGTGCAGGTCGTCTCGCTCACCAGAATTCCACCGTTGGCTGCCCCTCCCGAGGAAGGCCGCTCGCGCGCTCCTGGCGGAGCGCTCTCACACTCCAAGAATGCCGCTTGCGCCGTCAGCGAGCAGGAGGAAGTAATACGCGCCTCCGGCGCGCATCACTTCCTGCTCGCGGTTTCGCCCTCCGGGCTCAACCGATTCTGAGGCCGTTCACGCCCTCGGCGGAACGGTCCTCGTCCACCCCTCTTGAACGTGAGTGCCTATGCCTCCCAGAACCTACCGTGACCGCATCCGCTCCCTCCGCCTGACCGCTGGCGAGGACGCCATAATCCGGGCCAAGGCCCACGTCACAGGACTGACCTTCTCGGCCTACCTTCGGCGCGTCGGCCTGGGCAAGAGAGTTCGCGCACGCCCCGGCCAGATCGACGACGACGCGCTCTATCACCTCGCGCGGATCGGTAACAACCTCAACCAGATCGCCCGCGCCATGAACACGGCCCGGAAGGGCGCCCGCCAGCCCGTCGCACAGGAGCGCCTTGAGGAGGTGCTGGAGGAGCTGCACGTCCTCCTCGACCGGCTCTGTTAGTAGCTGGATTCGAGGCGCCTCGGTCAGGGCGCTTTTCCACCACATCCTCCACGGCTCGGCGGCGACTGACCCACGAGAAGACGCCGGCCCGGTCCTGGAGAGACCTGCCGGTATGGCTCGAAGCGAACGGGATTCGCTTCCAGGCCCGAGGGCGGGGGTTGGTGTTCACCGACGGCGAGGTCTACGCGGTGGAGTCGGGCATCCCCGAGCCCGGTCGGCGTTCCGGGCGCTACGATCGGCCGGGTCGGCACCGGGGTGGCGGGCGGCAGCTCGCGCGGCTGGTCTGGCAGATGGTGGTGTGCGTAGCCTGGGTGGTCTCCGGGCCTGTCTTCCAGGGTGGGCTGCTCGTCGCGGCTGGCTTCGCGGCCGAGTTGTCCCTCGCGCTGAGTGCTCTGAAAGTTGGTAGCGTTCGACCCGCCACCGAGTCAAGCCAACCTGCTACTCGGCGTTCTCCGTCGACAACTCCGCCTGCCGCAGCACGAGCTGCGTTGCCCCTTCCGCCAGATCCGGTGGATAGCCGTATTTGGCCAGCAGGCGGCGCACGTTGCGGCGCAGATCCGCACGGACGGACTCGCGCTGTGCCCAGTCAAGCTTGGGCATGTTCTTCACCATCTCGGTCAGTTGCCGCGCCATCAGGCGTAGCGTGTCGCTCTGCATCGCCTCGCGCGCCGACTCGTTGTCCGCCAGCGCATCGTAGAACGCGGTCTCCTCACTGCTCAGGCCGAGCTCTTCGCCGCGCTTCTGCACGTCGCGCAGGTGCCTGGCCAGGTCGATCAGGCGCGCGATCATCTCGGCGGTGGTGATCGCCTTGTTCGTGTAGCGCAGCATGGCGTCCTCGAGCGCCTCGCGGAACTTCTTGCTTTGCACGAGGTTCGTGCGCTCGGTGATGCGGATCTGGTCGTTCAGCAGCTTGCGCAGCGTCTCCAAGGCCAGGTTCTTCTGCTCCAGCGCCGCCACCCGGCCGAGGAACTCATCGCTGAGGATGTCGAGGCGGGCCTCGTCCAGGCCGGCGACGGCGAACAGATCCACCACCTCGTCGGCGTCCACGGCACCGCCGATCACCTGGCGCACGGCGGCGTCGATGTCGTGTTGACGGGCGTGGCCCGCTCCGGAATCACTCTCGTCGGCCAGGCGCTTGCGGATCATCGCCACCACGCGCTGGAAGAAAGCCAGATGCGGCGTGACGGCTTCGGTTTCCGGGCGCGGCACCGCCAGGGCGAATGCCGCCGACAGTTCCTTGACCAGCGTGCGCAGGCGCTTCCAGCCGTCGTTCTGCCCGAACACGTGGTCGATCGCGCGCAGGTACACCGGCAGCACGTCGCCGGGCGCCGCGTCGAGCGCCTGCGCGTAATCGCAGCCGTGGAAGAAGCCCTGCAGCTTCTCGAAGGCGGTGAGCATAGCGGGCACCGCCTCGTCCTGGACTTGACGCACCGCCTTCCCGGTGCCGCCGGCCTGCGTGTAGGTTGCCAGGGCGTCAGCCAACTCGTCGGCCAGGCCGATGAGGTCGACGATCAGCCCGCCCGGCTTCTCGCCGTACACGCGGTTCACGCGCGCGATGGCCTGCATCAGGTTGTGCCCGGCGAGCGGCTTGTCCAGGTACATGGTGTGCGCGGGCGGGCAGTCGAAACCCGTCAGCCACATCTCGCACACGATCACGAGGCGCAGCTCGTCACCAGGGTCCTTGAACCGCTCGGCCAGGCGCTTGCGGGCGACCTTGCTCCGCACGTGGCTCCGAAGCGGCTCGGGATCCTCGCTGGCTCCGGTGACGACGACCTTCATCACTCCGCGCTCGTCGTCCGCGTCGTGCCATTCTGGGCGCAGCAAGCGGATCGCTTCGTAAAGTCGCGCGGCGATGTCGCGGCTCATCGTCACAACCATCGCCTTGCCTTCCATCGCGGCGCGACGCTTCTCCCAGTGCTCGACGATGAAGGCAGCCAGCCGCCCAAGACGCTCCGGCGCCCCGACCAGCGACTCGAGTGGAACGCGCAGGCGATCTTCCGGGTCCTCGCCGCTGCGGTCCGCGTTGACGATGTACTCGAACTCCTCCTCTGCGAGCTCCGCGGCTGCCTCGTCGACCGTCAGCTTGACGATGCGCGACTCGTAGTAGAGCGGCTTGGTCGCACCGTCCTCGACGGACTGGCGGATGTCGTAGACGTCCGCGTACTCGCCGAACACGTGGATCGTGTTCTTGTCGTCGCGCTCGAGCGGCGTGCCTGTGAAACCGACGAAGGTGGCGTTGGGCAACGCCTCGCGCATCCAGCGCGCTCCTCCCTCGACGAAGCCGTACTGGCTACGGTGCGCCTCGTCCGCCATCACGACCACGTTGGCGCGCTCGGAGACCACGCCGTGCGCCTCGGCGAACTTCTGGATGGTGGTGAAAACCACGCCGCCCGCCGCGCGGTCGAGGAGCTGTTTGAGGTGCTCCCGTTTGTCGGCCTGGATGGGGGCTTGGCGAAGCAGCGCTCGCCCGGCGGCGAAAGTGTCGAAGAGCTGCTTGTCCAGGTCGTTGCGGTCGGTGATCATGACCACCGTCGGATTGGTCAGGCGCGGCTCGCGGATGAGTGCCCCGGCCAGCATCAGCATGGTCAGCGACTTGCCCGAGCCCTGCGTATGCCAGATCACGCCGCCGCGCCCGTCGCCCTCACCTGAGGGCGGTCGGAGACTCGCCAGCACGCTGGCCCGCGCCCTGCGCACGGCGCGGAACTGGTGGTAGCCCGCGATCTTCTTGGCGATCTCGCCGCGCTCGTCCTCGTCGAAGACGACGCAGGTGCGCAGGTAGTCCACCAGCGCCCGTGGCTCGAACAGCCCCCGGATCAAGGCCTCCAGCGTCGGCGCACCGCCGCCGTCATCGTCCATGGGCCGCCACAGCATGAAACGGCTGCGGCCGCTGGTGATCGAGCCGACGCGGGTCAGCATGCCGTCGGAGGCGACGAGCAGCAGGTTGGGAACGAACAGATCGGGCGCGGTCTGCAGGTAGCGGCCGTGCTGGTCGATGGCGACACCGAGGTCGGCCCGGGTGTCGGTCGGGTCCTTGAGCTCGATCACTGCGATCGGGATCCCGTTCAGGAACACCGTCAGGTCCGGGCGGATGATCTTGCCCCCACTCGTTCCATGGGGGCCGGCAACGCGGAGCTGGCGCACGACCAGGAGATCGTTCGCGGCCGGGTTGTCAAAGTCGACGAGCCGGGCGCGTCCGCCGCGCGTCTCGCCGGACGTCGGATCGCGGTACTCGATCTCGACGCCATCGGTGAGAAGCCCGTGGAACCAGCGGTTGTTCTGAATCAGCGTCGGGTGCGGCGGGCGCGCCAGGATCCGCACGACCTCCTCTATGGTGTCGTGCGGCAGGTCGGGATTGAGGCGACGCAACGCCGCACCGAGGCGGCCGTTGAGCAGGGCCTCGGTTGCACCGCCGCGCTCGCCCGCGTCGTCGATTTCTACGCCGCGCCGGGTGGTGGCTCCGATCGTCTGGAAGTAGACGGCGGCGACATCCTCGACGAGTTGCTCAGTGGGTGAGGCCGATGTATTCACTCAGCTTCCTCTTCAACCGCGCCCGATGTCGCGCCCTTGGCACCGCTGTCGGATCCACCTTGTTTCGCAAGAAACTCATCCAGAGCGGTCTTGTAAGCCTTAGGGTCGCCGTCGAACAGCACGCGGCTCGGCGCAAAAGTCAATTTACCCAGCGTGATGGTTTCGTTGTCTTGATCGAACGCTTCGTTGAAGTCCTCATGGTCCTCGTAATAAACGCGCACTCCAGGCGACTGGATCAGCCCGTCGCGATGGATGCGATAGAGAAACGACACGATAGTGTCGGCGGCCTGTGCAGCGAGAGTGGCCTGCCGGAGTCCGAGCCGAGCGGAAAAGCCATCGCGTCCGTGGGACGCCATGCCGTACCGATTCCGCAGTTCGCACAAGCCCAGAATCGTCTGAAGAAGTCCCCGGATCGTCTTCTCTAGCGAATCGCGGGCGCTCGCCGCGTCGGGATGGTTGCGCGGCAGCAGCGCCAGGCAATTGGTCGTCTCCCTTAGCAGCTTCGGAGCGTTCCAATTGGGGTCCGCTACCTGGCCGAGGTCGGCAAGCACTGTCTTGCAGACCGACTCGACCAGCGTCTTGGAAAGATCGAAGGCGAAGTCGGGCACACTCGACATCGCATTCTCAATGGCGTGGATTTGCTGCTCAATCGCCTCGGCGACAGGGCCATCGACCAGCGCCGCGCGCGTGCCGACCATCTGGAAGCGAGCCTGGGCCGTGGTCGGTTCAGCCATGGACGGCCTCCACGCGCAGTTGGCCGCTCAGAAGCTTGGGAAGCAGGAGGTCACGGGTCTCCGCTAACTTCCGGGATTCGCATTCGAAGTTGGACCGCAATTCTATCAGCGGCTGAACCATCTGGTCGAACGCTCGCTGTACTTGCAGAGGGGGAAGGGAGAAATTCATCGCGCGTTGATCTGACAAGCTCACAAAATCGGCCATGTCGGTTTCACCCTTCACAGCCATCCACTGCTTTGTGAATAGCTCGGAGCGCATCCACAGGTACAAGAAGAAAGGGCTGAGCTTTTTCCAATCAACTGCCCGCCAGAAACACACCTGCGGAGCGTAGACAACATCTCCGGTACCAGGCGTGACCAGACCAAGGCGACCCACGGTTCCCTTCGAAGTAAAGACGGTGTCCCAGACCTGCGATCGCTTTGTGCCAGCTTTGGCTATCGCCTCGTCACCGAGGAGTTCGGCTCCGTCCGTGATCACGGCATCATCCACATTCTTCGCTCGAATAAATGGCAGGCCTTGATCGGAGAGCTCTGAACGCTTCGCACGGTACCCATCCCCGATGAGCAGCACCTCTCGTCGCTCCAATTCGGCTACCAGCTCTGGCTGCCCCCAATCGCCGGGCACGGGGCCGATGGCGGTATCGACGAAGCGGGTGGGAAGGGTGTCGAAGACTGTCTGGGGCATGGAGGGGAAGGTGGTTGCGCCTTCGGCCTTGGCCTTGACCGGCTCGAAGTCCACGAACCATGCGCGGAAGATCGCTCGCGCCAGCCGTTCTAGCGCCCGCGCGGTCCGCCGGTTCTGCTCGATTTTGTCGTCCAGCGCGCCGAGGACAGCGGCGATGGCGCGTTGCTCAGAGGCCGGTGGCAGTAAGAAAGGGAGCGCCTCTAAGATTGAAGTGTTCAGATTGGGCATTGTTGCGCCAACAGCATGACGCACAACCCATTCACGTGACGCGGGATGGCTCAGAAAATACGACGCATAGACCGGATCCACGACCCCTTCGCCGAGACGAACTCGGAGACAACCGGTTCCGCAGAGCCAGCCGTTCTCCCGTTCCGTAATCAGCGCTCGTCGTTCAACGTCGCCACGTCGGCTGTAGACGATGTCGCCTGGCTTCACCAGATACCGAGAGAGTCTCTCTGCATCGCTCGGCGTAATCCGAGCAATCCCTTCCGCATTCACGCGGTCCTGAGAAATGTTCTGCGGCATGATTGAGGGCACTCCAACTGGTACGTAGTCGGAAGCGTGAAGCTGGCTCCCGAATGGGCCAGTTTGGATGTCTCCCCCTCCACGGCGGCAAACCTCGCCGAGATGTTCCCATTTCCAATTCGAGTCAGCGACCCTAAAGAGCGCTTCAGCCGCCATTGCTCAAACCTCTCAACTGCTCCCTCACCAGCGCCATTGGCCGCTCGCCTTCGCCGAAGCCCGCTTCCAACTCGGTAAGCAGGTGCGGGTACTTCTGCGCGAACGGCTCGTCCCGCCGCTGGAGGAGACCGAAGGCGATCCGGCCGAGACCGCAATCGACGTAGGTCACCTGCGTTCCGCGCGATACTGTCGGGCAAGCCATCATTCCCCGGCCTCCTTCGGCTTGCGCTTCTGGGCTGCCTTCTCGCGAGGCCCAGGCACCGATCTCGGAGTGTCGTCCGCCTCCAGCCGCTTCACCTCTTCGACGGCCTGGTCGAAGTCGCTGGTCGGCTGCGCGGCTTCTAGCCGGCGGCGTTCGGCATCGAACTGCTCGAACTGGGCGTGGGCGTGCTGCTCGGCGAGCTGGTGCGAGACCTCGCCCGCGTGGGTCAGGATGTTGCGCTCGTTGAACTGCAGGAAGGCGTCGAGGCGCTCGATCCAGTCTGCCATGTGCATCGGCTTCTTGCGCCGCGCCTGGTCCTCGGCGAAGTCGAGGTACATGGTGACGACGCGGTTGAGCTCGGTGATCTCCTCCTGGGTGAGGTAGTTCTTGGCGACGCGGACATCGGCCTTGCGGATGGGGCCGCCGGGCGCGTTCTTCCAGGTGGTCAGGCCCATGTGCGGCTGGGAGGCATCGGCGCGGTGCTGGATGACCTCGGCAGCGGTGTGGCCGTGGATGGCGAAGTGCAGCTTGTTCTGGACGGTGGCGAAGAAGGTCTGGCTGACCGGGTGGGTGGGGTCGTAGTCGATGCTGGTGGCGTAGATGTCCGTGATCTTCTGGTAGAACATCCGTTCCGAGGCGCGGATGTCGCGGATGCGCTCGAGCAGCTCGTCGAAGTAGTCCGCGCCGAGCGTGCGGCCTTCCTTGAGGCGCTCGTCATCCAGCGTGAAGCCCTTGACCAGCAGCTCGGACAGGCGCGCGGTGGCCCACTGGCGAAACGCCGTGCCACGGGCGGAACGGACGCGGTAGCCGACGGCGAGGATAGCGTCGAGGTTGTAGTGATCGATGGCGCGCGAGACCTGGCGAGTGCCTTCGGTCTGAACTATTCGGAAACTCCGAAGAGTTGCCTCGGGGTCGAGCTCCCGGTCGGCGTAGATGTTGGCCAGATGCTCGCTGACGGTAGGGACCGAGACCTGGAAAAGCTCGGCGATGAGGCGCTGTGACAGCCAGACCGTGCGCCCTTCGAGGCGGACCTGGAGGCGGGTGGCGCCGTCCCGGTAGATCAGGAGCTGGCCGTCGCGCGCAGTGGGCTCCGGCGGGTTCGGCCTATCCGGCATCGCCCACGCCTTTCAACTGCTCGCGCACCACCGCCATCAAGCGTTCGCCCTCCCCGAAGCAGGCTTCCAGCTCCACCAGCAGGCGCGGGTACTTCTCCGCGAACGGCTCGCCGTCGTCTTCCTGCTCCTCGGCGCCGACGTAGCGTCCGGGCGTGAGCACGAAGCTGTGCTTGCCGATGCCGTCGATCGTCTCCGTCTTGCAGAAGCCGGGGACGTCGCGGTAGGCCCACTCTCCGTGCTCCTCCTCGTCCCACCAGTCGGGCGCGGGCTCAGCACGCCACTGGCGGAAGGCGTAGACGATGCGGCCGATGTCGGAGTCGGGGATTGGGTCGCCCATTCCGTCTTCCTCTAGCGTCTCGCCGTCATCGCCGCCGGTCAGCACACGGAGCGTCCGGGTCTGCAGGGTGCCGAGCTTGCGCGCGTCGATGAACAGCGTCTCGCCTTGGCGGTCACGTCCGCCGTTCTTGAGGTTCTTGCCCGTCTTGTCGCGGGTGAGGAACCAGAGGCAGGCAGGGATGCCTGTGGTGAGGAAGAGCTGGGCCGGCAGCGCGACGATGCAGTCCACCAGGTCGGCCTCGACGATGCGCTGGCGAATCTCGCCCTCGCCGCCCGATTGGGTGGAGAGCGAGCCGTTGGCCATGACGAAGCCGGCGACCCCGCCGCCGTGGCCGTTCGGGGGCGCGAGGTGATGGATGAAGTGCTGGATCCAGGCGTAGTTAGCGTTGCCGGTGGGCGGCGTGCCGTAGCGCCAGCGCACGTCGTCGGCCAGCAGCTTGCCCGACCAGTCCGAGATGTTGAACGGCGGATTGGCGAGGATGTAGTCGGCCCTGAGGTCCGGGTGCAGGTTGCGCAGGAAGCTGTCGGCGGGCTGGCTGCCGAGGTTGGCCTCGATGCCGCGGATGGCGAGGTTCATGTGCGCCAAGCGCCAGGTGGTGGGGTTGGACTCCTGGCCGAAGATGGAGATGTCGGTGGTCTGC